>Ga0208375_1001154_pt1 | contig 31516 bp, 30 predicted proteins | sample RifOxyD1_FD_184038 | JGI IMG/M metagenome (GOLD analysis project Ga0208375, IMG submission 184038) | Soil microbial communities from Rifle, Colorado - Rifle Oxygen_injection D1 (SPAdes) | ecosystem: Environmental > Terrestrial > Deep subsurface > Rock core/Sediment | place: Rifle, Colorado...
AGGTAATAAAATCAGATGATATAAAAACAGAATATTCTTTTTCTTCGCCTGACTACTAAATCTGATATAATTCCAATATGAGAAAAGCTTATTTTTGGGTTTTTGGAGTACTTATTTTGTTGGGTCTCGCTGATTCTATTTTTTTGACTTGGGAACATTATGCCTTAACTTCTGTTGGTTGCCCTGTCAGTCCTTGGATTAATTGTTTAGCAGTTACATCATCAAAGTATTCAGAAATCTTTGGGATACCACTGGCCATTCTGGGAGTTGTTTATTACATGTTTTTGTCATTTTTTTTAATAAAAAGTAAAGGAAAAATTTTCAAACACTTCTTTTTAATAATATCAAGTTTTGGAGTTTTGTTTTCATTATATTTAACTTATATTCAGGCTTTTGAAATAAGATTATTTTGTTTGTATTGCTTGGCATCTGCAATAATCTCATTTTTAATTTTTGGTTTTAGTTTTATATTTTTTGATAGAGAATGGAAAACTTTATTAATCGATTCATTGGGTTATGTTTATAAATATTTATTAAAACCCACTCTTTTTTTGATTGATGCTGAAGTAATTCATGAGAATATGGTTAAATTTGGAGAAATACTACCTAGGAAAATTTTATTATTTTTTAAATCAATTTTTGTTAAGAAATATCCAAATTTGAGACAAAAAATAGTAAACCATGATTTTAAGACACCGATAGGTTTAGCTGCTGGGTTTGACTATGAAGCAAGACTAACACAAGTGCTTCCCTATATTGGTTTTGGCTTTGAAACTATTGGAACAATAACTAATAGTTCCTATGAAGGAAATCCTAAACCAATGCTCGGAAGACTTCCCAAATCACAATCACTTTTGGTGAATAAAGGATTTAAAAATTTAGGGGTAAAAGAAACCCTGAAAAGACTATCTGGTAAGAAGTTTTTGTATCCTGTTGGAATTTCAATAGGAAGAACCAATTCCATAAAACTTGATACACTCGAAAAATCAATTCAAGATATAATCTCGGCATTTAAAGAAGCAAAAAAAATTAAGGTTAATAATTCATATTTTGAATTAAACATAAGTTGCCCTAATATAATTCATAATTCTGGAATAGATTTTTATAAGCCTTTAAATCTTGCAAAATTATTAACGGCAGTAGATAAAATAAATTTAAATAAACCACTATTTGTTAAAATGCCAATTGACCAAACAGATATAAATTCTTTAGCGATGCTTAAAGAAATTTCAAAACATGAAGTTAAAGGAATTATTTTTGGTAATTTACAAACAAACAAGAAAAACAAAGTATTGGTTAGTGAAGAAGTCAGGAAGTTTAAAATGGGTAAATATTCTGGTAAACCAACTTTTGAAGATTCAAATAGATTAATTAAACTTACCTTTAAGAACTTCAAAAATAGATTTATTATTATTGGCTGTGGGGGAGTATTTAATGCTGAAGACGCTTGGGTTAAGTTTACAAGCGGTGCAAGTTTAGTCCAACTGATAACAGGAATGATATTTGAGGGGCCTCAACTAATTGCTCAAATTAATAGGAATCTATCAATTAAACTTCGGAAGAAAGGATTCAAAAATATAAACGATATAGTAGGTATTGATGTTAAGTAACCATGCGTATGAAGAAAAATTATAAATTTATATTATTTGATTGGGACGGTTGTTTAGCCAAAACACTTGATACTTGGTTTAATGCAATGAAGAGTAGGTTAGCCAAAAACGGAATTATTTTGTCGGACATTGAAATTGCTAATGGTTTTGGTGATTGGCAATTTGGTTTAAAAGTGGGAATTAAAGACAATGAAAAATTTGTTAAAGAAATTGTAGAAGAAGTAAATATTAAATTAAAAGATGTTCGACTTTACCCTAATGCCATTAAGTTAATCGAAGAACTAAAAAAGAGAAATAAAAAAATAGCTTTGGTCACCACTTCGATTAGATCCTCAGTTATGCCAGCCCTTGATAAATTTAAGTTAAAGCAAAAATTTGATGTAATTTTAACGGCGGAAGATGTAACAAAACACAAGCCGGATCCGGAGGTTGTATTAAAAGCATTAAATTTATTAAATGCGAATACTGACGAGACATTAATAATGGGAGACGGACCTAAAGATGTTATGGCCGGTAAATCGGCGGGTATTGCTACTGTCTCATTTTACCCAGCAGAGAATAAATTATATTATTCTAAAAACCAGATAAAATCATATGAGGCAGATTATGTCATTTTAGACCTTCTTGATCTTCTGAAAATAGTCGGTTAAGGGTATAATTACTTACATATGAAGATAGCAATTGTAGGTGGGGCATCTAAAGATAAGGATGCTGTTAGGGGCATTGGGGTACACACTAGCGAGCTTTTTAAGGCACTAAGGGCGGGAAGTAATAAAAACATAGATATTTCGGAAATCAGTTCAAATGATGACTTTTCTAAGTTTGATGTAGTTCATTTCAGTTCATTTAGACCTTTTTTTATATCACTTCCATTTACTAAACCTAAAGGCACAAAATTTGTTTTAACAGTTCATGATCTTATACCTTTAATTTATCCTAAAGTGTATAGGCCTGGGATTAGGGGCAAGTTAAATTATCTAATAAATAAATTCCTTGTTAAAAGATATGTAGATGCGATTATTACAATATCTGAAACCAGTAAAAAAGACATTGTTAGATTTTTAGGGGTTGATCCAAAAATAGTTAACGTAATCTATTTAGCTCCTAAAGAAATATTTAAAAAGAAGAAAGTTGCCAACAATTGGATTATGGAGATTGGTGGAAAACAAGTTCCAAAACATTTTGCTTTATACACAGGAGACGTTAATTATAATAAAAATATCCCAAATCTTATTAAGGCCTGCATAATAGCAAATATTCCATTAGTAATTGCTGGAAAACAAGCTTATGAGATTAAGAATATGGATTTAAAACACACGGAGCTTAAACATCTTAAAAATATTGACTGGCAGGGAGTGATTAGGCTAGGTTTCGTTCCTGATGAAATTTTGGTGGATTTATATAATTTAGCAGCGGTTTACATACAACCTTCGCTGTACGAGGGGTTTGGCTTGCCTGTTCTTGAGGCTGTAGCTTGTGGCACACCTATTGTAGCCACAAAAACTCAGGCTCTGGTTGAAATTTTAGGAAAAGATTTAGATTATGTTGATTCATACGACCCGAATGATATGGCAAGGGGAATTTCTAATCCAAATAAAAATATAAATCTACCTAGAATTTATTCATGGAAAAAAGCTGCTGAAGAAACTATGGATTTATATGCAAAAGTCTAATGTTTTTTTTATTCTAAAAGGTTTTGTAGTATGGAGAATTTTATTAATTGTAGTTTCCTTTTTTGCAATTAAATATATACCCGTATTTAGCCAAAATTTCTTTGGCGGTAAATATATTAATTATATTACTAACCCAATTTTTTGGACTTGGGCCAATTTTGACGGAGAACATTATTTGTCAATAGCAATGTATGGGTATAAAGATTTGCAATCAGCATTTTTTCCGGCATATCCGATAATAATTAATTTTTTTTCGCATCTGTTTGGAACAGGAATAACCTCATATTTATGGTCAGGAATAATTACCTCAAATTTACTATTTATTTTGTCTTTGATCCTTCTTTGGAAAGTTGTAAGGCTTGATTATTCAACCAAAATTGCCAAAGTTGTTATTGTCCTAATGCTTGTTTTTCCAGCATCGTTCTTTTTTGGTGCAGTGTATACAGAATCATTATTTTTGTGTAGTTCACTTTTAACATATTATCTATATAGAAAGGAAAAATATTTTCTTGCTGGTTTTGTTGGGATATTAATGACATTAACACGCCTTTACGGAGTCTTAGTTATATTTATGATTCTGGTTGATGTTATAAAAAACAAAGTAAATTTAGTAAAATTTATAAAAGAAAAAATATATTTGATTGGTCTATCCTTTTTAGGAATAATTTCTTACATGTTGTTTAGTCTGGCTAAGTATAATGATCCATTTGCCTTCTATAATTTACAAACACTTGTGGGGGAGCATAGATCATTAAATTTAGTTTTTTTACCTCAGGTATTTTATAGATATCTTATAAAAATCATACCAAATCTGGATTTTAATTTTTTTCCTGTAGTTTTTACTACATTTCTAGAGGTATTAGTAGCGTTGCTGTTTTTGGTAATTATTATTTTTAGTTTTAAGAAAATAAGATGGGATTATTGGACTTACATAGTTTTAGGTTTTTTAGTTCCATCTCTTACAGGTAGTTTTTCATCACTTCCAAGATATGTGCTGGTACTTTTCCCTGCATTTATTTATTTAGCACTAAGTTTAGAAAAAAGGAAAAATTATATAGTTATTGGAATTTATATATTATTGTCTATAATAGCTATTACAGCACAAATGTTGTTTGTAAGAGGTTATTTTGTATCTTAAATATCATGAAAAACTACTGGACAGACAAAAAAGTTTTAATAACAGGAGGTAAAGGTTTTTTGGGTACTCATTTAATAGAAAAACTAAAAACTTTTAAACCCAAACTTATTCGTATTGCTGATAGGGATGAATATGATCTTCGTGAATGCAAAGACTGTTTAAAGGCAACTAAAGATGTTGATGTTGTTATTCATTTAGCAGCCAAAGTGGGAGGAATAGGGTTTAACAGGGAATATCCAGCAGAACTTTTTGACGATAATATCTTAATGGGAACTTTTATGATGAAAGCAGCAAGAGAGAATAAAGTAAAAAAATTTTTAAGTTTAGGAACAATTTGTGCTTATCCTAAATTTACACCTATTCCCTTTAAAGAAGAAAATTTATGGATGGGATATCCAGAAGAAACAAATGCCCCATATGGACTAGCTAAAAAGATGCAGCTAGTTCAAGCTAGCTCATATAGGGAACAATATGGTTTTAATGCTATATTTTTACTTCCTGTTAATCTATATGGCCCAGGAGATAATTTCAGTGAAAAATCAAGCCATGTTATTCCTGCCCTTATAAAAAAATTTGTAGAGGCTAAAGAAAAAAATAAAAAAGAAGTAGTTGTTTGGGGTACGGGTAAACCAACACGTGAGTTTTTGTTTGTTAAGGATGCTGCAGAGGGTATTTTAAAGGCTTGCGAGAAGTATGATAAATCGGATCCAGTTAATCTGGGTGCAGGTTTTGAAATTTCAATTAAGGATTTAGCAGAGATGATTAAAAAATTGACAGGTTTCAAAGGTAAAATTGTTTGGGACAAGACAAAGCCGGATGGACAACCCAGAAGAAAACTGGATATAAATAGAGCCAAAAAAGAATTTGGTTTTGTTGCCACAACTGACTTTCCTCAAGGCTTGAAAGAGTCCATTGACTGGTACATCAAAAATCACAAATGAAGATATTCATAGTAATGCCTGTCCACAATGAGGAAAAAAGAGTTGGTCAGGTTTTAAAAGATATTTCAAAAACAAGTTATCCGGTTGTGGTTGTTGATGATGGAAGTAATGATAATTCAAAGAAAGAGATAAATATTCTATTAAGTAGCCAGAAGTCTAGATTTAAAAACATAACACTTCTGGAACACAAAATTAATCTTGGTAAAGGAGCAGCTTTAAAAACAGGATCAGAATACGCTTTTAATAATGGTGCAGATTGTGTTGTTTTTATGGATTCTGACGGCCAACATAAAGTGTCTGATCTTCCTAGATTTATTGAAAAACTAGAAACTGGTAAGTATGATGTGGTTTTTGGATCAAGAAATTTAAATTTAGGTGCCCCTCTTGATAGATTTGTTGGTAATAAAATAGCTTCGGTTTTGGTCAGATTTATGTTTGGAATATATGTTTCTGATTTGATTTGTGGTTACAGAGGGATTACTAAAAAAGCATATCAAAAGACTAAATGGGATTCAGCAGGATATGGAGTAGAAGTGGAAATGGCAATTCGTGCACAAAAAGCAAATCTAAAACATTGCGAGGTTCCAGTTGAAACGGTATACTATGATAACTATAAAGGTGTATCAATTCTTGATGCCTTTAGTGTATTGGGAAGTTTAATTTATTGGAAACTAACAATAAGGTAAAATAACAAAAATATGATTAAAATAACAAATCTATGATTATAGGACTTCAAATAACAGGATTTATATTTGCACTTTTAATGATTTATCTTTCCATCGTGCATTATAAGAAGGGTAGTTTAAACGGGATGGAAATAACTGTTTGGCTTCTTATATGGGCTTTTGTGATTATAGCTGTCATTTTTCCCGAAATATTAAGGACCTACAGTCAAGCCTTCGCCATTTCAAGACTTTTGGATTTGTTAACTGCAGGAGGCTTTGTTTTGGTTATTTCTATGGTTTCAGCATCATATATCAGAACAAAAAATGTGGAGAAAAAGATTGAAGATTTGGTAAGAAGAGAAGCCCTGAAGAAAAAATGAAATATCCAAAGATTTCAGTAGTTATTCCCTCTTTTAATAAAGTAAAGTTTATCAAAAAAACACTGGATTCAATTTTGGACCAAAAATACTCTAATTTAGAAGTTATTATTCAAGATGGTGGATCGACGGACGGAACTTTGGAAATTCTTAAAAGTTATCATAAAAAATATGAAAAAATTATTAAACTTGAATCAAAAAAGGATAATGGTCAGCTAGATGCAATTAATACAGGCCTTAAAAAAGCAACTGGAGAAATTTTGACCTACATTAATGCGGATGATGTTTATGAGAATAAAGCTTTTGAAACAGTTTCAGGCTATTTTTTAGAAAACCCTAATAATCTGTGGTTTGCCGGAAAGGGGATAGTTATAGATGAAAATGGTATTGAAATTGCTAAAATTGCAACTAGGTATAAAAATTTTCTTTTTTCTATAAATTCAAGATTATTCCTTTTAATTACTAATTATCTGATGCAACCATCAGTCTTTATAACAAGAAAAGCTTACAAAAAATATGGACAATTTACTGGAACTACTAATTTTATTATGGAGTATGAGATGTGGTTAAGATTGGCTAAATTAAAAATGCCATGTTTAATTAACAAAAATCTTTCTAAGTTTAGGCTTGAAGCTAATACAAAAACAAAACAAATGTCTGAAAAATTATTAGATGAGGATGAAAATATAATTAAAAAATTTACAAACAATATTATAATTTTAACTCTACACAAACTCCATAATTTGGTAAGATTAATGTTTTCAAATTTTGTATGAAATCTGAAGTTCAGAAACACTTTGACAAGATTTCAGGAGACTACGATTATTACAAAAGAAAAAACGGGTATTATTACAACAACTTAAAGATTCTTCTTTCAAAAATTATACCCAAAAATAAAACAGTGTTAGAAATAGGTTGTGGTACTGGAGATTTAATAACATATTTAAAACCCAAGAAGGGGTGGGGAATGGATTTGAGTGAGAAAATGGTTAAAAGAGCAAAAATTAAATATAAGCATCTTAAAAATTTGACCTTTTCGACAGAGTACCCAACCGTAAAGTTTGATTATGTGTTTATGGCTGATGTTATTGAACATTTGGAAAGTCCTGAGGATGTATTCAAAAAGATTAGTAAATTAATGGATAAGAAGAGTTTATTTGTTATCACAACAGCAAATCCTATCTTGGAACCTTTGTTGTTACTCGGTGAAAAGATTGGATTAAAGATGCCTGAAGGACCTCATATAAGGATTAAATATGATGAATTGAAAATCATGCTGGAACAATCTGGTTTTAAAATTATTAAACATGATTATAAATTACTGCTGCCAATTTATATTCCACTACTTACAAGTTTTATAAATAAATATCTAGAAAAATATTTAAAAAAAATTTGCGTTTATAGAATATATTCTTACAAAGAAGACTTTTTAATCTTAAATTGCCAAAAAGCAATTAAAACCATCTTAAAAAGAAGTAGACCGTGGTAAAACCTTTTGATGTTGGTTGATCCATAAACTCTTTCTTTATAATGAATGGGTATTTCAACAACTTTTAGATTGTCTTCAATTGCTCCGAAAATTAGTTCAAAATCACCAAATGGATCATCATTGAATTTTTTAAATTTAAGATAATCTTTCTTGAAAAATGCTTTTGTACCACAAAGTGTATCTTTAAAATTTTGTCCTAATATCCATGTAAAAAGGTAACTAAATAATATGTTTCCTATTTTATTTAATGTTCTCATGGCATCCTTTTTCATTGGATAGACAAGCCTACTACCGTTTATGAATTCTCCAATTCCAGAAGATAATGCAATGTAGAATTTTTTTAGTTCTTTTGCATCAACGGTTCTGTCTGCATCATAGATCATTAAGATGTCACCGCGGGCTTTAGAGAGGCCTAGTCTGACGGCATTAGCCTTTCCTTTACCTTTTTGTTTAAATGCTTTGGCTTTTGTCTTAATTATTTCGTTCCATGTATTATCACTTGACCCTCCTTCAACAAATATAATCTCTTGGGATTTACCGAACTTTGGAATAGATGAAACAACTGCTGGTATATTTTTTTCTTCGTTTCTGGCGGGAATGATAATGGAAACGGTATATTCTTTTAATTTTGATACAATTTTTCTAGCTACAATTTTATTGTTTTGATTTGAAACAACTTCATATCCTGCTAAATTTAAAAATGATTTGATGTCTGTCTTGGTTAACCAATTTTTATTTCCATCAAAGAGGTTATCAAAATTATTTTTACAGTCTATAATCAATCTTTCATTTAATTTATTGAAATAATTCTGAATATCATCTAGGTTTCTTAATTCTTTAATTGTGAGATACATATGATTATGCCTGTGATATTATACTATTATTATGAGAATATTAATTACAGGATCATCTGGATTTGTAGGAAAACACTTAGTTAAGTTACTCTCGAAAAAACACGAAATTATACAGTATGATCTAGTCAAAAATTTTGACATTTTAGATGAAAAAAAATTGTTTAAAAAAATGCAAAAGGTAGATACTGTTATTCATTTGGCCGCATTTATTTCTGCTCTCGAATCATGGGAAAAACCTAATGAATATTTAATAAATAATAGTATTGGAACACTTTCCGTTGTTAAGACTGCAATTAAAGCCGGAGTTAAGAATATGATCCATTTTTCTTCAGCTGCAGTGAAAGCCGAGCCGTTAACTCCCTATGCTGTATCTAAAATTATGTCAGAAAAAATTCTTGATTTATATAAGGACGAAATTAGTATCACAATTGTTCGTCCAGAAAATATCTATGGTAACGGACAAAAATCATCATATGGATATGTTATTCATAATTTCATTGATGCCGTTAAAAATAATCAGCCAATTAAAATCTATGGAGACGGTAAACAAACAAGAGACTTTGTTTACATTAAAGATGTAGTATTAACTGTAAAAAGAATAATTGAAAAAAAAATTTATGGAAAGGTAGTAAGTATTGGATTAGGTAAAGGAATTAGTGTGTTAGAATTGGCTAGTTTGGTGTCAAGAATTTTCAACAAAAAACTGCAGATAGAATATCTACCAAAAAGACAAGAACCAAGGAAAAGCTATGCGAATACTAAAGTTTTAAATGAAATTGGAATTAACGTTAAAGAATTTGTTAAATTAAATGAAGGGATAAGAAAACTAAAATGAAGACAAAATTATCGATAATATTACCAGCAAGAAACGAGGATGAGATAATTAAAAAGACATTAACCGAAATTTTTGCATACTTAAAAAATAAAAAATATTTATATGAAGTTTTAGTAATATTGAATGGCTGTGAAGATAAGACAGTTGATATCACTAAGACTTTCCAGTACAGAAATAAATCTCTAAAAATTTACAAATCAAAGGCAGGTTACGGATATGCATTAAAGGAAGGTCTTAAAAAATCGATTGGGGAATATGTAGCCATATTCAATGTTGACTTTTATGATCTAAAAATGCTCGACCTTATGGATATCGATTTATATGGTAAAGATTTAGTAATAGGTTCCAAGATGGCACATTGGTCTACAGATAAAAGACCAACTTCTCGCAAAATTGTCTCGATTTTGTTTAATCTTTATCTTAAAATAATGTTTGGATTTAAGGGTAGTGATACGCATGGAATTAAAATAATGAAAAGAAAGGTTGTAAAAGACGTTCTTAAAAAATGTAGAACCGTAGATGGGATAATCGATACCGAGTTTGTAATAAGAACGCAAAGGCTTGGCTTTAAAATTGCTGATTTTCCTGTAACATTAGAGGAGAAAAGAACATCAAGATTTGTGAATAGGTTTTTGTCTACCCCGATAGATATTTATAAATTAGCAAAAGCATTAAAATGAAATTAAAAAACAAAGAGCTGTTCTACGATTCCATCTCAGATACTTGGGAATCAAAAATTAATAACTCCGAAACAAATAAAAGAATCAACATTATTTTTAATAAGTTGCTACTGAAGAAGGAGATGAAAAATAAAAAGTTTCTTGAAGTTGGATGTGGGCTGGGATATTTTTCAAATAAAGCTTCAGAGTTTGGAGCCAAAGTTACAGGAATTGATATTGGACCGAAACTTATAAAAATTAATAAGCAGAAAACTCCAAATGGAAAGTTTTTAGTTTCCAGTGCCTCAAGATTAAAGTTTAACGATGAAAGTTTTGATATAGTATTATCAACCGAAGTCATTGAGCACGTGGATCATCAAAATAAAGCAATTAATGAAATGTTTAGAGTTTTAAAAAGTAATGGGATATTAGTAATTACTACACCTAATAGAGTGTTTAAACCCCTATTTGATTTTTTGAGTTTAGTGCGAATCCGACCGTATCATGGAAATGAAAAATGGTATTATCCTTGGGAATTAAAGAATATATTGCAAAAATATGGAAAAATTGAAAAAGAGATATATTTTAACTTCTTTTTAATAAATAAACACTTTGATTATTTTGAAAAATTTAATTTTCTAAGATACATAATGATAAATCATGGATATAAAGTAATTAAGTTTGGTAAAGGTAAATGATAAAGTTTTTAAAAAATAATTTATACATAATTCTTCTGTTTGCGATTTCATTAATTGTGTTTGTGCCAACATTCAACATCAAATTTAGCTGGATTGATGACGGTTGGGATATTTTGGTTGCTAAAAATTTGATTACGGATTTTACGAATTTAAATTTTATATCTATTGCGGACAAGATCGTTGAAACAAACATTGGGAGATTTAGGCCAGTATATTGGTTGTGGCAAACAGTAGTTTATATAATTGGTGAAAGTTATAGTTCGATTCATTATTTATTGCATTATGTACTTATATTCTCGGTTGTGTTTTTGGTTTATAAAATTATCTATTTTTTCACTAAGTCAAATATGAGTAGTTTTGTTGGAGCATTAATTTTACTAATTTTTCCATTAAATGCAGAAAATTGGATTAGGCTAGGCCCAGCAGAGCCTATTATGATATTTTTTGTGCTTATTTCTTTTTACATTTTTTTTACTAAAGGTGATATTAAAAAGTCAGTATTTTTTATAGTTTTAGCGCTTCTGACTAAAGAAACTGTGATTGCAATCCTCCCCGCATTTATTTTGTATTATTTTTTACTTTTGTTCACTAAGAAAAAAGTTAAAAATACATTTTCTTATGTGATGGGGATACTTATGTTGTGTTCAGTATCTGTTCTAATAAGCATGCTTAATAAGAAAGGATATAGCAATTCGTATGTTTTTAATATATTGACTGCAAAATATAATTTTGAGCTCTACCTTAGATTTATTATACAAGCATTTCCAGCAATTATTTTATTCATAGGCACTTTGCTCATAAGAAATATCCGACCAATAGTTAACTTCAAATTCAACAAAATTAAAGAATTTGAAATTAGTAAATTTTTATTTCTTATGTTGGCTCTTTCGTTTATACTAATTCAGTCACCTTGGGCATGGGTACTTAATAGATATTTACTTCCAGCCGTTGCAATGGGCTCAATATTTATTGGATTAGAGTTTTATTCCTTAAACAAAAAACTTAGAATATTAGTTTTGATAATCATTAGTTTGTTCGCAATTAATGCCATTGTTAAAATAAATGAACAAACTGTAAGACAAAGACACTCAACAAATAATATATATTTAATGATTAAACGTGTCTCTGAAGTAACTCCAAAAGACGGTAAAGTTTATTTTAATTTTAAAGATAATGATGGCACAATGGAACCCCTTTTTGAATCAGATCTTCATCTAAAACTTTTTTTTAATAGACAAGATATAAAAGTTGATTTTATAGAGAATCTAGACTCAAGGGAATCAAACTATATTGTTCTCAGTGGAACACCACTAGGCTCTTTTAAATATACAGATGACAAAGACCTTGTAAATGATGAGAAGTTGAAAAATTTTGAGACATTTAACAATGAAAGTAAATTTATTGTGTTCTCAAATTATGAAACAATTATGAAACAGATATCTAAAAAAATATTTAGATCGGTTTATCGAAGAGAAAAAATTGATAGCTCTGGAATCTATACTAACTATTTATTAAAAGATTCTTGGAGCTTATACTATTACTAATACTAATATGAAAAAATTATTGTCAAAAAATGAAGAGCAAGAGAGATTACATTTTAATAATATTGCACGGGAATATGAAAAAAAATATGGATATGACGATCCATTTACAAAATATAAAATAAACAAAAAGGTAAATAGATTTGAAGAATCTGTCAATTTAAATTTGGAAGGAAAAAAACTAAAGATTTTGGAAATAGGTTGTGGTACGGGAACTTATACTTTTGTATACTCAAAAAAATTTCCAAACGCTTTAATCTATGCAACTGACATATCAGAAGAAATGATTGAACTGTGCAGAAAGAATAGGTTAAAACCCAAAAATGTTGAATTTTCTGTAAGAAGCGCCTATAAAACCGGTTTTAAAAGTAATTCTGTAGATGTAGTCTGTGGATTTTATATTCTGCATCACATTGACCAAAAGAAAACAAAAAAAGAAATATTAAGGGTACTTAAAAAAAAAGGAGTGGTTTATTTTTATGAGCCAAATATTTTAAACCCCATTGTTTTTGCGATTAAGTCAAATAGGATTATCAAAAAGATTATTGGAGATTCTTCAGATGAATGGGCAATTAATCCAACAACAGTTGCAAAAGAATGGAAAGAATTTAATGTTTTGTATAATCGAACAACTGAATTTGTTTGGCCTTTTTCATTTATTCCATACAATATTAAAGTGTTTTTAGACAAAGTTACCAGTGCCATATTTCGTAGATTTCCACTTCTTAACCTCATTGGTGGATCTGTCGAAATGTGTTTGATGAAAAAATAATATTCTATGTATACAAATAAAAACCAGATCAATAAATACGATGAAATTTACAAAAAAGAGGAATACACCAAATTTGATATTCCAGATTACAAAATAACAGATGGTAAAGAAGTGAAGAATAAAAAAATATTAGTTTTTGGTGCAGGTACAGCAAGAGACATAAAATATTTACTAAAAGATAATGATGTATATGCAGTTGATTTTTCAAAAAGCTCGGTTAATTTTTTAAAAAAGATTGGGATAAAGACAATACATGCAAACCTAAATAAGCCTGTGGATGTACTAAAAGATAAGACCTATGATTTAGTCATAGCTAAAGACATATTAGAGCATCTCGAAGAACCTTCAATTTTGTTATGTGAGATAAAAAGAGTGTTGAAACCAAGTGGGTATGCAGTATTAAATGTACCAAACCACTTCTTTTTACCAATGAGACTTAGAATTTTATTTGGACATAATTTAATTTGGAAAACAATTGATCATAGCCACCAAGAACTATTTAAGGAATGGGATTATATGCATAAAATATTTTTTACTTGGCAAGGTTTTCAAGAATTTATTAATGTGCACGAATTTAGAATTGTGCATAATTTTTGGGATTTTGGGACACTCAATCATTATAGCCAACCAGAAATGGCAATTGTTCATTTGAAAAATAGTAACAGAGAAATTGCAGCAAAAATATTGGAGGTAATTTGGAGTATATTTAATTTTATATTACCGAGGAGAATTAGATTTTTAATTGTCTCACTTTCTCCTGCATTATTTTGTGCCAGCTTCTACGTTTGGATAAAACCTAAAAAATGAGAAAATTGTTGACTGAAAACAATCTAAAATATATAAAAGTTATATTTATTTTTGTTAGTTTCTTAACAATAGTTCTGACACTTTTTGAAACATATACATATAAAAACTTTTTTTACAATCATTTCTACATAAGTACTGACCTGTTATTGGTTTTTACATTTTTTCTTGGAATTATTACTTTTTTTGAACCAGATAACATTAAAAAAAATACTATTGACCGATTACATAATTTATATGTGGTTTTTGTTATGATCTTGTCAGGATTATTAATCATTGTCTATTTTCCTGCCAAGTTTTACGATGAACTTTACTATCAAAATTATATATTCTCAAGATTTCATATCCAAACAGATTTAATCTTAAGACCAATAACTTTGGGATTGTTCTTAATTTCTATAAGTTTAATTAAAAAATATTTCAGATTATTATTTAGTGGCATGCAAAGTTTCCTCTCATTAACTTTATTGGTAGTTGTGGCTGTTTTCGGGCTAAATAATTTAATTTTTGATTTATCTGTTCTAATCCCAAATGTTTATGCAATCAACAAAACAAAAACCCTTTCTTTCGATGAGAAAACAGATTATATAATGAACGATAACTATGGTGATTTCTATAAATATACTCAATTTATCAAATCTATTGTTCCTGAAGGTGACTCAATTGTTCTGCCCCCGCAAAAAAATCCGTGGCAATACGAAGGCAACCAACGGCTTGTAAGGTATTTTCTTTATCCAAGAACCCTATATTCAGCCCATGAAAATCTAGAGAATAAAAAAATTAACTATGCTTTAATAGCGTGGGGAAACTCGATATATCCTCCAAAAGGTGATAATTTATACGGTTGGCCAAGATACGATATGTCTGCAAAAAACATTTATATTTACGATATGAAGACTGGGGTAGTTGATGAATATAAAGGTAATTATAAATTTGAAGAATATCTAAAAGAAGGTACATACGGATTAATAAAGTTATGATGAATATTTTATATGTTTTGTATATCATAATAACAGGAACAGCTATTAGTTTTTTGATTAGTAAAAATCTTAAATTGCAAGTTAGACTAAGTCTGGGTTTAGGGTTAGGGTTTTTATATTACACCTTAATACCTTATATTTTTCTAGTTTTTAATATCCCAATTATAAGGCTCATTAATGTTGTTTTAATTTTAATTGCATTACTGCTAATATACTATGTCTGGTCTAGAAATAAGGCTCAAATAAAATTAGACCTTCATTTTAAATATAAATTAGTGCACATTTTCCTCCTCGTCTTTCCAATCATTTACATATTTATTGCTAATTATTGGCCAATCTCTGAGTGGGATGCACTTACACTATATGATTTTAGAGGTAGGGTGTTTTCAGAAGGGGGATTACTAAAAGACCTTTCAAAACTTGATGAATACGACAAATATAATTCGGGATATTATTTTGCTTATCCACCCGCCACATCAATTTTGCACAGCTCTTTTTATTCCTTAGGTATGAATAATCCAAAGGCTATTTACCCGTTTTTTTTGATAAGTTTAACAATTTTCTTTTACACCAGTATAACTCAATTTTTATCTAAAAAACTGGGGCTAATAGTATCAACATCTGTTTTCTTTATTGTGTCACTTACTACACAAGCCTTAATTCCATATACCAATTTGGCATATATATATTTCTATTTTGTATCTATAATTCTGCTGATTGAATCAGTCACTGAGAATTCACTCAATTCTGGGAAATTATTATTGTCAGCCATTTTCTTAGCCGGATCTTCGTGGCTTAGATTTGTTGAACCATTTTATTTAATTAATATATTTTTATTATTTTACTTTTTGGTAATTAAAAAGATTAAGTTAGCTCATTTGATTATGTATATGGTTCCAATATCTTTAATTCGTATTTCGTGGGACAAGATACAGTCTGCCTATACAACATCATCGTTTTTAAATACTAAAAATCTTGATTTGAATATTAATATCTTAATAGCCAACTTTTTAAAAAGCACCGGATTTGCAACCAAGGCTTTATTGGAATTTGCATCCGATAATATTATTTTGCTAATAATTTTGTTTATTTGTTCTGTGATGTTTTTATTTAATAAAAAAAGGGTGGAGATAAGTAAATATATTTCAGTAACAATATATTTGTCACTCGTGATGATAATAAGTGGAACGCTTGCTTTAGGAATTTTGTTGCCAAACAGAATAGAAATATACGACTCAATCGATAGGTTTGGGCTTTTCTTATATCCACTTGTTATGTTTAATGCCGCACTTAATATGAATTTAATCAAGGATAGAGATTTATGATTACACTTATAGCATTTATAATATGGGTTCTATCGTTGTTGGTTGCACTTATAGAGTCAATAACATACACGGGATTTATAATTAAACATTTCTATTTTTCACCAATTACTTTATATGTTTTATATTTAATTATCACAATTTTAGACAAGTTTGTTGTTAATTCTAAACAGGGAAGGATATCCATAATTTTTTTTAAGGTAAGTAAAATATTTATTATTCTTTCAATTTTAATCTACTTAATATTAATTTTTGCTGATATGGTTATATATGATAACTTTGTTTTTTCAACAATTCATATTCAACCAGAATCTACTATCTGGTTGTTTTATCTTTCGTTAACTGAATTTATTTTACAGATTAATTTAAGGGATAAAGAAGTTAGGAGTAAAATTACAACATTTTTTAAATTTAAGACATTAGTAGTGATTTTAATCGCACTTTTGTTTATTGGCAATTTATCAAAGATCAATTTAAAGATGAACAAAGATATCAAATTTTTGATTAGTCATCCGTTTGCTAGCAACGACGAAAAAATGGAATATAAGATCGGTCCGTTGGTTTACGATTACTCAAAATTTATTGAGGCAAATACTCCCAGCGATTCCAAGATACTTTTACCACCATTTCCTGCTTACCCATGGCCACAAACAGGTAACGCTGTCTATTTTAGATATTTTTTATATCCAAGAAGTTTATTTAGTGGGGAAGAATATTCTCCTAAAATTGATTTTAAAGATATCGATTTTGTATTGATAGCATGGGGGGAAACACCTACTACTTCGAATGGGTATACACACGGATGGCCAAAATTTGATGTACCGGCTGAATACATTTCATTTTTTAATACGGACGGATCTACTTTTAAGATAAACGAAAATTATGTTTACAATAAATATAAAGACAAGGAAGTATGGGGTATTATTAAGGTAAAGAAGTAAAAATATGAATGAAATAATTATTTTTGTATTGATAACATTATTTGGTGTAATGTTGGTAAGGTTGATGTCCAAAAATATTCCTATCTTGGAAAATTGGTCAATCGGGTTTTTAATAGGCCTTGGTTTAACGACATTTACATCCTTCGTCTTTTCTTGGGTTGGAATAAAAATAACTTATGTTTCAGTTGTGTCCCTATTATTAATTGGTTTAATCGTAACAGTATTTATATTCTTTTTTTTGAAAAGAAATCTGAAATCAATATTTAATTTTAATTTAAAATATAAAAATAAACTTGGAATTACTGAAAAGATTGCAATTCTGGCAATTATCGTAATTGCTTTATCAAGCCTATTAATAACAATATATTATCCAGTTAATGCTTGGGATGCCTTAGCCCTCTATGACTTTCGGGCAAGAGTAATTGTGGATTTTGGATACTTTGTACAGATTGCTAAAAATTATACATATTTTTCTCATTACCCGTTATTTACATCGCTCACCCATACTTTTGTTTATTTATCAGGAGGTAAGAATCCGCAATTCTTGTACTCGCTCTATCTAATTTCTTTTGCGGTAGCATTTTACTCTCTTTTAAAAAGAAGCGTAAAAAGAAATATAGCCTTATTATCAACTCTTTTTTTAATGTTGATACCCGAACTTTTTGAGAATTCAACAATTTCATACACTAATCTGCCATATACTGCTTTTTATGTGCTAGGAATAATATATTTATTACGTGCATGTACAAAAAAGCAAAACGGGTATATCCTTTTAGGTTCACTGTTGGTTGGTCTCAGTACTTGGGTTAGATCTGATTTACCCTTTTGGATTACGGGAGTACTAATTATAGCAATATATTCTTGGCGAGTCAGAAAAATAACACCATTACTACTATATTTGCCCCCTTTTCTAATTATTCAACAGGTGTGGAATCGCTTTGCCTCAGGTATTTACGGAAATTATTATACAACGACAGGACAATTATCTGCTGCAGGTTTATCAGTTTTAACTAGATTTGATTTTAATAGAGTGGTTGAAGTTTTTGTTTATTTATACAAAAACGTTTTCTTTATTTGGGGATTTCTTTCAATAATTTTTATAATTTCAATACTAATTCATATAAAACAAAAAATGAATAAAGAAAGTTTAATTATATTGTCAGTAATTCTGTTTAATCTTTTTGGACTTTTTGTTGGAACATATATTTTTAGTTTTAGAGTAGCTGAGTGGAAGGAAATTGGTGACTCGGCAACCAGAATGTCCATGTTTTTCCCCCCTCTCATAATTTACTATGTTAGTACGGTTTTAAATTACAAAATATATGAAGATAGGAATTAATTTACTTTACCTTATACCCCATAAAGTTGGTGGAACTGAAACTTATACTAAAGGTTTAATTCAGTCACTCTTAAAATATGATAAGAAAAATAAATATTATTTATTTTGTAATAATGAAAATTACGATCTTTTTTCAAAATACAAAAATGCAGTTTGTGTAAGAATCCCAATACGTGCAGAAAAAAGATATATTAGACTAATCGTTGAACAGGTTGTTTTACCTATTTATCTATATATATACAAAATTGACCTTGTTCATTCTTTAGGATATATCTCACCATTTATTGCACCATGTAAATCAATTGTAAATATATATGATTTGAATTGGTATTTTTTCCCAAATGACTTTAGTTTTTTAAGTAAATATGCGTGGTCTTTCTTTGTTCGAAATTCTGCAAGATTTAGTGATGCTGTAACAACATGTTCATTTAAATCTAGAGATTCAATTAGAAAAATACTTAACATAAACAAAAGAATAGTTGTTATTTACCCAGGATTGCCAGAAATGGAAAAGCCTCGTGGTTTAAATTATCTTATAAAACAGTCAATTAAAACCCCTTATATTTTTTCGCTTTCAGCCAGATACCCCCACAAAAATGTAATTGGTCTACTAAAATCATTTAATATCGCTTCAAAAAAAATTAAAAACCTTAATTTAGTTATAGCCGGTTTGGGCGGTAAGTCTGATCCTGAAGTTGAAAAATACATATCTGATAATTCATTAGGTAGTAAAATTATCATTCTAAAATGGATTAGTGATACATTAATGTCTACTTTATACAAAAATGCTGAAGCTTTTGTATTCACTTCTAAATATGAAGGATTTGGATTACCACTTTTAGAATGTTTCAAAAGTTCTACGCCAGTTATCTCTTCAACAGCATATTCATTAAAGGAAGTTTTAGATAATGGGGGGGTTGGTATTGATCCGGATGATCATGATAAATTTGCCGATGAGATTGTTAAAGTTTTAAACAATAAAAAATACCAAAAACAATTGTCAAAAATAAGTAAAGATAGGGGAAGAGATTTTAGCTGGAAAAAAGCAGCTATAACTGTCATGAATTTATATCAAAATATTGAAAAATGAAAAAGAGTTTTAATACACCAATTTTGTTTATTGTTTTTAATCGTCCAGATACTACAAAAAAAGTATTTGGGTCGATAAGGAAGCTAAAGCCCAAACAGTTATATATAGCAGCTGATGGACCTAGATCGTCTTGTTCAGGTGAATCTGATCTTTGCCAACAGACGCGAAATATAACAGAAAACATTGACTGGAAGTGTGATGTTCATAGATTATATAGAAAATCAAATCTTGGTTGTGGTAAATCTGTAAGTGGAGCTATTAATTGGTTTTTTAGAAATGTTGAACAGGGAATAATACTGGAAGATGATTGTTTACCAAACAAATCGTTTTATGGTTTTTGCGAAGAGATGCTTATTTTTTATAAAGATAATTATAAAATAATGCATATATCTGGTGATAACTTTCTTCGTATGAGTAATCAAAATAAGGATATTTACTATTTTTCAAAATATGCTCATGTATGGGGTTGGGCAACTTGGAAAAGAGCATGGAAAAAATATGATTTTGATATGAAAGATTGGGATTCCAAAAAGATCTTTACAAAAATGCAGTTAATTGAAGGAGGTATTTGGGAAAAACTTTTTTGGGTGACTGCATTTGAATCGGTATCTAAGAGATTTGTAGATACGTGGGATTATCAATGGATTTATTCAATTTTTAAAAATAATGGCTTATCTGTAGTACCTGGTGTAAATTTAGTTAGGAATATGGGTTTCGGTAGTAATTCAACCCATACGAAAAAAACAAATGTAGTTTATGAGAATCTCAAAACAACCAGACTTAGTAACAATTTGAAAAATGATGTTTTGAATTCGAAAAAATATGATCACTACGAATCTATTAATGTATTTAAAGTAAGATCATCTAAAACTTTATTATCTTTCTTGTATTATGTTTTTGTATTAAAATTGGCAAACAAGAGTTAAAAAAAATGAAAGCAATTAATTTATACCACAATATCATAGAAGAAAATATTCAGACCGTTTTAGATCATGGGTTAAACAAACATCAAAATATTTTATTTAATATTATAAATCTCTTGATCAGAAAATTTAGTAATCAAAAAAATAGATTAATATCATTAAGACTAAAATATATTAAAAAAATTCCGTATTTTTCGGCTCAATTCAGTTTAGATTACTTAGAATATATAATTAAAAACAATCCCGATATTCCATATGATTATTATCCAAAAAATGATAAAAATGAAATAGATTTTTTCCTTAAAATAATGCTAAAAGGGGTGTACTCAGATGGATACTACTTAGAAGATTTTGGAGATAGATGGGATGAGTTTGAAGCAATTCGAAAAAACGTTGGTCGCAATTTAAAATTAAATCTATTTAGTAACGTTTATGAATTATATGGATTTAAGTCAGTTGTTTATCCTGATACAGGGATATTTCCAGATAATTACAAGTTAAAAATACTAAAGTCTAGAAAACATGATGTATGCTTTGATATAGGAGCTTATATCGGCGATAGTGCCTATATTATAAATAATGAATTGAATCCTCGAAAAATATATGCATTTGAACCAGAAAAAAACAATTTTAATATATTGTCTGAGAATATCAAATTGAATAATTTGAATAATGTTATTGTTCCTGTAAATGTAGCTACAAGTTCGGAAGAAGGTTCTATGGTTTTAGAGAGTATGAACGCCTCTTCTAGTTTAAAATTAAGAAAAAAATTAGGTGGCCAAACCGTGAAAGTTACTACACTAGACAGCTTTGTTAAGATACAAAAATTGAACTCCGTCGATTTAATAAAAATGGATATTGAAGGTGCAGAGATGAACACTTTGTTGGGTGCAAAAGAGTTGATTAAAAAATACAAACCAGATTTAGTTATAGCTTTGTATCATAAAGGTCAGCATTTTTTTGAAATTCCGGTGATGCTAAGAAAATTAGTGCCAGATTATAAATTTAGATTCATTGCCCTTAAAGGATCAAGTCCAGTTATAGAGAGATTTTTAATGGCATCGATTAGAAAAATATAGTAATTGATAACTTATATCAATGAATAAAAAATTAGCCTTTTTTTTACTCTCTCTAATATCAATATTTTTTCTGCTTAATTACATCAAACGTCCATTTTATCAAAACTTAATAAAAAATAATTTTCAGTTAGGAAATATAGTTCAGCAAAATTTAATTCCAAAGTTAACAATTAGAGAGTCGTTACTTAAAGACGAAGTAATTAACTTTAAATTTAAATCAAAATATAATAATTTGGGAATAATTGAAATTTTATTTAATAATCATTCAAAGATAAATAATGATCAGCTAATATTTAGAATTAAGCAAAGTGACACAAATGATTGGGTTTATAAGGCCGTTTACGATACTGCAGTTATGGACGAGGGACAGTTTTTCCCGTTTGGTTTTCCTATTATAAACGATTCAAAAGGTAAAATATTTATTGTCCAGATTCAATCGATAAGGGGTATATCAAATGATTCAGTCTCAATAAGTAACAAATCAAAAGTATTCAAAGCTAAATATCTGTATGATCGAAAAACCGTATTCAATAAATTCGATATGTTTTTAACCTATTTATCTTCTAAGTTTGCTGAAATCCTCGGATATATTAGTTTAAATAATATTCTTATTGCAAGATTGTACGCCTCTTTGCCTTTTTTATTTTTCTTTACTTCTTTATTTCTGATTATTAGATTAAAAAAAATAAATAAATTTTCAGTAAAGATAAATTGGGGTCTTTTTATTGTTGTTAGTGCGTATGTTATTTCACACTTAAAGTTTTTAAGACATACCCAATATTGGGATTCTGAATGGTATTGGCAATTACTTTTGTCTGCAGTCTCAAAAGTAGTAAATTACAGTGGTGACATTGTAGGGTTAATTAAAACAATCTCATTGAATTATAATTTTTTAGGACATTCATCGATGGGTTACGTCGCAATACTTTCACTTGGACAAATATTTCAATTTGGTAATGTGGAGGTTCTCAACCTAACAAATGTTTTTCTGGGTGTTCTTGGTATTTTATCGTTTTACTATCTAGTTAAGTTTTTGTATCCGGAATCAAATTTTAACAACATTTTAATAACTGGTGTTTTTGCGTTTAATCCATTATTCTATGCAACTTCAATTAGTTTGAATCTTGATTATCCTGTACTTATTTTTTCATTAATTTCTATAACATTACTTTTTTATAAACAATATTGGTGGTTTATGGTCAGTTCCTTATTTTTAATTTTTTCGAAGGAAACAGGAATGCTTTTGTATATTTCAATAGTGTTTTCTTATTTTCTCTTTTATAAGAAACAATTTTTAATTTATAAATATTATTTTCTTTCTCTAATTTTGTTGTTTATAATTTATTTATATTTAAATAACTGGAATTTGTGGAATTCTGCAGCCTTGATCAATGAAGGGAATAATATTTCTCTGATATTTAAAAACAATGAAATTTTTGCTTTCGGTTTCAACTTAAATAATATTAAATTAAGATTATTTCAAATTTTTATTCTAAATTTTAATTGGTTGCTAACACCATTTATACTGGTTGGAATATCCAAATGTAGAAATGCAAAGTTTAAATACTTTCTGACTGTATTGATTCCATTTATATTATTTAATTTATTTTATACTGTTATGCCGTTTGCAAGATATGTAGTAACTTCTGTTTTCTTGATAATAATTTTATTTTATATATCAATAAACTATTTAATTAGAAGTAGACAAACAATAATTTTATATTTAATATTGGTTTTTCTTTTGATGACTATCCAAACATTTAAATCAATTGATCCTTCCCCCGTTTTACTTTATGGTAAAAATTTAATCGGTCGCAATATTAGTTCACCAATCTTCGGTTTTAGAGACGGTATGGTTTATAATACAGAATTTAATTTTGTTGATGTGTTGTCTAATAGGATAAGATCAAGAAATGACAAGAGCGAGGGGATTGTAATAAATGGTGGGGCCCAATATTTTTTTAAAAACATCGGTGATATAGGTACTGTCGAAGAAATTCAGAAAATTGATAAAAAAAATAAACGTTTAGAATATGTATTTGTACCATGGTTTGGTGATGAGGTTAAAAATATTGAATTTCTCTCAAAATATTACAAAGTTACATATAAGGAAGAAATTGAATATAATGGTTATTTCGTCAAGATATATAATTTAGAGCATGAATAAAACAACATACTTTGATCTTTTTAGATATTCATTGGAAATTGGATTTGAGTCTATATCTAGGGGAATAATTACTTTGGAATCAATAAAGAGAATCGTTTGTCCAATGGATGTTTCAAGATATTATGAATTACCGGTTATAGCTAATAATTTAAGATTAAAAAAAGGCTCGAAAATATTAGATATCTCTTCTCCAAAATTATTGACATATTATTTAGCCAATAAATTTAAGAAAGTTAATCTTTATGGTATTGATAAATACATGTCTGAATTGGATTCTTGGAAAGCAATTATCACTAGTCCAAAAAATCTAAAAATAGAATATGGAGATGCAACTAAATTGCAATATCCAAGTAACTCATTTGATGAAGTATTCTCCATTAGTGTAATTGAACATCTTGGCAATAAAGTTATTAGGGATGATGTAAAAATGATGAAAGAAGTATATAGAGTTTTAAAAAAGGGTGGGAGGTTTTATTTGACAACAATTATTAGTAACAAAAAAAGCATTGTATATAAAAATAAAAGATATTACGACAAAAATATTAATATCGGTAGAAAATCATTTTTTTGCCGTATTTATGATTACCAAGATATTAGAAAAAATATTCTTGGCTCAACAAAGTTTAGATTGATCAAAGAGGAGCTATGCGGATACAGATATCCTTCCTATGAAAAATTATTTAATTCAACATCACCGTTATCCGCTATCTTTATGGGATGGTTAAATTTAGTAGTTTTACCTGTATCGATTTATGTTCAACCAATTCTCATACACATTCCTAAACGAGCTGAATACTTTTGCGTATTGGAAAAATAGTATAATAATATTATGTTGGGCAATAGTATTCTTTTTTTAAATTTTTCAGATTCTGCGAAGTATGCAGATATAGCAAGAAATATTTTGGCGAAATCAGGTAGTATATCAAATTTTAATTTCTGGGGCACAAATAATGCAAATTGGATTCAACCCTTTACCCCGTACTCAAATGCTTTATTTTTTAATATCTTTGGAGTAAATGATTTTGCGGTCATAGCTACATCATTGTTTTATTTTTCGCTTGCATTAATTTTTGTTTACCTTCTAACAAATAAAATATTCAAAAACAAATTGACTTCGTTTTTGGCCACGATAGCGGTGGCTTTTAACTATAATTTAATCAATTATGCAACAAGTGGGGCTTCCGAATCTCCATTTATATTTGAATTATTAGCAGGTACTTACTTTTTATCACTTAAAAAATGGTGGGGGAATGCAATTGGTTTTGTTTTTCTGGTTTTTCTGTACTTTACCAGACCACAAGCAATAATTTATATCTTTGGATTGGCATTGTATTACTTTATAAATAATTTTAGTTGGAAGAAGGGGATAGCCTTTAGTGGTGTTTCTTTTCTTATTGGAACAGTTTTATATATGTTTTTTTCAAAACAAGGATTAATTGCTGTTACACAGAATTTACCTGGGATGGCAGTATCAGATTCTTTAAGGGGATCGGTGGTTAACTTTAATTTAATAGTCTTATTTAAGAAAGTTTTTTACAACCTTTACAATTTTTATAAAGCAATTCCTGAAATAATGAACCCTTATTTGTTTGCACTATTTGTAATAGGTTTATTTAAAAAAGCATCGACATTTAAAGTTTCTGTTGCTTTTATGGTTTTGCTTACATTTTTTGTGACAGCACTTACAATTCCATTTTATCGTTACCTTCATCCAATTATTCCTTTTGTTTACATTGTTGGTGTTGGAACATTAGTCCAAATAATTTCTTCATTTGCCGAAAATATGAAACTAAAAAGTAAGTTAAGGTATGTAATGGTTGTTTCCACTGTTTTGGTTTTGTTTTTTGCTGTTGGACAAACTTTAGGGGTTCTTCTTTTAGATTCAAGGTTTGAAAGAAAATTGCATAACACTGATAAAGATCCAATCTATGTAGAGATGTCATATAAATTAAAAGAAATTACAGGAAAAGACGATGTAATTCTGACCAATCTTGATACGTGGGGAAGTTGGTATGGTGAAAGAAAAACCGTTTGGTTCCCGTTAGAACCTGAAATGATTATTCCTAAAGAGAATGAAATTGATGCAATTTATTTAACCTCATACAAAATGGATGATGAGAATTATTACATGGGAGAAAAATGGAGAGAAATATTTAATAACCCCAAAGAACAAAAAATTTTACCAAATTATAAATTTGTAGGGGAGTATGAATTCAGGGCGGAAGATAATTATGAAAGAGAAGTAGGACGCGCAATTCTTCTTAAGAGGATAAAATGAAAAAGTTAAATTGGTATATCATAGCTCCAATATTAATTCTTTTAGGAGTTTCTAGCTATTATGTTTTAACAACAAGTTCTTGGGTAAGATTTTGGGCAGACGATTTTTGTTCATCGGTACTTTTGCGCAACAATGGTTATTGGCAATCACAACTTATATGGTGGAAAGGGTGGACAGGAAGATATTCATATATAGCTTTTTTGGACTTTTTTGAATTATTTGGATTAGCTGGTGCAAAGGTATTACCTTTAATCCAATATTTATTATTACTTATTGCAAGTTTTCCATATTCACTTCTTTCAATCTTCTTTTTAATCAATTCTCCCAACATTATTCAATCGTTTTACTGGATGACAGGGTCTTTAAATTACACGGCACCGTTTATTTTTTTAAATTTGTTTCTTGCCTTGTTGTTATTTAAAAATAAAAAATATTTTACTGTTTTAGGATTTATATTGTTATTTATAGCAACAGGTTTTTCAGAAAGCTTTGGTGTAGCAAATGTAATTTTTTTACTTTTACTACTTCTTGTTTTTTATAAGAAAGGAAAAAACAAAACAATAATTTACGGTTTGGCTGCAACAGTATTATCTTTAGGACTTATGTATTTAGCTCCTGGAAATGCTGTAAGAAGCGCTACGGTAAGTCATCCTGCAAGTTTGTATGAACTTATTAAAGATACCTTTATGTATTCAAAATGGTATTTAATTCATCTTTTTTACATTAAAACCTTTGTAATATCAGTTTTGACAATAATTACAGGAGCCTTTGTTTTCCTTGATGCAAAAAGAAAATACTTTGAATATCCGAAATTGGTAATACAAAGAGCGTTGGAATTTATAATTGCAGTAACTCTTGCTGTTGTCGGATTAACCTATCAAGCTATGAATTGGGAACCACCGGAAAGAGTTATGTCTATTGTGAATGATTACATAATCATTGCTGTAATTATTTTTTCCATAGCTTTATTTCAACTGATTAATAAATATATACCAAAGCGACTATCTACCATCTTGTTTATTGTTTTCATACTACTTTTGTCATATCGGGTACATGTTGACTGGAGCAAAGTAAGAACAGAACTTAAAAACTCTGCCGAATCTGCAACTTATGTCGCGGTAGGAAAGCTTGATGGGTTAACTGACAATAAAGGATGGGTAGCTTCATGTATAATGGAATATAACAAATGAGAAGATACTATGATCGTGCAAAATCTTTAGTTTTTTCCTCCACAGCAATGGATACATACGTTCTTTTTGTGGGTAATTTAGGCTCAGCCTTTTTAGGATTTCTTTTTACCTTTTTTATTGCAAGAGCTTTAAATAGGGAAGACTTTGGTATCTTTTCTGCGGCCTTAAATTTGGTTGTTATTTTATCTTCCCTTTCGGACATTGGTATTACCTCTGGTCTTGTCAATTTTGTTTCCAAAGCAGATTCCATGGGTGATGAAAAAAAATCGTTTGAGTATCAAAAAGCTGGTTTAATAATCAGGCTGGGTATTATTTCGACCCTTTCAACAATTGTTTTTATTTTTGCTCCATTTATTTCAAAATCTATGTTGGCAACAACAAATCCACTGGTTGCAGTTTGGGTATCTATCATTTCATTTGTTTTATTTGTTCCCATGTATTTTCCATATGTGCTCCAAGCCAAGAAACAATTTTTAAAATCGGTAATTATTGATAACACATATTACTTATTCCGTCTTATTGGTTTACTTATCTTTATCTATTTTGGAGCAATCAGTCTTTATTCAGCTTTCTCTACAGCAATATTGGGTTTTTTGGTTAGTCTAATAGTCAGTTTAATATTTTTAAGACTTAAATTTTTATACTCAAAACCTAAAAAAGAGATTTATACAAGCCTCTTAAAATTCTCGGGGTGGATAGGGGTTAATAGAATAATATCATCTGTTTCAGGAAGGCTTGATATACAAATGCTTGCAAGTATCGCTGGAGCAAGTACCACTGCCCTTTATTCCATACCTGCAAGGCTTTCCTCGTTTGTTGTAATACTTACATCAAGTTTTTCGTCGGTTCTTGCACCACGATTTGCATCAATGGGGAGTAAAGAAAATGAAAGAAAATATTTGATTAAAGCCTGTTTTGCATTAATTCCAATAATTGCCATAACTATTCTTTGGGTAATTTTTGCAAAGCCTTTTATGGCAATAATCTTTCCCAATTACATTGATTCTGTTCCTGTTTTTCAGGCACTTACACTTTCAATGGTTCCATTTATATTAACCGCACCATCCGTGGCTGCAATTATTTATGCCATGAAGAAAAACATATACATTGGGGCATATTCTTTTTTTCAGCTGGCTGCAATATTTTTACTAAATTATTATTTCATTCCAAAATATGGGGCCATAGGTCCAACAATTACATATGGTATTACCAATGCAATTTTGGCAATTTACACTTGGATAATTGTAATTAGATATTATTGGTTTGAGAAATAAACAAAGGTTGAAATTAGATTATGAAAATTTATGCGCATACGTTGTTTAAAAATGAAGAAAGATGGCTTTGGTATTCTGTCTCATCAATTATAAATCATGTAGACAAATTACTTCTCTGGGATACGGGATCTACCGATAGATCATGGGACATTGCAACAATGATAAAAGATAAATACAAAGATAAAATTGAATTAAGGCAATATGGAGAAATAACAAGTGAAACATTTCCAAAAGTAAGACAGGAAATGCTTGATAAAACAGATTCAGACTGGTTTTTGGTTGTGGATTCTGATGAAATATGGTGGGAGGATTCTATAAGAAGTTTAGTCTCAGAAATTAAAAAGGAAGATAAGAAAACAGAATCAATTGTAGTACCTACCGTAAATGTTATCGGAGATACCTTTCACTTTCAAGAAAAAATGGCGGGGATGTATAAGTTTGGTAATTTAAAGGGACATTACAATCTAAGAGCAGTTAAAAGAAATATTAAGGGTTTACATTCGCAAGGAATTCATGGTGTTTGGGGATGGGCCGGTGGGGATAATAAACAAATTCAGGAAAGAAATACTTTTAAATTCATTAATGCCCCATATCTGCATACTACATTTTTGCCTCGTGGCCAAAAAAGACTAAATGATTTGGAAGTTCCCAAAAGAGAGAAAAAATTAAAATATGAAATAGGAATCAAGTTTCCGCTGGATTTTTACTATCCAGAAGTTTTTTTTGAAGAAAAGCCTGATTTTGTACCATCACCATGGTTGACAATGACTGATAACTTTAGACTAAGGGCAATAATAGAAACACCACTTAGGAAAATTAAAAGGAGGATAATCAGAAATGGAGTGGGGTATTAATTTTACTGCTTGGCCCGAGATGCTTGCTTGGCCACATTTAATACTTAATGGATGGTTGCCATATAAAGATATTGCTATAGCACATAATCCTCTATTAATTGCCGTCTTGGCTTTATTTTACAAAGTTTTTGGACTTGGTGTTTTGCAACTTAAAATTTTTACTTGGATTTTAATTTTTCTAAATAGCTATTTAACGTATTTTGTTACAACAAAATTTTGGAATAAAAAAAGAGCAATAATTTCAAGTGTTTTATATTTACTCCTGTGCATCGTCTATGAAGGTAGTGGCCTGTGGTTTGATTTGGCCTTGGTACCATTTGCGCTACTTCTTTATTATTTTGTTAACTTAAAAAAATATTTATTGGCTGGAATTGTATTTGCCTTGGGATTTTTTACAAAACAAACATTTATTTACTTTTTAATTCCTTTGCTTTTTTCGGAAATAAAAAACAAAAAAGCACTATTTGTAAAAACTGAAAGATTTTTGACTGGGTCCGTCATAATTGGGATTTTGTTTTTGATAATTATGTTTATTTTTGGTATTGCTGATGATTATTATCTTTGGGCGATTAAATTCGGTATTTTTTACCTTCCAGGAGCAGAAGGACAAATATTAATGCCAACTTTAAAACAATTCATATTTTCAATAGCCCCGTTTGCAATTTTATTTTTTAACAGTAGGAAAGATTATCTTTTTACTTTATTACCTTGGATTTTGGCCGGAGTAGCCGGTGTTTATCCAAGATTTGAGTTTTTTCATTTTCAACCGGCACTACCTTTTTTGGCAATAGCCATATCCGGTTTTATTTTGTCAGAAAAGAAGATTTTAATCAAAAGTATTGTTGTTGTAACTTTTTTTGCATTTCTTTTTATTGGTTTAGAAAGACAAATAGGAAACAATACTCGTTTTTACGAACCAGAAGTTGTTAAAACAGTTGAAGAAATAAATAAAAACAAAGTGAAAGAAATATATGTTATTAACTACTGGGATAATATTTACGCTTTATCGGATACGCTTCCAATGACTAGACCCTTAATACCATATATCCCGTGGTACTTAAACTATGCAAACAGTAAAGAAGTAATAATTAATTATTTAAAACTCAAGATGCCTTTATTGTTGGTCGTAAACGAGAGACAAAATTTAGATTGGTTAGAATTAACAAATTTTGTGGGTAATTTTTACTCATGCAATTTCATATCTGAAAAAGTAGAATTGTGTTACAAGAATAAATGAAAATTGCCATATTAAATAAATATCAGGATAAAGTAGCAAGAGGTGCCGAGACATTTGTTTCTGAATTATCAAAAAGACTTTCTAAAAATCATTCTGTGGATGTAATTTCGAATATTAATTATTTAAAAATATTAAATTCCAAGTACGATTTAATTATTCCCACCAACGGAAGAGAACAAGCATTCTTAGTAAGAATTGTTACATGGCTAACGGGGTCTAAAATGATTATTTCCGGTCAGTCTGGAGTGGGATTGGATGACAGATTGAATCTCTATGCTTTTCCTAACTACTTTGTGGCACTTTCAAGTAAGGCACTTGATTGGGCCAATAGAGTAAATCCTTTTGTTAAATCAGTTTATATTCCTAACGGAACCGATCTTGAAAGATTTAAAAGACAAATTTCAAAAGATAAAAATCCAAAGATCAAAAATATCTTATCTGTTGGAGCTTTTACTGCACAGAAAAGACACGACTTGGTTATAAAAGCAGTTTCAAAACTAAATAACGTTAATTTAATAATTGCTGGTGGGGGAGGGGACCTCAAAAAAAATATTGAAATGTTGGGAAAAAAGGTATTGGGAAAAAGATTTATGATTATTCAAACTACAAATGATAAAATGCCTGAGGTTTACAACGATGCGGATGTTTTTACATTAGCTTCCAATCCAACAGAATCCTTTGGTATTGTTTTGGTTGAGGCAATGGCCACAGGGCTTCCTGTAGTTGCAACCAACGACGCAATCAGGAAAGAAATAGTGGGAGATGCAGGTTTGTTTGTTGATCCCA
>Ga0208375_1001158_pt1 | contig 31410 bp, 33 predicted proteins | sample RifOxyD1_FD_184038 | JGI IMG/M metagenome (GOLD analysis project Ga0208375, IMG submission 184038) | Soil microbial communities from Rifle, Colorado - Rifle Oxygen_injection D1 (SPAdes) | ecosystem: Environmental > Terrestrial > Deep subsurface > Rock core/Sediment | place: Rifle, Colorado...
AGTCTTTTTTTGTATTATTTTACTTTTTTGTTCTTGTTTTATTTTCTTATTTTGTTCTATTCCATAAACAATGTTTTTTAGCTCATTGTTTATCTTCTCTCTTATCTTGTTTATTAATTCTTGATTATTTGTTTCTTTGTTTAGCTCTGTTTCATAATATAAATCATCTTTTCTTAGTTCTTTGATTAATTTATCTGTTTGTTCTGCTTTGACGTTGATTATTTCTGTTGATTCTTCTTTAATTTTAATTTCTTGTCTATATTTAGGGTTATCCCACCAGTAAATACTTATTTTTTCTTTTGTTAAATCTTCTAGCACTTTGATTCCTTCTTTTGTTTCTGTCAGGTATTCTTTGAAGTTGTTTCCTTTTTGGTATGCTTCAATTATTAAATCGGCACTTGTAAAATCGTTACCTATCTTTTTGTTAAATTTGCCTTTCTTTAGTTCTTCAATTAATTTTTTATCATATTTGTTTATGAATATTTTATTTAGTAATTTATTCCATTTTATTTTGTTCCATCTGATTTTTCTTAATTTTTCATCGTTAATTCCTACTTTTCTAAATTTTTCTTCATATCCTATTATCTTTTCATAGTTTTTTGATTCTTTTAGGTTTGTTAAGTATTCTACTAATCTTACTATTTCTTCTTTGTTTTGTGATTTGTTTATCTTGTCTTTTATGTATTCTTTTTCAGTATCTAATTTTTTTAATTGTTCGATTAAATCACTAAATTCGCCTTTTTCTTTGAAGTTTTTGTTAACAATTAGATTTTCACTTATTATAAGGCCCCCGTTAATTTTATTTTTAATATCCTCTTTTATTTTTTTTGCTATTATCATTCCGTCATTCATGCCAAAACCTGTGCTTGTTCCTCTTAATTGTTCTGTCACAATTATTCGTCCTCCTTTCATCATGCTTCCTGTTGATGTGCTGCCTGATAAGTATTCAGTTTTTATTGTTCCGCCAATCATTGTCATTCCTGTTAGTGGGCCAATTATTTCTTGTGTGTTTATTGTTCCGCCAGTCATTCCAAAGCCGGTTGATTCGCCTTTGATTATTCCTTGTGAGTTTATTGTTCCTCCGTTCATTTTTTGGCCTGTATTATCACCAGTTATTATTTCTGTGTTTATTGTTCCATTATTCATTTCTAAACCTGTTTTATTGCCATTTATGAAATCAGTTACTGTAATTGTTCCGCCGTTCATTTTCTCTCCTGTGTTATTACCTCTTATTTGTTGTGCGTTTATTTCGCCACTTGTCATTTCTTGTCCTGTTTTGTTGCCTTGTATTATTTTTATTTTTACTTTCTTATTTTTTAATTTGTAAAATAGTAATCCTGCGTTAATGTTTGTGTTTAGTATAATCTCTTTTGATTTGATAAATTCGTTAATTATTACGCTGATTATTAATCCGCTATAATTTTTGTATAAATCCTCTGCCCTATTAATAATTTCATGTATTAAATTAATAAGTGAGTCATCATCTCTTAATCCGGTTTTACTGATTGCGTCTTTTATTTTATCATACAATTTATCAATTTCCTTTGGTTCATTCTTTAATTGTTCAATTAGTTCTTCTATTTCTTTTAGCATAGTCCTTTTTTAGTAATTGTTAGTATTTTAGCATTATTGTTTTCTCGTTTGGGTGCAACCCTTCTTGTCTGGTTATTTCTTTGAATCCTGCTTTTAGTAGTGTTTTTAGTTCTTCTGTTTTTGTTTCGGGTATGTTAGTGTATAGTGTTCCGTTTTTTCTTTTGATTGCTTTAAACGCTAGTAAGTGTTCTTCGTCTACTCGCCAATTAATGACTTCGTTTAGTCCTACTGTGTCTTTTATTATTATGTGCCCTTTTATTCCATTGTCGTCTATTACTAGGTGGTCTTTGGCGTTCTTTAGTGCTTTTATAACGTCGTCTGTTAGTGTTAGAAAGTCTTTGTCTTCCACGCTTCGTATTATCATGACTTATTTAAAGTATTGTTGTCTTAAATATTGTTATGCTTGGTAAGATTGTTGGTGATATTAAATCGCTTAACATTCAGGGCGCTACTAATATTGCTTTTGCAGGTCTTGTTGCGCTTCGTGGTGTTATTAGTGATTCTCGTTTTAAGAATCGCTCTGCGCTTATTAGGGGTTTAGAGCGTGCTAGGGACCTATTGTCTTCTGCTAGGCCTAATGAGCCTATGCTTTACAATGTTGTTGATTATGTTATTAGTAAGGTTGTTGAGTCTACTGGTGATTTCAGGGCTGATGGTCTTAGGGCTATTGATTTTGTGAGTGATTGTGTTAATAATGCTAAGAAGCGGTTAGCGGTTAATGGTAAGAATTTCATTAAGAAGGGTAGTACTATTCTTACTCATTGTCATGCTAGTAATGTTACTGAGGTTCTTAAGGCTGCTAAGAGTAATATTAAGGGTGTTTTTTGCACTGAGACTAGGCCTGTTTATCAGGGTAGGATTACTGCGCGTGAATTGCTCAGTGCAGGTCTTAAGGTGACTATGAGTGTTGACTCGGCTGTTGTTAATTATCTTAAGAGTGTTGATTATTGTCTTATTGGTTGTGATGTTATCTCGTCTACTTATGTTGTTAATAAGGTTGGTTCTCGTGCGCTTTCAATTCTTTGCAATAAGTATGATGTGCCTTTTTACGTGTGCGCGTTGTCTTATAAGTTTAGTCCTGAGTCTGTTAGTGGTGTTAACAGTGATTTGGAGCTTCGCAGTCCTGATGAGGTTTGGGCTGAGCGTCCTAGGCGTCTTAAGGTTTTTAATCCTGCTTTTGATGTTGTTGATTTTGAGAATATTACTGGTTTTATCACTGAGAAAGGCGTTTTGCCTCCGCAAGTGCTAATTAACACTCTTAAGCAGCGTAATAGTGTTTTTGATTAGAGTAGTATTGTTGTCGTGTCTTTTTTGTACCATTTTTTAATGGTTATTTGTTGGTCATTGTTTGTTTTTAATTGTTCAAATTCTTCTTTTGTTAGCGGGTAGTTTTATTGTTGATGCTGCGTTTATTTGGTTGTTTACTATAGAATTTATCAGTGATGGGTTTTCATTTAGCACATCCTTTGGTGTTTCTCTTATTTCTTTTTTTACGTCTTCTTGTCTTAGTCTTTCTGATTTTTCATTAATTGTTGTTAAAAGGTCTTCTAGTTTTATTGTTTCAAAGTTTCTAGTTATTGGTTCTTTTATTTCTGGTACATCAATTAGGTTTATTATTGTTATTTCTGCTTTGTTTTTTATTTCTTTTTTTATTTTACTGTAATTGTCTACGAATAAGTACTGAAATCTTTTTTCTTTTGTTAATGTTTCTGTTAATTCCTTTAGTGTTGTTTCTTTAATTATTAGTCCGATGCGTGTTTCTTGTAGGTAGTGACTTAGTATATTTGTTCTTGTTTTTTCTTGGTCTACCATCCATACGCTGTTTCTAAAATAGTCATTTTTTAATCCGATAACTGAAACGCCTATGAGGTAATCACTGCTTGATAGTTTTTCCAGCAGTCTGTTGTATGTTTTTGTTGTTTTAGCTATTACTATTACTTTAAATTGGTGGTACATGATTACTACTGGTTGTCTTTTTGTTTATTAATTTTTTTCTATTAAACTTTATAAGTATTGGATTGTTTCCTAATAATTAATGAGGTTTAAGGTTAGGGATTTTAATATTAGTGGTGGCAAGCACTTGGTTGTTGTGTTAAACGAGGTGACTGCTGCTATGGAGGGCGTTCATATTAGCAGTCGTGTTAAGATTGCTGATCATAAAAAGGATGTTACTGCTGTTGTTGATATTGCTGAAGAGGGTGTTTTAGGCAGGGATGAGATTGGTCTTTTTAGTGAGGTTGTGCATGAGTTAAAGGTTAAGGATGGGGAGTGGATTGATGTTATTCCTGTTGCTCAGCCGCGCAGTGTTAATTTTATCAAGAAGAAATTGGATGGTATTGAGCTTACTCGTGCTGAGATTGGCGAGATTGTTTGTGATATTGTTAGTAATAGTCTTAGTGAGGTTGAGATGAGCGCTTTTGTCACTGCTTGTTATACTCGTGAGCTTACTATGAATGAGATTACTGATTTGACTAATTGTGTTGTTAAGAGTGGCAGCCAATTGTCTTTTGGTAAGGGCGTGATTGCTGATAAACACTGTGTTGGTGGTATTGCTGGTAATAGGACTACTATGATAATCGTGCCTATTATTGCTTCGCTTGGGCTTACGATTCCTAAGACTAGTAGCCGTAGTATTACTAGTCCTGCTGGCACTGCTGATGTTATGGAAGTTTTAGCGCCTGTTGAGCTTTCTCTTAAAAAGATTAAGAGTGTTGTTAAGAAAGCTGGTGGTTGTATTGTTTGGGGTGGTGCTATGAATCTTGCTGCTGCTGATGATAAGCTTATTAGTGTCAGGCACCCGTTAGCTTTGGACCCGCTTGGTTTGATGCTTTCTAGTATTATGGCTAAAAAGATTGCTATGGGTAGTACTCATATTATTATTGATATCCCGCTTGGCGCTGGTGCTAAGACTAAGAGTATTGGCGAGGCTAAGTTCTTGTCTAGTCAGTTTGAGGAGCTGGGTTCTCGTCTTGGTGTTACTGTTAAAGTCCTTATTACTGAGGGTTCTAAGCCTATTGGCCGGGGTGTTGGTCCTGTTTTAGAGGCTCGTGATGTTTTATGGGTGTTATCTGGTGATTCCAGAGCGCCTAGTGATTTAAGGGATAAGTCTTTGTACTTGGCTGGTGAGTTATTGGAGTTATGTGGTAAGGCAGGTCCTGGTGAGGGTTTAGCTATTGCTAAACAAGCGCTTAGTAGTGGCGCGGCTGAGAAGAAGTTTAAGGAGATTATTACTTTGCAGGGTGGTAAGTGGGTTAGTCCTGATAGTCTAAAGTTAGGTAAGTTTTCGCGTGATGTGCTTGCTTCTAAGAAGGGTGTTATTAGCTTTATGAGTGATGATTTGGTTTCTTGTGTTGCGCGTACTGCTGGCGCCCCGCTTGATAAGGGTGCTGGTATTTACATTCATAAGACTGTTGATGAGTTCGTTGCTAAGGGTGAGCCAGTGCTTACTGTTTACGCTGAGAGTGAGCGCTTGTTAGATGAGGCTTTTAAGAAGTGTGGCAAGGGCTTATTCACGATTAAGTGATTTTTTTTAGTATTTTTCTAGTATTTTGTCTTTTTTCTTTTCGAATTCTTTTTCTGTTATGAATTGTTTGCCTGGGTATTGTATGAATTCGTGTATGTCTTTTAGTGCTAGGTACATGTTTTTGTCTTGTCCTATGGCGTTTTTGTTTGTTTTTATTGTTTTGTATAGTATTTCTAGGAATTCTTTGAAGTTTTTTGATTGGATTTTTAATTCTCTTATTGGGTATTTTGTCACTGTTACTGCTATTCTTATTCTGTCCCAGTGGCTTAGTTCTTTTACTTCTTTCGTTTCATTTTTTAGTATTCTTATTGCGTTATCCATTAGTTTGTTGAATAATTCTTGTGAGTAATCTGGTGAGTCTTTTATACTGACTTCAAAGACTCTTGCTAAGTAACCCTTTGTTTTGCCTTTTATTACATCTTTTATTGTTTTACTAAATTCTTTTTCACTTAGTGCTTCCATGCGCTCTTCAAATTCTTTTTTCTTTTGTGCTTCTATTTTTTCTTTTTCATTAAGCACTGGCGCGCCTTTTAGGTTCATTTCAAGGCCTTCAATTAATAATTTGATGCACTTATCAAATTTTTTCCTAATCTGATTGTCAATATAATTGCTTTCAATTTCTAGGTAGTCATAAGCTGAATACGCATCTAATCTTTTAAGAAAAAATCTTGTTATCCCTACTACAAATGTATCAGGGTATGACATATACCCTGTTTTATTTTTTACGTGTTCAAGTTTTTCCTTTAATACTTTTTTTAGTTCAGTTATTTCTCTTGTTTCTAGTAATTTTATAATATCCTCTCTAGTTTCATTAGTGTTATAATAATGTTCTATTGGTTCGATTATAATAAAAACAATCTTGGTAAGGTCTTCTAGACTGTCTTGTTTTTTTACTAATTTTATTGATTCTTTGATGAATTCTTCTGGGTCACTTTTAAATACATTAAACCCATCGTTATTTAATCTATAATAATTAAAATTTGCTTTAATTTTATCTTCATCTAAGTATTCTTTTACGTTCATCATTTTTCTTTAAGTGTCTTTTTTGTTTTATACTTTTGTAGCCCTTTTGATTTTGGTTTTTAATCTATTTTGGGCGTTTTAGTAATCTTTTTAAAGCGTTGCGTGATTCTTTTTCTTTCATGGGTCGAATAAGAACTAACCAGATTACAAGTATTACTGGTGACTTGGTTGGTAAGTATAAGATTGAGTCTTTTGCTGATAATTTTAGTGCTAACAAGGCTAAACTTAAGGAGATACCTGAGGTTTTGCCTAATAAGAAGATTGCAAATAAAGTCGCTGGTAGTATTACTAGGGATTTTAAGAAGCACCGAGTTGAGATGGAAAAGCTTCTTGGAACAACTTCTGGTCAGTAAATTTATTTGAATTTTGCTTGGTTCTGTTAAATAATTCTTGTCCTAACACTCGCTAGCGCTCGTTCTAACTCACCTAAAGGCTCGTCAGCACTTGTCCTAAAACTTATAAACACTCTTTGCTATTTCTTATTTTATGATTAACTCTTGTGATTGTCTCTGGCAATGACTTAGTTAGTTTTACGCTTAATCATCTGATAGATTTTAATGGCTTAACAAAGTACGCTGCTGTTAAGTCCTTGTCTCGTCGTTATAAGCTGCCCACTTCAACTCTTAAGTACGTGATTAATAAGCTGATTATTAGTGGTCTTGTTAGTTATGATGGGGTGTTTCGTTTATGAGTGTTGCTGGTTTTCTTTTTGATTTTTATCATGATGAACGTGTGGTTAATGCTTATCTTAGTGCGCCTAATAAGTACTTGACTAAATCTGTGCCTGATGGTTTTATTGCTTACCATATTCGTGATTTTTATTCTATTGACTTGAAGTTGCTTGCTGGTTCTAAAAAGACTATGCTAGACTTGCTTACACCTCTTAAGTCTTGTAATCTCTTTATTCTTGTGCCTAGTCATTTGTCTACTTATTTATCTGATTTATTGTCTCTTGGTTTTCGTGTTGAGAGTGGCAAAGACTTATTATTGCTAAGTCGCTTAGGTGATATTTATGGCTGATAATGTTGTTAGCGCTTTTGGTAATAGTGTTATTAGTGATTACTCTAAGTTGTTAAAGGATTTTGGCGTTGAGTCTTCATCAAAGGTTATTTTTCCTAGTCCGCTTACTATTATGAGGCGTGGTATAGTGTTTGGTCATCGTGATATTAAGCCTGTGCTTGATGCCATGAAGCTTGGTAAACCTTTTGCTGTTATGAGTGGTATTAAGCCTAGTAATTTCTTTCACTTGGGCAGTAAGATGGTTGTTGATGAGATTGTTTATTTTCAAAAGCATGGCGGTCTTGCTTATTATGCTTTTGCTGATTTGGAGTCACTTGTTGATAATGGTTTGTCTTTTAATGAGTCGCGTGAGTTTGCGCATGATAATCTTCTTGACTTAGTGGCGCTTGGTCTTGATTTAAAGAAGGCTCGTGTTTACTTGCAGTCAGAGGAAGTGGCTGTTCAAAGGCTTGCTTATGTGTACTCTCGTAACGTTACTAATAACATGCTTAAGGCTATTTATGGCGAGCACCCTATTGGTATGTACATGGCTGCGTTAACTCAGGTGGGTGATATTTTGCTTCCGCAAGTTGAGCATGGTCTGCTTCCTGTTGTCGTGCCTGTTGGTTTTGACCAGGACCCTCATATCAGGCTTACTCGTGATATTGCAGTTAAGCATGGTTTTATTCCACCGGCTAGTATTTATCATAAGTTCATGTGCGGTCTTTCTGGCGTTAATACTAAGATGAGTAAGCGCGACCCTAGTAGTGTTATTTACCTTAATGAGGCGCCTAATGTTGCGCGTAAAAAGATTATGAAGTATGCTTTTAGTGGTGGCAGGGCTACTGTTGAGGAGCATCGTAAGCTTGGCGGCGACTCTGCTGTTGACGTGTCGTATCAGTACTTGACTTACTTAATGGATGATGATAAGGAATTAGCTTGTATTCGTGATGATTACACGTCCGGTAAGTTGCTCTCTGGTGAGTTAAAAAAGATTTTAGCTGACTTAGTTGAGGATTTCTTGGTTAAGCATCAGGATAAGCGTGAGAAAGCGCGTAGTGTTGTGTCTAAGTTTTTTTAGGGATTAATTATTTAAATCTTTACTAGTAACTATTATTCTTGATGTACTCCTCTCCTGCTGTTAGGACTTTTGTTTCAAAGGGTGTGTTACCTAAAAGTGTTATTGGATTAGCTAATCTTGAATCGCTTTTTTCTTATGTATCATCAGTTTATTATAGTGAGCCCGTTAGTGATGACCTGGTTCATTTTTTTACTGATGTCTTATCTGGCAAGTTAAAGTCTGATTATAATTTTTTATATTCTAGTGGTTTTGGTTCGCCGATTGTTAGTGAGTTGTTTAATACTTATTTTAAGGCTAAGCGTGATTTAACTTCGTTTTTTTTAATTGAGTCTGGTAATGTTAGCAAGCGCTGTGAGTTGTTTGGTGATTTGTTTAATTATTTTAATTTTTATGTTAATTCTCTTTATGATTTTTTAATTAAGAAGTTTGTTAAGCAGGGCGTTTTATTAGATAAGTCTTTTAGCGTTGTTTTTGATTTTTGAGTAATCTTTTTATTTCCCAGTTAGGGCAGTATATTCCTTTTCCTTCTTCGTATTGTTCGTTCCAGAATTGTTGTTCTTGTGTTAGGTCTGGTATTGTTTTTATTTTCGGGTAGTATGCTTTGATTACTTTGTTATCTTCTAGTTCGATTATTATTTTGTCGCCTATTTTTCCTTTTAATGTTATCAGTTCATTTATTCCTTCGACTTTTATTTTGTTGTTGATTATTTCTGTTATTGTTTTTTCGATTATCATTTTAGCACTCTTTTTTTGGCTTTCTCGACGTCTTTTATTAGTTTTTCCTCGCTTAGTTTCATTATTAGTTTGCCGTTGTCTATTATTTTTTTGCCTTTGATGTAGACTTTTTTTATGGTGTTGGTGTTCATTATTTTTGCTATTAATTCGCTGGTATTGCTGTATGGCTTTAGCTCGTCTAGGCTCCATAGTGAGAAGCTTGCCTCGTTTCCCTCATTTAGCTCATCGTGTGTCATCTTATAGGCGTCTTCTATGCTTATCCCTGTGTGCTCGTGGCTCATCCAGGCTTCTTTTAGTATTGAGGCGTTCGGGTTCCAGGCAAAAGAGTCTGTGCCTAGTTGTATTCTTATCTTGTTTCTTACCATGTCTTTTATTGGTGGCGTGTTGTCGCTGATTGCTTTGTTGCTTGTCGGGCAGTGTAATACTGTTACGTCATGGTTTGCTAACTGCATTATATCCATTGAATTAGCGTAAGTGCAGTGCGCGATTCTAACATCATGATCCAGCATTCCTATTTCGCTTAGGTACTCTATTGTTCGCTTGCCTGTTAGTTTGCGGAAGTGTATTACTTCTTCTTTTGTCTCGCATGCGTGCATGTGTATTGGTAAATCGTGTTCTTTTGCAAAGAAAAGTCCTTTTTTTATTAGTTCTGGCGTGCTTTCAAACTCATTAGCTAGACCAACTATTAGTCCTAGTTTTAGTGTTTTATTAAATTGAGCGTCAACGTCACCTGCTTCTGTGTGGTTGTCTTTTATTGCAAGGCTTGCAGTGTAACTCATGCCTGTTTTCTTGATTGCTTTTATTACTGGCTCAGGGTCTACGTCCATTGTGTCTATGTGTGTTACGCCGTTTCTTATTGACTCAATGCATGCTAATAGGCTTGCTTTGTAAATATCCTCTTTGGTTCTCTTTTTATGTATACCAAAGCCAATTGAGTCCAAGTACTCGTATTTGGTCATTCCTAAGGCTGAGCCCGCCACTAATCTGCTGCCTAAGTGCACGTGTGCGTTTCTTAGTCCGGGTATTAATAGCAGTCCAGTGCAGTCTACGCCCCTGCTTAGCTCTTTTTTAATGTAATAGATTTCTTTTTCAAAGTAAATGTCTCTTTTTACTAATTCCCCATTAACAATCATTGTTACATTGTTTAGTATCATTGTTATTTTCTTAGGTTCCTATTAATTTAATACTATTTGGTAATGTTTTTAAGATAGTAATAATAAAATTTACTGATGAGCCGTTTGCTTGCTGATGAATTTATTCCATGTATTGATTCTGTGAAGGTTTTTTCTGATGGCGCTTTTAAATGCCTTAATGACTATTTGATTGATTTTATTAATAATCACGAGCTTGAGGAGGGCGTTAACAATATTGATGGTCTTTTTTGTGGGCGTGAGGATTTTGAGTCTTATTCTTGTTATAATTTTTGTTTTTATAACCGTCCTGAGTTATCTTTAACTCTTTTTTACGGTGCTAATCTGGATGGTTCGCTTACTGCTCTTGGTGAGGACTTTTTTTACTCTGATAATTTGATTTTTTGTTATGATGAGATTAGCTGTAATGAGTCTTATCTTATTCTTCATAATAATGATTTTTATGATGTTAAGAAGTTTTATGAAGAGCTTGATGTTGTTAGAGCGCACCTTGATGAGTTATTAGCTAAGCGTGGCAGTTTAGCATTTCTTGATGGCATTATTGATGAGTTGGGTATCAGTAAGGTTATTGCTTATGATATGATTGCTGAGGCTTGTGAGTATTTTGTTAAGAATAATTATTTAACTAAATAATGCTTTCTTTTTTTAATGCGATACAAGGATTATTGTTTTTGGGCTAAGTCGCCTGGTGCTCAATTGAATGTTTCTATAATTCTTGCAGCTATTTCTTTTTCCGGTTTCTTTTATGTTTATTACGCTACTATTTACTGGCCGCTGATACTGTCAGCAATCCTAATGGGTTCTTTTTTAATGCTTAGTGTGTTTTACATTGTGTACTCAATGATTATCTGCTACCTGATGGTTAAAGACTATTATTTTAAGAAGTAATCTTTAGAAATCAAGTAGTTTTTTTTGCCTGCTTTTTTCTATTATATTCCTGTTAGGTGGCTCTACTCGTATGAATTTGTAGCCCCAGTCAGTTAGCATTTGTTCAGCGTTCTTGGTGATACCCGGTGCTGTGATTATTCCTTTTACCTTTTTTACTCCTTTGGCTTCCATTATTTTTTCGACATACCTTCTTAGTTGTTGCACTGCGCTTAATCCAGCTGTTACTCTTTTACATTCAATAATAGTGAGTGTTCCGTTGCTGTCATGCCCCATCACGTCAATGAAGCCGTACTTGGTTTGTTCTTCTAAGCTTACTGGCTTAAACTCGTTGCTTATTAGGTATGGTTTTTCGTATATCATTTGGGCCATGTCTGCTTCTGTGCCTGTAACACTTACTTCCTCGTTATCTGATAGCTCGCCAGATACTAGTAGGCTTATTTTTAGTGCTTTTATTAGCATGTGTTCTCTGGGGTTTATTGATTCTGATATTATGAATAATGCTTCTTCATTAATGTCTGTTTTAATGCTTGCTCCTTCTTTCATCCAGTTAACCGGGTTTCTGCCTGTTGGTTTATGCACTATTATTGTTTTGTCTTTTTTTATTGTGACTACCCTGCCGCCTCTTTCCAGTTTGCTGTAAGCCCTGCCTTCGTAGTTTACTTCGCAGTCGCAGTATATTGTAATAATCTCATTTTTCTTAAGCGAGTTATCTAGTACGTTTTTTGCTGTGTTAAAGTCCGGCTCAGCGTAGTTAGTCACAATTAGTCTTTATTTGTCTGTTAATTTAATATTTACTCTATTATTATCCCTGGTTTTCCTGGCAGTGCTTTTATGTTGTTTGCTTTTACAACATCCACTTCGCAGTTAAATTCATCTTCTATGTACTTTAACGCTTCGTTTAACGCTTTGTAATCGCCTTCCCTGTCTGGTGTTTTAAGCGGAACTCTTGACGGGTTTTTTACTAAGTTTTCAATTATTCTTATTGTTTCTTTTCCGTTCTTTTTTAGTCCCTCATCTTTCATTGCGCTTCCTATTAGTTCCTTAAAATCGTGTTTGTTTTTTGATTTGATTATCAGCTCGTATAGTCTGTATTTCCACTCGTCAGCAATAAAGATGCTTATCTTTTTTGGTTTGTTTTTTATTATTTTAATCAGCTCGTTTAAGTCGCTTATAGTGTTACTCACTACTTCCTCGTTTTGTTCTATTTCGTTGTTAATGAGTGTTTCTTTTATTTTTTGGAATTTGTTTAGTGATACGAATCCTTTTTCAGTCTTACTCCATATCTCCTCGCATAAGTGTGGCATTATTGGTTCTAGCGCTGTTATCCAGTCTTTTAGGAATACTCTTATGACGCTGTTTGCGTGTTCTGGGCTTACTCGTTTCTTGTAGTAGTTTAGCTCGTTTATGAATTCAAAAAACATGTTTACAGCGTAATTCCTGATTTTCATTTCATCGCCTTGTTTTATTGCTTCTTTTAATCGTCTGTAGAATTTGCTTATTATCCATTTGTCAATGTTAGTTAGTTTGCTTGCTGGTTTTGACTCGCTTGCGTTTAGTGCTGTGTTTGCAAAGTTTACTAGTTTAGTCTTTACGCTTGCTACTTCGTTTTCACGCCAGTCAACTGTTGAGTCAATATCACTTGAGCTTAACACGAACATCCTGTATAAGTCAGCGCTGTATTCTCTTGATACATCAACTAGTGGTATCACGTTTCCTTTGCTTTTGCTCATCTTAGCTCCTTCTCTTACTAGCATTCCGCTAAAAGTCATTTTTTTAGGCCAGTGCTTCTTTGGAAATATTGCTGTGTGGTGGAATAAGAAGAATGTTAGGTGATTGCTTATGTGCGCTGGCGCTGTGTGCCTGTGGTCAACTGGGTACCAATAAGTGAATTCTTCGCGCATTTCATTTGCCCATTTGTTTTTGTTCTCACCTTTGCCTAGGAAAACATAATCGAATAATTCTTTTGTCAGTTCTTCATGTGTTATTTTTTCTTTTGTTATTATCTGGCTTATTGTGTAGTAAGCCATGTATATTGTTGAGTCACTTAGGCTTTCTATAATCCAGTTCTTGTCAAAAGGTAGTTTAGTGCCTATGCCTCTTTTTCTGGCGCAAGGCCTTTTTTCTAGCCAGTCAATAGTGTCAAGGAATGATTTTCTGTATTTTTCAGGTAGTATCTCCATCTCGTTTACTAGCGCTCTTGTCTTGTCTTTCCATTCCTTGCTTGTGTAGTCAATGAACCATTGGTCGTTTAGTACTGCAATTATTATTTTTCCTTTGCACCTGCACTCTGCTTTTCTTGATGTCTCGTAGAACGTGAATGCTTTACCTTCTTTTTTTAGTTTTTCTTTTACTTGGTCTTTTATCTGGTTTATCTTTAACCCGGAGAACTCTTGGCACTTGTTGTTTAGTGTTCCTTTGTAGAATTCCTCTTTATAGACTTCCTTTGTTGCCTGCTCTATTAAGTCTGATTGTTTTTGGTTTTTTATTCCAAGTCTTTCAACTGTTTCTATTGCAGGCTCTTTTTTGTAGCTGGGTATATCAATTATTATTATTGGTTTTATTGATTTTACTGCTTTGCTGTTTAAGCCGTATTCTTTTATCATCTCGTCATTTTCCTGTAAATCTCTTAGTGCCACGTAATCAAATGGCGCGTGGGCAGGCACTGAGTACACTACTCCTGTTGCCCGGTCAGAGTCTACAAATGAACCTGGCAGTACTAACACCTCGCTTCCTAATGGGGTTATTACTGTTTTTCCAATTAGTTCTTTTCCGCTTAGTTCTCTTAGTTCTTTTATCTTGCTTTGATATGTCATTTTTTTGTAGGCGTCTTTGCTTATGATTATTATCTCGTTGTTAATTTCTGCTTCAACATACGTTACTTCGGGGTTTACCCATAGGTTTGTGATTCCATAGATTGTTTCAGGTCTTAGTGTTGCCGCAACTAGTGATTTATCGCCTAGTTTGTATTTTATTGCGCTAAATTCATTAATATCAACTGACTCTGTATCTCCATCTTTAATGTCATCTTCGCCTACTGCGTTATCACATTCTATGCAGTAAGTGACGGGGTGGCTTCCTTGTGTTATTGCTTTCTTGTCATTTAATTTGGAGTATTGCCATTCTACAAATTTATTGAAGTGCTCTTCGCCTGTTTTGAATCTTCTTGTGTAATCAATGCTTAGTCCAATTTCGTTAAAACCATCCATTAGCATTTCTGCAAAGTAATTTGCTACTTTTTCAGGGTCTTTAAATGACTCAACTATTTTTTTTGCTTTTTCTTCATTTTTCTCTTTAATCATCACGTAGTCAGTGAATAGTTTGATTGTGTCTTTGTCGTTTCTTTTTATTTTATCGCTGATTGCTAATACTGGTGTTCCTGAGCGGTGAAATCCAATTGGCCATAAGACATTATATCCTTGTTTTCTTTTGAATCTTGCAATAAAATCGCCTATTGTGTAAGTTCTGCCATGCCCTATGTGTGGTGGTCCGCTTGTGTATGGGAATGGCACTGTAAAAAAGAATTTTTCCCCTAATCCTGTCTTTGGTTCAAAGACTTTTTCATCTTTCCATTTTTTCTGCCATTTTTTTTCTATTTGCTGGTAATCCATTTGCATTCATGTACTCCTGTTTTGCTTATTAATTTTTACTCCTCTATTATTAGCTCCAGATTTAGCCTGCCGTTTAGTTTTCCCTCTAATCTGCTGCATAAATCCCATGGGTGTTTTATTTCTATTTTTTCTTTTATTCCTTTCTCGTTTGTTATTATTGCTTTTTTATCATTAATAACTATGTCAAATAACTGTCGTTTACTTACTGGGTCTATTATTTTTATGTAAGCGTTATTTGTGTTATTTTGTAGATAGCTCATTAATTCCTTGTTTGCTAGTGGCCCGTTTAGGCATTCGTATACTTTTTTTAGAGCGTTTGCTATTGTTTTGCTTTCAATATACTCGCCAGTAATTATCATTTAAATCTTCACCTCACCAAAAAATCTAGAAGCGAAGCTTTACGCTACCAATACTAATGATAGTACTGTTGCGTTTAGCTTCATTAGTTATTGATTTACAATTGGTATTTAAAAAGTTTTTTAATACCCTATTTCTTTCCTAATAATATGATTGGGCTTAGGCGTTTTTTATCAGAGCGTTTGATTCATTTTAAAAAGATGGTGCCATTGTCAATTACTTTCTTTCTTTACTTGTTTGCTTGGGGTCTTGTTGCGCCTGTTTTTAATATTCGCATTAATCAGGTGACTGGTTCGCTTGTTTTATCGGGTATTATTTTTTCCTTGCTTGGTTTTACCCGTATTTTTCTTGACCCTACTTTTGGGCTGCTCTGTGACCGTGTTAATCCTAAAAAGTTGTTGCAGATGTCTTTGTTCTCTTATGTGGTGCTCTTCCCGCTTTATACTATTGTTGATTCTTTTATTGGCTTAATTATTGTTAGGGTGATTCATGGTGTTGCTGCTGGTTTATTGTGGATTAGCGGTTGGACTCTTGTCAGGCGTAAGAGTAAAGGTGTTTATGCGCAAGAGGAGATTAGTGCGTGGGTGACTATTCAGGATATCGCTTATATTATTGCTCCTTTAATTGGCGGTTTTATCATTACTTCTTTTACTTGGAAGCCTGCTTTTTATATCGCCGCTGTTATCTCGTTAGTCTCGTTTTTTTATGCTACTTTTAAGATTGATAGTCCTGATGTTAATCACAATGGTATTAAAAGTATTAAGCAGCAGTTTAGGTCTTTTTTTAGCAATCGTTCTTCAGCAATTAGGCTTACTTTGCTTACTCTTGTCGGTTATACTGTTTACTCATCTTTTGCTGATTTCCTGCCTATTTTTCTTAATAATAATGGTATAAATATTGAAGAGATTAGTATTATCTTATCAATGTCTTTTGTACTGCCTTATGTGTTATTTCCGGTTATTGTTGGCGTGATTAGTGACCGTTATGGCCGTAAGATTCCTACTATTGTCGGTTTATTGTTTATGTCTTTTGGTTTTTATTCGTTTTCGTATATCACTAGTTTTGCGCAGTTCTTTTTTTATGCGTTCGTGATTTTTACTGGTGATGCTTTTATCTCGCTTAGTCTTAATGCAGAGTTAAATGATTTACTGCCTGACGGTGAGGCTGGTGGTTTTACTGGTATTCATGAGATGATTAAGGATACTGGTTTTGCTTTGGGTCCTCTTATTGCTGGTTTTATTGGTGCTAGTCTTAATCTTAGGGCTTCTTTTATTGTTTTATCAATTGTCTGCCTTTTATCAATGTTTATTCTTAAGGGTTTTAAAAATTATTAGGGCATCAGTCAGTTTATTAATGAACATAATTCTTTTCTTATTCAAATTTCAGGAGTAAAACGGTTGAATCAATGGATTAACATTATAGGCTTTAGTAATCCTGTTAATAAAACAAAATATGACCTGTTTGTTAGATATGGTTTTTTCCCTAGTGGGGCAACAATTAATCAACGTTATAAAATGTTAAATGGCGAGCTTGACCCGTATATTTTTTATGAAGAAACCTTTAAAAAAGAAATGAAACTTTTAAAGGTCATGGGCCCGTAGCCTAGTCTGGATAGGGCGACTGGACGTTTCTTAGTATGAATAGTCCCGCTAAAGCCTTCTAAGCTGTAAGTCGGGGGTTCAAATCCCTCCGGGCTCGTATTTTTTTCTTTTTTTCAAAGAGCATTTAAGTATTGTTTTCTTATTATTTTTTCGTAATGTTAGGCTCGCTTGTTAGTTTTGTTAATAAGATTAAGGTGTTTTTGATAGTTTTTGGTCTTATACTTTCTGTTATGGGTGTTTTTGGTATTTGGTTTATTAATGCTTGTTCAAATCCTGATGACTTGTCTCTTGATATTGCTTCATCTCTTACTGAGCCTGTTTTTTATAAAGTGGTTGGTTTCTTATTGGGTGTTGTTGATTTTGTTACTGATTTAATTGTCGGTGTGCTTTGTCCTTTGGCTGGTTTCTTGGAGAGTGTGCTGCCTGCGCCGTTTGTTTTGTTGTTGCTTTTTGGTATTTCGTGTATACTATTAGTGGTAGTGGTTTCTTTTCCACCCCCGATTTCTGGTTTTGCTTTGATTGTGTTAATCATTGCTGATGTTATTGTGGTATTTATTATTCTTATTGGTTAATTATAAGTAATTTATTATTCTTGTTTGCATGGTGTTTATTGTTCTTGTTTTTCTTATGTCATAGCCGGTTATTCTTGTTACGTACTCTTTTGCTAGTTGGTAGTTAGTGAATTTTTTTGGGGCGCTTTGTAGTGTCTTTCTTACTGCTTCCCTTACCACCCAGACGCCTAGTGGCATGTAGTAGTCTTTGGTTATTTGTCTTATTACTAAAGCGCTTGCTTGTGCTTTGTTTTCTATTAGCCACTCTGTTACAGGTAGTCTGCTTGCGTAGTAGCCCCCGCCTGTGTTTTCTGCGTATTCTTTTCTGCCGTTATATTCCTCATAATCAGTCATTACTTGTATTTCATCGCTTGAGAATACTGCGCCTGGTTGCCACATTTCTACTAGTTCATAGCTCCATAGTCGGGGTAGTAGTATTATTGTGAAGTTGTTTCCTAGGTATCTGTTGTTAAAGACTGTGTACGTGTCGAGTATCTCGTTTTGTTTTATTTTGCTGATTTTCTCCTTGCTTATTGAATCATCTGTGGCAGTTATTGACCATCTTGTTGGTACTAGTTTTCTTGCTTTTTCAACGCCTAGTGTGCCTGCGCTTAGTAGGTTGCTTATTTCGTATTCTTCCAGTCCTTTGTTTTTCAGGTAGTTGATTGCTTCGGTTGCTTTTAAGTCGGTGTCATAGTGTGTTACTTGTACTGCTTTTTTTATTATTGGTTTATCAATTAGTTCTATTTTGTTTACATCTCCGCTTGGGCCGTATGGTTGTGCGTGTAAGTCAAAGTTGTTTGTTATTACTGGCTGGTTTTTTAGTGATATGTCTATGCTTAGTGGTTTGCTTGACAGGGCTGTTTGTTGTATTAGTTCGTTAAAGCCTTTTAGTTCTTTGATGTTTACTTTGTTGTGTGAGTTGATTAGTTTTAGTCTGTAGCTCATTATGTCATTTATTGGTGTTTTGTTTAGCACCCATTGTCGCGGGTCTTGTGTTTTTATTATTTCATATGGCGCTATTATTCCTGCGTTTACTTCTGGGTAGTTATGCCAGCCTATTAGTACTTCTGGTGTTATTGACCGAAAGTCTTTTTTTAGTTTTTCACTGATTGTTTCTTTGGTGTTTATCCGCTCAAATACTGGGCATCTGTTTAAACCGCACATTAGTCTTCCTTTGCATTTGATGCAGTTTATTCCTTTTTTCACGCTGTGTTATTATTATTTCAATAGTTTTAAATAATCACTGTTGCTAAGATAGGATTAACGCGTTATTCATAGAAACATTTATAAGTAACGCAAAGAGGTTTGATTTTCATGAATGATGAATTTGAGCATGTTGATGATGTGGCTGATGACGATACTGTGTATTCATTAGACGATGAAGATGATGATACTCGTGAGGCTATTAGAGCTTATATTGGCTGATTCTTCTTTTTGTTTATATTCTATTATTAATAGTTAAGTTTTAATATCCCTGTAATTCTATTTTTAGTCATAAAGGGGTTATAGTCTAGCCAGGTAGGACAATCGGCTCCAGACATTAAGGTGCCTTGGAGCGCTGATTCCATTTGTTTGGAATATGACGAGGATACCGATTAACCGGGGTTCGAATCCCTGTGACCCCATTTGTTAAAGTCACTGGTTCAAGAATTTTTTTTCTCTTGCACTTGTGATTCCATTTCGTGCTCATCTTTAGATGAGAGCGAGCTTATGCGAGCGTGTGACCCCATTTGTTAAAGTCACTGGTTTCACAATTGTGTTGTGTTTGCCTGTGATTTCATTTAATGGGTGGGTGTTATGGTAGTAGACAATTGTTTTCCTATGGACAAATTAGTCTATTAGACATTATTATTCATCAAGCTAATATAGCATTTGGATTATCAAAACATTTTTAAATGATATACTTGACAATAGGTGTAATGAATACAAAGTTTATGCTTGGTAGTGGAGTATTATTATTGTTATTTGGCTCTGTATTAGCTTTGTCTGATGCTAGTTTTTATGATGTTAACATGAAGGTTTTATCTGGTGATTCTTTTAATGATAGTGAAGTTCTTGTTTTTGGTTATATTAATCTTGGTAAAGAAGACTGGGGTCATGTTTTATCAAGGGATAAGTTAAGCCTTGTTATCTGGAAGGGCAGTGTTCGTGAGCGTGTTTACGGCAGTAATGAGATTAGTTATGTTAATGATATTAATGATTCATCTTATCTTTTGGATGGTTTTTTCTTTAGGCGTGTTGATGGCTTAAAGCCGGGTTCTTATAATGCTATTTTATACATTGACGGTGAGCCTAAGACTCCTGTTACTTTTAATGTTTTAAGCGGTAAGACTAATCTAACTGTTAATCTTATTGGCGCTTCACAGGGCAGTGATTCTCTTAGCCCTATTGCTAACATTGATTTTAATAACACTAATCCTGATGGCACAGTTAAGACTGTTAATGTTGCTTTGAATGTTTATGGTCGTAAGAATTTTGATTCGCCTAAAGTGATTGATTGCGCTGGTGTTGCTACTGGTGTTAATTTTAATGTTCCTGTAACTTCTTTTAATCTTGGCGATTTTGCTGATGAAAAGACTGTTTTTGGTGTTGTTGTTTATGGTGTTGCCAGTGATGGTACTGTTTCAGTGCCTAAAGTGCTTGTTATGGATAGGGGTTTTACTAGTGCAAGTACTGATGGTAAATTAATTGTTTCAGCTAATAAGGCTGTAATTAAGGGTGTTAATGATTCATTATCTTTTACTATAAATAACACTGGTTCGTTGCTTGGCAGTTATACTGTTTTATTAAGCGGTTCGCTTAGCTCTTATGCTAGCACTTCTGGTGCTGTTAGTGTTATGCCAAGTCTTAATGCTTCTGGTGTTATTAGTGTTAATGTTCCAAGAAGGTATGCGCTTCAAAATGGTGATTTAATTATTACTTTAGTTGCTAATGGCGTTGTTCTTGATGAAAAGACTGTTTCATTTTCATTGCTTCCAGCTAGTAAGGTTCACAGTGTTTCAATTGCTAACTTGACTTTTGATAAGGATTCTTATTTTGATGATGAATTAGTTAAGGCTGTTTTATCAATTGAGAATGATGGTGATTATGCTGAGACTGTTGCTATTGAGTATTATTTATCTGGTTCAAGTGATGCTTCTTTAATTAAGGTGGTTACTATCCCTGCTGGTGTTAAGAAAGAGGAAGTTCTTCCGCTTAACGCTGTTGCTAACCCTGGTGATTTAATTGTCAGTGTTACTGGTGACAATCTTATGGGTATTATTAGTGAAGTTAAGCCCGTTAATGTTGTAACTAAGGATTATTCTTTTAGTTTTTACCTAGCAAAGGATAATATAATTTCAAGAAACGCTTTGACTGAGACTGTGTCATTGTTAGTTGAGAATGATGGTAATGTTGATGATTTGTACACTATCACAGCTGATTATCCTAATTATGAGATTGCTAATAGGAGTTTTGTATTGGCGCCTGGCGAATCAGTTGTTGTTAATGCTACTGTTAATGTTCCATTTAATGTTGATGCTGTTAACATGACTTTTAGTGTTTGCTCTAAGATTGGTGATGAATGTGTTAATGATAAGCTAAACATCGCTGTTTTTAGGGTTTCTGAAGTTGCTGAGTCAGTTAGTTCAGTTAATGTTACTAGTGAAGCTAGCGGTGACGATCTTGTTTATTCATTTTTAGTGAGTAATAATAAGCTTGTTGCTAAGAGTTACCATCTTAATTACAATGAGTCAAGTGAGGATGTTAGTGTTACTGTTTACCCTGGTGTTGATTTTGTTGTTCAGCCTGGCGAGTCATTGGTTGTTTACATGTATGCTTCAGCTGGTAATGATGTTAATGATTCAATTAGTTATTCAGTCAGTGAGAGTGGCGCTGTAATCTCAAGCGGCAATTTATTGCTTAAAGCAGCTTCAAATGGAAGTAATCTTACTGGTTTTGCAGTAGCTGCTGGCGGTGTTCTTGGCATTGCTGGTTTAATTGTCTTAGTTTTGTTCATTTATTTTTACTTCATCAGACAGCCTCCAGTTGGGGACGATGAGTTTAAACCAGTTGAAGTTAAGAAAGCTGATTTAACTAAGCAGGGTCCGAGTGTTAAAAATGACGGCAAGTATTGGTAGGGCTTTTTTGTTTTCTTTAACAGTCCTTTCTTTGTTGGGAGGAGTATTCGCGGTTAAGGCGTGTCAATGTAGCACTGTCCCTTCTGAATTTACTTTTGTTAATAATCATAATACTGTACAGCATTATTCTATTCAAAAGAGTGGCATTCCTGCTTCCTGGTCAACTGTTACGCCTTCTTCGTTTACTCTTAGGCCTGGCAAGTCTAGGTTAGTTGTTGCTTTCTCTAAGGTTGATTGTAATACGCCTGCTGGTCTTTACTCTTTGACTATTAAGGCTCTTTCAGAGGATGATAATTTGGTTGAGTCGGTTGATTTGGATGTTAATTCGTGCAGGTCAGTTAGTGTTTCATCAGGTAGTTCCTCTTATGAGTCTTGTGTTAACAGGGAGTTAGTTATTCCGTTTAACGTGTCTAATGATGGTGATTATACTGAATTTATTAATCTTTCAGCTGGTGTTGGTGTCTTAAGTCAGGATTATTTGATTCTGGGTCGGGGTGAATCACAGTCTGTTAAATTGATTTTAAAGCCTGATACAATTAGCACTGTTCCTGTTAGTGTTAATGCCTTTTTTAGTGATGGTTCTTACCGTTCATCAATTGTTGTTAACGCTGTTGAATGCGCTTTTTTTAATGCGACTCTTTCAAGTGATTATGTTTCATTATGCGAGAATGAGGAGTCTGTTGTTAAGTTAAGGCTTAAGAATGACGGCGTCGCTAGGACTTATTTTTTTAATTCATCTTCACCAGTTATTGATGTGCCTGACAGTGCTAGGCTTAATCCTAATGAGGAGTTAGTGATGGATGTTACTGTTTATAGCGGCTGTGAGCGTGGTGTTGTAAGCCCTGTTATTTCTGTTTGGACTGATGGTTCTAGGATTGTTAACCTGCCTGTTATTGTTAACTTGCGCGGTTGTTATCAGCCTATTATTGTTTCAAGTGTTAAGAATGATGTTGTTTGTGCTTGCGAGAATGTTAATTATTCTTTTATGATGTATAATCCTGGTGACCGGGCTGTTAGTTATGTTTTTTCTCCTAGTTTTGGCAGTGTTTATCTTAATGATGCATTAGTATCTAGTGTTACTCTGCCTGTTGATGGCAGTGTTAATCTTACTCTTAGGCATGTTGTTCCTTGTGATTACTCTGGCGAGATGGTTTTGTCTTTGAATGTTACTTCAGTTAATAGTTGTGTCAAGTCTTCTTCTGACTCTGTTGCGTTAAGGGTTAGTGCTTGGCATAATTGCGAAGCGGTTAATGTTAATGCGCCTAAAAAAGTGCCTGTTAACAATTCTCAGTTAACTGTTCCTGTTGTTGTTAGTAATATTGGTATTAGGCCTGCTAGTTATAATATTCTTGTGAGTGGTTCTGCTCTTAATAATTTGTTAGGCATTACTAAGAGTTTTTTGACTTTGCTTCCGGGCGAGTCTGAGGTTATTGAGTTAACTGTTACTCCTGAGGGTATCACTGGTGATTACCTTAATGTTCAGGCTTTTAGTCTTGATAACTTGGCGTCTAGCAGTGTTGTTATTGGTTTTGGTGATTCTTTTGTAAGTGAGTCTGATTTGTATTTTATCTTGCTTCCTGCTGGTGTTGCAGTTATTATGGTTTCCTTGTTTTTTAGAAGGAAGTTTTTTAATAAGAGTGCTTCTATTAAAGCTGATGGAAAAGAGCCTAAAATCAGAAAAGCAGAGCTTAAAAAGTGATGCTGTTAGTTCTTTTCTTTTTCATGACCGCGTTGTTGTTGATACTGATTTTAGTGTAGTTCAGTCTCTTCATGATAGGGGCTGGTTTGGCACTGTTGTTAAGCAAAAGCTTGAGTTATCTTTGTGTGAGGCTCTTTATTTGCTTGAGCGCGGTAAGATTGTTGTTTTTGATGTGGTAAAAAAGCCTCTTACTGTTACTGGTTTTATTAGGAAGGCGCGCTTGGTTGATTTGCGTTTCCCTACTCGTTTTAAAGTGTATTCTGATATTCGTTCTCGTGGTTATATCACTAAGGAGGCGCTTAAGTTTGGTGCTGATTTTAGTGTTTATGAGCGGGGCACTAATCCTCAGGAATCTCATAGTAAGTGGTTGTTGTTTGCAGTGAGTTCTGATGATTCTTTTAATTGGCGCGAGTTTAGCGCTATGAATCGTGTTGCTCATAGTGTTAAGAAGGAGTTACTTGTTGGTATTCTTGATGCTCATGCTGATGTGACGTATTATAGTATTGCTTGGCAAAGGCCTTAACGTCGCACTTCGTGCTTCTCTGACTTCACTATCGTTCAGTCAGTTGTTTCGCACTTCGTGCTTCTCTGACTTCACTATCGTTCAGTCAGTTGTTTCGCACTTCGTGCTCATTTGTCTTGCGGACTGGCAATGTTAGCCCCATTCATTGATTCTTTCACTTATTAGTTCTCCGCAATCGCAGTAGTATGCTTTGCCTATTCGGCTGCTTAGGAATCCTATGTGGTTTATGTCTTGTTCTTTTGGTGTGCCTATTTTGTATCCGCAGTTTTTGCAGTAAAAAGCTAGTATGTCTATTTTTTCGTTTTCATTGGTGGTTACTTCGTATAATTTGCTTCCGTTGTAGCTTTCTTTTTTGTAGTTCATGCTTGTCCAGTTGTTTTCTTTTAGTATTTTTTCTAGTGCTTGTTCTTTTTTTTCTTTTCTTTTTTCTGCTCTTGCTGTTTCGTTTTTAAGGAATTCTAATCCTTCTCTTTTTATTTTTTCTAAATCTATTTCAAAGTCTTTACTCATATTTTTATTTTGTTTTTTGTTTCTTTAATAATTATCTGTTGGTTAGTTATATAAAAAAAGAATTATTGGGATTTATTCATGTTTTTAATTGATAAGTCTTTTAATGGTAAGCAGTCAATTATTGTTGATTTTAATACTGGTGATTACACGTACAAAGTTCCTGTTGGTTTAAAGATTGGTGAGGTTGCTGCTTTGTGTTTGATTCTCGTGCGACTGGTAAGTTACGTTTTGTTTTGGAGGCGTTATTGTCTTTATATGAGGATTTTGTTGTTAAGTTAATTGATGAGCCGTTTGTTAGTGTTAATAAAAAAATGGTTAGTATTAATACAGTTATTAATCAGGTTTCAGTTATTGAGTTAGTTTAATTATCTGCTTATCTTTCTTAGTTGTCCGAGCGTGCTGTCTTTAGACAGGGTGAGGGTTTATCGGGTCCATATGTTGTTTAGTTCATTAGATAGTTTTCCTAGTTGCCCGAGCGTGTAGAATGGTATTCCTTGGTTGTTGAATTCGTAGGTGTTTTTTTCTGAGTGGTGTTTTATCCTAAATCCATCTCTTGCTGTTTTATAATCTGGTCCGCTTAGTGAGAATCCGTTTTTTAGGCTTGCAATGTTGTATTTGTTGTTTATTGGTTTTATTTTTTCCATGCTTTTTATTGTGTTCATGTACTCGTCTAGCAGTGTGTGTGGTATTACTCGTTCGTAGTTTCTCATGTTGTTTGTCATGTCTATTAACTCTAGTGACTCGCTGATGCTGTCTTTGTTGTAGTATATTGGGGTGTTGTTTGTGATTTCATCTATTATTTCGTGTGTGCGTATTAGTCCTGTGTTTATTTTCTTGTTTGTTTTTAGTGTTTCGTATTCTTTTATTAGTTCTTTTTGCGGTGTTATAATTGTTATTTCTTTGTCGTCAAAGTCTTTTTCAAGTATTATTTTTTTAGCGTCGCATATTATTATTGTTTTTTGTGGTATTAGTATTGAGTGGTTGTAATCTTGTATTCTTGCTTCGTTTAGCATTATTGTGTAATTGATTGTTTTATAGACTCCTTTTATCAGGTTGTCTTTTACTGCTGGTATGTTTAGTCTTAGTGTTAGTAGGTTCATTGTTTTTTATTTAGTGTTTTCTTATTTAAAATACCTGTTATTTCTTTTAGTTTTTTTATTGTGTGGTCTGGTTTTATGTTGTCTTCTTTTTTATCAGCGTATGGTCCTTGTAGTATTTGCACGCTGATTAACCCTGTTTCGTTGGCTGTTTTAATGTCTGTGTCTAATCTGTCGCCTACGATTATTATTTCTTCTTTTTTAATTGGGTATTTTTTTAGTATTTCTTTTATTGCTTCTTTTTTTGATTGCTCGTCGCTTACTACCCAGACGTTTTCATTAAAGTACTTGTATAAACCTAGGCGGTTTATTTTATCCCATTGCTTTATAGTGACTCCTTGTGTTAGTATTCCTATTGTTATTTTTCTTTTTTTTAGTTCGTCTAGTGTTTTTTTAGTGTCAGGGTATGTTTTCATTATTCTTTGTTTGGTTATGTGATAGGCGGTTACTCCTGCGCTTATTATCGCGTTGTGTTTGTTTTTTTCAATTTTTGTTTGTTTTACCAGTGTGTTTAAGTGTTTTTCGTTGTTTGAGCCTAGTTTTTTTATTATGCAGTTTAATTTTATTTCTAGTTCTTTTTCACTGCCGGGTAATCCTCTTTTTATCATTGCTTTTATGGCTGATTCTCTGCATTTTTTCACTTGTTTGCTTGTAGGGTATAGTGTGTTATCCAGGTCGAATAGTACTAGTTTTATCATTGTTTTATTTTACGTTCTTGTTATTTATTAAGAATTCACTATGTTTTTATACTCTGGTTACTTTTATTTTTCTTAGAATGAGCTTAGTTAGCCGTGTTGAAAAGTTTCATGATGATAATAGGTATTTCCTGCCTGTTGCTTTTATTGCTTTTATATTGATGGCTACTGGCGCTTTATACCTTGGTCCTGTTATTGTTAACAGTGATATTGTTGTTAATCGTACTCTTTTGTTTAAGTCTGATGCGGTTATTTTATCAACTCTTCTTAGGCCTGGTTGGGAGTTTCATGCTGAAGTGCTTGCTAATAAGATGGTTAGTCTGTCGGTTATTAATTTGATGGGTGAAACTGTTGCTTTTTCTAATTCGTCGTCTATTGATTTTAAGCCTTCTTTTCTTGATTTGTACTTTTTAAAGGTTCATGGTTCTAATTATGCTGTTCTTGATTTTAATTATTTTAAGCGCGGTCTTGATGCGTACCCTACTGCTTTCTTGTTTTTTGGTTCTGGGCTTGCGCTTTTGCTTGGCGTGTTTGTTTATTTCTTTCTTGAGCCGTGGTTCTTTCATCTTAAAAGAAAGCTTGAGTTTGTTGATGCTTTGTTTTTCCCTTTTGCTTTTATGCTTGTTTCAATTGTTTTTTGGGTTTTTAGGGACTCGCTTATTTGGTTTGTGCCTAAATCAACTGTTAGTATTGTTCTGATGATTGTCATCCCTTCTTTGTTTATGCTTGCTGGTTTTTTTGGTCTTAGGCGTGAGCGTAAAGGTAAGAATAAGGAGTTTAATAACGCGGTTAAGGCATTTTTAGGTTATGTTATTGCTTATTCTGCTTTGCTTGTCTCGGTTATTGTTGATTACTCATTTGCCGGTTATGCTGGTTTACTGGTTTACTTTTTGATATTTGCTTTGTTGGTTGTTGTTTATTTTTTAACTAAGAGTGTTGTGCCGGTTGTTATTTACTCGCTTACGTGGTTATCGAGTGTTTTAGTTAAGATTGTTGCTTATGTTGTTGGCGCGCCTGCCTTTTTTGATGCTTTGCTGGTTGTTCCATCTGTTTCGGGAACTGTTTACTTGTTCTTGCTTCTTGAATTTTTTATCATGCTTTGTTTTTACTTTATTTTAAGGGGTTATTACTCTAAGACTAAGGCTGAGGCAATGTCTTTTGGTTTTTACGCTGGTATTTTTATTCAGGTGTTCCTGCAGGTGTTTACTGGTGCTGGTTTGCTTTGATTGTTAGCGGAGCTGAAAGCGAAGTACTGGTCTTTAAGACTATGATGATGTTTTTATAATCTAAGTTTGTTATTAATTAATCATGAAGCGTTTGCTGTTTTTGTTGTTTTTGTTGTTTTCGCCTGCTATTGCTTTTGATTGTTCTACTAGTCTTGTTGGTGTTATGGAGCACGCCGAAGGTGTGTATGATGGTTTAATCGCTAACTTGACTGTTTTTACTCGTCCTGGCTCAGGCAGGGTCTGGGTTGATACTATGCCGTTAACTAAGGTTGAGACTCAGGTTAGTGCTAGGCTCGCTAAGGAGGTTAGTTGTGAATTGCTTGGTTTTGATTGTTCCACTTTTGATTTTTTTTATGTTATTCGTAGTGATTTCCCGCTTGTTGGCGGTCCTAGTGCTGGTGCGCCTATGGCTATCTGCACGTTAGCTTCGCTTCTGAATTTGACTATTGACCCGCTGGTTGCAATGACTGGCACTATTAATCCTGATGGCAGTGTGGGTCCTGTTGGTGCTATTGATTCTAAAGCTAGTGTTTTAGGTGATTTTAATTTGTTTATTGTTCCGGAGGGCTCTTTTTTTAACAGTTCAGTTGTTGATTCTGTCGAGGTCTCTAGTATTACTGATGCTTTTGGTTATTATACTGGTTATAAATTTATTGAGTCTAATGTGTCCTCAGCTAGTGTTGTTAACGGCGATTACACCTATCTTATGTCTCTTATGAGTTCTAATTTGATTAGTGATGCTACCTATGATTTGAATGGCTCGCTAGCTTCATCGTTTCTTAATGTCTCTAGGGATTTTTTTGATAACTCTAGTTTTTATAGCAGTGCTAGTTATGCTGTTCAGTCGCTTATTTATTCTTTTTTTGAGAGTAATACTTTTTTGTTAAATGACTCGTCGCTTGTTAGTTCTTTTATTGATGGCGTTAGTTCTGATATTGATTCTTTTAGGGATTCCTTATTTAGCGGTGTTGTTATTAATCATTTGTATGACTTGGAGGGTCTTGCTGTTACTTTTGACCGTGTTAGTGAGGCTAGTTCACTTGTTGTTGATGCTAGGTCTTTTTTAAATGATAGTCTTAGTGATGCTTTGTTTTCTGCTTGTTTTGCTAAGGTTCGTTTGATTACTGCTGTTGAGTGGTCTAATGTTATTGATTATTTTTCTGATTCTAGGACTATTGATTTTGATGTTAATCATATTAAACCGTTGGTTCTTAGTCGTTTGGAGTTAGCTAGGGATAGTATTGCGTATTCTAAAGTTATTGTTGACCCTTCTTTGCTTTTTAGTGCTGAAGAGCATTTGGATAATGCTATTAGCGCTTATCTTAGCGGTGATTATTTTTATTCTTTGTTTGAGTCGCTTAAGGCGCGTGCTGAAGCTAATTTATTAATGGAAGTGAGGGGGTTTACTAATGTTTCAGGTAGGATTAGCTTTAAGCGCGAGTCTGCTTTAAGGAGTGTTAGTGACTCTATGAGTAAGGGTTATGTTCCGCTGCTTTCTTTGTCTTTTCTAGAGTACTCTAAGGCTTTTAGTGAAGAGCCATATCAGGAATTGGTCTTTTTGTCTTATGCTAAGGAGTTTTCTAGTCTTGGTTATTCGCTTAATGAGTATTTTAATTATGCGCCTGCTGTTGGTGTTAGTTCTTATGAGCTAGTGCGTTTTGATTATTCTTCTTTTGTTAGCACTGTTTTTATTTTTATTGTTGGTTTTGTTCTTGGTTTAGTGGCTGTTCTTGCTTTTTTCCCTTAGGAAAGCTTTATATTCTGCTTCTTTTGTTCTGTTCTTTTATGTTGTTAAAAGAAGTTGATTTTTTTGAGTCTTTGCTTAGTGTTAAGTTTCCTGAATTACGTGATGGTATGGCTTTGTATCATAGTACGCTTATTTTTGATTCTAATTGGGATTCCCGTAAGAAGGCTTTATTTTTGATTAATCATGATTTGGAATCTTTGTTTAGTACATTAGAGTCTAAGAGTCATTTTTTTGTTTCGCATAGCATTAATTTGCTCAATGCGTCGTATAGTTCTTATTTTGGCGAGCGTTTGTTTAAACCTGTTCATTATACTCAGTTGATGGACTACTGCTTTCGTTAGTAACACTTATAAATGTCTTTTTTCTAGCATTTTTTTATGAGTTTCACTTTTCAGTTCGCTTTTTTTGCGTTTTGATTAGTGAAAACTTCTTTTGGTGGTTTTCATGAATAAAAAAGTTCTAGTTGGGGTCTTGGGTCCGAATGGTTCGTATAGCGAGGAGGCTGCTCTTAAGTTGTTTTCTGGTTGTGATTTAAGGGTTGATTACCTTACTACACAGAGTGTTATTGAGGATGTTTCTCGTTTAAATCTTGATTACGGCGTTGTGCCTGTTGAGAACTCTATTCAGGGTATTGTTTCTGCTACGCTTGATTCTTTGCTTACTAGCCGTGTTGGTATTTTAGGTGAGATTATTTTACCCATTCATCACGTGCTTGCTTCGCTGCCTTCTGCTAAGCGTTTTAATCGTGTTATTTCGCATGAGCAGGCGCTTAGCCAGTGTTCTGAGTTTTTGCGCACTGAGTACCCTAAGTGTGTGTTAGAGCCTGTTGCTTCAACTAGTTATGCTGCTAATAAAGTGTCTAGTGAGTCTCTTCTTGATTCGCTTGTTGTTTGCAGTGAGTTTGCTGCTAAGACTTATGGTTTAAAAGTTGTTTCTAGTAATCTTTCTAGTTTTAATGAGACTCGTTTTTTAATTGTTGGTAATGAGTTAACTATGCCTACTGGTTTTGATAAGTCTATGATTGCTTTTGGTCTTATTGATAAGCCCGGGGCTCTTTATGACTCTCTTAAGGTGTTTAAGGATTATGATATTAATCTATCACGTATTGAGTCGCGCCCTACTAAAAAAAAGCTTGGTGACTACTTGTTTTATGTTGACTTTACCGGTCATGTGCTTGATGAACTTGTTATTAAGGCGCTTAATGAGCTTAAGGCTCTAACTTCCTTTGTTAAGGTGCTTGGTTCTTATCCCAAAAACCTTAATAAGTCGTTTAATTTAGGTGATATTAATGGATTATGATAGTGTTGCTGATAGGCTTCATGAGTTGGAGCGTAAAGTTCTTCTTGCGTTAAAGGATAAGGATTCTCAAACTAGTGACTCGCTTGTTAAGACTGCTGGTATTGACGAGTCCAGTGTTAATCGCGCGTTGTTGTGGCTTTCTAGTAAGGCGCTTATTAGTGTTAAGGAGGATGTTACTGAGCTTTACGCTCTTGATGTTAATGGTAAGACCTATGTTGATACTGGTCTTCCTGAGAAGCGTTTTTTAAAATTAGTGTCTGGCGGTGTTTCTTCTCTTGATAAGCTTCGTGAGTCGCTTAGCAAGGATGAGTTTAATGTTAGTATTGGTCTTTTGAAGTCTAATAAATTCATAACTGTTGATGCTGGTGTTATTACTCTTACTCGCGATGGCGAGTCTTTTTTAAAGAAGGAGTCGGATGATGAGAAATTGCTTAAGCTTCTTTCAAGTGGTCCTGTCGGATTTAATGATTTGTCTAAGGATTTAAAAAAGGTTGCTGCTGATTTGGTTAAGCGTAAAGAGGTTGTTAAGACTGAGCTTAAAACTATCAGGACTTCATCGCTTACTCGTGATGGTAAGAGTGTTTTAAAGTTTGTTAAAATGGAGTCCTTGCTTGGTCAGGTTACTCCTGAACTTATTACTAATGGTTCATGGAAGGAGTCTAGTTTTAGGAAGTATGATTTAAAAGCGCCTAGTCCGCGTGTTTTTCGCGGTAAGAAGAGTTTAGCGTCTGTTATGATGGCTAAGTTTAGGCGTATTTTTCTTGATATGGGTTTTACTGAGATGAGTGGTCCGTTGTTAGAGTCTAGTTTTTGGAATTTTGACGCGCTTTATCAGCCTCAGGGTCATCCTGCTCGTGAGATGCAGGATACTTTTTTTATTAAGGAGCCTTACACTAGTCCTTTGCCAAGTAAGGAGCTTGTTAGGCGTGTGGCTAAGACTCATGAGGATGGTTGGACTACTGGTTCTAAGGGTTGGCGTTACTCATGGTCTGAGGATGTAGCTTCTACTAATGTGCTTCGTACTCACACCACTGGTGTTAGTGCTATGACCTTGTCTAAACTTACTAAGGAGGATTTGCCTTCTAAGTTTTTCTCGCTTGGTACTGTTTTTCGTAATGAGACACTGGATTATAAGCACTTATTCCAGTTTCACCAGCTTGAGGGTATTATTGTTGACCCTGATGCTAGTTTTCGTGATTTGCTGGGTGTTTTGAAGTTATTTTTTAATAAGCTTGGCTTTGAGAAGGTTCGTTTCCGTCCTGGTTATTTTCCTTATACTGAGATGAGTGTTGAGCCTGAAGTTCTTCATCCTGTTAAGAAGACTTGGATGGAACTTGGCGGTGCTGGCATGATGCGTCCTGAGGTGGTTAAGCCTCTTCTTGG
>Ga0208375_1001162_pt1 | contig 31376 bp, 30 predicted proteins | sample RifOxyD1_FD_184038 | JGI IMG/M metagenome (GOLD analysis project Ga0208375, IMG submission 184038) | Soil microbial communities from Rifle, Colorado - Rifle Oxygen_injection D1 (SPAdes) | ecosystem: Environmental > Terrestrial > Deep subsurface > Rock core/Sediment | place: Rifle, Colorado...
TGCTCTCGCTTGCGCCGGCCATACTTATAATGATGACGTCGTTCACCAGGATCGTTGTCGTGCTCAGTTTTCTCCGGCAGGCGCTCGGTACGCAGCAGATGCCGCCCAACCAGCTCATTGTCGGGCTTTCGCTGTTCCTCTCGCTTTTCATAATGGCGCCGACCTGGAAGAACATCGCAAAAAACTCGATCGAGCCCTACATGGCTGAAAAAATCGACCAGAAGACGGCCTATGAGAATGCCGAAAACCCGCTCAGGGATTTCATGTTCGCGCAGACCAGGGAGAAGGACCTTGAGCTGTTTCTCTCGCTTTCGCATGAGGCGAAGCCGAAGACGCGCGCGGACGTGCCGACCTATGTGCTGATTCCGTCGTTCATCATCAGCGAACTCAAGACGGCATTCCAGATCGGCTTCATGCTTTACCTTCCGTTTCTGGTTCTGGACATGGTGGTGGCAAGCGTGCTCATGGCGATGGGCATGATGATGCTGCCGCCGGTGATGATATCGCTTCCATTCAAGCTCCTTCTTTTTGTGCTCGTGGACGGCTGGGAGCTTGTGGTCGGGAGCCTTGTGAAGAGTTTCGGGTGACATATGAGTGAAGACATGGTCATGACAATCGGTTCGGATGCGATAAGGACGGCCTTCTATGTGGCCGGGCCGATGCTTGCCGCCGCGATGCTCATCGGTATCGTGATCAGCGTGCTCCAGGCCATAACGCAGATCAACGAGGCGACGCTCACGTTCATACCCAAAATGGTGGCCGTGGTGGTCGTGCTCGCGGTTCTGGCGCCATGGATGTTGCAGGTGCTCCAGCAGTTTACGGCCGACATGATCGGAAACGCGGGGGAGATGGTGAGATAGGATGTCTCTTTTCAATTTTTCGCATGAAGAGCTCCTGACTTTTTTCGCGGTGCTCGTGCGTTTTGGAACGCTCGTTGCGGTGCTGCCGGTCGTGGGCGACAAGATGGTCCCGGTCCCGGCCAAGGTGCTTTTCGCTCTTGCCGTATCGTTCGCGCTCTATCCGGCGCTGACATCGAGTGGGCAGGTCAGGCCCGGTGATGCCGCCGTGTGGGGGGCCACCACGGGCGGGATCGTCTCGACCGTTGCGCTGGAGGCGGTTTTCGGCCTTGTTCTCGGATATACGGCCAAGCTTCTGTTTGATGCGATCGAAGTGGGTGCCAATATCAGCGGGCAGTTCATGGGTTTTTCGATGGCAACCGCATACGATCCGATGCAGGAGAGCCAGACGCTGGTTGTTTCCCAGTTGCAGGGCGCGCTCGCGATGCTTCTCTTTCTTTCGCTTGACGGGCATCATCTCATGCTGCGTTCTTCGCTCGAAAGTTACAGCATTGTCGGTCTGGGCGCTGCCGGTTTCGGGCAGGTGTTTGGAAACAATCTCGTTGAAATGACCGGGCAGGTTCTCAGGTTCGGCCTGCAGCTGGCGGCGCCGGTTGCGATCGCGATGTTCGCCGTGCAGGTGGCCTTTGCGGTGGTCGCAAAGGCCGTTCCGCAGATGAATATCCTTATTCTTTCGTTTTCCATAAGCGCGATGGTCGGGATTTTTGCGATGTGGGTCTCGGTGCCGGAGGTGCAGTCGGTTTCGGGCAATGTGCTTGAACGGATGGATGAGTGGCTGAAACTGGCCGCGCAGTCCATGGCAGGAAGGTAGCGCAAGGTGGCTGAGCAGGAAGACAGATCACGGGACGATTTGACCGAAGAGGTCTCGCAGTTCCGTCTTGAAGAGTTCAGGCGCAGGGGGCAGGTCGCCCAGAGCAAGGAACTCGCCGGGCTTCTCGCGATGGTCGGGGCCGGGGTCGCGCTTGCCGCCCTGGCGCCATCAATGGGCGATCAGATTGCGTCTTACATGTCGGAAGTTTTCAGGACTGATCTTTCGGCGCGCATGGATCTTCTCGGAACGCACGTGCTTGCCGGGACGCTCCTGAAGGCGCTCAAGCTCATGGTTCTCATCGCGCTTCCGGTATGCGCCGCAGGTTTTGTGCTCGGGGCGCTGTCGGGTTATGCGCAGATAGGCAGCGTTTTTTCGGCCGATCCGCTCACGCCCGATCTGAACAAGATAAACCCCCTTCAGGGCATGAAAAGGTATTTCAAGCTCCAGCACCTGTTTGAAAGCTTCCGGCTTCTTTTCAAGACCTTCACGATCGTGCTCATTGCGTATTTCATCGCAAAGTCCGAGATTTTCGGTTCCCCGCGCTACGCGGCCATGGAATTCAGTGCGCTGCTTGCGGGCTACGGAAACGCCGCAAAGAGCATGTTCTTCGGGCTGGCGGCCGTGCTTGCGGTTTTTGCGGCTTTTGATTTTGGTTTGCAGCGATGGGAATACCACCAGAAGCTCCGCATGACGAAGCAGGAGTCCAAACAGGAGTTCAAGGAGCGCGAAGGCGATCCCCTGATCAAGGCGCGCATAAAATCCGTACAGCGCGAGATGGCCAGAAGGCGCATGATGCAGGCCGTGAAGAAGGCCGATGTGATCGTGACCAATCCGACTCACATCGCCGTGGCGCTCATGTATGAAAAGGATTTGATGTTCGCCCCCAAGGTCGTCGCCAAGGGGGCTGATTTTCTCGCGCAGAAGATCAAAAAGATCGCATCCGATGCGGGCGTTCCGATGGTCGAGAACGTTCCGCTCGCAAGAACGCTGTTTAAATCCGTCAAGGTGGGGGGGCTCGTGCCGCGCGCCCTTTACCAGGCCGTGGCCGAGGTGCTGGCGTATGTCTACCGCCTCAAGAACAGGAAGCTCTGAATATGCGCAAACTGCTTGATCGCCTGGTGCAGAATACGGATTTTGTGGTGGCGCTCGGGCTTGTCGGGATCCTGGTTGTCATGGTCATTCCGATGCCGAGATTCCTGATCGACGTGCTGCTTTCGCTCAGTATCGCGCTTTCGATGGTTCTGCTCCTGACTTCCGTTTATACCGGGCGGGCGCTGGAGTTCAGCATTTTTCCGTCATTGATTTTGATAACGACGCTGTTCCGGCTTTCGCTCAACGTGGCCACCACCCGCATCATACTGCTTCATGGCGCCGAAGACGGTGTCGGCGCCGCCGGCGAGGTCATCAAGTCGTTCGGCCAGTTCGTGGTCGGCGGAAACTACGCCGTCGGCATAGTGATTTTCATAATACTGGTGATCATCAACTTCATTGTCATCACCAAGGGCGCGGGCCGCGTGGCCGAGGTCGCCGCGAGGTTCACCTTGGACGCGATGCCCGGCAAGCAGATGGCGATCGATGCGGATCTCAACGCGGGCATCATCAACGACGAGGAGGCCCGGCGCCGCCGTTCCGAGATCTCGCGCGAAGCGGATTTCTACGGCGCCATGGACGGCGCGTCGAAGTTCGTCCGCGGTGACGCGATTGCGGGCATCCTGATCGTGGTCGTGAACATAACGGGCGGCATAATAATCGGCACGATGCAAAGGGGCATGGAGATTGGCGCGGCGGCGGAAGTTTTCACGCTGCTGACGATCGGTGACGGTCTGGTCACGCAGATTCCGGCGCTTGTGATTTCCACGGCTGCCGGCATCATCGTCACCCGAACCGCCAACAGCACCAATTTCAGCAGGGAAATGTCGCAGCAGCTTTTCACGCAGCCCAAGGCCATGATTGCCGCATCCGGCATCATGGCGTTCATGGCGCTCATTCCGGGCCTGCCGTTCCTGCCGTTCATAATATTGTCCATCATACTCGGCTACATGGCCTACAGGATTCATGACAAGGAGAGGCTGGCCGAGGAGTCAAAGCGCCGCAAGGCCGAGCTTGACAAGCTCAAGCCAAGCACCGAAAAAATAGAAAGCCTCCTTGCGGTTGACATGCTTGAACTTGAGGTGGGTTACGGGCTTATCAGCATTGTTGACGCCGACCAGAACGGCGACCTGCTCGAACGGATCACCAACATACGCAAGCAGTTCGCGCTTGATCTCGGGATCATCATCCCGTCGGTGAGGATCAGGGACAATCTCGAACTCAAGCCCGGCGATTACCAGATGCTTCTCAAGGGCGTTCCGATCGGGACCGGTTCTCTCATGGTCGGGCATCTTCTTGCGATAGATCCGGGCAATGTGACCAACAGGATTCCGGGCGTACCCACCAAGGAGCCCGCTTTCGGGCTTGATGCGATGTGGATCACCCCCAAACAGAAGGATGACGCCAGTTTTGCGGGCTATACGGTTGTGGATCTCTCTACGGTCATCGCGACACATCTGACGGAGCTGATCCGCAAATATGCATCCGAGCTGTTCGGGCGCCAGGAGCTGCAATCGCTTCTTGATTCCCTCAAGCAGGCGGCCCCCAAGGTGGTCGAGGATCTGGTGCCGAACCTCCTGCCGGTCAATTCGGTTCTCAAGGTGATGAAGAATCTTCTGAAGGAAAGCGTGTCGGTGCGTGACCTGCGCACTATTATGGAGACGCTTGGAGAGCACGCTTCGCAAACCAAGGATACGACCACGCTCACCGAGCACGTGAGATCCGCGCTTGCGCGCAACATCACGCGCAAGCTGGTGGATGAGGACGGCACGTTGCAGATTCTCACGCTCGACCGGCAGATAGAGGAGTCGGTCGCTGGTGCGATCGTCCAGACCGACCAGGGACCGCAGCTTTCGCTTGATCCGGAGTTCGTAAGATCGTTCGTGGCCGAGCTGGGCCAGCGGGCGACCGAGATGGCAAATTTGTCCAACCATGCGGTCGTGCTTTGCTCTCCGCTCATCAGGCCGCATCTCAAGGGGCTTGTCGACAGGTTCATCCCGAATGTTTCCGTGCTTTCGCACAACGAGATCGCGTCCAATATAAGCATAAAATCAGTAGGAACAGTGAGGCTGGCACATGCAAATTAAGAAATTCGAGGCACCAACAGTCCAGGAAGCTCTTGATACCATCAAGCGCGAACTCGGTCCGGAGGCGATAATCCTCCAGACCAGAAAATACAAGAAGGGGTTCGGTCTGCTGTCCAAACCTTCGGTTGAGGTCACGGCTGCGGTGTCGGAGCGGTCGCTTCAGCGCAAGAAGGTCACCGAAGTGAGGATGCCCGAAAACACCCGCGAGGTGATCGGCAGACTGCCGGCCGCGCGGCAGGCCGAGGTGTTTGACAAATACGCCAAAGGCCTTCTTGACCGTGCCGCAAGCGCGCGGGACGGCGTCGAGCTTTCGGCCGAAGCAGCCACAAAAAAAGTCACGAAAACACGATATATCGACATCACCGATGAACCGGGACCGGTGGCGCGCAGGCGCGAGCGGGAGCCGGCATACATGCAGCCGCGGCAGGAGCCGCAGGCCGCGCCTTCCGGCGCAAATGTCCCGAATGAAATCGCCGAGGAGCTGCGGCAGCTCAAGCGGATCGTGAGCGAAATGAAGACCGCGGGCGACGAGAACATGCTGGGCTCGGGCGCGCAGGCGCTCATGAGTTCGCCCAATCTTTTCACCCCCGCCCTGCAGGACGCTTTCGAGCAGCTGGTGGTCAACGGCATTGACCGCAAATTCGCGCTGTCCCTTCTCAAGCGCGTGAATTTCGATCTTGGTCCTGAAAAATCATCAAAGCCCGATGCCGTGCTCGACCAGCTTGCCGGCGAGATCCTGATTTCCACCGAGACGCTTTCGGCGCTTGAAGGGATCAAGCCGCGGGCCGGGAGGCCGGAGGGCGCGCCGCCCGCTGTTTTTGTGCTGGTGGGACCCACTGGTGTCGGAAAAACCACTACGGTCGCCAAGATCGCAAGCGAAGCCATTTTGAAAAACAAACTCAAGGTCGGTCTGATCAATCTTGACAATTACCGGATCGGGGCCTTCGACCAGCTCGCAACCTATGCAAAAATCCTCAATGTCCCGTTTCGCAGCGTCCAGTCCGCCGATGATTTCAAGTCCGCCTTGAGCGAGTTCTCTTCGCTCGATCTGGTGCTTGTTGACACCGCCGGGCGGTCGCAAAAGGACACCCAGGCGCTCAAGGACATGGAACAGTTGCTCGGCTCCATTGAGGGCGCGAGAACGCATCTTGTCATATCCGCGACGACGCGTGACACGGAGCTTTATGAAACCGCCGCGAGATTTTCGGTGCTGAGGCCGGCGGGTTTGATCGTATCCAAGATTGACGAGGCATCGGTATTCGGCTCGGTGTACAACGTGAGCCAGCGCACCAAGCTGCCGCTCATGTATTTTACGACGGGCCAGCGGGTACCGGAGGATATTGAAGAAGCGTCGCCCGAGCGCGTGGTGTCGCTGGTGATGGACCTATGACAAGCGATCAGGCGCAGACGCTCCGGGAACTCATGCAGGAACGCCGGGAAGACGGCGGGTGTCAGGAAAATGGCGCGGCCGGGCAGGAGTTGCCGTCTAGTGAATGCGAAAAATCTGGTAAACTGGAAGTAGATACGGCGGGGATCTGGAAGGCCCTGCTTGATGGGGTGAAAAATGAGCCTTAATCATGGCGTTGGAAAATACAGGGAAGTTGCAAAGGGCGCGAAAAAATCCGCGGCCTCCAAAGAAAAAGAGAAAGAAAAAGAAAAGGAAAAGGCGCGGATTGCCGCCAAGAAAAAAGAGGTTGAGGCCACGAAGGATGCCGCGAAGGAAGTGGAATTCGCCGCCGAAGAGGCCCGCGCCGCCGCGGAGCGCGCAAAAGAGGAAGCGCAGATCCAGAGGGAGATAGCCGAGGAGCTTCAGCGCGATGCGGTTCACACCTCGCAGCTTGTGAAGGAGGATGTGAGCCCCGTCAACAGCTCGCGCGACCAGCTCATCATCGAATATGCCTCGCTGATAAAATACATCGCGCAGAAAATCGCGGCCCGGCTGCCGGCCAACATCGAGCTTGACGATCTGATGTCATCGGGCGTGATCGGCCTGATGGATGCGATCGACAAGTACGACGCCAATCGCGACAACAAGTTCAAGACGTATGCCGAATTCAGGATAAGGGGCGCCATCCTTGACGAACTCCGCGCGCAGGACTGGGTGCCGCGTTCGGTGCGCGAGAAGGCCAAGCAGCTCGAACGCTGTTACATGCGCATCGAGCAGCGCGAGGGGCGGCAGGCCACGGACGAGGAAATCTGCGAGGATCTCAAAATCTCGCAGGACGAGTACCATGACATGCTCAACCAGGTGCGCACCGTTTCGCTCCTGTCGTTTGACGATCTGGCGAGTTTTTCGAAGGCCGACAAGCGTTCGATCCACGGCTACGGCAGCGAAAACAGCGTGAAGTCTCCGACGCCGTTCAACGAGATAAACGTCGCGCTTCTCAAGCGCATCATGGCCGACGCCATCCGCGAGCTTCCCGAAAAACAGCGCCTCGTGCTGTCGCTCTATTATTACGAGGATCTCAACCTCAAGGAAATCGGGCGCGTGCTTGACGTGACCGAATCGCGCGTGAGCCAGCTTCATACGCAGGCCGTGCTGCGCCTCAAGGCCAAACTGCGTGGCCACTGGGACGAGCTTCTGACGTTGTTCGGGTAATGTGATGATCTGTATCAGCTTGGCAAATCCTCCGACAGCGATGCCTCTGCATGGGTGCTCAGCGCGAGCCGCTGCCGAAGTGCCGACATGGTCCGGAAAACGCACGGGTATTTTCCGGGCACATTGTTTACACTTTTAGGCATATCAATCTCATAGACGCCCTGGGCACACTTCCTGCGTACAGTCGGCGCGAGGGAGACATAACATTAAGAACAAGCTCAATGCTATCGGTGCTCATATTCAAACCTTCCGTCAAGGGGTTGGCCGGGATCGGGTCCAAAAAATGTACAGCAGGAAGTCGTTCTGGACGACTGAGGCCAGCAATGACTTATACGGGTTCGGAAACACGGAAGGCCTTGTTTTTATAAATGATAACCACGCGGTTGACACAATGTTATCCTATATGATAACATCCAGAAAGGAATGGCAGGAATGAAATTGCCAGAAACCTACCGGATTTATTCCGGTAAAACGTTTGAAGTGGAGTTTTACGTGAATCCCAAAGGCAATGTGCCTGCATATGACTATTACCAGTTAATGGATGAGGACGCCAAGCGGCGTTTTTTTGTAATTCTCGGTCACTTTGCCGACTCGCCACCAGGGACAATTCTTCCAAGGTCCATTTTGAACATCGAGGACAAAGTCGTCGGCATTTATGCGTTCAAACCCGCGATTCACAGGTTTTTCAGCTTTTTTGCAATAGACCGCAGGGTCATCATCTTGAATGCTTATCAAAAACAGTCGCAGCAGATGACCCGGGCGGACAGGAACGTGCTTGCCGCAGCAGTCAAGATGAAGAACGATTATGAGCGCAGAACCAAAGCAGGAGAATATTATGAGTAAGCAAAAAACCCTGTTTGAAAAGGAAATGGAACGGCCCGGATTCCGCGAAAAATACGAAACCGCGCGAAAAGAATACGAGCTTGAGGTCCAGATCCTAAGCGCACTTGAGGAACAAGGATACACTTATGCCGAATTTGCTGAAAAGATCGGGAGTACGAAGGGAAACATATCGCGTGATTTACGGGGACGCGGTCTGGGCCGCGCATCCATTGAGCGTATACAGAAAATGGCAAAAGCCCTGGGGCTTGAATTCATCCCTCTCCTGCTGCCAATAAACCGCAAGAAGCGGCAGGCACGAATGCTGGAAATATTGAAGATGGTGTCATGACCAAAAACATTCGGTATCCCCCTCGGAGGCCTGATTTCGTCATCCGGGACGAATACAGGGTGGCTAATCTTTTATGCTATTGAAACATCCGCCAGGAAGATCGTATATATGGAAACAACGTATGTCTGGTATCAGGAGTATTTTACTGTCCCGCTTCAGTATCAATGTCCTGCTTGTTGTCTTGTTTTGCGTGCCGGCGCATCTTTCGCCTCCTTCCCATGCCGCTTCGACCAAAGACAAATGTAAAAGCCTTGTCCGCGACATCATCGGAAGCAAGTCCAGTACTGATGTTGTTGCGGTGGAAAAAGGCAGCTTTGTTGTCAGACGGAGCTATACCGAGATCAACAGGGTTGTCTTCCGTGGTCGGCTCGGAAGAGTGCTGACAAAACTCCGAAAATCCGGCGGCCACTGGGTGGACATGGGTGCGGGCAATGGAAGGGTCCAGACTTTTTATTACAAAAAACATCCTGACAGCAAAATGCGCTTCACGGGCGTTGGTTACAAACTCTACACCGGCTGGGACGGCCCTACGGGGCGGGCGGTAAAAGCCTCGGGGGGCCGGTATGATTTTATTGAAGGCTGGTTTACCAGGGAGACCGCGGCCAGGATCGGAAAAGTCGATCTTATAACCGACGCGTACGGGATTTATTATTATACAAAACCCGGGAAGGAGCTTGCTCTGCTCGATATTTATATTTCAATGCTGAAGCCGGATGGAAAGATAATGATTAATGCGGATCGTATAATAAAACTTGATGGTTGGAATAATTTTTTAGCCAGACATCCGGACATCAAAGTCATGGTTCGCGAAAGCGGTGAATTACCCGGTGTTACATATATCGAGATAATTAAAGTGAAATGACCCGGCGGTTTTTATTACGCCGCTTTTTTCTCGCTGATCGAGGCGATCATGTCGTCGTAATACTTCTGGGCTTTTTCCTCCTCGGCCTTGTCGGCGAAGATGAACTCAAGGACCGCCTTGTAGCCCAGTTTTGAAATCGCAAGCACATGCGTGTTGGGGTTGTGCTCGTTGCAGGAGGCGATCCTGCACTTGAATTTCTGTTCCGTGATGTCATAAATCGTGATTTCAAATTCCTGTCCGATACGCAGGCATTCCGTGCAGAATATCCCGATTCCCTTTGGCGAGAGTTCGTTGAGGACCGAGTTCACCTTGACCGGCTTTGCGCCGGGCGTCGGCGGAGAAGGAATTATTTCCGCGGCAACGCGCCGCAGATGAAATCCCGGCTTGACCCTTTTGGGCCCCCTTCCCTTCGCGCCGCCTGACTGGAACATTTCATCTGACATGCAATAACTTGTCGACAAAAAAGGTCAATAATTATAGACGTCTTAACAATAGTTTAAAAAATGCTGTAATTTCAAAGCAATAAGGCAGACGCCCCTGCTTGTATGCTTGGCGTGAAAAGCGGGATTAATTTTCGATATTATTATGTCACAAACCATGCCATAATAATATGCCATATTGACGTGCCATAAATAATGGCTTAAACTTATAGTTATGAAGTCAGGTACCGGTAAGAGAAATTTTCATATTCCGCTTTCTGATGAAACCTATATTGCACTTAGACATGCTTCAGAGAAAACAAAAAAACCAGCCACACAGATTGCCAGGGATGCACTTGATTATTGGCTTAAAGAACAAGAGAATAATGCGATTAAAGATGAAATCACCCGGTACGCGAAGTCATTTGCAAAAACGGAATTTGATCTTGATGCCGGTCTTGAAGAGGCTGGTGTGGATTATTTGTTGAATGCAGAAAAAAAACGCCGATGATTCGTGGTGAAATATATTGGGCAAGTTTAAGGCCGCGTTCCGGCTCAGAGCAAAGCGGACGACGGCCGGTTTTGATCATTTCGAATGATGGATTCAACTCTGTTCCTGAGTGGCGGTCAATAATAGTGGTTCCTTTGTCTACTTCTCAGAATCAGGCCAGACGCGGGCCTACTGTTGTAGTGTTACCCAAGAGGGTGGCCGGACTTGAGGAAAACAGCGTAGTCCTGTGCCACCAGATAACCACACTGGACAGAATAAAAATTACAGAGCGTATCGGGATGTTGCCGAAAGATATAATGAAAGACATAGAGACAGCCTTGCTTGCTGCGCTGGGGATTCGAACATAAAACAGTGGTTGATGTCCTTACAAATTACCGGCCAATGATATCCAGCAGCTTTGTTACAGAAGTTTTCAAGTCTTCCTCGGTGCCTGTGTTTTCAAGGATGTGGTCGGCATGCTGGCTGCGCTCGGCATCTCCAAGCTGCGCGGCGATCATCTGTTTGGCGAGGTCCACGCCTATGCCGTCGCGTTTGACAAGCCGGTCGATCCGGATTGCTTCCGGCGCTGTCACGACCAGCAAGCCGTCAAGATCCTTGTAGCGTCCTGTTTCCACAAGAAGCGCTGCTTCATAAATGATCAATACCGGTTGCCCGCCTGATTTTGATTTGCCGGCAAGCTCACGCATCATGCGCATGCTCTCGGCGTTAATAAGCGGATGCATGATGGCTTCAAGGTCGCGCCGCGCGCTTGAGTCCGCAAAAACGATTTTTCTGAGCGCCGCGCGGTCCGCGGTCCCGAACCGTTGCCGGAGCGCCTCGTGGGCCATTCCGCCCGGAGCGCCAAGCTCGTGCGCAATCCGGTCGGCATCGATGACGTGGACGCCCGCTTCAACGAAAAACCGCGCCGCGAGCGATTTGCCCGAGGCGATGCCGCCCGTCAGGCCCCACACCCTGTAGGCACTGCCCGTACTTCTGGATTTGAGATCAAGCTGTCCTGGCTTCATTTTCGCCTCTTTTCCTTGATTTTAGCCTCATTCCAGAAAACGTCCATCTCTTCGAGCGTTGATTCTTCCGGTGTTTTTCCGATCGCGCCGAGCCGCCTTTCTACATGCCTGAAGCGCGTTTCAAACCGCGCAAGCATGCCCCTCAGGGCGTCCTCGGGGCTGATCTTGAGCAGGAAGGCCACATTGCACAAGCTGAACAGCACGTCGCCAAGCTCGTTTTCGATTTTTGTCCTGCTGACGCGTTTTCCGGACTTCCTGATTTCGCCGATCAGTTCCGCGAGTTCTTCCTCGACTTTTTCAAGCGGGCCCTGGAGGTCTTTCCATTGAAAGCCGACTCGAGTAGCGCGTTCGATGATTCTTGCGGCCCTTTGCAGCGCCGGCAGCGCGCGCGGAACGCCGTCAAGCATGCTGGCGTCCGGATTTGCCGCCTTTTCACGGGCTTTTTGTTTTTCCCAGCTTTTGAGCGCCTTCGCGGAGGTGTTTGCGCGCACCTTGCCGAACACATGCGGGTGCCGCCTGACGAGTTTGCCGTTCAGGGAGCGCGCTACGTCATTAATATCAAAGACCCCCTCTTCCCTCGCAAGCTCGGAATGAATGAGCACCTGCATCAGCAAATCGCCAAGCTCTTCACAGAAATCGGCGCGGGTTTTTTTATTTTTCAGCGAGGCGCGGCTTTTGATGCGGTCAATGACTTCAAGCACCTCATAGGCTTCTTCGATTATATACGGCCTGAGCGTCTTGTGGGTTTGCGCGCGGTCCCAGGGGCAGCCGCCGGGCGCGCGCAAGCGCCGTACGGTGCGTACAAGATTTTCAAACGGATGCTCTTTTTTAGCCACGCCTCGTGATACCATGACTCCATGAACGGGCACATGAAAAACTCAATCAGGCATACCGCGGCAAGAAAGGGGCTGCGCTTGCAGGCGGCATTGGATATATCGGCTGGCATCCGGGATATTGATGTCTTCTGCGAGCCGCTCATGTTGCTTGCGGCCATATATAAAACATTTGAACACCCTGCATAAAAATTACTTGTAAAGTTTATATACCCTGTTAATATGTTTATATGGAGCTTTTCAGACATGTTTTATCGGAAATCAAGGAATATGCTGACAAACTGGTCATTCTGACTGGGCCGAGACAGTGCGGGAAAACCCATCTGTGTGGACTCCTTGGGCCGGATCTTGCCATGAATATGGATGTTGGAAGGGATCGCATTCTTTTCAAGCGGCTTGACGATACGATAAAAAATGTGGAATCAGCCGGAAAGCGCAAACCGCTCATATTCATCGATGAAATCCACCGGGTCCGGGGGTGGCGCAATCATCTGAAGGGCCTTTTTGACAAACACAAGGACAAATGGTTTGTGGCGTCCGGCAGCAGTGCGTTTGACCTGCTAAAGGGCGATAAAGGCGACAGCCTTGCCGGAAGGGCGGTGTGGCCGAGGCTGCACCCGGTTACTTTTTCTGAATATTTGATTTCCAGCGTTGCTCATGGCGGGAAATTTGATGATAATCCATTCATCAAAATCAGGAAGACGCAGGATTTCAAGGGATACTGGAAAAAATATTTCGAATTCGGCGGCTTTCCGGAGCCGCTCACCAAACAGTCCGAGAAACATTCCGCCATCTGGATGAATGATTATTTAACGGCGATGCTGGACCGTGATGTCCGGGCGCTGAGCGAGACCAAGGACGCCGACAGGGTGTATCAAACGTATGGTTTTTTGCTTGAGTCGACAGGAACGCCGTATTCGGCAGCGGCAATTGCCGGCAATCTTGATGTATCGGCTGCAACCATTATCAAGGACGTCCTCATGCTAAGGCGGATCTTATGGGGATTCGAGCTGGAGCCCTGTTATTCTTCCAAAGCCAAACGCCTGAGAAAAGCAAAAAAATTCTATCCCGTCGATCATTCCATGATGAATATGGATGAAAAACGTCATCCGGGACAGGTGTTCGAGGCCGCCGTTGCGGCCATGCTGCACAGGCATGTTTCGTATTCTTTCTTTTTACGCGGGAAGAAGATCGCCATGAACTATTTCCAGGATTATCAAGGGCACGAAATTGACTTTGTATTGCAGGGCCGTGAATCGGGAACTGTTTTTGTCGAAGCAAAAAGTTCAGCGTCAAAAATTGGAGACGCAATGAAGTCCTTCAGATATGCCGAAGGTGTTTTCAAACCGTCGTTTAAAATCATAGTGGTCAATGAGCCCGGCCATTATGAACATTACAAGGATATCCTGATAGTGGGGCCGGACAATCTGGCGGCCGCGCTGTTTTGAAGCAGTCCGCAACCGCCGGACGGTGCGTACAAGATTTTCGAACGGACGCTCTTTTTTAGCCACGCGTCGTGATACCATGTCTCCATGAACGGGCACAGAAGAACATTGGGATACTGGCAGAAGGAAGCGGAGCGCGTTTTGCGCATCATGATCGCCCGGGCGCACGCAACAAAGGGACTTGCCGCAGACCGGCCGTGGTGCGTATCGATCACCATGGTGGGGCGGGCGCGCATGCAAAAACTCAATCATGCATACCGCGGCAAACGCCAGGCAACCGACGTGCTCAGTTTTCAGACCCCCCGCGTGTTTGCCAAAAAGGGATTTCTTGGCGATATCGTCATTTGTGCCGCCGAGATGAACCGGCAGGCGCGTGCCCTGGGGCATGCGCCCCGGCATGAACTCGAAGCGCTCGTGGCGCACGGGCTTTTGCATCTTCTCGGATTCGACCACGAGCGCTCGGCTGCTCAGGCGCGCGTGATGGCCCGCTGGGAGCGCAAGCTGCTGACGGGGGGCGGTCCCGGGAAAAGCGGTCTGGCGGTGTTTCGCGCCCTGATTCCACTGTTTGTCGCGGTGGCGGCGGCCGGCAGCGCGAGCGCCGCATCGGACGACGATTTTTCGCGGGGGTTCGGCGCTTCCGGCGGCATAAACGAAATCGAGAAGCTTGACGCCGACAAGGACCGCCTCAAGATCGGCGGCACGGTGATGAGCGAGGTTTTTTACTACGGCCTCTGGAAGGGGCCCAATGCCGATCATTTTATGGCTCCGCAGAATCTCTGGGTTTACGGCGATGCCCGGCTTCGCAACGACATCAGGGCGCTCGCGCGCGGCCGCCTCACTTTTGATCCGGCGGTGAACGAGGCGGCTCCGTCGCCGCTTACCGGCGTTGCCGCAAGACGCTACACCTCCAGTCTTGACGAATTGAAGCTCAACTTCAATGCCGCGCGCGTTGTCTATTTCACGGCCGGCCGGCAGAAGATAAAATGGGGCAGCGGGCGGTTCTGGAATCCCTCGGATTTTATAAACGCCGCCAAGCGCGATCTGCTCCGGCAGGAGGACGAGCGCGCGGGCGTCACGCTTCTCAAGACGCATGTTCCGGTCGGCACGACAAATTTCTATCTCATCCAGAATTTCGAGGATTCCGCCCGCCCCGAGCGGATGGGGCATGCTTTCAGGATGGAGACCGCTTTTTCTCCCGTTGAAATCGCCGTCAGCGGCGCGGCAAGAAAGGGCCTGCGCCCGCAGGCGGCATTCGATATATCCGCCGGCATCTGGGACGTCGATGTCTGGGGGGAGGCGGCGTATTCGCACGGCTCTGATCTGACTTTTTATAAAACGGAGACGGTATCAGCCGCGCATCCGCTTGGTTTCAGCAGTTATAAAAAAGAAAAGACCGCCTTCGTCAAAGCCACCATTGGCGCGAGCTATGAGATAAAATACGGCGACAAGGATACGATCACTTTCACCGGCGAGTATTTCCGCAATGCCGAAGGCTACAGCGACACGGGAGCTTACAGCTATGTTCTCGCGGCGGGGTTTTATACGCCGTATTTCCTGGGGCGTGATTACGCGATGCTGAGCATCTATCTGCCGGATCCCGGTGACTGGAAGGATATTGCATTTACCTTGTGGAATGTAATGAATGTCAGCGACACGAGTGCTCACTCGCGCATCGAGACGCGCATCACTCTCAAGCAGGATCTCAAATTCAACCTCGCCTTCGGCGGCAGCTACGGCAACGGACGGGGCGAGTTCAGATTCGGCGGCCAGACATTCGTGGCTACGGCGGGGCTCCGGGTGGATTTTTAACCTAAACGCGACAAAAAATCCGGCGTAATTTTCAGAAAAAGATGGAAATGACCTTAAATTAAGCTATTTTTGAGTTGCAAGAAAACAAACAGTGAGATTAAGAAACCACGAAATACGCGATAGAATCAACGGAAATCTTAAAATAGAATTCGCGGAGCAGCGGCCTATTACAAGCAATTCGAGCGTGACGCTTTGCTGGGTTGATGAATCGGAATAACCGAATCACTTATAAAAGTTTCGGCGACCCCAGACCGATCACTAAAACAACCAGGTACAGTGTTAGCAAAGGTGTTTGCCTTTTCCAGATCTTCGACAAGGAAAAGTACGGGACGGTCTTTTCCTTTTTTCGAAATAAGTTCTACTAATGAATATCCAACGAATTGGGGATTGAAACGCCAGTCGTTCCCTGCGACGATGGAATTCAGTGTTGCAAAATCAATATAGTGAACATCCAAGTGTTGAAGATTGGCAAAAAAGAGCCGACGTCCTAGATCTGGTTTGTCAAATTTCTGAACAATTCTGAGGTCGACGATATGAGAAGGCAAAGTCGACTTAAGAATTGTTAGTAGCTGCACCCCGGAAATCTCATTGTAGCCAATAAAGCCATACGAACTTCTGCCGGCGCAGGCAAACATGCTAGTCTGGATAGGAACTTTGTTAACGTGTTGAGGGCTCGAATAGGTGTTTTCAATAATCCGTAACTTCATTTCTGTTCCCCGGAAAGAAGAGCCTCGAGTTCAATATAACTAATCTTGCCGATATACCAAGGGTCCGACCATTCGGGGAGTTGAATCTTTTTCTCTCCTGTTAATTTGTCTTTAAGTTTGCGGTCTTGCCGAAATACACGCCCATAAAGGCGCGGAGCAACACCAGTAAATGGACGAAATAAAACCTTCTTTTGCACTTTCGAAAACAGCTTTGAGAATTCGATTTCGCTTACTTTTTTCTCGGATACCGCGTTGTGAAGCATCATGGCGGACTTGGCAGCAAGAAGCGTCTTGTCCACTTGGCTTGGTGGGGTCCAGTCACCTCTGTTGCTGGTAATCGCATCAAAATGAAGAGAAAGCGCCTTGCTCTTGGGGTATGGTTCAATGTACTGCACCTCGTCGATTCCGGCGCAAACGATATGTCGAGCGCAGTAATGACAAGGAAATGTCGTTACAAACATCCGACAGCCCTGCGTTACTCTTCCTGTTTTTGCTGCAACCAAGAGCGCAGTCATCTCTGCGTGTACCGCACGACTAAACTCAAGAAGGTCCCCAATACTACCCTCGCGAATTTTTCTTTTATTGTCCTCTTTTTTGGATGGCTCATTAAGCTCGGGGAGTTCTGCAAGAATTTTTTCAATGATCGTATTTTGTTCATTTATGTTACTGCAGCCCTGGAAATGACCGCCCGCACTGTTTGCTGGCATTGATAAAAATCCACAGCGACCATCGCATGTGGTCGGGACGGTCGAATTATTGTCCTGTTGCGTATATACGCCGCCACCAGCTTGGGGCGGTTCGTTCTTTCCTGTAGAAACGAGATCGCCGTCAGCATTGACGATACATGCGCCGACCTGGCGAGACAGACAAGCGCTCTGGAGGCTTGCACCATTAGCGACAAACATCGCGGTTTCGTCTGAAGTGGGTCGCATAATTTCGGAATGAGTAATGATTTTTATTAATCGCGAGAGCTGATCAGGGATTTCATAGTTTACTGGGTCTTCAGCGTCGGCAGTGTTATCTAGGAAATAATCGGCAAGATGAAAAGTGTCGGCCACACGTTGACCGTGTTTTTTCCCGCTGTCGCGATCGCGTTCGAGAAGATTGATTACTTCTTTTTTACTGTTTTCATCAGCGGCGCTGAGCTTCAACTTATTTTTAACTCTGACAATACGAGTTTCCTCATCTGCCACAACAATACCTATGAGTGTGAAAGCTGATCCGTAAACATGGCGCAAGAGATAAACCTCGGCCGGGTGCTTTAACGAGTCGATGATGTACGCGCGCCTCTTTCCGTCAGGCAGCACTGGTGTCGAGGCAGAGGGATTGATCGCGGCAGTTCTTACTTGTTTGATTTCACTAACCAGCACTTTAGCCACTGCCGCGAGATCCAGCTCTCGCATGGAATCACCGCGGTCCTGTAGCTGTTTAATTAAATCAATCCCCGCAATGCTATCAATTGAACAACCGTTGTTTTTGGCCCAAGTGGTGATTGCGGTTCTTGCGCTACGAATGACAACTTCGTATGGTTCGTCTGCTGTTTCTAGTTCTTTCTTGAGCTTCTCAGAAATTGTGGATGTACCGGAGCCAATGTGCCCAACAACAGCAAAAAACAGCTCATTTGACGCTTGTTCGCGGCAAATATCATTCGCATTTTTCTGTTTTGATTCTTCTGGTGATTGTTTGAGTTGCGGGGCCCCCATACATCCTCCATGGTCTGCCTCAGTTGCTAACCTAAACGCGACAAAAAATCCGGCGTAATTTTCAGAAAAAAGATGGAAATGACCTTAAATTAAGCCATTTTTGAGTTGCAAGAAAACAAAAAGCAGCGGAAAGAAAGGTCACCTCCAGTGAGATTAAGAAACCACGAAATACACGATAGAATCAACGGAAATCTTAAAATAGAATTCGCGGATGTGCCATGGAACATCAGATTGCCGAGATCAAGGGAGAGTTTGCCTTTGATGTGGTGTCAACCCGGGATTATCAAGGCAACTCGGCACATCAACTGATTTCAGTGCTGGATGGCTGCATGATTTTAAGCCGGATTTTTTGTCGCGTTTAGGTTAATTCTCCGGAGTTGACACCCTGCGGCGGGACGGATATCTCCTTGTCTGTTCCGGGGAGGAAGTTTTGATGCGCGTCAGGGGTTGCCGCAGTTTTATAACCATATGTGCTGTTTCGGCGCTTGTTTTGTGCGTGCCTGCGTTTTTGCAGGCAGCCATGGTCATCGGTCACCGCGGGATGGGCAAGGCAAACAAGACCATTCCCGAAAATTCGCTTACCGCCCTGGTCTTTGCGCTTGCCGTCGGCGCGGATGCGGTTGAGTTTGACGTGCAGCTCACGAAAGACGGCGAGGCGGTGCTTGCGCATGACCAGAAGCTCGAGCGCCTCTCCAGCGGCAGGGGTTGCATTGCCCGCACCTCTTATGCTGCCATTGAAAAACTGCGGATGAAGGACGGCTCGGGCACGATTCATCCGGCGGAACGCATTTCGACGCTTGCCATGGCGCTTGAGGCCGTGAAGCCCTTTGTGCGCGACGACGCGCCTTTTGTCGCCGACATCCATATAAAAGTGTATGACGGTCTTCGCGGGGACTGGGGCGGGATTTCGGGATGTCCGAAGACAAAATACCGCAGGCTTGTCCGCAAAACAATTGAGGAGGTCCGTCGCGCCGGTCTCACCGGCAAGGTCCTGCTTTCCGCCTTTGACGAGCGCGCCCTTGATTATGCGCGCAAGCTCGAACCCGCGGTCAAACTCGGTGTGCTTTCGTTTTTTTCAAAACGGTACATCGTAGACCGCGCGGCCGCAAAAAAATACGATGCCGTGGTGCTTAACTGGGAGAACGCCGGAAAAAGCATATTCAAATACGCCCGGTCGGCCGGGCTCCTGGCGTTCATGTGGTTTTCGCGGACCGACACGGATCGTGCCGACCGCTTTGCCCTGTCCCGCACCGACGGCGTCATCACGGATCGCGTGCAAAAACTCGCGGGCCGCTGAAAAATTCCGCAGCGTTCAAACGTGATACTGCGATCCGATTTCCATGACCTTGTCCGGAGGCAGGTTGAAAAATTCAAGTGCCGGGCGCGAATTTTTTGAAAGCAGTATGAAAAGCTTCTTGCGCCAGGCGCTGAACGTCGAGTCGCCGCCCTCCAGCAGGGTGTCGCGTCCGAGATAATAGGTGATACGGTCGTGGTCGAAACTGAGCCCGGAGCCTTCTGATATTTCGAGTATCTCGCGCACATCCGGCGATTCCATATAGCCGTAGCGCGCGGTGAGGCGCACAAAGCCGTGTTCGAGTTCGGTCACGCGCACCTTTTCGGCGGCTGGCACGTCCGGAATGTCCTCGGTGATTATTGTAAGCAGGATCACATGCTCGTGGAGGATCTGGTTGTGCGTGTAGTGCCGCAGCAGCACAAGCGGCGCGGTTTCACGGTTATGAGTCATGAAGACGGCTGTGCCTTTTGCGCGCGGCAGGTTGTCCTTGACGATCTGTTCGTAGAATTTTTCGAACGCCACCGCGCGGCCCCGCGCGATGCGGGCTATCTGCCATCTGCCGTGATGCCAGGTGGCCATAAGCGTGAACATGAAAGCCGCGATGATGACCGGAATCGCGCCGCCATGGAAAATCTTGGTCAGGTTCGCCCCGAAGAAGAGAAGGTCGATGAGTAAAAAAATCGCGACCAGCGGAACCGTTTTATAGAGGGCCCAGCCCCATTTGCGGGTGGCGACGAGAAAAAAGAGGATTGACGAAATGGTCATGGTGCCGGTGACGGCGATGCCGTAGGCGGCGGCGAGACGCGATGATTCCCTGAATACGGCGACAAGCAGTATGCAGGAGATCATCAGGAGAAGATTGGCTGCGGGGACGTAAATCTGCCCCTCCTTTGTGCGCGAGGTGTGGCGGATGAGCATGCGCGGCAGATAACCGAGTTGCATGCCCTGCTGCACCAGCGAAAAAACCCCTGAAATCAGCGCCTGCGAGGCGATTACGGTTGCCAGCGTTGCAAGCACGACCATCGGGTATAGAAGGAGCGGATGTCCGGACACGAGGGCGTAGAAGGGGTTTGCAAGCGCCTCTTTCGAGCCGCTCATGACCAGTGCGCCCTGGCCGAGATAGTTGATGATGAGTGACGGATAGACGACGGCGTACCATCCGATGGTTATGGGTTTTCGTCCAAAGTGGCCGAGATCGGCATACAGCGCTTCGGCGCCGGTTATGCAGAGGACCACGGCGCTCAGGATGAAAAACCCCTTGATGCCGTGGGCTGCGAGGAAGGAAAATGCGTGCGTGGGATTGAGGGCTTGAAGAATACCGGGGTGGCTCAGCACCTGCGGCAGACCGGCAAGTCCGATGGCCAGGAACCAAAGGAGCATTGTCGGACCGAAAACGGCGCCGATCGAGGCGGTGCCGCGTTTTTGCACCATGAAAAGCGCGACCAGAATCGCGATCGTGAGCGGCATGACCAGCGGTTTGAACGCGGGCGTTGCAACCTCAAGCCCCTCAAGCGCGCTGAGGACCGAGATCGCCGGCGTGATTATCCCCTCGCCGAACAAAAGCCCGGTGCCGAACAGCCCGAGCCAGATCACAATCATTGAAAGCGTCCGGGTTGTTCCGTGTTTGTGCCGGTCCTGCTGGGGGGCAAGGAGGGCAAGGAGCGCCATCATTCCTCCCTCGCCTTTGTTGTCGGCGCGCAGGATAAAGGTCAGATACTTGAAGCACACGATCATCGTGAGTGCCCAGAATACGAGCGAGATTATGCCAAGCACAGCTTCGGGCCCGGTTCCGACTCCATGTCCGGGGTGCAGGCTCTCTTTTATCGCATAGAGGGGCGAGGTGCCGATGTCGCCGTAAACCACGCCAAGCGCCCCGAGCGCAAGCGTCATGAGTTCCCTGGGTCGGCATTTGCCGTCGCCATGTGTGCCGCATTCCTGGTTGCCGCTATGGTCATCCATGATCAGTCCTTCATTAAATTCTTATCTGCGCTCCGATTTCAATCACCCTGTCGGGGGGGAGGTGAAAAAACTCCATCGCCGATTTGGCGTTCTTCGAAAGAAAGATGAAGAGCCTCTTGCGCCATCTCATCATGCCGGAGTGGCCGGTCCGGACAAAGGACTCGCGGCCGAGGAAGAAGCTGAGGTCGGAGCGGTCCAGGCTGAGCCCCGAACACTGCGCCAGTTCCAGCACTTCTTCGATGTCGGGCCGCTCCATGTAACCGTAGCGCGCATGGATTTTGACAAAGCCGTGTTCGAGTTCGGTCACGCGCACGCGATCGGTGCCCGGGACGTCGGGCGTGTTTTCGGTGGTGATCGAGAGCAGCAGTACTTTGCGGTGCAGCGCCTTGTTGTGCTTGTAAAACTGCAGGAGCACCGAGGGCGCGATGTCCCTGGTAAGCGACATGAAAACGGCGGTGCCATCGAGCCGTGGCGGGTCGTTGTGGTCAATGACCGAAAAGAATTCCTTGAGCGGCGTGGAGGTTTCGGCCATTTTGTCGGCGATGAATTCGCGTCCGCGTTTCCAGGTGGTCATTATGGCAAAAAGCACAATGGCGATCGAGACCGGCACCCAGCCGCCGTGCAAGATTTTTCCGAGGGTTGCCGTGAAAAAAGTCAGATCAACGGTAATAAAACAAAGCAAAAGAGGGAGAGCAAACATGACGGGCCAGTTCCATATCCGCGTGCTTACGAGATAATAAAGAATGGATGTGATGGTCATTGTTCCCATGACGGCAATGCCATAGGCAGAGGCAAGATTTGATGATTCTTTGAACCATAAGACAAGCAATACGCATGCAGCCATGAGCAACCAGTTGACCATGGGCACATAAATCTGTCCCTCAGTGCTGCGCGAAGTGTGCATGATGGTCATGCGCGGCATGAATCCGAGCTGTACGGCCTGCTGCGTGAGCGAAAATGCGCCGGAGATCATTGCTTGTGAGGCAATAACCGTTGCCGCGGTGGCAATTGCAACCATCGGGTAGAGGGTGAATTTTGAATCCGACACCAGAGCGTAAAACGGATTTGAAATGGCGTCAGCCCCCCTTTCAAGAACGATTGCGCCCTGTCCCATGTAATTGAGAATGAGCGCGGGCCAGACAACCAGATACCATCCGAACTTGATGGGTTTGCGTCCGAAGTGCCCCATGTCGGCGTATAGTGCTTCGGTGCCGGTGATGCACAGGACAACCGAACCGAGTATTACCAGCGAATGCAGCTTGTGCTTTATCAAAAAGCCGGCAGCATATGCGGGATTCAGAGAGAGCAGTATTTCCTTGTGCTTGAAGATCCAGGGAAGTCCGCTTGCCGCAATTGACAAGAACCATACAAGCATAAGCGGACCGAAAATGGCGCCGATGGATGTTGTTCCTCTTTTTTGAACGTAAAAGAGTGCGACAAGAATGGCTATTGTAAGAGGTACAACGATATGTTCGAACGAGTTGGTGGCGACATTGAGTCCTTCGAGCGCGCTCAGGACTGATATTGCCGGCGTGATACTGCTGTCGCCGTAAAGAAGGCCGGCTCCCACAACGCCAAGCGCGAGCACGAATTTACGGGACCGCCGCTCCTTTGGTGTTTTTTTGGATGCATATTTGGGGAGCAGCAGCGAAAGCAGGGTCATGATTCCGCCTTCGCCGCGGTTGTCGGCCTTCATGATGAAATTCAAATATTTACAAGTTACGACGAGGGCGAGTGACCAGAATACAAGCGAGATGATTCCATAAACATTGGCAATACCAAAGGCAACGCCGTGAGATGGATTCAGACTCTCTTTAATGGCATACAGCGGCGAGGTGCCGATATCGCCGTAAACCACTCCCAGAGCGCCGATCGTGTATGCGGTAAGGTTGCGTGGCGTACATTGTTCTTCTTGCATGGTGTGTACCTAAGATTTTGCCTTCTTTTACAGGGCTTGCAAGCGTTGGTTTGGGCGGGTGATCAGTTGCCCGGAGTTTTTACGTCAAGATTTGTGTATTCCAGGAGTTCGGGGTTGAGACATGAAGGCGTGATATGCCCGAGTTCCGCCGAGAAATAGCCCCTCGCGGGCACGAAGTGGTTGGCGACGCGGAATCTGAAATTGATGGTTTTTGCGTAAAAACCTCCGCGCTCGCTCACATTTTGCTCGAACTTCGCGGTCCAGTCGCCGGTATCCCGGCTTGTGGCGGCGGAGCCCCTGCGGGCGCAATCGTCGTTGAAGCAGTATTCGATTGTCGCTTCGGTGTTCTGTTTTGTCGCTATATCGCTCAGCCGGATGCTGAAAGCCCCGATATTGTTTGAGTAATATCTGCAGCCGGAGGCGCTGAATATTTTTACCTGCGCCGAGACGCCGGCGAGGCAGGGTGCGGCGGTTAAAGCAAGAAGTCCGAAGACAAGCAGGATTTTTTTCATGGCCGGTACATACGTCTTCGGGCGGGCAAGGTCAAGGCTTGCTTGGCGGCTTACCATTTCCCTCCAACGCCGAACATGAACTGGAAGCCCGTTTTTGTTTCGTAATCGGATATTTCACTCCGGATCTTTTCGGCCCAATAGACCACAAAGTTGGCGCTCGTAAAGGCATAAAAGTTTTTGGTGATGTCGAACATCATGTTCGGCATTCGCGCCCATGCCAAAACCGGCTACTGTTTGCCCGCCGGATTTGAATATCCCAACGGCGAGAAGATCTACGGCGCCTTTGAGATAAAAATCAACTTTTTTGCCGATGGCGGTATTGAATTCGCCCCGCACTCCGACGGCTGTCACTCTTATCATCATCTCGTTGCCGACATTCATGTTGCGCCTGACGGCAAGCGAAGCGATGTTGAGGTAGCCGCTGAGGACATCGTTGCCGATGCCAAGTGTCACCGGCTCAAAATCGATATCGATATAGCTTGCGTCCTTGTCGAGCGCCGACGCGCCGGCTTTGAGTTTTGCAAGAACAAGAAACGGGGCGATATTTTTGTACTTGTACCCTTTGTACTCGACCCTCAGAAGTACTTCGACGGGCCGCTCCTGACCGGTTGCAAACGCCCCGCCGACGCCCACTTCGATCATGTCGCCGGCTTTTGCATTTACCCCGAGCATCCCCGCGATGCCCGCCAGTATGAAAATTGTTTTCCGCAAGTTCGAAATCATATCTTCCCCCTTCGTGTTCGTCCCGGTGTTGTCATATGGGTCGGCATTGTGCAAGCGGTTTCAGGGTGGTCACCACCTGTTGGTAACAGGGGAGTTGATTCGCAATAAGCGCAAGGAATTGATCATGCCGTATTTGACTATTTGTACATTATAATGTACAGTCTAATGTATAATAGAGCATTGGAGTGTACATGAAGACAGCAAATCAAAACAGGAAAGGCAAACTCATCTGGGAAAAATTGCTGACCGCCGATGCAGGATTTGAACTAAAAGAGGTGGGTCGGCTGCTCTCTGAAGCCCGGAAACGAAGAGGAATGTCGGTCACTGAACTGGCCGGTCGAATCGGGTTCGACCGTCGCACACTTGGCCAGCTCGAAAGGGGCAATCCCAGTGTTTCATTGGGAGTCTTTTTCCAGGTTCTTAGTGTCCTTGATTTGTTGCGCGGGATCGAAGAAGCCCTTAAACCTGAAAACGATCTCGAATCCATTTCGACAGCAGTTCGAAGAATCCGAAGCCGTCGCGGGGCAGCAAGAAAGATTGGCGACGAGAAAGTGAACTTCTAATGCTCCGTGAAATATATGTATACATACATCTGGAGCCCGATGGCTGGGTGCCGGCGGGCTTGCTTGAGTTCGAAGATGCGGGGCGCTTCTCATCAAGTATCTTCCGGTACGGTACCAAATATCTGGAGCGTCCCAATAACCTCGCACTTGATCCTGTTCATCTGCCATTGTCCGACAAGACCTTCATCACTTCCGGGGGATTCAGCATTTTCAACGGGATCAGGGATGCGGGCCCGGACAAATGGGGCCGCTACCTGCTCGATAAAAAATTCGCGCGCGCGCTCACGGAAATTGAGTATGTCGCCGCAACGGGACCGGACCGGGTTGGAGCACTGGCCTTTTCCGATGATCCCGCATCCGGACCGAAGATCCATACCCCCACCGGATTCCGGTACGCAGATCAGAAGCATCTGGATCTGGCAATTTGCGCAGGGGCCATTAAGGACATCGAGGCGGCAAAGGAAACTGAACGTCTGAAAAAATTCCTGGAATATGGACCTTCATTGGGTGGTGCGCGTCCCAAGGCCACATTGCTTTGGAACGGGAAGCCCCACCTCGCAAAATTTTCCCTCTTGCAGGACAGCAGAAACGAACCTCTGGTGGAGTTCGCCACAATGACACTTGCGAAGAAATGTGGTTTGAACGTTCCTTCGATGGAAGCCACCGAAGCTGCCGGACGTTCGATCTATCTGATCGAACGCTTCGACCGCAAAAAGGATGGATCTCCAATTCCATTCATCTCCGGCCTGACCATCACCGGATCCCATGAAAGCGACTACCATGCATGGAGCTATCACGCCCTTGTAGACGCAATCGTGAAGTACTCGAGTCATATCGAAATGGATCTGAAAGAATTATTCCGGCGCATGGTTTTCAACATCCTTGTCTACAACAATGATGACCACCTGAGGAATTTTGGTTTTCTCTGCTACGAACATGACCGATGGGACCTTTCACCGCTCTATGATGTAGTACCAGCCACTGTGAACTCGCAAAGTTATTTGCTTGCAATGACAGTTGGAACTGAAGGAAAAAAAGCATCAATCACAAATGCATTGTCGCTTTGTGAACGATTCCGGCTGACGGCGGAAGATGCTCGCGCCATGGCGTCTCATATGCAAAAAGTTGTGTCGTCGTGGCGCGACCATTTCAAGAGCGAAGGAATCAAGGAAAGCGAACTCAAAACACTTGAGAACAGTTTTATAAAAAAGCCATAACCGGGGAATTTTCGATCTACGGGTAGTGGATTGACAATCGTAGATTGCTCGAAGCAATTGTTCAGGAAATGCGGAAACAGGCTCAAAACTCGCGCCTGTCCCAATGCGCCAAGAGGCTCGGAGAAATTCAAAAAGAATCACGTCGTCAAAGCGCGGAAAGTGAGATTCATGGCCGTTTCTGCAATGCTATATCCCGGAAATATTATTTACATTTCCCAAAATTATTATTTACATTTCCCATAAAAATATATTATAAATAACTATGCAGTATTTTTGGCAAATTCCAGACTGGGAAAAACACGATAAACATCTAGAGGTGTTAAAAAAAGCTCCATTTTTCAGACCATTTCACAAACTTGAATCCAGCCCTGGGGTACAAATAATCAGGGGGCCGAGGCAGGTGGGCAAATCGAGCTGGCTCAAAACTACATTATCCGAGTTTGTAAAGGCGGGGATAAAGTCTCATTATGAAACCTGCGACCTTATAAAAGATTATCATGATTTATTCGAGCTTTTAAAATCATTGCAGAACAATGAGGCTGTTTTGCTGGATGAAATCAGCTTTGTTGATGATTGGCCGCGGGCCGTCAAAAAATTTATCGATGATGGCTACAAAGGTTCCCTGATTTTGACTGGGTCAAACAGTACGGAACTGAAAAAAGGCTACGATCTGATGCCTGGAAGATGGGCGAGAGGCGAGAGCGAGCACTTTCTTTTGCCGATGATATACAGTGAATGGTGCGAGATGCGCAAAAAAGCCGGGTGGGCGGAATTTGATTGGCTAACCGGTTTGACAAAATATTTCATAACAGGAGGTTTTCCTGCGGCAGTAATTGAAGCAGGGGAAGACTGTGTATTTCCGGCCCAGGCGGCAAAGACATACAAGCGCTGGTTGCTTGGTGATATCGTAAAGCTCGGAAAACAAGAAAAATATTTGCAGGAATTGCTTGAACAGATAGCCATTACAATGTGTACGCCGGTAAGTTTTCAGACAATTGCATCAAAAACGGAGATCATGTCCCATCATACCGCCCAGGATTACCTGGCTGTTTTGGAAAGCAGTTTTGCCGTCAGGATATTGTATGCAATAGACCCGGAAACCGGTCATTTCAGATATAAGAAAAATAAAAAATTGTATTTTTCCGACCCGCTTGTCTATTGGATTGCAAAATCATGGTCCAAGTCCAGAGCTGTCGTCAGTGAACCTGATTTTGACAAGGTATCAGAAATGGTTGCCCATGAATATCTGGCAAGAACTGAGACCAATTTCGGTTATTTATCATCCGATTCCGGTGAAGTCGATTTTTGCAAGCCTGGAGAATGGGCAATAGAAGTCAAGTGGTCGGATGTTGTAAGAAATCTGTCAGATACATACAAGCGTACAATTCTGCCGAAAAAAATGGTTTGGTCTAAATCCAATTTTTTGCAGAATAGATAGCAAACAAAATACAATGGAAGATATCGGGGTTATTCGTTGCGCAGGGCCTCGATCACCTGCAGTTTTTCGGCCTTCAGGGCGGGCAGCAGGCCGCTCAGTACGCCGACCGCCATGATGGCGGTAAACGATATTATTGCCGCGGCGTAATCAAACACCCATTCAAATTGCAGTTTTGTCACGACTTTTGATGCACCGAAAATAATGCCTTCGTAAACCGCAAAGCCCGCGGCCAGACCGACCAGGCCCGCCACAAGGCAGATCACGACCGCTTCGACCATGAACTGTGTTCGTATCTCCAGATTCGTGGCACCAAGCGCTTTGCGCAGCCCTATTTCACGGTAACGCTCGGATACGGAGACCAGCATCATGTTCGTGATCCCGATGCCGCCCACCGCCAGCGAGATCAGCGCGATTGCGCCGAGCAAAATCGTGAAAAGCGTCAAAAATTTCTCCATTTGCGCAACAAGCAGGCTGTCGGAATCGGCGCCGAACTGTCCTGCGTTGCCGTATTTTTGTTTAAAAAACGCCTTGATGCCGTTGCTGGTTTTCCGGATGTCGGTTCCCGGCGTCACCTGTAAAAGCACGTTGTGTATTTCCACCTGCCACGGGTTGCCAATGGCTTTTTCAAAATATGTGTAGGGAACGATTATCTGGAAGTCGGGTTTGTTCCATTCATTGTTGGATGCCTTGTGTTTTAAGATGCCGATTATCTTGCAGCTGAGCGCGTTATTGTCCTGCGTCACCTGCAGGATCCGGCCGAGGGGGTTTATGTTTATGAAAAGGCGTTTTGCGATTTCGGCGCCGACAAGGCAGACGTTTGACATGAATTCGACGTGCAGCTTGCTGAGGTTCCTGCCGCCTTCGAGGGCGCGTCCGGCGAGCGCAAGGCCGTCCTCGTTGACGCCGTATAATCTTACATCCGTATTTACAACGCGCCCCCCGAAGGTGGCGCCGCTGTCCCAGGATCGCAACATGGGGGACATCAGCGTGATTTCCGGGAATATTTTTTTCAGCGGCGCCATGTCGCGTTTCCAGTCAAAAGAGTTGAAGGGCATTTCAACCTTGTCCGTCGCGCGGAGAGACCAGTTCGGGTAGCCGTAAAAAGCCAGCGTGTTTGCTCCAAGCTCCATGTAGGATTCGAGGATTTTGCGTTTGGTGAACTGGCCTATGGTTGTCATCGCAAGCACGGCGGCGATGCCTATCGTGATGCCCGTCATTGTAAGAATCGACCGGAGCTTGTTGCGCCCGAGATTGGCAAGTGCTTCGCGGACCCTGTATTTTGAAAAAAAACCAGAAGCGGTCGCCGTCGGCGCGGTTTCATTTTTCGCGATTATCGCGGAGGTCCGGAATTTGATTATATCACCGGTGATCCGTCCGTCGCGGATCGTGACGATACGCCCGGCGCGTGCGGCGACCTCGCTGTCATGGGTGATTATGATTACGGTTATGCCCCTGCTTCCGAGCCTGCAGAGCAGGTCCATTATCTGTGACGACGAGGCGGAATCCAGGTTTCCGGTGGGTTCGTCGGCCAGAATGATGGCCGGATCGTTCATGAGCGCGCGTGCGATGGCGGCCCGCTGCTGCTGCCCTCCGGAGAGGGCGTTCGGAAGATGTTCCAGCCTGTCTCCGAGGCCGAGCGATGCGGCGATGGATTTCGCCTTCAAAACCTGTTCCGGCGTTGCGTCGCGACACGGAAGCAGGATGTTTTCGAGCACGGTCGCCCGGGGGAGGAGGTGAAACTGCTGGAAGATAAAACCGAGTTCGCGGTGGCGGAAGGCGGCGAGCCCGTCCTGTGAAAGCGCGCCCATGTCGCGGCCGCCGATGCGGAGCGTGCCGGACTGCAGGTCGAGCAGGCAGCCGACAAGGTAGAGAAGCGTGGACTTTCCGGACCCGGAAGGACCTTGTATGGCGACCATTTCGCCGACCTCGACCAAAAGACCGAGGTCGCGCAATACCGGCTCGCCGGCGCCATAAGCATAATTGATGTTTTTGAGTTCGATGAGCGCCACGCATCAATCCTTTATTAGTGAAGAAAAGTCCACCTGTACGACCTGGTCTTTTTCGGTGATGCCGCTTTTGATTTCAATCATTTCTTCGTTGAAGAGCCCGGTCTCCACGGGTTTTTTGATGCCGTCACCGGTGATGACAAAATATTTTTCGCCATCCTTGTAAACATATTCGTGTCTCAGCATGAGAATGCCCGATTTTTTATTGGTCACTATGTCCACCGTCACCGACATGCCAGGCTTGAGTTCGTCGTCTTTTTCGGTGATTTCCATGGTTATTGAAAATTCAACCTGTTGCGACCTGTTCCATTTGTCCTTTTCCTTGGCGGCCATGGACAGGTCGCGTATCTCCCCCTTGTAGGTGCGCCCCGGAATGCCGGCGGCTTTGATCACCCCCTGCATGCTCTTTGCGATGCGGGTGCGGTCAAGTTCGGGGACGCTGGCATTTACATAAAGTTTTCCGAGATCGTCGATGCGCATGACGTAATCCTGCGGATCACGCTCCTTGATGAATTCGCCCTCGGATTTTTCGATTTGCACGACCGTGCCGGCAAACGGGGCCCGCAGGGGATAAACGGTTTCGGACTTGTCGAGCGACTGGCTGATGCTTACGACCGGATCGCCCTGCTTCACTTTATCGCCCGTTTTGACGAAAATTTTGCGGATGTAGCCATGATAGGGGGCGGTGATGATGGTTTTGCGGTTGGGCACCACGGTTCCGTTGAACGTGACCTTTTGAATGAGTTCTCCGCGTACGGGGGCGCCGGCGCTGGTTGCGGCATTATTGCCCCTGAACGTGAATATGGTGGCGGCAGTTGCCGCCAGCAGGATGATTGCGGCCGACAAAAGGCGGATCTTATTTTTTCGTGAGCGTTTCATACAGTGTTCCTTCTTGATAGCGGTACTGCGCCAGTTGCCCCTTGAGATCAAAAAGCACCGTATAAAAGCTGCTTCTTGCGCTGGCGAGATTTTTGAGTTCGGTCACAAAATCGATATACGTGACGCGGCCCTGGCGGTATTCTTTTTCGATAAGTTCAAAATTGCTTTCGACAAGCCGGAGAAGTTCGTCGCTCAAATGATAGTGTTCCTTGAGCTGCGCGAGATCAAGCATGATCCGGGCTGATTCGGTCCTGGCGGCGAGGATGCGCGCGTCAAGCTCGTTGTCCTGTATCGCTTTTTTCTCAAGGGCCACGCTTGTGTCGCGCGAGCGCGTGCCCCAGTCCCAGATGTTGTATTTGAGCGCAAGCAGCGCGTTCCAGCTTGTCGCGCCGTTTGCCGCGCCCGACGGGCCGAGATAATCCTGGATTTTATATGACGCCCCGGAGTTGAGAAAAACCTCGGGCCAGCGCTTGCGGCTCACGAGCGATGTTTCGAGATCGCTGATGTGGCGGCTCAGCGATGCGGCCCGGTATTCGTAGTGGGCGGTGATATCGGGCGCGCGGACGGGGATCGTGGACGGGTCCAGTGCCGTGTCTCCGGTGGCGAACGCGGACGGGCCGTCGGCGGCGGTGAGGCGTCCCAGCTCGGTTTTTGCTTTTTCGATCGAATTGCGGGTGGTGAGAAGATCTATTTCGGCGCGTCCCAGCTCGGCCTTGAAGCCGAGGTAGTCTTTTTTTGTCCTGAGCCCCTGATGGAAGAGTTTTGACACGAGTTCGAACTGTCTGGTGATCAGCGCGTGCTGGGCTTGGCGGATTTCGAGCAGTTTTGTCGCCATCGAGAGCTTGTAGCCTAAACGCGACAAAAAATCCGGCTTAAAATCAGGCAGCCATCCGGTCGATGGCGCCAGCGACACTGCTGAAAACGTCTTGCCTTGCAATATTTTGATTCATGCGCAGGATT
>Ga0208375_1001164_pt1 | contig 31356 bp, 42 predicted proteins | sample RifOxyD1_FD_184038 | JGI IMG/M metagenome (GOLD analysis project Ga0208375, IMG submission 184038) | Soil microbial communities from Rifle, Colorado - Rifle Oxygen_injection D1 (SPAdes) | ecosystem: Environmental > Terrestrial > Deep subsurface > Rock core/Sediment | place: Rifle, Colorado...
CCCAGCATCTCGCCGGAGGCGATGCGGAACAGCAGGGAGTAGCCGATCTGGCCGGCAGCACCGGTGACGGCAACGCGGACGGGAGTCTTCATGGGGAAATCCTTCGCGGAGATGTGGATGGAGGGCGCGCGCGTCAGTAGACGCGGTAGCCGAGGGGTTGGAGGTGCTCGTCGAGCGCAGCGGTGTCGTAGCCGCGCACGACGTCCTGGCCGATCACGGTGACCGGCACGCCGCGCGCGCCCAGCGCCTTCATCGCGCGGTCGCCTTCGGGCGTTTCGATGTCGAGGACGCGGTAACGCACGTTGGCCAGCTCGAAATCCTTGCGTTGCTTGCGGCAGTAGCCGCACCAGTCGGCGGCCAGCATCACGATGCGCGACTCGCCCGTGTCATGGCGCGGGTCGCCAGGCTGCAGCTCGGGCGCGGTCGGCTCGCGGAAATGCAGGTAGCCGCCGACCAGGGCAGCAAGCACCAGCAGCCAGAGCATTCGCACGCCGCCGCCCTGCCCTTACGACAATTCGCCGAAGAACTCCCGGATGCGCTGCATGCCGGGCTCCAGTTGCGGCGTCGGGCAGGTGTAGCTGATGCGCATCGCACGCGGCTCGCCGAACGCCGAACCCGGCACGCACGCCACGCCCTTGGCTTCAAGCAGCACACTGCAGAAGTCGACGTCGTTGGCGATGGCCTTGCCGGTCGGGCCGTGGGTCTTGCCGAAGGCGCAGCTGACGTCCGGGAAGACGTAGAACGCCCCCTGCGGCCGCGGGCAGACCACGCCGGGAATCGCATTCATCACGTCCATCACCTGGTCGCGCTTGGCTTGGAACTCGGCGCACTTGGCCTCGGGCACGTCCTGCGGGCCCGACAGTGCGGCCACGGCGGCGGCGCTGACGATCTCCGGCAGGTTGGTGATGTGGTTGGAGTTCATCGTCACCACGGCCTGGGCGACGACCTCCGGCCCGGCCATGAAGCCCACGCGCCAGCCCGGCATGCCGTAGGTCTTGGACAGCGAATCGACGAAGATCACCCGGTCGCGCAGCTCGGGGCGCGCGTGCACGAAGTTGTGGTAGCCCACGCCGTCGAACACCATCCGGTTGTAGATGTCGTCGGTGATCACCCACGTATCGGGGTACTTGGCGATGACGTCCGCCAGCGCGCCGATCTCGTCCTTGGTGTAGACCATGCCGGTCGGGTTGGACGGGTTGTTGAAGAGGAACAGGCGCGGCTTCTTCGCCAGCGCGGCATCCAGTTGCGCGGGCGTGAGCTTGTAGTCCTGCTCCGGCGGGCAGGGCAGCAGCTCGACCTTCGCGTTGACGATCTCGGCGATGTCCAGGTAGCTGGTCCAGTACGGCGTCGGGAAGGCGATCGTGTCGCCCTCGTCCAGCAGCGCCTCGGCCAGGTTGTAGAGCACGTGCTTCGCGCCCACGCCGGTGGCGAGGTTGACCCGGCCGTAGCCGGTCATGCCGATCTTGTTGATGTGCTCGAGGAACGCATCGAGCATCGCGTCGCTGCCGCGGTTGCTGCCGTACTGGCCCGAGTCGTGCGCCAGCGCCTGGCGGGCGGCCTCGTAGACGTGCTCGCCGGGCAGGAAGTTGGGGACGCCGATCGAGAAGCTGATGATGTCGCGGCCTTCGGACTTCAGGCGCTTGGCCTTCTCGGCAATCTGCATGATCGCGCTGGGCTTGGCGCGACCGATGCGCCGGGCGAGCTGGGGCATCGTGGTGACCTCGTGGGGAGTTCGACGGGACGGCCGCGACCGCGGCCATCAGCCGGAAAATAGTACCACGTGAAACCATTTCGGCCGGGCGGGGCCGGGCCCGGAAACGACGACGCCCGCGCGATGGCGGGCGTCGTAGCGGGCGGTCCGGGTGTACCCGGACGCCGGGTTTACGGACGTGCGTTGGCGTCCAGCGTCGTGTTCCACTCGGCCACGCGGTCGGCCTTGGCGGCCAGCGCGGCGTCGACATCACCCTCGAGCTTCACCTTGTTGATGATGTCGCCCTGCTTGATGGCATCCACCACTTCCTGGCCCTCGATCACCTTACCGAAGACGGTGTGCTTGCCGTCCAGCCACGGGCACGCCACGTGGGTGATGAAGAACTGGCTGCCGTTCGTGCCCGGGCCGGCGTTGGCCATCGACAGCACGCCCCGCTCGTGGCCCAGGCCGTTCTTGGTTTCGTCCTCGAAGCGGTAGCCCGGGCCGCCGGTGCCACTGCCCTGCGGGCAGCCGCCCTGCACCATGAAGTCGTTGATCACGCGGTGGAAGTTCAGCCCGTCGTAGAAGCCGCGCTTGGCGAGGTTGGCGAAGTTGGCGACCGTCAGCGGCGCCTTCTCGGGCTCCAGCTGGATGCGAATCGGGCCGCGGTCGGTTTCGAAAGTGGCGATAAGGCTCATGCGGGGCTCCTGGTGGGGGGTTGGACACGGACGCCTGCGGCGGCGTGAACAGGGGGCGCCAAGAATACCCCAGCCTCGCCCGCCCGCCCGTATTCAGGCTGGTTTGGCCGCTATAATGGCCGGCTTCCTCCCTGTCCCGAGCGTCGAACGGCGCCCTGTCCGCATGTCCGCATCCAACTCCGTCGAACGCCTGCGCAACATTGCCATCGTCGCCCACGTCGACCATGGCAAGACCACCCTCGTCGACCAGCTGCTCAAGCAGTCCGGCACCCTGGACGAGCGCGCCGTCGTGCCCGACCGGGTCATGGACAGCAACGACATCGAGAAGGAGCGTGGCATCACGATCCTCTCCAAGAACACCGCCATCCGCTGGACCGACCCGGACGGCGAGACCTGGCGCATCAACATCGTAGACACCCCGGGCCACGCCGACTTCGGTGGCGAGGTCGAGCGCGTGCTGTCCATGGTCGACTCGGTGCTGATCCTGGTCGACGCGATGGACGGCCCGATGCCGCAGACGCGCTTCGTGACGCAGAAGGCGTTCGCGATGGGCTTCAAGCCGATCGTGGTGGTTAACAAGGTCGACCGCCCGGGCGCGCGCGCCAGCTGGGTGCTGGACCAGACCTTCGACCTGTTCGACCGCCTCGGCGCGACCGACGATCAGCTCGACTTCACCACCGTCTACGCCTCCGGCCTCCAGGGCTATGCGGGCATGGACGAGAGCGTGCGCGACGGCGACATGACCCCACTGTTCCAGGCCATCTGCCAGCACGTGCCGGCGCCGCCGGTCGACCCGGACGGCCCGTTCCAGATGCGCGTCACCAGCCTGGACTACAACAGCTACGTCGGCATGATCGGCATCGGCCGCATCCAGCGCGGCAAGGTCAAGACCAACCAGCAGGTCACCGTGATCGACCGCGAGGGCAAGACCCGCAACGGCAAGGTGCTGCAGGTGCTGGGCTTCATGGGCCTTGAGCGCGTGGAAGTGCCCGAGGCCGGCGCCGGCGACATCATCGCCTTCTCCGGCGTGGACCCGCTGGGCATTTCCGACACGCTGTGCGACCCGTCCGCGGTCGAGCAGCTGCCGGTGCTGACGGTCGACGAGCCGACGATCTCGATGACGTTCCAGGTCAACGACTCGCCGTTCGCCGGTGTCAAGGACCGCAGCGGCGGCAAGTTCCTCACGAGCCGCCAGCTGCGCGACCGCCTCACCCGCGAAACCGCGCACAACGTCGCGCTGAAGGTCGAGGACACGTCCGACGCCGACAAGTTCAAGGTCTCCGGCCGCGGCGAGCTGCACCTGTCGATCCTGATCGAGAACATGCGCCGCGAGGGCTACGAGCTGGCCGTGTCGCGCCCCGAGGTGATCATCAAGGAGATCGACGGCGTGATGCAGGAGCCGTTCGAGCAGCTGGTGGTCGACATGGAAGAGCAGTTCCAGGGCGGCGTCATGGGCCGGCTGGGCGAGCGCAAGGCGCTGCTGCAGAACATGGAGCCCGACGGCAAGGGCCGCGTGCGCCTGGAGTTCATCATCCCGGCGCGTGGCCTGATCGGCTTCCAGACCGAGTTCCGCACCCTGACCGCCGGTACCGGCCTGCTGTTCCACGTCTTCGACCACTTCGGCCCGAAGATGGACGGCGAGATCGGACAGCGCCAGAACGGCGTGCTGATCTCCAATGGCACCGGCCCGTCGCCCGCCTACGCGCAGATCGCGATGCAGGAGCGCGGCCGCTTGTTCATCGAGCCGGGCGAGGAGATCTACGAGGGACAGATCGTCGGCATCAACAGCAAGGACAACGACCTCACCGTCAACGCCCTGCGCGGCAAGCAGCTCACCAACTTCCGAGCCTCCGGCACCGACAAGGACGAGGGCCTGATCCCGGCGATCAAGCTCTCGCTGGAGCAGGCGCTGGAGTTCATCGACGACGACGAGCTGGTCGAAGTCACGCCCAAGCAGATCCGCCTGCGCAAGAAGTTCCGCACCGAGAACGACCGCAAGCGGGCTTCGCGCGCTGCCTAATCCGCGCTCGGTTCGCAAAAGAGAAAGCCGCCCGATGGGCGGCTTTCTCTTTTGGAAATTGCGGTTCCCTGTAGGAGCGGCTTCAGCCGCGAAGAATCCACCCGGGCATTCGATCGCGGCTGAAGCCACTCCTACAACAGATCAGCTTGCGGCGAACTGCGCCTGCTTGCGCACGATCAGCATCGCCACCTCCAGCGCCTGCTCGTAGTTCAGGCGCGGATCGACGGTGGAGCGGTAGGCCCGCTCCAGGTCCGTCTCGGTCAGCTCGCGGGCACCGCCCAGGCACTCGGTGACGTCCTCGCCTGTCAGTTCCAGGTGCACGCCGCCCAGGCGTGTGCCGGCTGCGGCGTGCAGGTCGAATGCCTGCTCCAGTTCGCTGCCGATGTTGTTGAAGCGGCGCGTCTTGTAGCCGTTGGCGGTGGCCTCGGTGTTGCCGTGCATGGGGTCGCACACCCACAGCACGCAGCGCCCGTCGCGACGCACCGCGTCCAGCAGCGGCGGCAGCTTGTCGGCGATATGCGCGGCGCCCATCCGGTGGATGAAGCTCAGGCGGCCCGGTTCGTCCTCCGGATTGAGCAGGTCGATGATCCGCAGCAGCTGGTCCGGCGTCACCGACGGCCCGACCTTGAGCGCGATCGGGTTGCGGATACCGCGGAAGTACTCCGCGTGTGCGCCGTCGACCGCGGCGGTGCGCATGCCGATCCACGGGTAGTGCGTGCTGAGGTTGAACCAGCCCCAATGGCGCGGTACCTGCCGCGTCAGCGCCTCCTCGTACGGCAGCAGCAGGGCTTCGTGCGACGTGTAGAAGTCGACCCGGTTGAGGTTGTGCACCTCCTCGCCGGAAATCGTCTCCATGAAACGCACTGCGTCGCCGATGGCCTGCACCATGTGGCGGTACTCCTCCGCCAGGGGCGAATGGCCGACCCAGTTGAGGTTCCAGTACTCGGGGTGGTGCAGGTCGGCGAAACCGCCGTCAATGAGGGCACGGACGAAGTTCATCGTCATCGCCGAACGCGCGTGTGCCTTGATCATCCGACGCGGGTCGGGGCGCCGCGCCTCCGGCGTGAATGCCGGCGCGTTGACCATGTCGCCGCGGTAACTGGGCAGGGTCACGCCGTCCAGCGTCTCGGTGTCAGCCGACCGCGGCTTGGCGTACTGGCCGGCGAAACGGCCGACCCGGATCACCGGCTTGCGCAGCCCGTGCACCAGCACAAGGCTCATCTGCAGCAGCACCTTGAGCCGGTTGGAAATCAGTTCGGACGTGCAGGCGTCGAAGCTCTCGGCGCAGTCGCCGCCCTGCAACAGGAAACGCTTGCCCTCCTGCGCCTCGGCGAGCTGCTGCTTGAGCGCGAGGATCTCCCACGAGGTCACCAGCGGCGGCAGCAGCCGCAGCTCGTCCAGCACCCCGGCCAGCTCGGCTGCATCCGGGTATAGCGGCAACTGCAGGGCCGGCCGCGACCGCCACGACGCCGCCGTCCAGTCGGAGGGCAGGTGGACGGCGTGGATGCTGCGGTCGGGTGTGCTCATGGACGTGCGGTTCGTGTTGCGGTGCAGCGAATGATCATGGTCCCATCCGGCGCGGCCCGCAACAGCGAGCGGCGCTTGGCCGGCGATGCGACCGGTTAACGCCGGAATGCCGCGAAGGCGGCCCAGCCGGTCAGCAGCACGAACCAGACCAGGCTCCATGCCGGCATCGACAGGCCGAGAAAGGTCCAGTCGACGGTGCCGCAGTCGCCCGACCCGGTCAGGACCTTGCGGATGACATTGGTGGTCGACATCGTCTCGCGCATGAATTCCAGCCCCGCGCCGCAGGAGGGAATGGCTGGTGGGTTCAACTGCAGCCAGACATGGCGGCCGGCGATGCCGATGCCCACAAGGCCCGCAATGACCGCCAGCGCCCCGTAGCCGCGGCGCCCGCCACGGCCCGCTGGCGCGTGAAGCGCGCCGATCAGGAACACCACGGCCAGCGCCGCGAATGCGATGCGCTGGAAGATGCATAGCGGACACGGCTCCAGCCCTTCGTGCAATTGCAGGTAGATCGCATAGGCCAGCAGACCGGCGCAGGCCAGAAACCCCAGAAGGAAATGGGTGCGGAAAGTGGAGCGGGCGGTGGAGGTATTCATGCGGCAAGCTTAAGGCGTGGAAGCGTCCGTGCGTAAGGCTTGCCGTTACGACAGGTAGGCAGCCCCAACGATTGGAAGTGCACGGTGCGCCCTTAGCTGGAGGCCGCAAGGTCCACATGCAAAAAGCCCCGGCATGGCCGGGGCTTCTCGTTCCAGGCGGGGACCCAGGTCCCCACGGCCCCGATTACTCGGCGGCCGCTTCCGGGCGGTCCACCAGCTCGACGTACGCCATCGGCGCGTTGTCGCCGGCGCGGAAGCCGCACTTGAGGATGCGCAGGTAGCCACCCGGGCGCGCCTGGTAGCGCGGGCCGAGGGTGGTGAACAGCGTACCGACGGCTTCCTTGTCGCGCAGGCGCGAGAAGGCGAGGCGGCGATTGGCGACGCTGTCGACCTTGCCCAGGGTGATGAGCGGCTCGGCGACGCGACGCAGCTCCTTGGCCTTGGGCAGCGTGGTCTTGATCAGGCCGTGCTTGATGAGGGACGCGGACATGTTGGTGAACATGGCATCGCGGTGGGCGCTGGTTCGGCTGAACTTGCGGCCGGCTTTCTGGTGGCGCATGGCAGTGGTTCCTGTTGAATGTTGTCGCTGTTGGAGGTCGCTGTCGCCGTCCTGGCGCTGGAAACATGGACTGCGGATGGTCCGGTCCGGCCGTCCTTGACCGGTGATGTTCGCGGGCTTTCAGGCCCGTCGGTTTGTGCCACTTTAAACAACGCTCCCCGCCATCGGGCGGGGAGCGGTATAGCGGTGGTGCGTCAGCCCATCATGCCGTGGCTGGCGATGCCGGCCGGCGGCCAGTTCTCCAGCTTCATGCCGAGCGAAAGGCCGCGCTGCGCGAGCACTTCCTTGATCTCGGTGAGCGACTTCTTGCCCAGGTTCGGCGTCTTCAGCAGCTCGACCTCGGTCTTCTGGATCAGGTCGCCGACGTAATAGATGCTCTCGGCCTTCAGGCAGTTCGCCGAACGCACGGTCAGCTCGAGGTCGTCGATCGGACGCAGCAGGATCGGGTCGACGCCACCGGTGGCCGGCTTGGCCGCACCGCGATCGCGGTGGGTGAAGTCGCCGAACACCGACAGCTGGTCGGTGAGGATGTCGGCCGCGGTGCGGACGGCTTCCTCGGCGTCGATCGTGCCGTTGGTCTCGATGTCCAGGACCAGCTTGTCCAGGTCGGTGCGCTGTTCGACGCGCGCGGCCTCGACGGCATACGCAACGCGACGGACCGGCGAGAACGACGCGTCCAGCATCAGGCGACCGATGGCACGGGTCTCCTCGTCCGGGCGGCGACGCGCGGACGCAGGCTGGTAACCGTAGCCGCGCTCGATCTTCAGGCGCATGTTGATCGCGGTGTCCTTGGTCAGGTGCGCGATCACGTGGTCGGTGTTGAGGATCTCGACGTTGTGGTCGGCCTTGATGTCGGCCGCGGTGATCACGCCCGGACCCTGCTTGGACAGCGAGAGGGTGGCGGACTCGCCGGTGTGCATGCGGATGGCGACGTCCTTGAGGTTGAGCAGCACCTCCAGCACGTCCTCTTCCAAGCCTTCGACCGTCGTGTACTCGTGGAGCACGCCGTCGATCTCGACCTCGGTGATGGCGAAGCCCGGGATCGAGGACAGCAGCACGCGGCGCAGCGCGTTGCCCAGGGTGTGGCCGTAGCCGCGCTCAAGCGGCTCGATCACCACCTTGGCGCGGTTTCCGTTGAGGCGCTCGATCTGGGGACCGCGCGGACGCAGTACCTGGTTAGCGGTAACCGTCATTGTGTAACTTCTCCTGCAATGCTCCGCGCTGGGGGAGCGCGATCGCGTTGGCTTTGGAGCCCCCTTGGATCAAGGAGGCGGCCGGTGTGCGGGGCACGCCGGCCAGGGTGGTGGAGGTCCCCGCGCGTCCCGAAAGGAGCGCGGGGGGGTGCCGCATCGGTTACTTCGAATACAGCTCGACGATCAGCGCTTCGTTGATGTCCGAAGGCAGGTCGGCGCGATCCGGCACGGCCTTGAACACACCGCTGAACTTCTTGCTGTCGACCTCGACCCACGACGGCGACAGGTCCATCTGCTGGGCGACCGTCACCGACTCCTGGACGCGGAGCTGCTTCTGGGCGCGCTCGGCCAGGGCGATCGCGTCGCCGGCCTTCACCTGATAGGACGGCAGGTTGACCGACTTGCCGTTGACCGTGACACCGCGGTGGCTCACCAGCTGGCGCGCGGCCGGACGGGTGACCGCGAAGCCCATGCGATAGACGACGTTGTCCAGGCGGGTCTCGAGGAGCTGCAACAGGTTTTCACCGGTGTTGCCCTTCTTCGTCGACGCCTTCTTGTAGTAGTTGCGGAACTGACGCTCCAGCAGGCCATAGATACGCTTGACCTTCTGCTTCTCGCGAAGCTGGACGGCGTAATCGGACAGCTTGCCGCGACGGGCGACCGGACCGTGCTGGCCGGGCTTCTGCTCCAGCTTGCACTTGGAGTCGAGCGCGCGGGCCGGGGACTTCAGGCCGAGGTCGGCGCCTTCACGGCGCGCGAGCTTACAGGTGGGACCAATATAACGAGCCATGTGTCTTCAGCTCCTCAGACGCGACGCTTTTTCGGCGGACGGCACCCGTTGTGCGGGATCGGCGTCACGTCGATGATGTTCATGATCTTGTACCCGACGTTGTTCAACGAACGAACGGCGGATTCGCGACCGGGACCCGGACCCTTGATGCGCACTTCCAGCGACTTGACGCCGTAGTCGAGCGCAGCACGGCCGGCCTTTTCAGCAGCAACCTGCGCGGCGAACGGGGTCGACTTGCGCGAGCCGCGGAAACCCGCGCCTCCCGAGGTCGCCCACGACAGCGCGTTGCCCTGACGGTCGGTGATCGTGATGATGGTGTTGTTGAACGAAGCGTGGACGTGGGCGATGCCGTCGGTGACGACGCGCTTGATCTTCTTCTTCGTCTTGGCTTGTGCTGGCTTGGCCATGATCTATTCCTTACTTCCTGATGGCCTTGCGCGGACCCTTGCGGGTGCGTGCATTGGTCCGGGTGCGCTGGCCGCGGAGCGGCAGGCCACGACGGTGACGCAGGCCGCGGTAGCAGCCCAGGTCCATCAGACGCTTGATCGACATGCCGACTTCGCGACGCAGGTCGCCTTCGACCACGTACTTGCCTATCTCGGCGCGCAGGCGCTCGACTTCCGGCTCGGACAGGTCACGGATCTTGGTCGACGAATTCACGCCGGCCGCTTCACAGACCTTCTTCGAACGGGTACGGCCAATGCCGTAGATGCTCTGGATCCCGACCCAGACGTGCTTCTGGGCAGGCAGGTTGACGCCCGCAATACGCGCCATAACGCGATTCTCCAACTGGTTTGGCGGCCGGGTTGACGCCCGGCGAGGTGGCACTTGGATAAGTGAACTGGAAATTCTAACAAGGTCTCGGGTTAATAGGAAGCCCGACCGCGCCTTGGGGGCGCAGTTGGACCACGGCATGGGGAGTGTGCCCATGCTCCGGCGACGGGAGCGGGTTGCCTGGGCAAGACGGAGTCACCCGCCCTGCCCGGCCCCGCGCGCTACTCCGGCGCGCGGACCGACCCGAACCCACCCGCGCGCGAGACGCCGCGCGAGCCGCCCTTCTTGTCGACCGGCCGCTGTGGACCGGGTCGACGGAAATTGCCACCTCAGGTACGCGGAATACCGCGCAGGCCTCCGCCACCCTTGAGGTTCGCCTTCTTGAGAAGGCTTTCGTACTGGTGCGACATCAGGTGGGCCTGGATCTGGGCAATGAAGTCCATCACCACCACCACCACGATCAGCAGCGAGGTGCCACCGAAGTAGAACGAGATGCCCATCTCGGTGCGCATCACCTCCGGCAGGAGGCAGACCAGCACCAGGTAAGCTGCGCCGGCCGCCGTCAGCCTCGTCAGCACGCCGTCGACGTAGTCGGCGGTGGCCTTGCCCGGCCGGATGCCCGGGATCAGCGCGCCCGACTTCTTGAGGTTGTCGGCCGTTTCCTGCGAGTTGAACACCAGCGCGGTATAGAAGAACGCGAAGCCGGCGATCATCGACGCGTACAGGATCATGTGCAGCGGCTCGCCCGGGTTTAGCCACTGGCTGAGCTTGAGCATGAAAGAGGACGAGTCGCCCTGGCTGAACCAGGTGGCTGCCGTCGCCGGGAACATCACGATGCTCGAGGCGAAGATGGCCGGGATCACGCCTGCCATGTTGAGCTTGAGCGGCAGGAACGAGGACTGGTTCATGTACGCGCTGCGGCCACCTTGGCGGCGCGCGTAATTGACCGTGATCCGGCGTTGCCCACGCTCGACGAAGACCACGAAATAGGTCACCGCCAGGACGATCAGGACCACCGCGATCGCCACGAACTCCGACATCTCGCCGTTGCGGATCTGCTCGAACATGCCGATCACGGCAGAGGGCAGGCCTGCGACGATGCCGGCGAAGATGATAAGCGACACGCCGTTGCCGATGCCCCGCTCGGTCACCTGCTCACCCAGCCACATCAGGAACATGGTGCCTGCGGTCAGCGAGATCACCGCGGTGAGGACGAAGCCCATGCCGGGGCTGTAAACCACCGGGATGCCCTGACTGGCACCGCCCGCCTGCAACGCCGTGGCGATGCCCCAGGCCTGGAAGATCGCCAGCGGGATCGCACCCAGACGCGACCACTGGTTGATGCGCTTGCGCCCGGACTCGCCTTCCTTCTGGATGGCCTTGAGCGACGGCACCATCTGCACCAGCAACTGCACGATGATCGACGAGGAGATGTACGGCATCACGTTCAGCGCGAACAGGCTGAAGCGCTCCAGGGCGCCACCGGAGAACATGTTGAACATGTCCACGATGGTGCCCTGCTGGGTCTCCATGAGTTGCAGCATGGCGTCCGGATTGACGCCCGGCACCGGGATGTAACACCCGATACGGTAGACGATCAGTGCGCCCAGCACGAACAGCAGGCGCTGGCGGAGCTCGGTGAACTTGCCGAGCCCGCCGCCGACACCGGACATCGCGTTGCTGCTGCGCGCCATCGACCGCTTACTCCTCGACCTTGCCGCCGGCCGCCTCGATGGCAGCCTTGGCACCGGCCGTGGCCAGCACACCCTTGAGCACGAACTTCTTGCTCACTTCACCCTTCTTGACGATCTTGGCGCGCTTGGCGGTGCTGTGCACCAGCTTGGCGGCGCGGAGCGCGGCGAAATCGATATCGCCGGCGTCCAGGCGATCCAGCTGGTACAGCAGCACTTCGGCCGTGTCGCCTGCGGTGCGCGAGCGGAAACCGATCTTCGGCAGGCGCATGTGCATCGGCATCTGGCCGCCTTCGAAGCCGGCCTTGATCTTGCCCTTGCCCGAGCGCGCGAACGAACCCTTGTGGCCGCGACCGGCGGTCTTGCCCAGGCCCGAACCGATACCACGACCAACGCGCGTGCGCTCCTTGCGGGCGCCGTCTGCGGGCTTGAGAGTATTGAGACGCATGATGTTCTCCTTATTCCTCGACCCGGACAAGGTAATGAACCTTGTTGATCAGGCCACGGACCTGCGGGCTGTCTTTCAGCTCGCGCACGTCGTTGAGCTTGTTCAGGCCCAGGGCGCGCACCGACAGGCGGTGGCGGGACTGGGTGCCGCGGAGGCCCTTGACCAGGCGCACCTTGACGGTGCCGGCGTTCTCGGCCTGCTTCTTAGCCATGGTTCAACTCCTCCACCTTCTTGCCGCGCTTGGCCGCGATCTTGGCCGGCGAGTGCATCTCGGTCAGGCCGCGCACGGTTGCGCGCACCAGGTTGATCGGGTTGCGCGAACCGGTGGCCTTGGCCAGCACGTTCTTCACGCCGACCGCCTCGAGCACGGCGCGCATGGCGCCGCCCGCGATCACGCCGGTACCCTCGGACGCCGGCTGCATGTACACGCGTGCAGCGCCGTGGCCGGACTTCACCGAGTGCCACAGGGTGCCGTTGTTCAGGTCGACGTTGCTCATGTTCTTGCGGGCGTATTCCATCGACTTCTGGATCGCGACCGGCACTTCGCGTGCCTTGCCGTAGCCGAAGCCGACCTTGCCGGAGCCGTCGCCCACCACCGTCAGCGCGGTGAAGGTGAACTGGCGGCCACCCTTGACGGTTTTGCTGACGCGGTTGACCGCGATCAGCTTCTCGATCATGCCGTCGTCGATTTCTTCGCGGTTGCGGTCGCGATCACGACCCCGCGGTGCACGTTCGTCTGCCATCTTCTATATCTCGTCAGTTGAAGGATTTGCGGCTTGGCCGCTTGTCGTTGTGGTGTGCCTCGGATGCTTCGAGCCGCCGGAAACCCGACGACCCGCCCGGCGCAGCCCGCGCCGGCAGGTGGCATCCGGCGCAGTCCCTGCCGTTGGACAGGGCACCGCGCCGACGTGCATCAGAACTGCAGGCCACCCTCGCGGGCGGCGTCGGCCAGCGCCTTGACGCGGCCGTGGTACCGGTAGCCCGAGCGGTCGAACGCGACCTTCTCGATGCCGGCGGCCTTGGCCTTCTCGGCGATTGTGCGACCGACCTTGGCCGCGGCATCGGCGTTCTTGCCGTTCTTCAGGCCATCGCGCACGTCGGCCTGGACGGTCGAGGCGGCAGCCAGGACCTTGGAACCGTCGGCAGTGAAGACCTGGGCGTACAGGTGCTGGCCGGTGCGCAGCACCGACAGGCGCGGTACGCCGAGTTCGCGGATGTGCGCGCGGGTCGACTTGGCGCGGCGCAGGCGGGCGGTGTTCTTGCTCATGAGTGTGTCCTCGAAAGCTGAAGGAAGTGGATCCCCTGAAGAGTCCGCACAAGGATGTGCGGGCCCTTGCGGGGGATTCGCACTTAAGCCTTCTTGGCTTCCTTGCGAATGATGTTCTCGCCCGCGTACTTCACGCCCTTGCCCTTGTAGGGCTCCGGCGGACGGAAGCCACGGATCTTGGCGGCAACTTCACCGACGCGCTGCTTGTCGGCGCCTTGCACCACGATCTCGGTCTGCGTCGGGGTGGCAATGGTGATGCCCTCCGGCGCCTTGAACAGGATCGGATGCGAGAAGCCCAGCGACAGGTTCAGGTCCTTGCCCTGCATGGCGGCACGATAACCGACGCCCACCAGCTCGAGCTTGCGCTCGAAGCCTTCGGACACGCCGTGCACCATGTTCGCGATGATCGCGCGCAGGGTGCCGGTCAGCGGGATCAGCTCGTCGTTGGCGGCCGAGAGCAGCGCCTGGCCGTCCTCGATCTTGACGTCGATGCCGGCCGGCTTGTCGATCGACAAGGTGCCCTTGGGCCCCTTGACGCTGACGTTCTCGGACTGGATGTTCAGCTCGACACCCTTCGGAAGGGCGATCGGCCTCTTGGCAACTCGGGACATGTTCGTTACTCCCTTACGCCACGAAGCACAGAACCTCTCCGCCGACGCCCTGCTGGCGCGCCTGCGCATCGGTCATGATGCCCTTGGAGGTGGAAATGATGGCGACGCCCAGGCCACCGAGGACCTTGGGCAGCGCGTCCTTGCCGCGGTACTGGCGCAGGCCCGAACGGGAGAAGCGCTCCAGGCGCTCGATCACCGGCTTGCCTTCGTAGTACTTCAGCACGATCTCGAGTTCAGACTTGCCCGAACCGATCTCACTCACGCGCGAGTCGAGGATGTAACCCTCGCTCTTCAGCACGGTGGCGATCGCCACCTTGGTCTTGGACGACGGCATCTTCACCGTCGGCTTGCGGACCGCTGCGGCATTCTTGATGCGCACCAGCATGTCGGCAATGGGATCAGTCATGCTCATGAAATATCACCTATGAGTAGCACCGATATCCGCGGGATTGCGAATTTCAGTTGTAACGCCACGACACGGGTCGCGGCGCTTCGCCGGCCAGCCGCTGGCCGAGCCGACTAGTGTAGCAGTTACCAGCTGGCCTTGCGCAGGCCGGGAACGTCGCCGCGCATGGTGGCTTCGCGCAGCTTGTTGCGGCCCAGGCCGAACTTGGCGTACACGCCGCGCGAGCGGCCCGTCAGGGCGCAACGGTTGCGCTGGCGCGAGGGCGAGGAGTCGCGCGGTAGCTTTTGCAGCTTCACCGACGCCTCCAGCTTCTCCTCGTAGGACGCCGAGTCGCTGGCGATGATCTTCTTCAGCTCTTCGCGCTTGCCGGCGTGCTTCTTGGCCAGCTTGGCCCGCTTGACTTCGCGGTTGACCATGGAGGTCTTAGCCATATTCGAAACCTCGATTAAGTACGGAACGGGAAGCGGAAGGCTTCCAGCAGGGCCCGGGCCTCGGCGTCGGTCTTCGCGGTCGTGGTGATCGCGATGTCCATGCCGCGGACGGCGTCGACCTGGTCGAAGTCGATCTCCGGGAAGATGATCTGCTCCTTGACGCCCATGTTGTAGTTGCCACGGCCGTCGAAGGACTTGGCCGAGACGCCACGGAAGTCGCGCACGCGCGGCAGCGAGACGTTGATCAGGCGGTCCAGGAACTCGAACATCTTCGCGCGGCGCAGCGTCACCTTGCAGCCGATCGGCCAGCCGTCGCGGATCTTGAACGAGGCCACCGAGACACGGCTCTTGGTCACGATCGGCTTCTGGCCGGAGACCTTCGTCATGTCGGCGACGGCGTTCTCGAGGATCTTCTTGTTGGTGGCCGCTTCGCCCACGCCCATGTTGAGCGTGATCTTGACGAGACGCGGGACTTCCATCGGGTTCTTGTAACCGAACTTCTCGGTCATCACGGGAACCACTTCTTCCTTGTAAATCTTTTCAAGCCGGGTCATTTCAGCATTCCTCAGGCGTCGACCGCCTCACCGCTGGAGCGGAACACGCGAACTTTGCGTCCATCCTCCAGCACCTTGATACCGATGCGCTCGCCCTTGCCCGAGGCAGGGTTGAACAGCATGACGTTGGAAATGTGGATCGGCGCCTCGCGCTCGATCACGCCACCGGGCTGGCCGGCCTGCGGGTTCGGCTTGGTGTGGCGCTTGATGATGTTGACGTTGGACACGACGACCTTGTCGCCGGCCACGCGCACGACGTCACCCTTCTTGCCCTTGTCCTTGCCGGTGGTGACCACGACCTGGTCGCCCTTCTTGATACGGTTCATGTCAATTCCTCCGCTCAGAGCACTTCAGGTGCGAGCGAGACGATCTTCATGAACTTCTCGGAGCGCAGCTCGCGGGTCACAGGCCCGAAGATGCGGGTGCCGATCGGCTCATGCTTGTTGTTCAGGAGCACGGCGGCATTGCCGTCGAAGCGGATCAGCGAACCGTCGGGGCGACGAACGCCCTTGCGGGTACGGACCACCACGGCGTCATAGACGTCGCCCTTCTTGACCTTGCCGCGCGGGATCGCGTCCTTCACGGTGACCTTGATAATGTCGCCAATGTGCGCGTAACGGCGCTTGGAGCCGCCGAGCACCTTGATGCACATCACTTCCTTGGCACCGGAGTTGTCGGCCACGTTGAGGTAGCTTTGCATCTGGATCATGGTTCAGCTCCCTCTTATGCGGTCGCGCGGCTGACGATCTCAACCACGCTCCAGTTCTTGGTCTTGGACATCGGGGCGATTTCTCGCACCCGGACGATGTCGCCTTCGTTGCAGGTGTTGTCGGCGTCGTGGGCGTGCAGCTTGGTCGAGCGACGGATGTACTTGCCGTAGAGGGCATGCTTGACCTGGCGCTCGACGAGCACCGTGACGGTCTTGTCCATCTTGTTGCTGACCACGCGCCCTTCGACCGTGCGCACTGCCTTCTCTGTATTGTTGTCGGTCATGGCGGGTCCTTACTTCTTCTCGACCAGCAGCGTGTTGACGCGAGCAATCTCGCGGCGCACGCGGCGGGTTTCATGGGTCTTGGCGAGCTGGCCGGTGGCGGCCTGCATGCGCAGAGCGAACTGCTCCTTGTGCAGGTCGACCAGGTGGGCCTTCAAGTCCTCCGGGGACTTCTCGCGGAGCTTCTTGATTTCCATCAGCGCACCGTCCGGGTGACGAAAGTGGTGGTCACCGAGAGCTTGGCGGCGGCCAGGCGGAACGCTTCGCGCGCCACCGTCTCGTCCACGCCTTCGATCTCGTAGATCATTCGACCGGGCTGGATCTGGGCGACCCAGTACTCGACGTTGCCCTTACCGGAGCCCATGCGGACTTCGATCGGCTTCTTGGTGATCGGCTTGTCGGGGAACACGCGGATCCACATCTTGCCGCCACGCTTGACGTAACGGCTGATGGAACGGCGTGCCGCCTCGATCTGGCGCGCGGTGATCTGGCCGTGCGCGGTCGCCTTCAGGCCGTACTCGCCGAAGCTCACGGCATTGCCGTTCCAGCTCAGGCCCTCGTTGCGGCCCTTGTGTACCTTGCGGTACTTCGTTCGCTTGGGTTGCAACATGGTCGGTTACCTCGCTTCGCGCGGCTGGCGGGCCGGGCGATCGTTGCGGTCACGACGGTCGCCGCGATCACCACGATCGCTGCGCGGGCTGTCGTCCTGCTTTTCCTGGCCCACCTGGGAGAAATCGAAGATCTCGCCCCGGTAAACCCACGTCTTGATGCCGATGATGCCGTAGGTGGTCTTCGCCTCGGCAAAGCCGTAGTCGATGTCCGCGCGCAGGGTGTGCAGCGGCACTCGGCCTTCGCGGTACCACTCCGAACGCGCGATCTCCGCACCGTTCAGGCGGCCTGCCACGTTGACCTTGATGCCCAGCGCGCCCAGGCGCATCGCGTTGCCCACGGCGCGCTTCATCGCGCGACGGAACATGATGCGGCGCTCGAGCTGCTGCGCGATCGACTCGGCCACCAGCTGGGCGTCGAGCTCGGGCTTGCGCACCTCGGTCACGTTGATGTGCGCCGGGACGCCCATCATGTCGCTGACTTCCTTGCGCAGCTTCTCGATGTCCTCGCCGCGCTTGCCGATCACCACGCCCGGACGGGCGGTGTGGATGGTCACGCGGGCGTTGTTGGCCGGACGCTCGATGAAGATCTTCGAGATGCCGGCCTGGGCCAGCTTCTTGCGGAGCATCTCGCGGACCTTCAGGTCGGCGGCCAGGTACTCGGCGTACTGCTTCTTGCCGGCGAACCACTTCGAGTTCCAGTCCTTGGAGATACCAAGGCGGATGCCGGTCGGATGAACTTTATGACCCATGAGTTACTTCCCCTCGCCGACGACGACGGTGATGTGGCTGGTGCGCTTGAGGATGCGGGTACCCCGCCCCTTCGCACGGGCCATGAAGCGCTTCAGCGTCGGGCCCTCGTCGACCATGATGGTCTTGACCTTGAGCTCGTCGATGTCGGCGCCCTGGTTGTTCTCCGCGTTGGCGATGGCGGACTCGACGACCTTGCGGATCATCGCGGCGGCCTTCTTGTCGGAGAACTTCAGCAGGTTGACCGCGCGCTCGGCCGAGAGGCCGCGCACCTGGTCAGCCACGAGACGGGCCTTCTGGGCGGAGATGCGCGCGCTGCGCAGGATGGCTTTCGCTTCCATGGTCATCTCCTTAGCGGCTCTTCTTGTCGCCGACGTGACCCTTGAAGGTACGCGTCAGGGCGAACTCGCCGAGCTTGTGGCCAACCATGTTCTCGTTGACCAGCACGGGGATGTGGTTGCGACCGTTGTGCACGGCGATGGTGAAACCCACCATCTCCGGCAGAACCATCGAGCGGCGCGACCAGGTCTTGATCGGCCTCTTGTTGTTGCCCGCGGTCTCCACCTTCTTCATCAGGTGGTGGTCGACGAACGGACCCTTTTTCAGTGAACGTGCCATTGCCGATTAGCTCCTGCGATCGCGAACGATGAACTGCTGCGTACGCTTGTTCTTGCGCGTCTTGTAACCCTTGGTCGGCACGCCCCACGGCGTGACCGGATGCGGGTTGCCCTGGCCGGCCTTGGCCTCACCACCACCGTGCGGGTGGTCGACCGGGTTCATCGCCGCACCGCGGACGGTCGGACGGACACCACGCCAGCGCTTCGCACCGGCCTTGCCCAGCTTCTCGAGGCTGTGCTCGTCGTTGCCGACCTCACCGATGGTGGCGCGGCACTCGACCGGGACCTTGCGGGTCTCGCCCGAACGCAGGCGCAGCGTCGCGTAACCCTGCTCGCGGGCGACGAGGTAGGCACCGGCGCCTGCGGCGCGGGCCAGCTGGGCGCCCTTGCCCGGCTTCATCTCGACGCAATGCACCGTGGTGCCGACCGGGATGTTGCTCAGCGGCAGGGTGTTGCCGGTGCGGATCGGGGCGTCACGGCCCGCGATCACCTGGTCGCCGTCCTTCAGGCCCTTGGGGGCGATGATGTAACGGCGCTCACCGTCGACGTAGCACAGCAGGGCGATATGGGCGGTGCGGTTGGGATCGTATTCGATCCGCTCCACGCGCGCCGGGATACCTTCCTTGTTGCGCTTGAAATCGATGATGCGGTAGTGCTGCTTGTGACCGCCGCCGACGTGACGCGTGGTGATGCGTCCGTGGTGGTTGCGGCCACCGCTCTTGCTCTTCTTCTCGACCAGTGCAGCGTGCGGCGCGCCCTTGTGCAGGCCCGGCGTCACCACACGGACCATCGAACGACGGCCGGGCGAGGTGGGTTTGAAAGTCATCAATGCCATGGATCGATCCTCAGGCCTTGGCCATCACGTCGATCGACTGGCCCTCGGCCAGCTTCACGTACGCCTTGCGCCAGTCGGGGCGGCGGCCCATGCGGAAACGGAAGGCTTTGTTCTTGCCCTTCACGTTGACCACGTTGACCGCCTCGACCTTGACGTCGAACAGCTTTTCCACGGCGACCTTGATGTCGGCCTTGGTAGCAGTCGTCGCCACTTCGAAGACGTATTGGTTGGAAATTTCCTGCAGGCGCGCGGTCTTTTCGGACACGCGCGGCGCGCGGATGACGTTGTAGAGCTTGGCGTCGTTCATGCCAGCCACTCCTCGATCTTCTTGACCGCATCGGCGGTGACCACGACCGAATCCGCGCCCACGAGCGAGACCGGATCCAGGCCCTGGACGTCACGGACCTCGACGTACGGCAGGTTGCGCGCGGACAGGTACAGGTTCTCGCTGGCGTCCTCGGTCACCAGCAGCGGGCGACGGCCCACTTCCAGTTCCTTGAGCTTCGACACCAGGCCGGAGGTCTTGGGCGCGTCGATATCGAACGCGTCGACGACCTTCAGGCGACCCTGGCGGTTGAGCTCGGACAGGATCGCGGCCATCGCGGCGCGATACATCTTGCGGTTGACCTTCTGCGCGAAGCTGCGCGGCTTGGCCGCGAACGTCACGCCGCCGCCGACGAAGATCGGAGCCGTCAGCGCGCCATGACGCGCACCGCCGCCCTTCTGCTTCTTCGACTTCTTGGTCGTGCCGGCCACTTCCGAGCGCGTCTTCTGCGCCTTGGTGCCGGCGCGACCCGCGTTGCGGTACGCGACGACGACCTGGTGGACCAGATCCTCGCTGAAGTCGCGGCCGAAGATCTCGTCGGAAACCGACAGCTTCTTGTCGCTGTTATTGATGGCGAGTTCCATCGTCATACTCCCTTGCTCGTCGGGCGGACGATCACGTCGCCACCCGGCGCGCCCGGCACGGCGCCCTTGATCGCGATCAGGCCGCGCTCAGCGTCGACCTTGACCACTTCCAGGCCCTGCGTGCTCTGCTGCACCGCGCCCATGTGACCGGACATCTTCTTGCCCGGGAAAACGCGACCCGGCGTCTGGCGCTGGCCGATCGAGCCCGGGGCACGATGCGACAGCGAGTTACCGTGCGTGGCGTCGCCCATCTTGAAGTTCCAGCGCTTGATCGTGCCCTGGAAGCCCTTGCCCTTCGTGACGCCCTGGACGTCGACGATCTGGCCCACTTCGAAGATGTCGGCCTTGATCTCACCGCCCACGTTGAAGTCGGCGATCTTCTCGTCGGCGACGCGGAACTCCCACAGCCCACGACCGGCGTCGACCTTGGCCTTGGCCAGGTGGCCCGCGGCGGGCTTGTTGACGAGCGCCGCGCGGCGCACGCCGACCGTCACCTGCACGGCGCTGTAGCCGTCGGAGTCGGTGGTCTTGATCTGGGTGATCCGGTTCGGGGTCGCTTCGATCAGCGTCACCGGCACGGACTTGCCGTCCTCGGTGAAGAACCGGCTCATGCCGGCCTTGCGACCGACGATGCCCAGCGAATATTTCTTCGCAGTCATGTGGGTGGCCTCAGGTCAGCTTGATCTGGACGTCGACGCCCGCCGCGAGCTCGAGCTTCATCAGCGCGTCCACGGTCTTGTCGTTGGGGTCGACGATGTCGAGCACGCGCTTGTGCGTGCGGGTCTCGTACTGGTCACGCGCGTCCTTATCGACGTGCGGGGAAACGAGGATGGTGTAGCGCTCGATCTTGGTCGGCAGCGGGATCGGGCCGCGCACTTGCGCGCCGGTCCGCTTGGCCGTTTCGACGATCTCGCTGGCCGAGCGATCGATCAGGCGATGATCGTACGCTTTGAGCCGAATCCGGATCTTCTGGTCCGCCATGACGGTGTTCCTTGGTTAAAAGAGCGACAGGCCGGCGACTGGGTGCGCCGAACCCCGGTAAAAACGACATGGCCGACGACAGCGCCGCCGGCCTCCTTCAAAAATCAAGGCAGGCCGGTTACCCGGCCCGCCCAGACGGAATCTGCGAACGCATGAAGCCGCCTCGGCAAGCCGGGCAGCACCCATGCGACATTTCCCTGTCTGGCGAAGACGAGGCGCTTCCTGCCCCTCATTTCGCTGGTTTGCGGGCCAAGGGCCCGCAGTGGTCGCGCATTCTAACGGGTTTCCGGCAGGGTGCGCAAGCGCCCTGCCCTGATCCGTTTGGGGCTTCCTTCGCCTTGGGGTTAAGCCCCTGGGCGCTGGATCCCCGATAAGAGCATTCGGGGATGACGCATCGGCAAAGGCGGTTGCGCCTAGGCGCAACCGCGCCGATGCGTCACTTGATGATCTTGCTCACCACGCCGGCGCCGACGGTGCGGCCGCCTTCGCGGATCGCGAAACGCAGGCCTTCGTCCATCGCCACCGGGTTGATCAGCGACACCACCATCTTCACGTTGTCGCCCGGCATCACCATCTCCACGCCTTCCGGCAGCTGGCAGGCGCCGGTGATGTCGGTGGTGCGGAAGTAGAACTGCGGACGGTAGCCCTTGAAGAACGGCGTGTGGCGGCCGCCCTCGTCCTTGCTCAGCACGTAGACCTCACCCTCGAAGTCGGTGTGCGGCTTGATCGAACCCGGCTTGCACAGCACCTGGCCACGCTCGACGTCGTCACGCTTGGTGCCGCGCAGCAGCAGACCGGCGTTGTCGCCCGCCTGGCCCTGGTCCAGCAGCTTACGGAACATCTCCACGCCCGTGACCGTGGTCTTCTGCGTGTCGCGGATGCCCACGATCTCGATTTCGTCGCCGACCTTGATGATGCCGCGCTCGATGCGGCCGGTCACCACGGTGCCGCGGCCCGAGATCGAGAACACGTCCTCGACCGGCATCAGGAACGGCTTGTCGATGTCGCGCTCCGGCTCCGGGATGTAGGTGTCCAGCGCCTCGACCAGCTTGATGATCGCCGGCACGCCGATGTCGCTCTGGTCGCCTTCCAGCGCCTTCAGCGCCGAACCGTGGATGATCGGGGTGTCGTCGCCCGGGAAGTCGTACTTGCTCAGCAGCTCGCGGACTTCCATCTCCACCAGCTCCAGCAGCTCGGCGTCGTCCACCATGTCCGCCTTGTTCAGGAAGACCACGATGTACGGCACGCCCACCTGGCGGGCCAGCAGGATGTGCTCGCGCGTCTGCGGCATCGGGCCGTCAGCGGCCGAGCACACCAGGATCGCGCCGTCCATCTGGGCGGCACCGGTGATCATGTTCTTGACGTAGTCGGCGTGGCCCGGGCAATCCACGTGCGCGTAGTGGCGGTTCGGGGATTCATATTCCACGTGCGCGGTCGAGATCGTGATGCCGCGCGCCTTCTCTTCCGGCGCCGCGTCGATCGCCGAGTAATCCTTGAACTCGCCGCCGAAACGCTCCGCGCCCACCTTCGTCAGCGCCGCCGTCAGCGTCGTCTTGCCGTGGTCAACGTGACCGATCGTGCCGACGTTCACGTGCGGCTTGGTGCGCTCGAACTTACCCTTGGCCATGGCTGCTTCTCGTGGTTTGCGTGTGCGTTGGTGGAGGCGTGCTTTTTGAATCTGGTGCTCACGAAAGGAATCGAACCTTCGACCTCCTCCTTACCAAGGAGGTGCTCTACCGACTGAGCTACGTGAGCAGGTTGTACAAACAGGTGGTGCGTCGCGGCGTTCAATGGAGCGGGAGACGGGAATCGAACCCGCACCATCAGCTTGGAAGGCTGAGGTTCTACCGTTGAACTACTCCCGCGCCGGACAGACCTGCTTGGGTACTGCAACCGGAGGCTGGTAAGGCGACCGGGGTACTGCGAACCGCGTTACATCGAAAACGCTGGTGGAGGGAGGTGGATTCGAACCACCGAAGGCGTAAGCCAGCAGATTTACAGTCTGCCCCCGTTGGCCGCTTGGGTATCCCTCCAAAAGAGCCCGCAATTCTGGCGCCGTGCCGGCGGGAAGTCAACGGGTTTTCACACCCGTGATCCACCAGGCGCGCCGCGGGGGGCGGAGCGGCGGCCTAGACGTTGAAGCGGAAGTGCAGGACGTCGCCTTCCTGCACCCGGTACTCCTTGCCTTCCAGGCGCAGGCGCCCGGCCTCGCGGGCCCCGGCCTCGCCCTTGTACTGCAGGTAGTCGTCATAGCCGATGGTCTCGGCGCGGATGAAGCCCTTCTCGAAATCGGTATGGATGACGGCCGCGGCCTGCGGGGCGGTCGAACCGGCCTTCACGGTCCAGGCGCGGACCTCCTTCACGCCGGCGGTGAAGTAGGTCTGCAGGCCGAGGAGCTTGTAGGCCGCGCGGATCACCCGGTTCAGGCCGGGCTCGTCCAGGCCCAGGTCGGCCAGGAACGTGTCGCGGTCGGCGTCGTCCAGCTGGCTGAGCTCTTCCTCGATGGCCGCCGACACCGGCACCACCTCGGCGCCCTCGGTGGCGGCGCGGGCGCGCACGGCGTCCAGGTGCGGGTTGTTCTCGAACCCGTCCTCAAGCACGTTGGCCACGTACATCACCGGCTTGGCGGTCAGCAGGAACAGGTCGCGGATGGCGGCTTTGTCGTCGTCCGACAGGCCCAGCGCGCGCACCGGCTTGCCGTCGCCCAGACCCGCCGCCAGGCGGCCGAGGACCTCGACGCGCACCTTGGCTTCCTTGTCGCCGGTCTTGGCCGACCGCTCGGCGCGCTGCAGCGCCTTCTCGACCGAATCCAGGTCGGCCAGCGCCAACTCGGTGTCGATCGTCTCGATGTCGGCGATCGGGTCGACCTTGTTGTTGACGTGGATGACGTCCGGGTTCTCGAAGCAGCGCACCACGTGGGTGATCGCATCGACCTCGCGGATGTGGGCCAGGAACTTGTTGCCCAGGCCCTCGCCGCTGGCCGCACCCGCCACCAGGCCGGCGATGTCGACGAACTCCACCGCGGTCGGAATGACCTTCTGCGGCTTGACGATCCCGGCCAACGCATTCAGCCGGGGGTCCGGCACCGGCACCACGCCGACATTGGGCTCGATCGTGCAGAACGGGAAGTTGGCCGCGGCGATGCCCGCCTTGGTCAGCGCGTTGAAAAGGGTCGACTTGCCGACGTTGGGCAGGCCGACGATGCCGCATTTGATGCCCATGGATGCAATTCCGGGGAATGGAGAATCGGGAATGGGGAATGGAGGCCCGCGGCCCACTTTCCCCATTCCCTATTCCCTATTCCTTGCTGGTGTGCAACCGCTTCATCGCCTCGTTGAAGTCGCCGGCAACCGCCAGCGGCAGCACGTCGATGGCGTCGTCGATCGCGCGGTGGATGCAGGCCTCGTCGGCCTGGCCGGGACGCCCCAGTACCCACGGGGTGACGCGATCCTTGTGGCCCGGATGGCCGATGCCGATGCGCAGCCGGTGGAACCGGGCGTGGCCCAGCAACCGGATGGTGTCGCGCAGGCCGTTCTGGCCGCCGTGGCCGCCGTCGAACTTGAGCCGCGCCGCGCCCGGCGGCAGGTCCAGCTCATCATGCGCCAGCAGGGCCTGTTCGGGCTCGATCTTCCAGTAGCGAAGCGCCGCGGTGACCGACTTGCCCGACAGGTTCATGAAGGTGGCGGGCTTGAGCAGCCACACCGCCTCGCCGCCAACGTGGACCCTGCAGGTCTCGCCAAACAGCTTGGATTCCAGTCCGAAGCGCCCGCCCAGGCGCTCGGCCAGGGCATCAACAAACCAGAACCCGGCGTTGTGCCGGGTTCTGGCGTGTTCGGGCCCGGGGTTGCCGAGCCCGACGATGAGGCGCAAACCGGTCATCGAAGACAGCACGAAGCCAACGGCCGGGCGCCCGCTGAGGCAGGCACCCGGGACCGCAACGGCTTACTCTGCGTCCTTCTCGACCTTGACGGCCGGCACGTCGGCCGGCGCTTCCTCGCCTGCCGGGGCCTCTTCGATCTCGACCCGGCCAGCGCGCGCGACCACGACGGCGACGTCGTGCTCCTTGCCCAGCTTCAGTTCCGGCACTTCCACGCCCTTGGGCAGCTTCAGCTCGGACAGGTGGATCGTCTGGCCCAGGGTCAGGTCGGCCAGGTCGACCTCGATGAACTCCGGCAGGTCCTTCGGCAGGCAGCTGATCTGGACCTCGTTGAGCTCGTGGGTGACCACGACGTCGGCCGCCTTGCCGGCCGGCGACTTGTCCTCGTTGAGGAAGTGCAGCGGCACCGCGACGCGGATGGCCTGCTTGGCGTCCACGCGCTGGAAGTCCAGGTGCATGATCAGCTGCTTGTACGGGTGGCGCTGCATGTCACGCAGCAGGACCTTCTCGACCTTGCCGTCGACGTCCAGTTCGAGGATAGAGGCGTAGAACCACTCGTGCTGGCTGGCCAGCCAGATCTTCTCGTGGTCGAGCTGGATCGGCATGGGCTCGGCCTTGCCGCCGTAGACGATGGCCGGGATCGAAGCGGCATGACGCAGGCGGCGGCTCGCACCCTTCCCCTCGACATTGCGGCTCGTGGCCTTGATGGTGTGTTCGGACATTTGGAGTTACTCACTTTTACAGCGTTGTTCCGCCTCGCGGCGGTGGGGTGACTCACCCGCGACCAGGTGAGTCGAATTCGAGTTCGCGACCGTTGCCGGGCCGGTCAGTCCACGTAGAGCGAGCTGACCGACTCGCCGAAAGCGATGCGGCGGATGGTCTCGGCCAGCAGCTCGGCCACGCTGAGCTGGCGGATCTTGCCGCAGCCGCGGGCCGCCTCCGTCAGCGGGATGGTGTCGGTGACCACCAGCTCGTCCAGCTGCGACCTGGAGATATTGTCGATGGCCGCGCCCGACAGCACCGGGTGGGTGCAGTACGCGACGACCTTCTGCGCGCCCTGCCCCTTCAGCGCGGCCGCGGCGGCGCACAGGGTGCCGGCGGTATCGACGATGTCGTCCACCAGCACGCAGGTCTTGCCGGCGACATCGCCGATGATGTTCATCACCGTGGCGACGTTGGCGCGCGGGCGGCGCTTGTCGATGATCGCCAGGTCCGCGTCGTCCAGGCGCTTGGCGATCGCGCGGGCGCGCACCACGCCGCCGACGTCCGGGCTGACCACGATCAGGTTGTCGGTGCCATGCGCGCGCCAGATGTCGGCCAGCAGCAAGGGGGATGCGTAGACGTTGTCGACCGGCAGGTCGAAGAAGCCCTGGATCTGGTCGGCGTGCAGGTCGACCGTCAGCACCCGGTCGCACCCCACCGCGCCGAACATCTTGGCCGCGACCTTGGCGGTGATCGGCACGCGCGAGGAGCGCGGGCGGCGATCCTGGCGGGCATAGCCGAAGTACGGCACCACCGCGGTGACGTTGCTGACCGAGGCGCGCTTGAGCGCGTCCACCAGCACCAGCAGTTCCACCAGGTTCTCGGCGCTGGGCGCGCAGGTCGGCTGGATCACGAACGCCTCCTGCCGGCGCACGTTCTCCTCGATCTCGACCTGCACCTCGCCGTCGGAGAACCGCCCGACCAGCGCCTTGCCCAGGCGGATGCCCAGTTCCTTGCATACCGCTTCGGCCAGCGGCCGGTTGGCATTGCCGCTGAACACCAGCAGGCTGCGATCGTTCTGCACGTTGTGGTTCTCCGCTTCGCTCTGACCGTGGCGGTGGACCGGCGCTACGCCGGCATGACGAGGTGGCAGGGGCGGTAGGATTCGAACCTACGAATGCCAGGATCAAAACCTGGTGCCTTAGGCCTCTTGGCGACGCCCCTGTGTTGTATCCGGTGCGCAAGTCCCACGCGGCGCCCTCGGCGGCCGGCATCGGACCTTCGAACCACCGCGGCGGACCGCGGTCGCCTCCGGTGGTCAGGAGGCCTGCAAACGGTGTTCGTCCCACGTGTCGAGCGCGCGATGCAGCGGCGAGCGGTCCGCGCCCGGCGCCAGCCAGGCCACGAGACCCGCCGGCAGCGCCGCCAGGGCAGCCTGTGCGGCGCCCTGCGTCGGGAACTCCACGAAGCACGCGCTGCCCGACCCCGTCAAACGCGCATCACCGAGCCGCGACAAGGCGGCCAGCGCGGCATCGACGGCAGGTTCGCGCCTGCGCAGCACCGGCTCGAACGCGTTCCCGAGGGGTACGCCCGAAACGAAGTCGGATATTGTCGCGGGCGCCGCATCCCGCGTCAATTCAGGGGCTTGGAACAGCGCGGCGGTCGGCACGTGCACCCGCGGATCGACCAGCAGGTACCACGCGGGGGGCAGTTCGACGGGGGTCAACCGCTCACCCACGCCCTCGGCCCAGGCGTTTTCGCCGCGGACGAACACCGGCACGTCCGCGCCGAGCGCCAGGCCCAGCTCCGCCAGCGCATCGACGCCTAGGCCGCAGCCCCAGAGCCGGTTCAGTGCGAGAAGCACCGTGGCGGCATCGGACGAGCCACCGCCGAATCCGCCACCCGCAGGAATATTCTTTTCAACGACGATGTCGACACCTTTGTCGACATTCGCGCTCAATTGCAGTCGTTGGGCGGCCCGCACCACCAGGTCGTCCTGCGCCTCGACGCCCGGAACCGAGGGCCCCTGCCGCACGATCCGGTCATCACGGCGGACCCGCAGGCCGATGCGGTCGCCCCAGTCGAGCAGCCGGAACACCGTCTGCAGCTCGTGGTAGCCGTCGGGGCGCTGACCCGTGATCCGAAGGAACAGGTTGAGCTTGGCCGGCGCCGGCCACCACGACCAGCCGTCCTCCCCCACGACACCGGCCGCCACGGGGGCGCGGCCGTCCACGTCCGCGGTCATTGCGACGGCGTGGCCGCAGCGGCGTCGGCCAGCGACTCGTGTCCCGTCCAGGTATCGACCAGCAGGCGCACGCGCGCCTCGCCCTGACGGGCGTCCAGCCGACGCGGCAACACCGGCCCGGCCGATGCGTCGGAGGCGTCGGGCCAGACGTAGTCGATGACCCAGCCGCCCTGGTGCAGCCGCGCGAGGCGGCCGGTCGCCTCGAACTCCATGCGGGCCGGGCCCGCGGCTTCGGCGCGCAAGCCGCGCACCCAGTCCGACAGTGCCCCGACCGGGATGGCCCAGCCCGTGGCCTCCAGCAGCAGCTGCTGCGCATCCGGGCCGCTGCGCGGGCCGCCTTCGACGCCCTCCAGCCGCGCGCCGTCGGGGCCGGCGCTCAGGCGCCAGCTCTGCCGGGTCACGGGCGCGCTGAGCGACACCGCGTACGCCTGTCCGCGCTGGGTCCAGTCGATCCGGCCGCTGCCGCCCTTGCCGTCGTTGGACACCGCGATGCGACCTTCCAGCGACCAGTCGGACACCGGCCTGAGCGCGGCTTCGCGCTCGGCCTGGCGCGCCTGCGCGGCGGCCTCCATGCCGGGCGGCAACGGCTCGCGCCTGGGCTGCACGGCGCAGCCGGTGGACACCAGTACGGCCGCCAGAACGGCGATGCGCAGCAAGGAACGGGGCAACGTGAGCGTCATGCGCCTGTGTTCTCCAGGGCGCGCTTGAGGGCGCGGTTGTCGGGGTCGATCTCGCGGGCTTCGTCGAAGTAGCGCCTCGCTTCGTCGCGACGGCCCATCACCCACAGCACTTCGCCCACGTGGGCAGCGATCTCGGCGTCCTTCTGCAGCGCGTAGGCGCGGCGCAGTTCGGTCAGCGCTTCCTCGTTCCGGCCGAGGCGGTAAAGCACCCAACCGTAGCTGTCGATGATCGCGGCGTTGTCGGGCGCGGCGGCGCGGGCGCGGTTGATCAGCTCCAGCGCCTCCTGGTACCGATCGGTGCGGTCGGCCAGCGTGTAGCCCAGCGCGTTGAGCGCGGCGACGCTGTCGGGTTCGGCCACCAGGATGCGGCGGAAGTCGGCCTCGGCGCGGGGGATGTCGTCGCGGCGCTCGTAGGTCAGCGCGCGGGCGTAAAGGACTTCGGGTTCATCGGGGAAGGCGGCCAGCGCGCGGGCGAACGCATCCATCTCGGCCTCGGGCTCACCGTCCTTCTCGCGCAGCGAGGCCTCCAGTAGGTAGGCGTCGCGGCGCACCGTCTCCGGTGCCTCGGCGTCATCCTGGATGTCGGACAGGGCGGTGTAGGCCTCGTCGGCACGACCCAGCTCATGCAGCACGTTGGTCACGCGCAGTTGCGCCAGCCAGCGCTGCGGGCCGCCGGGCACGCCGCGGTACCACTCCAGCGCCTCTTCGTGCAGCTCCAGGAACTCCGCCACCTGCCCCAGCAGCAGCCGGCGCTGCGGGTCCGGGCGCACGGCGTCGCGCGCCAGTTCGCCGTACAGCGCCTTCAGCGCGTCGTTGTCTTCCGCCCGTGCCAGCAACGAGGCGCGCAGCGCATAGGTCTGGTCGTCCTGCGGACCACGCGCGAGCGTGCGCTCGGCGCGGCCCAGTTCCCCCAGCGCGTCGTACTCGCTGGCCAGCGACAGGCGCAGGTCGGCATCGTGCTCGGCCTGCGCATCGATTGCCGCCAGCGCCTTGAGCGCTTGTTCGGTATCGCCCGCCTCGCGCAGCTGGCTGGCGCGCAGCAGGGCGACGCGTGGTTCGCCCGGGAAGCGCTCGACCACCTCCGCGACGATGCGCTCGGCAAGCTCCGGTGCGTCCACGCGCTGCGCCAGTCCGCCGAACGCCAGCCACGCCTGCAGCTGGGTGGGAATGGCATCGCGGTCGATCAGGTATTCCAGCAGCTTGGCCGCCTGCTCGGGATCACGCGCACCCGCGCCAAGCACGCCCAGCGCCTGGCGCCAGCCGTCCGGCGTCGCCATGAGCCGCAACAGGTGGCGGCGCGCGGCGCGGTCCTGCCCGCGGCGCATTGCGAGGGTTGCCTCGGCGGCGAGGATGTCGACCCCTTCGCCGCCCTGCTCGCGCCACAGCTCCAGCGCGCGCGCGGCGCGCTCCTCGTCCTTGGCCAGCAGCGCGATACGGGTGGCGCGCTCGGACAGCACGGGGTCGCCCGCGGCTTCGGCTGCTTCCAGGTAACCCTTCGCCGCTTCGTCCAGCCGGCCGGCCTGCAGCGCGAACTCGGCCTCCAGCAGCGGCTGCAACGCACGTCCGAACGGGTCGGGCGCGGCCAGCACCGGCATCGAGGTTGTGGCGAGCAGGGCGGCCGCCAGCACGGCGGCGCGGGGTCGGGACAGGGGCATCGGCATCACCAGGGACGGACGGCCCGTGCGACCGCTTCGGTGCGGCGGGCCGGGCCGGTAGAATGTGGGCTTCGGCGGCCAGCAGCTTATCGCAAGCGCCTGAACGGAATTGCCCCTCCCCCGTGACCCTGTTCGTACTCGGCATCAACCACCAGACCGCGCCCGTCGGCCTGCGCGAACGCGTGGCGTTTTCCGCCGACGCCGTGCCGGCCGCGCTGGCGTCGCTGCGTGCGCTGCCGCCGGTGCGCGAGGCCGCGTTGCTGTCGACCTGCAACCGCACCGAGATCTACGCGCTGGCCGACGACGACGGGCAGGCGCTGGCCGACTGGCTGGCCACACACCCGGGCGACGTCGCGGCGATGGACGACGGCCAGGGCCTGCACGCCTACCTGTACCGCCACCGTGATGCCGACGCCGTGCGCCACCTGTTCCGGGTGGCGACGGGGCTGGACTCGCTGGTGCTGGGCGAGCCGCAGATCCTGGGCCAGGTGAAGGACGCCTGGGCGATCGCCCGCACCGCCGGCACGCTGGGCGGACGGCTGGACCGCCTGTTCCAACAGGCGTTCTCGACCGCCAAGCGCGCGCGCACCGATACCCGCATCGGCGCCAACCCGGTGTCCGTGGCATCGGCCGCGGTGCGGCTGGCGCAGGAGTCGTTCGCCCGACTGGAGGACTCGACCGTGCTGCTGGTCGGCGCTGGCGAGACCGTCGAACTGGCCGCGCGGCACCTCGTGCAGGCGCGCGCCAAGCGGTTGCTCGTCGCCAACCGCACCCTGACCCACGCGCAGGAGCTGGCCACGCGCCACGGCGGTGTGGCGCTGCCGCTGACCGAACTGGACAGGCACCTGCACGAGGCCGACATCGTGCTGTCGGCCACTGCCAGCCGTGAGCCGATCCTGCAGCGTGCGCAGGTGGCCGCCGCGCTCGCCGCGCGCCGCCATCGGCCGATGCTGCTGCTGGACCTGGCGGTGCCGCGCGACATCGCCGCCGACGTGGCCGAGTTGAAGGACGTCTTCGTCTACACCGTCGACGACCTGGAGCGGGCGATCGAGGACAACCGCCGCAGCCGCCGCGAGGCCGCTGCCGAGGCCGAAGCGATCATCGAACTGCAGGTGGCGCGCTACGTCGAATCGCTGGCCGCCGGCACGCGCACCGAGCCGCTGAAGCGCCTGCGTGCGCATGGCGAACTGGCCCGCGCCGAGACGTTGGCGAAGGCGCGGCAGCAGCTCGCGGCGGGCGAGTCTCCAGAGG
>Ga0208375_1001165_pt1 | contig 31343 bp, 35 predicted proteins | sample RifOxyD1_FD_184038 | JGI IMG/M metagenome (GOLD analysis project Ga0208375, IMG submission 184038) | Soil microbial communities from Rifle, Colorado - Rifle Oxygen_injection D1 (SPAdes) | ecosystem: Environmental > Terrestrial > Deep subsurface > Rock core/Sediment | place: Rifle, Colorado...
CCTAAGAAGATTAACAAGGATTATACATAACGAGATTGGCTTCGAAAGAGGAGAGGACAGGCAAAGAGACTTCACTGTTCCTCTTGGAAGAATAATCTCGAAATACGGCGCAAAATGCCGGCACTTGGCTGCGCTTGAATATGCAATACTCAAATTGCAAAACAAAAATGCAAATGTGGTTCATACAAATAACGAGCTTTATCCGGAGTTGGATGAGATGCACAGCTTCCTCCATGTCAGGATTGGTGATGAGATTTATGCTGCAGATCCAACCCATAATATCGTTATTCCATTAAGAGAGCTAACAAGATATTTATCTAGACTGAAGAAAAGACACGCATACCATCATAAAGCAAAACCGGTTAGATTTGAGTTTAATTACGATCGATGAAGCTCATTTTAATGCTTTCCTCGCAAGTTCAATAGCTCCTTCTTTAGAAGTAGCCACTGCTTCCTCTAACTTTTCATTTTTAGGACAGATAAACCACTGCAAACTCATATTAAAACCTTGCCATAATCTTTATAAACCACCTGTCTTCTCAAATATTCATAGCTGAGCACCTTCAAAGAAGGCATCCGAAAAGGATTAACAAAACAAGCTCGGGAGGAACAAAATGGTTGATTTGAGAATAGTAATTTCTGAGCCCAAGACCGGGAAATCTGTACAAAGGGAAGTTAAAGAAGACTCCAGGAAGCCTTTCCATGGATTAAAACTTGGAGACAAGGTAAGGGGAGAACTTATGGACCTGACTGGATTTGAATTCATTTTAACAGGAGGCTCTGATGATTCAGGATTTCCAATGAGGAAAGACGTTCAAGGTTTTGCAAAAAAACAAATTCTTGCGACGAAAGGGACAGGAATAAGGGAAAATCTGAAAAACGGATTAAAAATAAGAAAGACTGTTGCAGGAAACACTGTTGGCCCTCAGACAGCGCAATTAAACTTAAAGATTGAAAAAGCAGGAAAAGAAGATATTTTCCCGAAGAAAGAAGAACCGAAAGCTGAAGAAAAGAAAGAATAAGAAAAACAAAACATGAACAAAGCAGAAAACAAATGCAAAATGTTCGTAGTTTAATCACAAAATAAAAAATAATGGTTAAAAAAGAAAAACAAGCAAAAGAAAAATCTGAAGCGAAAGGATACAAAGAAGAATATAAAAAAGAAGCAAAACATTCTGAAAAACAAGAACATAAATCAATCCAACCGGAAGTAAATATCGGTTTAGTAGGCCATGTTGACCACGGTAAAACAACTTTAACACAGGCTTTGACAGGAACCTGGACAGACACTCATTCTGAAGAAATTAAAAGAGGAATTACAATAAGATTAGGCTATGCAAATACAAATATATACAAAATAAAAGGGAAGCCTGAGCCTGAATGCTACACAACAGTAAAAGAGAAAGATGCGGAATTCGTAAGAGCGGTTTCTTTTGTCGATGCTCCCGGACATGAAAGCCTGATGGCAACAATGCTTGCAGGAGCTACAATAATGGACGGAGCTTTATTACTGATTTCTGCGAATGAAGAATGCCCCCAGCCGCAGTCCAAAGAACACGTTGTTGCCTTGGAGATAATGGGAATAAAAAATGTTATTGTCGTCCAGTCCAAGATTGACTTAGTTACAGAAGAACAGGCGGTAAAAAACTATAATCAGATAAAAGTGTTTTTGAAAGGAACGCCGTTTGAAGATGCTCCGATAATTCCAGTCTCTGCACAAAAAAAAGTAAATATAGATGCCTTAATCGAAGCAATTCAAAAATATATCCCTACTCCAGAAAGAGATCCTAAAAAAGATCCTTTGATGCTTGTAGCGAGAAGCTTTGACATAAACAAGCCAGGCTCGAAAATCGATGATATGAAAGGAGGAATATTGGGAGGAGTCTTGATACAGGGAGAATTCAAAGTTGGGCAGGAGATTGAATTAAAGCCCGGAAAGAAAGTCGAAAAACACGGAAAAACGACATGGGAGCCTTTGCATACAAAAATTGCAGGATTAAAGACAGGAAAAGACGACATTGAAGCTGCAAAACCAGGCGGTTCGATAGGAGTCATGACTTTGCTTGATCCTTCAGTCGTCAAATCAGATCAACTGACAGGAAATTTAGTCGGCCTGAAAGGAAAACTTCCTCCGACATGGAACACTTTGACATTAGAGCCTCATTTACTTCAGAGAGTTGTGGGAGCAAAAGAAGAGCTTAATGTAAATCCTGTCGCTAAACTCGAACCTCTTATGCTTAATGTCAATTCAGCAGCAACCGTTGGAATTGTAGACGAAGTCTCAAAAGGGAAGGTTCACTGTATTTTAAAATTGCCAGTTACAGCAGAGATTGGTTCTAAAGTTTCTATTTCAAGAAGAGTTGAGCAAAGGTTCAGATTGATTGGTTATGGTGTGATTAAAGGAGAATAAGTTTAAATATAGGTTAAATTTCTTTGTTGCATGGAAAAACCAACAGTAGAACAACTAGCGTATGCCGGTGGACAAAATGAAGCTGGTGGCGGATATTGGGAAGCGCTGATAATAAGAGACGCTAAAGGCGAACATTATGTCCTTCATCAGCTCAACATCGCAAAATGGGAAGAAGGCGCTAAGCACAAAAAAATGGAATTTGAATCAATAGATGTTCTTCTAAAAGAATTTGATACATGGGGAAGGCACGGTATGACCAGAAATTGGGTTGAAACGAATGCAACATGCGGTTATGATGTTCCTCCAGAAGAATTCGGGAAAGCATATTCTAGACGTTTTGAGAAAGCACATGGAGTAAGCAGATAAGATAGAGATTTAACATATTCTATGAAAATTATTGGGGGATCAGATTACTAAATAAGTAACCTGAGTTCGCCAAACGCCCGAATTTTATTCGTGCGAGCCTGTTCGTCGCTTTCGCTCCGTCCAGACAACACCCCCCGCTATCCAGCAATCTATTCATTATAAAAACATTTGTTGTCACAAGTTTAGGACAATCATTTAGAACATAATTAAACCACTTCATCAGCGGTAATTTCTTCCACACCAAATATTTTTGGTTTTAGCTTAATTAACGATAATATTAAAAAAATAATAAAAATAATACCGGCAACCAGGACAATGATTAGTTTTTGGACGTTTAGTTTCTTGTTAGCTATTACTTCTTTGATGACTGACTGCGGAATTTCAGATTGTTCCTCTTTCTTTGGCTGAATAACTGGTTCCGAAACAACTTGAGCAGATTCCAAAACAGAAATGTTTATTATAGGCAAAATAAGAGACGAACTTCCTCCCCTTCCGCCACCCGGAGAAGATGCAGCAGAAGCCGGAGAAGAAACAACTGGTGTTGTTATATTTCCTGCAAAACTGCTGAAGTGGTTTACATTGAAAGTCAATGTACTGCCTGAGCAAACAGCATTCGCACACGCCGGATTTGTTGCATCATTACATACGCTTCCCTGCGTTGCTACAAGAGTCCTGTTTTTTGTAAATATAGGATAGCTAAATACCGGGCTTGGACATGATACATTAGCTAATGTTATATTTGCCGAAAGATTCATTGCAGGTTCTAATGATGTATTTACTGCTGCAATTCCATTAGCTATAAAAATAGTGCTTGAAGAAATTAAATCAATATCTTTATTTTCGAATCTCAATGAATTGCTGCCATTATTAAACGTTAAAGTGATGTTGATTGCACCATTTGTAAATATAGCTGAAGTCGTGATGTTACTTATAGTATTATTTGATAATGTAGTGTTTTGTAAAGGGGCATACATATAGATTCCGTAATCAGAATTCTCTATTACGTTATTAGAAATAAGAGTTCCAAATGAGTCTGTTGAAGCGAATATATTTACAGTAATCCCATTTCCTGACGCATTTATTATCCTATTGCTCCTTGCTGTATTATTGGGAGATGAAATTTCAATTCCGGTTCCATACCCGCCATTTAAAGTAATTGTATTGTTTTCATACAGGCTATTCGCCATATCCGGCGGCCATCCAAAATTATAAGATGCAGAAATTGCAGGAAAATTGGTTCTGGACTGATTCAGCAAATTGTTATTATAAACTCTCATATTGTTGGCCCATATTTGAATATCCCCGTTCGTAATAGTATTGTTGTATATGGACAGTCCGGAAGAATAGACTTCGAAAGCGGCATTTCCGCCATTTGTACGTATTGTATTGTTGTGTATTGAGATGTTGCTCTGTCCGGCACCCCCTATGTTGCCTCCAAAATAAAATCCGGCATCACTAATAATTTTATTATTGGCGAATACTCCATTTGTATTATCCGCATCAATTGCTGTAGCATAACTTGTTAAGATACAGTCATAGATTGAAACATTATCATAAGCTGAACTTATTGATATTCCGGTTGCTGCCCCGGATGAATCAGTAAGATTGGTGCTGTTGCAATTGAGTGCCATATCATTCGCAGCGAGCGTTATTCCGTTTGGAATATCATAAACTCCATTGCAAAATGTCAGGCTGGCAGATATTGACATATCATCTATCGGAGCCCAGCATGAAACATTTTGCCCCGTAAAACTGAATGGACCTTCTGTCGCGCAGGTATTATTCTTTGGTTTGCATGCCGTTATGTTATAATAATAAACAGCCGTTGATAAATTACCCAGAATAACATGATGTGTTCTTGAAAGGCTTGCTGAGGAAGTTACATTATCCAGGGATGTATCTGCGCCATACCTGACTGTGGTGTTTGTAATAGCATCAGTCGTCCATGAGATATACTGCCCAAAATCGCCAACATTATGAACAGGCAAAGTAGTAATATTCTCTATAATTGGAGTGGTTGGGTTGCCTGCAGCATAAAGAGCACCTTCATTTACAATTTCAGTTCCTTGAAAATCAACAACGTTAAATGTCATAGAATTACCAATACACTGCTTATTTGTGCATCTATTTGAAGGACAAAGCCACCCCTGTTCTAAAATACTTGCCCTATTTATTCTATTTTGCGACAACAATGTATAAAATCCCGGGAAGTACGTTATGTTTGATGGGCAACTGTCTGTCTGAACAGTTATGTTGGCAGGAAAGGTTATCATTAGATATGAGCCAGCAAAGTACGAGCCTGCCAGGATATCATTGAAAAAATCAACAAAAAGAACCTGGCTTGGATATCGCAGTGAGTTTAATCCATTGGTAACAACCAGCGTATTTGTCTGCGAAACATCCGTGACGACCTTATTTCCGTTTCCGTCATTGCCGACAGAAAGATTATAAATAATATTATTTATAGCATTTTCACCAATATTAAACCACGAAATTGCGCTGGCAGTCTTATTCACCCAATTATTTCTGAAATTGTTATTACGCGCATGGCTGTTTGATCTGGCAACATAAATACTTTTTCCCAATACAATTGCATGTATCCCGTTCCCATCTGCAGCCGGATAGAATCTGTTAGAATCTATTGTGCTGTTGTCTGTATTCTGAAGAAGAAGTCCGATTGAATATGGATATACTGTGTTATTCGCAATGGTTACATTATCGGAACGATTAACATATATTGCTGGAAAAGCAGTTGTCCCAATTTTAGTGAGATTGCATCCTGCGAATGTTACATTATACGAATCATGAATGAATATCCCACGATTACTGCTGGAACTATTGGTGCCATTCATAACAGTGCCAATGCACCTGACATTGAAGTTATTTCCTGTTATCGAAATATTTTGGACGTTAAAAGTACCGGCACAGTATTCTGTTTCCGAGGTTACAACTGAATTATTCGCCGGGTTCACGCAGACTGCGAAAGCCACACTCAGAAGAATTAAAAAAAATAGACTGAGAAAAATACCATTTTTCAGAATATTTGAAATAAATTTTTTCGTGAACATCAGGCATAAAGGAAAACCCGCTCTGCGTTTCATTTTTTACTCCGCGTTCGATTAATATAGTCTCTTCTTGCCTTTAATGCCAAAATTAAATGATTTAAATCATCTAATTCACCAGCATTGCCTTGAAATTCATTTACAATGGCTAGCTTTCTTTCAATAGCATCGTCCAATGCAGAAATTATTTTCTCCCGTTTCAATTCTTGAGGGTCTTTATAAACAACATCTTCAGGAAATATGTTCTTATCACTTTCATGAACTGCATTCCCAGTCATCAAAGAACCGCTTGTAATGCTGAACAATATAACAAATATAACCCCAAACATGACTAACAAAAGAAAGAAATTAAACAGAGATATATGACCTTTCATTAATACACCTTTAATAATATATTGAGAAAGAGTATTTAAATACATTCCCAATGCCGCTGAAATAAGCTTGATTACTTCAATCCAACATTTCCAGAAGGTAATGCCCTGATAATATCATCTACCTCTCCACCAATCTTCTTCTTTATCTTTTTTGCCAGATCAGAAGGCTTTTCATTTCTTGACTGCTGAAGTTCAACAAATCTTTTGCAGTGTTTTTTAACTGCGTTCACTGGAGCGCACATCACAGAACCGTCTTCCATAATTCCAATTGCTAGATTAAACCTCGGAACAACGTGATTCTTTTTTCCGTTGATTATAAAAGATCCTTTTTCGAGATATTCTCCCGAAGGAGGTGTTGTCGAGACCTGGTCAGGATTGACATAAAATGAATTTACCCCTCCAACTCCTGCTTTGAAAGATTTTGAGAAAATATAAACTGCATCAGCGGCTTCCTGGATGCTTCTTTCTGTTGGCTTCTTTCCTTCTGTTTTCAAGATGAAGAACGGTGAACCTGCCGCATCGGTGTGAAACACCAAATCGTTCTTCTCCATATGTTTTTTGACAACTAATTCATTAGAGCCTGCATCCCTCCCTCCAACCGCTAAAAATCCTTCAGAAGTAATAAACCACCTGAACCTCTCATACCATTTAAGAACTCTTTTTTCTCTTGATTTTTCTTCCTGAATTTTAAACTGCTCTTTTTCAACTTTAGCAAGCTTTTCTTTGAACTGCTCAAGAATCTTCTTTATTGTTTCGACTTTGTGCTTTGCTTTCTTTGATTTATCAAAATAATCCGAAGCATTCTGCTCAAGCGACTTTTTAAGATCTATCTCTATTTCTACCATGGAATTATTAGATGATTAAGAGTTTAAAAGAGTTGTGCTGTCAATAGTTTTATAAAGATTTAATCAAAATTAACATTATGCCAGAATTAACCGAAGAACAGCTGTCTCAAATGAGTCCGGAGCAGATGGCAGAGCTTCAGAAACAGAACTGCTTATTCTGCAGTTTAGCCTCAGGAAAGCTTCCTTCTAAAATCATTTATGATGATGATCTGTGTTTTGCGATAATTGACATAAATCCTGCAGCGAAAGGACATGTTCTGCTGATGCCAAAAGACCACTATATGATTATGCCTCAGGCGCACGAGGAAGTCATAAGAAGGCTGGGAAAAGTTTCAAAATTAATTTCTAAAGCGATGATAAAATCATTTGGAGCGACAGGAACCAATATTTTCATAGCGAACGGAGCGGTTGCAGGACAAAGAGCCCCTCATCTTATCGTCCATATTATTCCAAGAAATGACGACGATGGAATGACGGTCTTCGAACTTCCCGAAAAAGAAGCAAGAGAGGAAGATCTGGCTAATATCCAGAGGCTTCTTGCACAGAAATTGGGAACAAGAATTGAACTTCCGAAAGAAATATCTGAAAGAAAAGATAAAAGTGAAAAAGAAAACAAAGGAAAAGGAAAATCTGAAGAACTTGAAAAAATAGATTTAAAACAGGTTGAAAATATCATAAAATGAACTGCGCTGAATGCGAAAGGATATCAAGAAGGAAAAATCTTGTCTATGAAGACAGTGTCGTATCTGCATTATTGAACGACAAGCCGTGCACTGCCGGACATCTAATTCTGCTTCCCAAACAGCACACTACAATAATAGAGCAGCTGCCTGATGAAATCATGGAGCACATGTTCATTGTGGCGAACAAACTTTCTGTTGCATTATTCGACGCTTTGAACTGCCACGGAACGAATATTCTTATCCAGAATGGAGTCTCTGCCGGGCAAAAAACAAATCATGTGATGATGCACATAATCCCAAGGATAGAAAATGACGGGCTGAATTTCCACTGGCAGACAATAAAGATGGCTGATGAAGATTTAACTTCCTCTCAAATGACCCTTAAGGACGAGATTGACAATCCGAAAGAAGCAAAAAAAGAGATAAAAGAGCTTGTGCAGGAACCCGAGCTGACATACGAAGATGAAGAAGATAATTATCTGCTGAATCAACTTGAAAGAACGCCTTAACTCTGAAGCAGAACAGCCTTCATCTTGTCGTACTGCTCTTTTGTTATTTCTCCTGAGCTTAATCTTGCATCAAGATCTTCGAAAACACTCGTCTGTTTTTCCTGGACCTGCTTTTGCTCTGCTTTTACAGTCGCCTGTTCGACATAGCTTCTACCCCATGACATGACAATGATTCCTATTATGATAGAAACTACTAATAAGATTATTGTTGAAGATAATGGGGAAATTGCTTTTCTGTTCATTTTAGTCCATCTTTCCTGTTTTTGCAAATTGCTTCTGCAGCAGCAGCATATAAATGAATGAAGTGACTATCACCATCTCAAATGCAGGGAATATTGCAGGGTGGAATTTAATGATTCCGAGTCCTCTTAATATAGTCATGACAGTCTCGATGATGAACAGTATGAATCCAAAAAACAAAATCTTCCAGGGCTTGACATAAGCGAATCTTTTAGAGCTGTATGAAAATAGTTTAATGAATAATACTACGCAGATGACTGCAAAAACCAGATTATAATAAGGAGCAACCATTGCGACAGACTGTCCAAGAGTCATTTTTTAGCCTCCTTTACAACACTCAACTGAGCGACTAGTCCCCATATCAAAAATCCTAAAATTACTGAAGGGATGACGTGAGTTATCCATGCATTTGAATAAATGCCGAAAGACCTTAATCCGCCGAATATCTCTTCCAACGCGAAGAATATCAGTGCGGCAGCAAGTGCTTTCCACGGCCTTAAACTTTCTTTCTTGGAAACTGCAAACATAGAAGATGCGATAAGGCCCGCCACAACAGCAAGCACAAGATTCGCTATTTGTATGACGCCCGTTATGAAGTCTACCATCTTTTAGTTTTTTCAGTTATTTGTATATTTAAATGTTGCTATGAATTTGGTTAAGTTATGCTTAAATAAAGTTAGCACCTGCACCGAGGCTTAATTTTTTGCCGCCACTACGTGAGACCCAAGATAAGATTAGAATACTCTCGCCGGGGAGGAGTGGCTCAGCAACGAAGTTGCGCACAGCTTTGCATCTCACGCTTGCGTGAGATAGGCAAGGCTTTGCCTTGACGTTTTGCAGAGATTGTGCCTACGGAGGTACGGCAGATTACTTAACAAGCAAGGGTCGAACCGGCGGCAAAAAATGTTTTTAGTTTATTATTATTAAAACGAAAATCCTGCAGGGGTGCAGCAACTGATACGGCAAATCAAGAATTAGTCTTAATAAATTGATATATCTGCTCGAAATATTTCTCTTTGTCTTCATCCAATAAAAACACATGTCCTTTTCCATCAATCCAATTTAACTCTTTCTTCTCAGAACTTATCGAATCATAAACAATCTGGGAACTTTCAGGCTTTACCCTGTCATCGTCTTTATACTGCATCAGGAACGTAGGCTCTGTAACTTTGTCCAGGTCTTTCCTTATCAACTTTGCAAATTCGACAGATTCTGCTACGCTTTTTATTGAAAATTTATCATAAGTATTATCTTTGCATTCTGGCCTTAATGTCCTTGAACTGTATTTGGAAAAATATTTGAAAAACCAGGCATAATTAGACCTTGAATCATCAAAAATCAGAGCAGGAGCCAAAGCAACAACGCCGTCAATATCCTCATCTTCTGCTAACTTCAGTGCAATAACTCCCCCGACAGACATCCCTGCCGCAAATATCTTACTTTTTATAGGTTTTAATGTCATATATGCTTCCTTGTAATTTTGATACCAGTCTTCCCATTTTTTTGAATCCAACTCCTCTATACTTGTTCCATGTCCTGGCAGCCTCACGACATAAACAGTAATGTTTTTTCCAGCAAGGTAATTTGCAAGATCTTTTACCTCACAAGGAGTTGCTCCCAATCCATGTGTCAAGACCAAACCAATCGAACCATCTCCAACAACAAACCCTTCACTCCCCTGTTTTATCGATGTATCAACGGCAATATTTACTGCAGAGCATGCTATCAAAAACAAAAATAACAGCGAAAGTGCCTTTTTCATGTCATTTTCCTCTTTACTTCTTCTTTTAATTTGACTGCAACCTCTTTAAACTTTTCCTTTATTTTGGTAGACGCACGGCCGTATTCATTGCTGAACTCGCTGTAATACATAGCCGCACCGTTTAATTTTCCTGTTCTAAGACATATTCTTGCCTGCAGCAGCAGATTATTCAGCCTTTTTTCTGATGCATAATCAGGAGCTGCAATCTCTTCTTTTGTCTTTTCTTTCTCCAGTTTGGAAATGGCTTTCTCAATATGCTTAGCATCAAGCCTATCCAGCCCTTCCGCTTCTTTAATTTTCAAAGGAGCTGAAATACTTGGAAGCATCTTTCTTTTAGCTAATTCAGCAGGCTTCATATCAAGCGCCTCATATTTCGCAAACTGCATCAGACTGCTTGACACTCTTCTTCTTCTCGATAATAAAATTATCAATGTTACAATAACAACTAATCCTATCGCCAAATTTCTTAATGGCTTGAAGTGCAGCAATAAATCAAGCAAATTTCCTTTCGGCTTCTCAAGTTTAGCGCAGTCATTAGGGCATGAAACTTCGTTTTCATCTGCGCCGCAAACTCCATTTCCGCAGCTGCACAATCCAGGATTTGGAATTGCTTCTTTTCTTAACGGAGTGCCTATTATCACATACTGCTCGTTTGGTGTGCATGAGCTTATCTCAAGATCAAAGTACTGGCTGTGCCCCATTATCGCTTTGTTGCTTATGTCTTTAGCTATTTCTGCCGCAACAATCCTTTCAACAAGCTTTCTGGAATCATAATTATTCAGAATATTGGTGTGGGTTGCGTTGATAGCCCAGAAATCATAGCAGGCGTTGGCTATCTCTTCTCCGCCGATTGTCTGGGCGCTTGAAACAGTTATTAATCCGTCATTCTTTTCGGTTATTCCTAAATATTTTGAAAACTCATAAGACTGCGTTCCGGCGATAACTAAATACTGAACACCTGGAACCTGTGCTATTTGTTTTCCATCGATTAAATCGCTTATGACTTTGCTTTTTACATTGAATAGTCCTGCCAATGTATCAGCATTCAGCAGCGTATTGAATATATTTGACGGATCTTTGCTTAATGCACCTTTATTTGGAGCAGCGATTAAAACAACTTTAATTATCTTATTTACAAATGAATAAGGAGGATTGGCTTTTCCCTGATTCTGTTCGTATGCATACCTAATTGCCTGCTGAGCAATCAGACCGCCCATCGAATGCGCAGCTATATACACAAAATCAGAATCCTTGGCATTCAGCTGCAGCAAATCTGCAAAGTCTTTTGCTGTATCTTCTATAGGAAGATTTGAAGGATAGCCGAAGGTCCATGCCTGCCACGGCTGTTTAGTCAGCTTAATGTCATTTATTATATCTTCAAATCTCTCAGGACTGTTTTCAAATCCATGCACCAAAACAACAGAATCTCTTGAACCTCCGTCATATATCTTTTCAAGCCTGGAATCAAAGCAGTTCAGGCAGAGCAGCGCCATAGGAGCAAGTACCGCTTTGTTATTTTCTGAATACTTCGCAATATCTGTAATTGAAACAGAGACTGTTTTCTGCGCTTTATCTAAATCTCCTCCGATGTAAATCCATCTGCTGCTTGATTTATTCAGGATGTAAATTGCAGTGCTCAGTTCATCGACATGTTCAGGAACAACATAAGGAAGAGTGATTGATATCTGTCCTGCCTGTGGTGTTTCGAAAGTCAGTTCAACAGGAGTTCCAGTGATTCTTATCCTTGCATTCTTTGCCTCAGGAACTGATGTTGACATTTTATCCAGGATTATTTTTCCTTTTGTATTTTCTGCAAATATTATCTTAGTATTCCCTGACACTAGTTCTGTCTCTCCTTGATTGATTTCTGAGTGGATTATCTCGACAGGGAACATTTCCGGAGTGAGCAGATTTGTTTTTCTAGTTATATCTTCGAATATTTTCGCTCCGCATTTCAGTTCAGTCGCAGTTTCCATATCAACAGGTCCGCATTTCCCTTCAAAGCATTTCAATGCAGTAATGTTTGTGTAAGAGTCCGGAACTGAGAATGTAAGTTTTGCAGAAGAAGATTTACAGTCAAGCTTGAACGGATTAACAAGCAATTCATATCCTGGCATAATCTGTCTTGAATAATCTGTTGTTTCGTCAATATTTCCTGCTGTCGCATTTTCCGAACATGCTATTGTGCTTTTGCTCAGCTGTGAATCAGTTATTGATGTTGTCGCTGCTGGTTTAGGAGCTTCTGTCACAGGAGCCGGCACAGGGACTGATGGAATTATTACAGATGGAGCTTCTGTAGATGCTGCTCCTCCGCCTCCGCCGTTGCCTGATTGCGCAGCAGCTGATGATGTTGTGAAACTGTGTGTTCCATTCAAACTGCATTCGCCTTTGTAGCATGATGTCACATTGTAATAATAAGTTGTTCCTGCAGAAAGTCCTGTCAATGATACATTGTGATGTGTGACAAGATTATTTACGCTTCTGCTTGTTCCAAGACTTAATGTCGTTCCGTACTTGACTGTTGTATTCGAAACAACATTTGTCGTCCAGTTGACTATGATTGTGCTTGTTGTGGCATCTGTTGTATGGACAAGTGAAATTGTAGGCGCACTGGAACGTATCGTTATATTATTTGAATATTCTGTTGTTCCGTCAGTCGTCCCATCATTAGGAGTTAACGCTAAGCTCCAATTCTCGCCGATATTTGTTTCATCTGAATGAATTATATCGGTTCTTGAAAGATTCAAAATAGATATTTCTGCCGCGGACAACGAACGGTTGTAGATTCTTACATCATCCATTAAACCATCCAAGTAACAGTTATTACCGCCGCAATCAGCATAATCAGCTCCGATGATGAATTTCGGAGCTGCATAACTGATTGTTCCTGAAGTTATTGGATTGGAAACATCTAATTTTCCATTCAGATATATATCGACACTTTGTCCTTCTTTATACACCATAACTATATGATGCCATCTGTTAAGAGAAATGGTTGATGTTGAAAGATATGTTGTTGGAGCCAGGTCATCTGAATAAAAGTAAAACATGCTGCTGGTGGCGCCTATTCCTGAAGGGTTGAATGCAGTCAGATAATCCCATACTGAACTTGGATTTATCATGCTGACAAGATCTGAATAGACGGCCTCTGTCCTTCTGTAAACCCAGTGTTCAATCGTGAAATTTCCTGCCGGTTTCAAGGACGATGTTGTTGGAAGTGTTATGTTAGTTCCTCCGGAGAAATTGTACGCTCCTCCGATATGGCCGCTTGATATCCACTGTGCTCCGTGAACTGTTCCGTTATTTCCATATATAGAATAGTCAGTTACATTTTTGGATGCTGTCCATGCTCCGTGCGTATCATTCTCGAACGGCATGTTTAATGCTGCAAATGACTTTCCGTTTATTCTCCATTCGGTGATGTTGATTATTTTATCGCCATTTGCATCTGTTGTATTCCAGTAGGCGGTAATATTCTCTGACGTCATATTCAATCTTAGAGTTGTATTCAAAAGAAGGCTTATGACTTGCGGAGGGAAATTGCTCTGAAGAGTTGTGAAATTGAATACTCCCTGAAGCTCATAAGTTCCGTATCTGTTAAAGGATGTCACATTATAGTAATACAGCGTATTATTATCTAAAGATGTCAGTGAAAATGAATGGTTATGATCGAAAGCTGAGCTTATCTGCTTCGTTCCAAGTGATTTCGTCTTTCCGTATTTTAATGTCCCATTTGCAAATGCTGTGACATTCCATCTGATTGCTGCAGACTGATTTGTGATATTGCTTACTGTGATGTTATTTATCCCGATAGGAACGACTGTGACATTATTAGAACAGACTGTTGTTCCGTCAGTCGTTCCGTCATTTGGAGTTATGCATGCAAGCCACACATCACCATTAGTAATTTCCTGGCTTACAACTATATCCGTCCTATTTCTGTACAGCTCGATTATCTGCGATACATTAAGTGTCCTGTTATATACGCGCACATCATCTATTCCGCCCTTGTAAACATCTGCGCCGCCGACCCAACCAATATTGGTCGGCGTGAATCCCGGCAGAGAAGTATATTCATTCGCATCCTTGACGCCATTTATATAAAACTTGAATGTCCCTGCATTGTTTACTGCAACAATATGGCTCCACGCTCCAGTTGTCAGAGTTGAAGCACTGCCATGATCAGTATCATAGCGGTAATTCAGGGCATTTGTCGTGCCGTTGAAAAGCAATCCGAATGGACCATCTTGGCCCAGTAAAGTCTGGAATTTGTTCGCAGAGCCGAACGGCTTAATCCACATCGAAACGGTGAATGAATTTGTCAACGCTATGCCGGTAAAAGAGATTGTAGTTGTAGCATCTCCTACTGCAGTGCTCCAGTTATAATACATGCCAAACCCGGGTTTCCCTGAAGTTGATTTAAGGCTTATTGCACTGCCGACTGTTCCATTGGTCTGCAATGGAGAAGAATAATCAGTCGCTTTTACTGTCGAATTTTCAAACGGAAAGTAAAGTATCGCAAATGATATCGGCCTTGCTGATGAAAACGCAGCTCCTTGGGCTCTCCAATCAGTTATATTTGTCACTCTTTCTCCGTCATCATCTGTCGAAGTCCAGTAGACCGTAAGATTATCGTTTGTACTGTTTGTCCCATGTGTAGAATTTATTAAAACATTTGAAACAACAGGATCAAATACTCCAAATCCGGATATTAAATTAAATCCTGAATCCATCCTGCTTGTTGATATCAATAATGTTCCTCCGAGTATTAAGAATAAAGCAATCAAAACAAAAGGAGAGTATGAAGCCTTTTTCATTTTTCCTCCTCGATCTTTCTCTTGAATCTAAGGATTGCTTCTTCAACTAGATGAGAACGGTTCCTGTAAACTCCTTTTTCTACTTCTTGCTTAATTTTTTCAGCAAGTTTTTCATCGATAGAAATCGGAAAAGGAATCTTTCTCATTTAGATTCATCCTCAAAAAACTTTTTTATTGCCGTTTCAACTAAGTGTGATTTATTTCTAAATCCTTTTTTCTCAGCTTCGTTCTTTATTTTTTCTGCTAGTTCTTCGTCGATAGAAACAGGAAAAGGAATCTTCTTCATTTTTCAAAGAACTCCTTGATTGCTTCCTCAACTAAATGAGACTTATTCCTGAAATGCAAAAGTTCTGTCTCCTTAGAGATCCAGCTGGCTAAATCTTCATCAATAGAAACCGCTAATGGGAGTTTATGTTTAATTGTAACCCTCTTTATAATTATTATAATTATTATAAGATGTTTATTAATTTAATTATTTTCAATATAGAAATAAACTAACGAAGTGCCGTATTAAAGCCACAGAAGTACCATATAAGCCAGCAGGAACGCCGGAATAAAAGGTATTCCATACTTGACAAGGATTGGCTTTTTGTAATGTCTTAACTGTGCAATCTGCTCCTTTGTGATGCCTAAATTATCTTCTTTAACGACCGTTTTTCCGTGAAATTTTACCGTTTCAGCGATCCAATCCCCCTCAGTTAATTGTGAAGCCTTGACTTTTTGGAACAGACAGCTGTCCTCGACAGACTTGACCAGAATAAACGAAAATATCCCGATAAAGAATATTGTCGAAACTGCAAATAACAAAAATGTTAATTCTGAATAGTTTAATAAAGATAATATTCCAACAATAAAAAATATTGCTGCAAACCAGACTAAATTTCTGAATCCATTCAGATAAGATCTAAACACTTTCCTGAATTTTGATTTATTTTTCACAGCTAAATAAATTGAGAAGATTATCCCATAAATTGCTCCGATGAAAATCAGCAGTGCAAAAAATATCCCGAAAACAAAATACGATGATGGATTAAAGATGTTCAGTCCGAATACTGCTCCCATCCCCATCAGTATTTTTGCATCTCCCCCGCCCCATTGTTTTGCATAATATAATATATTAGCCAGCAAAAACATCGCTGCGAAACCTATCAATCCAAAAATAAAAAAATTTATCTGTCTGCTGTAAATTGAATACAACAATCTTGTTCCAAGCGCCGCAAAAACAAATCCATAGCTTATCCAGTCCGGAACTTCTCTTTTTTTAAAATCAGTATAAGAAGCTGCCAAAAGAACGACAATGCCTAAAACGGTCAAAACAAGGCTTATCATGCTGTTTTACTGCTGAAAAAGGTTTATAAATATTCTCATCTTTCCATTTGCATGAAAACTAAGCATATTGCTGTATTGTGCAGAGGTTCTGCCGCATGGGCATTAAAAAAGAAGAAAAAGGTCTATGACGGTTACAGAAAAGCATTCAGCAATATTTCTGAGATGATTGAGCTTCAGCTCAGGAAGAACATACCGATATTTACGTTTTACATCATGCCTGTGAATGTTCAGGAACCTGATGATTACTCTGTGTTGGTAGATGAATTGTCTTCATTTTTATCCGTATTCAGCAAAAACGAACTGCTTCATGAAAATAAGATAAAAATTTCTGTTTTAGGGAAGTGGTATAATATGCCTTCGAGGCTTATCGATGCAATCAAGAATGTGATTGATGCTACAAAAGATTATGACAGTTATTTCGTGAATTTCTGCATCGGTTATGACGGACAGGAGGAGATTGTCGATGCATGCAAAATGATTGCAAGACGTGTTAAATTAGGAAAGTTCGATGCTGAAGCGATAACCAAGGAAACAATCAAAGATGATCTTTACTCATCTTATTTTTTGCCGCCCGATACTATATTCGTGACGGGAGAGAAATGCTCTCTGAATGGTTCTCTTCTTTGGGATTCTGTGAATGCTGAGATGATATTTTTGAAGAAAGCATTTGCTGAAGTTAAAACTAAGGAAATACAGAAAGGAATTAAGAACTAAGCAAGGCAAATTTGTCAGCCGAGCACATTACCATTGTTATCAGTCTTTCGTCTTTATAAGAATAATATGAAAGAACATCCTGCTGGGATAATAAGCAATTATTGAAAGGATGTGTGTGCATGGTTATTATGGTATCTTTATCGCATTTAGCCGAACTCACGCTTACCGGAGTCGCGAAATATGTCTGTGGCCTGTAAAATGAAGTAATTGAATAGATGCTGTTAATTATTTTTCCCTTTAAACAGAAACTTATTTCCGTTAACTGATTTTTCAGATAAACTTCTTTTAAATCCTGATAAACATCATTTTCAAACAAAACTGTTATTTTTCCGGATTCTATCTTGTTTCCTCTGATCTGTTTTTGCTCAATCAGGCTTTGAACGACATCATTTGGGATAAGAAAGCTTAATACAATTAAAATGAGGAATAAGCTTACGACTATCCTTGCAGTCTTCTTTGCTTTCTTTTGAAGCTCTGATTCTTCCAGGATTTCTCTGTCTTCTTCCATATTATTTAATCTTTAATTTCTTTTTTATTTGCTCGTGCGTATAGAATTTCCTGCTTTTATTTCTGCTCTTGCTTTTTTAATATCTCTTTTTGATTCTTCATTAATATTCATTGCATTTTCAACAGGAAATAACCTCAAACTCAGCTATGTTCTTGAAATCTTTAGCATTCCTTGTTACAAACATTTTGCACCCATTTGCCATCAAACTTCCTGCAATCAAAGCGTCGGTGTGTCCGATCATTTTTCCGGAAGCTGACAGTTTTCCATTTATTTCTGCTGATTTTAGTGAAGATTTCCTATCTATTGGAAAAACATATGCAAAAGAATCCAGTAAGGCCTTGAATTGCTTTAGTCTTTCCTCCATATAATTAAAAGCAAATATACCAAACATCACTTCGTAAACAACTGCTTCACTCGTACATAATTCATCAGAAGGCAAATTACTTAATTTTTTTACAGCAATTTGATTATTTCTCAATATATCTATGATTATGCTGCTGTCTACTCCAATCATAAATTCAACCTCTTTATTCTTTTTGCAAATGAAGCATTCATGTCCGTCCTTGCACTTTTCACTTTATTTTCAAAATCCTTCCATTCTTTTTCAGGAATATCACTCCATGCACCTGCAAAATCCAAGAGATGCTTTTTTTTGGTAAAATGCGCCCGTATTACCTCTGAAAAACTTTCGTTGAGCCTTTTATGCCTGGCTAAAAGATTGTAGGCATCTTCCGTTATTGCTATGTTCTTTGTTGCCATATGGGTATGGGTATGGGTATGGGTATATAAAATTTTCGTTCGTTTACAGGCTTTGTCCTGAATCTGAAATTTGCCGTTAGCACCGACTCGCGATGTAATGAGTATTTATCACATATCGCTAAAGTCCCGTAGGGAGCGTCCCCTTTAGCTTCGTTTATTGCAGTTTATCCATCGCTCGGTAAATGGTGCTAACGACTTTCGGGACAGAGCCTCGTTTACAACAACCTTTATAAATAACCCCTTTACTTTCTATATCATTACCTGTGATTTATGACGCCTTAACAGGCTGAATGAGGGGATTAAATTCTCTATTTCATGGGTTGAGGAACAAAATGGATAAAAAAGAACTTGCTTTACAGGCAGTTGAAGTCGCTAAGAACAGCGGTAAGATAAGAAAAGGAACTAACGAAGTAACAAAGGCATTGGAAAAAGGAATTGCGAAGCTCGTTGTATATGCAAAAGATGTGCAGCCTGCAGAAATAATAATGCATCTTCCTATTCTGGCAAAGGAAAAAAACGTGCCTTGCATCGAAGTTGATTCTAAAGAAGAATTAGGAGCGGCAGCAGGAATCGGAATGCCGACTGCAAGCGTAGCGATTGTCAATGAAGGAGAAGCAAAGAAATTGATTGCACAGTTAAAAGCAGAATAAAATGGGAAGCGATAAGCCACAGAAGAAGCCTTTAGTCATGAATGAGACAAAGGAACAGAAAGCACCGGAACAAAAAGGTTCCAATCAGGTATATTTCTCGCAGGCAACTCCTGCAAGAGTGGAAGAAATAATGGGAAGGACCGGAACAAGAGGAGAAGTGACACAAGTCAGATGCAAAGTTCTTGCCGGAAGAGATGAGAGTAAATTCTTAAGAAGAAATGTCCGAGGCCCTATACAAATCGGAGATATTCTTATGCTCAGAGAAACAGAATACGAAGCCCAAAAGATGGGCGGCAAAGGAAGAAAATGAAGAATACCAAACTAAAAGTTTGTTTACACAATCGAGACAAAGCCTCGCTGTGCCCATCTCGACAAATCGAGATTGGGTTTCATTTTGAGGTTTCAAAATGAAATGCTCATTCTGCGGCTATGAGATAGAAAGAGGGACTGGAAAAATAAAATTCATGAAAGATGAGAAAGTTGTCCATCTCTGCGGAACAAAATGCGAAAAGAATATGTTCAAGCTAAGAAGGATTCCGCGTGAAACAGCATGGACTGCTGATTACAAAGCTGCAAAAGCAATGAGAATGGCAACAGAACAGCATAAAGACCACAGTAACCAGAAAAAAGCAAAATCAGAAGTCAGGAAAGCAAAGCCGGAACAAAAGACACAATCTCGGCAAAGCCAAGCTGTGCACAGCTCCGCTGTTGAATCCCGGGCAAAATAATAATATTAATTTCAAAAACAAAAATGAACGAAAAAACTCTTGTTATATTCAAACCGGATGTATTGGCAAGAGGTCTTGCCGGAGAAATATTATCAAGGTTTGAAAAAGTCGGCTTGAAAATTGTCGCCATGAAAATGGTCATGGCTGATGAAAATATTGCAAAGGAACATTACAGAAAAGATGATGAGTGGCTTTTAAAAAAAGGGAAGCAAATGATGCAGACCCTTAATATTTCAGATGGAGACCCTAAGAAATACGGGCAGATGATTTGCGACTCATTATCAAGTGATTTAAGAATATATCCAATAATCGCACTTATTTTGGAAGGACATAAAGCGATTTCGGCTGTGAAAAAACTAGTCGGGCCGACAAATCCTGAAGAAGCGATGCCCGGAACAATAAGAGGGGATTTTTCACATGACAGTTATCTGTTAGCAAACATAAACAAAAGGCCTGCAATAAATTTAGTACACTGCACAGACGATTCAAAAGAAGTAGACAGAGAGATTAAATTATGGTTCAGTCCTGAGGAAATAGTTTCCTGGAGAAAACCAGACGAAATTATCAATTACAGAAGAGGAAAATAAATGGCTGACGAAAAATTAGCAAAGATGCTGAGAGTTGTAAGTGATCCTGTCCGTATCAGGAATATAGCCACTTCTGCCCATATTCACCACGGAAAATGTATTTCTGGGAATTCGAGAGTGTTTCTAACAAATGGTATGATAAAAACCGCTGAACAGATTTTTGATGAGGTTTCTAAAGAGGGAAAAGTGCATAAAGAAAATGATGACCATACAATATTTGTCCCTAAAAATAAAATAGAAATCTTCTCGCTGAATAAAGAAACACGTAAAGTTGAGAAGAAACCAGTCCAGTATGTGTGGAGATTGAGGGGGGGCAATACAATAAAAATAAATCTTAGAAATGGGTTTGAAATAAATACAACTCCCGAGCACAGATACCTTTTATTTAAAGAAGGGTTTAAGTATGTTGAAGCGAAAGATGTTAAAATTGGGGACAGAGTAGTTTGCGCACGAAATCTTAATAATGAAACTAGCATGAGTATCAAAAAAACTTTCCTTGAATTATTGTCAAAAAACAACTTTTATGCCAATTTAAATAATGAATTTGCATCGGATCTAAAGAAAAAAATACTTTCTCACGGAATTAAAAATATAACTGCATCAGTGAAACATAAATCGTTTTATCATGGAATTTGGCAGAACAGATATAATCTGAAGGATTTGCTTGAGATTGCAAAAACATTCTCGATTGATTTAAATGAAGTCTATGATAACGTAGATAAGATTTTTTACAGAACAGGAAAACAGAGGGGACACAATTCTTTGGCCATGAAACTGCCTAGCGACTTCGAGAAATTCTTTTATTTAGCTGGCTTGTTTTTGGGAGATGGGTCTAGAGCTAAATTTATAGCAGGAAAAGAACAGCTTGCGTCTTATGTTGAACAAATATGCAGAAAACTTCATGTCAAGACAAGAAGGGTCGAAAGAGCCGATAGGACACCAGAAATACACGTGAATTTGAGTTTAATTTATATGTTCAACAGCTTATTTGATTATCCTTTAAGGAAAAAATCACACAACATCAAGATATCTGAATTTGTATGGAAAAATGAGAATAAAAATGTTGCTGCATTATTAAGAGGCTATTTTGATACGGACGGTTGCGTTGAAAAATCAAGAAGCGCCGTTACAATAAGCTCTGTAAGCACAAGAATGATTGATGATTTGCATTTGCTGTTATTAAGATTTGGCTGTGTTGCGATAAGAGAAAAAGATAATACGTTAGCGATTTCTGGAGCTTCTGCATTAAATTTCTTAAATAACATAGGATTTGAATTGAAAGAAAAATCCGCAAAATTAGAAGTTTTAACATCTAAGGCAACAGGAAGCATTGTTTGCGATGCAATTAAAGCTGGAAATCAAATTATGCTTCTCAATAAAAAACTGAAAGACATAGCTGCAGATGATATTTCGCTCATAGAAGTCAAAAAAATAGAAGCAGGATTTGAAGAAGTAGTTTATGACTTTACAGTTCCAGAAACGCATAATTTTATGGCAGAAGGAATGGTAATTCACAATACGGCACTCACAGACAATTTACTCGCAGCCGCAGGCTTAATGTCTGAAAAAGCAGCAGGAGATCTGGAAGCAGGAATGGCCACATGGCAGCATGCAGATGAGCAGGAACGTTTAATGACGGTTGATTCAGCAAATGTTTCAATGGCTCACACTTTTGACGAAAAAGAATTTTTGATTAATTTAATTGATACTCCCGGTCATGTCGATTTTGGAGGAAATGTCACCAGAGCGATGCGCGCAGTAGACGGAACTATAGTATTGGTCTGCGCATCTGAGGGAATCATGCCGCAAACTGAGACTGTTTTACGCCAGGCAATCAGAGAAAGAGTTAAACCGGTTTTGTTTATTAATAAATGCGATAGACTGATTAAAGAGATGATGTTCACTCCCGAGCAGATGCAGAAAAGATTTTCAGAGATTGTTCTGAAATTCAACAAATTAATTGAAAGGTTTGCAGAACCGGAGTTCAGGGAGAAATGGAAAGTTGACATAATGGATGGTTCGGTTGCATTTGGCTCTGCAAGAGACAACTGGGCTATGTCGGTTGCTTTCATGAAAAAGAAAGGCATTTCGTTTAAAGATATTCTTAATATTTACAACTTAGATGAAGATGCAAGGAAGAAATGGGTTTGGGAGAAAGCACCATTGCATGAAGTTTTGCTTGATATGGTCATCAAACATCTTCCTAATCCAAAAGAAGCACAAGCTTACAGAATTCCCAAGATATGGAGAGGGGAAGCTGAATCTGAATTAGGAAAGAATCTGCTTAATTGCGACCCTAAAGGAAAATTGATGTTCGTCATCACGAGAATCCTTATCGAGCCTCGTTCTGGCCGTGAAATCGCCGCAGGGAGATTATTTTCAGGAACGATGGCTGCAGGGCAGGAAGTATTTGTTTCCGGAGAAAATAATAAGCAAAGGATACAGAATCTGTATATCTATAAAGGAGTCAAGACAGAAATGATTGAATCCATTCCATGCGGAAATATTATCGCTATAATGGGAGTTCGTACAAGAGCTGGAGATACTATTTCAGTCGAGGAAGAAATTCCATTCGAGGAAATCAAGCATATATTCGAGCCAGTTGTTACAAAAGCGATAAGAGCTAAAATCCCTCAGGATTTGCCTAAGCTTGTTGAGGTTTTAAGACAAGTTACAAAAGAAGATCCTTCCATCAAAGTTGAGATTAATGAAGAAACAGGAGAGCATCTTCTGCACGGAATGGGAGAGCTGCATTTAGAGATTGTAGAAAACAGAATCAAGACAGAAAAAAATGTTGATGTTATTGGTTCACCGCCAATAGTTGTTTACAGAGAATCTGTTGCCGGTGTTTCTCCTGAAGTCGAAGGAAAATCGCCGAATAAGCACAATAAGTTTTACATGATTGTAGAACCTATGACTCCTGAACTGACTAAAGCGATTGCAGACGGATTTATTCCAACTGGTCCTGTTAAGAAAAGAGACCCTAAGTTGTGGGAAGCGTTAGAAGCGGCAGGAATGGAATCTAAAGTCACCAGACAAGTTAAAGATATATTTAACGGAAGCATACTTCTTGATCAGACTCGCGGTATTGTTGGCATTGATGAAGTTATGGAAATGGTCATTGACGGATTTGAAGATTGCATGAGTCATGGACCACTTGTACGTGAGCCTTGCAACGGAGTTATTGTTAAATTAATGGATATATCTTTGCATGAAGATGCAATACATCGCGGTCCTGCACAGGTTTTGCCGGCGGTACGTGATTCTATAAGGGGTGCTATGATGCAGGCCAAACCTACAATCTTTGAACCAATACAGACATTATTGTTTGAAGCTCCAATCGAATATATGGGTGAGCTTACTAAACTAGTTACACAGAAAAGAGGAATATTACTTGATGTTATTAACGAAGATGAACACTTTGTGACTGTAAAAGGAGATATTCCAGTTGCTGAGACGTTTGGTTTATCGAATGATTTGCGTTCTGCAACTAATGGACGAGGAGTTCAATCCATGGCTGACCAGACATTCAAAAGGATGAGCGGAGAATTGCAGGCTAAGGTTGTTCAACAGATAAGAGAAAGGAAGAAGCTCAGCGTTGATGAGATGGGTGTTGCTAAGACACATAGCGGATAGATTAATTAAATCGCGAGCCGATGCTAACTTAACAATTTTTTAGATTAAAATTAAACTAGAAAGATTTGAGCAAAGGACTTCTAAAGTAAGCCCGCCCAAAAAGTTTATATTAACATAGTTCTTAATGATATACTTGAAAAACAACAAAAGCAATTTGATGCTAAAGCTGTTAGCCGGAGCAATATTAGTCATAATACTGTCTGTTGCTACTCAGAATAACAGCCGGGAATTTGAAGAAACAGAAATAGTCCCTTTAATAAAAGAGATAAAGCCAATAGTTGAAGAAGTGATTCCTGAAGAACCCGTTTATCTGCAGTTCAATAAAACACTTCCTAACCATTACTGCTGGTACGTTCCTTTTTATGTAGAATACGTTACACCAGACCGAGAATCAAATGTAAAAGTAACATTAAACAGTGATGAGAAAATACGGGTTTATGCTGTAAAAAACGCAGTCTCTTCTTTTTATGAATGTGTTAACAATGAGCTGGTCAATAACACAAAAGATTATGATTACATAACAGATTTAGAAGACACATTTCCGGTCACGAATGGAAGCGGATTGGTAATAAGAGCTCCGAAAGGGGGAAATATTCTGATGAAATTCAAGTATGAGAGCAAGAAATGACAAAGAAAATTTAATTTCTTTATTTTCCTTCCATTTCATCCACATGCCCTAATTCTTTAGGCCCGAGAATATTTTTCATGATAAAGTCCACTGTCCTTTCAAAATGCCTCAAAAGATACCACATTTTTGCCTTAAATGTTGGAAGAACAAATTCTTTTCCTTCATCCATTTTTGAAACTATTGCTTTTGCAACAATATAGGGATCTCCTGCGAGCTTATTAAAATTATTAACACACATTGTTTTCCCGTATTTTTTATAGCAGTCATATGCGCTTTCTGCAAATCCTGTTTTCATTCTTGCAGGAAGAAGTATCGTGCTTGTTACATTTGAACTTTTAAGTTCATACCTCAAGCTTCTGTTAAATCCGTATAAAGCAGATTTTGTGGAATTGTATGTTGTAAAATAAGGCAGCGGAGTAAAAGCAACCACGCTTCCTGTATGAATTAGCCTTCCTTTATTCCTCTGCTTCATGTAAGGAAGAACGAGGCTTGAAAGATGCTGATATGCAACAACATTTACTTCGAACATACTCTTTATGTCTTCATCGCTTTGTTTTTCAAATCTAACTGATTTTCCAAATCCTGCATTATTGAATAAATAATCAATTTGTCCTTCTTTTTTTACAATGAAATTAATTAATTTTTTCCTAAATGATTTGTCGCTTAAATCCCCCGAAACAACATGAATAGTTCCCGTTAAATGCTCATCAAGACATTCATTTTTTAATTCGATCAGATTTTCTTTTCTTCTTGCAATGACATAAACGTGAAGCCCTTTTTTGCACAAAAGCTTTGCAATGTGTCTGCCTAACCCGGAAGAACTTCCAGTAACCAGCGCGATTTTCCTGCTGTGTTCAGCCTGTGCGTCCATATAAAAAGAATTTGACTAATAACATATTTAAAGCTTTCCAGAAAACTATCTTCTATTCCTGAAATAAGCATAAATCAAGCCAAGAACAACAATAAAAACAGCCAGCGCAGACTTATCTGCTGCCAATAAAAAGAATGCAGCAAGAGCCAGTATCAAAAACGATTTGTAATTATATGCCATTTTATTTTATAATTATCATTCTTTGATTCAGACAAGCCTTAGAATTCTGCACTGGCAAAACAATAAACGATTTGACTGCGATTCCAACTTCACTAGACACATCATTCAGATCAATCGAATATGTTGCTTCTGCTCCGGGAGCCAATGATTCCATATTCTTTCTGTAAGCTTTCTTAGCTTCATTAGAAGCTTCAAAGTAAGAGCCTTCAATCGTAGATTTTCCGCTGTTTCTGAAAGTGAATGAAATCTTATTATTTTGATTTACAATCGAACCCGGAACTATTCCTGCGACAACTGTGCACTTAGAATCAAATTCAGGTGCTTCAGACTTGAACGCTTGTTTTTCAACTGCAGGAGATGTACCGCCTTGAGAAGCAGGCGCCGCTGTTTCTTTTTGAGTGACAACTTTAGGTGAAGCAATTAAATATGCGACGTAAAGAACAACGAATAAAACAACTATGATAGCCAGAACAATCTTCCATGCATTTCTCTTTCTTTCCGTTAATCTGGGAGGCTCCCAGTTTGGGTCTATCGGCATATAGTGAATAAATAACTTGCTGTTTATAAATTTTAAGGATTTTTAGGCTCATATTCCAGATAATACGCTCTAAAAGACAAACTCCTGAATGTTTTAAAACTTGGCTTCTAATTCAAATTCAATCTGAGAATAAATCTCCCCGAGGATAAAACTTACCTTTTCCCTGATGAAACTGGGAATTAATCTGCCCAATCGTGTCGGAATCAATCTTAGTTTAACTAATCTAAACAAATTCTGATCAATCATTAACTCAACAGCTTTTCTATTGAAGAAATGTACGTGGCTCCATGCATTATAAGCTCCTGCGCAGTTATAATACGGAACAGTTATGTGCAATCTGGCTTTATCAAAACAATGCCTGTGCAGTTCTTTCAGAACAAGAACTGGATTTTCAACATGCTCCAGTATTTCATACATTTCAATGTAAGGATACTTCTCTTTTAACGGATAAGGAAACTTGTCGAAATCAAAAACCACATCAACATTTCTTAATTTTGCGTAGTGAACATTTAGATAGCCGGGAAATGTCTTTTCTCTGCATCCAAAATTAAGGTTCATAGCAAGGATAAAACCGAGGTTGTTATTAAAATTAACGGCTCTGTCCCAAATCTCGCGATTTGCCGTTAGCACCGACTCAGCTTGTAATAATGCAGCGAAGAGAAATCGTTGCAGTCCCGTATGGCACAATCTCGACAAAGTCGAGCTGTGCGCAACTTCGTTGCTGAGCGTCCCCTGCAACTCATTTTATACTGCAACATACTAAGCCTCGTTTATTGGTGCTAACGACTTTCGGGACAGAGCCAAAATTAACCTAACCTTTATATACTTCAACACCATAAAAAACTTAAAGTTTAGGTGAGAAGACGGTAACCCCAAAAGAAACACCGCATGATAGAAACCTTTCTTGGAGAGAATTAGAAGCCATATTTGTCCATATGTACGTGATGGGCAATTGGAAAGAATATAAAAGAGATCCAGGAATAAGGACCGCAGTCAGCAATTTCTTCACGAATGGAGAGAACGGAAAAACATTCTATGATTCTTTTATTGTATCTTCAGGCAAAGCTGATATAGCGACACAAAAAGAAGAAGCAGAAAAACTTATTGCGGCAAAAGGATTATATGCAACCGCGTCCCAGATAGAAGATGAGGATAAAAGAAGAGAATTTCTTCACAATGAACGAAACAAGATGCTTGCATTCCTGGCAAAAAAAGACGGATGGGCAGACCAGTGGAGAGCTTACATAGAATCTCAAGAGGGAAATAGAATATTCGAGAGAAACATAACAGCACAGTGCGTAGGAAATCTGACATCGATTCTTGACAGGCTTGGAGATTTCAGCAGCAACCAATACTGCTCAGTTTTCATTGAGGTTCCCAAAGATGGAGATTTTAAAGTCAATGGAAGATACTTCTCGGATGCAAGAAACGTCCCGAAAATAAATACAGGGCAGAAAGTGGCAGCGATAGCTTATGGAAGGGATGCTGAAAAGGCATTAGACAGGGTAGAATCCATGCTTAATGCTGTGCGAAAAGAAAGCCTGCTGGAACATATCGCAAATTCTGTAATGCCTAATTTCAAAGAGATAGATGCCTGGGGCGGATTGGCCGGTTAATATAAACTCACAAGCAAGCCGACATCGCTCGTTAAATGGTGCTAACGACTCTCTAGAATCGGACAAAAACCATAGCAATCTTTATAAATACCCCCCTTTATTCATGTTCTTAGGGGGAGATTAGGTATTTGAATGAAAGCTATTGCCCGGCATAGCCGTGCAAAGACTTGCTAATCGCAAGCTTTAAATAGCAATATCAAAGCCTAAAATTCATAACACTCATTTGGAGGAGTAAATAATATGGCAAAAGGAAAACCACACATAAATATTGTATTTGTAGGTCATGTAGACCATGGAAAATCAACAACAGTAGGCAGGCTTCTGTACGATTCAGGAATCATAGACGAACAAACTATGAAGAAACTAAAAGACAGAGCAGCAGAGCTTGGTAAGACTGGTTTTGAATTTGCCTATATCATGGATGTTACAAAAGAAGAGCAGGAAAGAGGAGTTACAATCGATTTAAGCCATAAGAAATTCGAGACTCCAAAATATTACTTTACAATAATTGACGCACCTGGCCACAAAGACTTCGTTAAGAACATGATTACAGGAGCGGCACAGGCAGATGTTGCGGTACTTGTCTGCGGTGCAAACGAAATCAAAGGAACAGAAGGAGTTGCAGAATTACCTCCCCAGACAATTGAACATGCAAGATTGACAAAGATTCTTGGAGTTCAGCAATTAATTGTCGCGGTCAATAAAATGGATATGCAAAATTATTCTCAGGACAGATTTGAAGGAGTCAAGAAAGCAATTTCTGGATTATTGAAAGCATCAGGATGGAAAGTCGAAGATGTTCCATTCGTCCCAATCGCTTCATTGAAAGGGGATAATGTTGCCAAGAAATCAACAAATATGCCTTGGTACACTGGACCGACATTAGTTGAAGCTATGAATAATCTTAAAGAACCTCAGAAGCCAACAAACCTGCCATTAAGACTGCCTTTGCAGGATGTCTATAAGATTGCAGGAATAGGAACAGTTCCTGTCGGCAAGGTTGAATCTGGCATTATGAAAATCAATGACAAAGTTATAATTGTTCCAGGAAGAGAAGGAAAAGGAATCATTGGTGAAGTCAAATCAATTGAAATGCACCATGAACAATTAACTGAAGCAGAACCTGGTGACAATGTCGGTTTCGTAGTCAGAGGAGTGGATAAGAAAGATATTGCAAGAGGAGATGTTTTAGGACATACTGCAAATCCACCAACACTGGCAAGCGAATTCACAGCACAGATTGTTGTATTGAATCACCCAACTGTAATCACAATTGGTTACACTCCGGTATTCCACATACATACAGCGCAGGTTGCATGCCAAATTACTGAAATAGTCAAAAAGCTTAATCCGGCAACAGGTGAAGTTGTTCAGGAACATCCTGACTTCATCAAGAACGGAGATGCTGCAATCATAAAATGCAAACCGGTGCAGCCTTTATGCATCGAAAAGCAGAAAGATATTCCTCAGATGGCAAGATTTGCAGTCAGGGACTCTGGCGCAACTGTTGCAGCAGGAATGTGCATTGACTTAGTCAAGAAAGAACTGGCTAAGTAAAAATTATTTTTTATTTAATCATGGAGAACTGATTAGATTCTCTGTGGCCCACAGGAACTCATGTTTATGGCAGGTCAGAAAGCAAGAATAAAGATAGCGAGCACAGACATAGACAAGATAAATACTGTCTGCGATTACATTAAAGATATTTCCAGCAGAACAGGAGTTTCAATCCGCGGCCCGATTCCTTTGCCTACTAAAAAACTTAAGATAACTACAAGAAAAACTCCCTGCGGCAACGGAAAAGCTTCTTTCGACCGCTACGAGATGAGAATCCATAAGAGACTGATTGATTTGGGTGTTGATGAGCGTTCTTTGAGACTTGTTATGAGAGTGCCTATTCCTGAAGGATTGAATATTGAGATAGAGATGATTTGATTGTGTTAAAGCGCCCCGGCCAAATTCTAATTAAAATACTAACGAACCGAGAAAACGTTTTTAGTTTGTAATTATTACGAATAGAATTTGGCTTGTGTTGTTTGCTGAGTTCGACTACAGGACAGCTCTGGCAAAGTTATTTAAAGTAATTACATTCTATTAGAAAAATGGCATATAAAACTTATGTGAAGGGCAAAGTTTCTGAAGGATTATGGCCATGTGAAAAAGGGTTTACGCTTTATGATGAAAAAAGAAATTTTCTCGGCAGCGGAGTTTTTCCGACATTGGCAGTAAAAGAAGACAGGTTAGAAATTATGGTAAGGGGCGAGAAAAAAGGCAGATTTTTAGTGCATTTTATCAATGCAGGGGGATTGGGATTTTTTGGAAATAACTCATACTGGGTACCCAAATCATTAGTAACAAGAGAAGCGCACTGAGAAACCTTTAAATAACAACAATTTTCTAATTGAAAATTTTCCACAAGACAACCTCAGATAATATTTATATACTGGTACTACGCAGTAATAGAATATGAATTACTCAGAAAGAAACAGAAAAGTTGCAATTTCTCGATGGAAAAAAGTACATGAACTCGAATTGAGCAGAATAAAGAATACGCAGGAAATTATCAGGCATAAAGCACTAATCTGCGGATTTCTTGCCGGAGATGGGAGCGTTCAAGAAAAAAAAAGAAAAACGTTTTCGTATTGCCAAGTTGACTTTTTCGCTGATGACAAAAAAATGCTGAATGATTATGTCTATTCCATAAAGGAAGTCTATGACAAAACTCCAACAATAAAAAACGAAAATCAGTTCATCACAGCAAGACTGAGTTCCAAAACTGTTGTACAAGATCTTAAAAAAATTGCTTCATTTGGCATTAAAACATGGCTTCCTCCCGAGTCTCTTTTTTCGATAAAAGGTACAAAGGAGAACTGGTTGCGAGGATTTTTCTCTGCAGAAGGATATGTAGAACCAAATGCCATTAAAATACAAACTGTGAATGAGGCAGGCATGACTAAAGTGGTTGAAATGCTAAATGATTTAGGAATAGACAACAAACAATATGAATATCAGCCAAAAGATATCAATCATTCAAAAGTGCATATAATAAGAATAACAAAAAAAGAAGCACTTGAAAGGTTTTATAATAAAGTAGGATTTTCACACTACAAAAAGGCAACTGTGCTTAAAAAAGCACTAGGTTTATAAAACTGCTCGAAAGACTCAATGCTAGGCTGTCGTGGCACAACCTGGTACTGCGCAAATCAAGTGCTTAAACGGCAATTGAGCGTAAGCCTGGAATAACATTCCAAGGAAAGTACCATAAAGCTTGTTTCCGCAAGGATATCCCGGTTCAAATCCGGGCGACAGCGCTTATGATAAAGGTTATAAACAACTGCAAACGACTCACATTTAATGGGCTCGTAGCGCAGCCTGGTTAGCGCATCGGACTCTTAATCCGAGGGTCGCCGGTTCAAATCCGGCCGGGCTCATATTTTAATTTGTGCAGTTGCTACCGAGCAAAGTGAGTGTAGTATTACGGCCGAGCTCACCATTTTTTCGACTCTGTCCCAAATCTGAAATTTGCCGTTA
>Ga0208375_1001167_pt1 | contig 31335 bp, 18 predicted proteins | sample RifOxyD1_FD_184038 | JGI IMG/M metagenome (GOLD analysis project Ga0208375, IMG submission 184038) | Soil microbial communities from Rifle, Colorado - Rifle Oxygen_injection D1 (SPAdes) | ecosystem: Environmental > Terrestrial > Deep subsurface > Rock core/Sediment | place: Rifle, Colorado...
TATTGACATAATCCTTCTCAAAAACTTCCGGGAGCATTCCTTTCTGCCTGGCTAGAAGTAACTCAATGCTCTTCTCAGTTTTGAGCCTCAGAAAATCGACCAGAAATACACTGCCCTCCGGCTTCAGAATACGTTCAATCTGGCGAAACAACCGCCCGAGGTGCTCGCAAGTCGGAAGATGATGCAAGGCCATCGTACTGATCACTCCGTCCGCCGATCCCGATTCGATCTCCTTCAGTTCGGTGATATCGCTTTTAAGAAACTGAACGTTTTTTAGCCCTTTTTCCTGAACATGTTCCCAGGCGAGCTTAAGCATGTTGTCTGAAAGGTCGACACCAACGAAGTGAATGTGCGGATTCAGCTCAGCAACACGGCCAAGGGCGCGCCCCGGACCGCACGCGAGGTCATAAACTTTCCCACAGCCCCGGATCGTCCGGGTAATATGAATCGCGTGAAAAAGGTGACTGGCCGCGAGTTCCGATTGTCCTGAAGCGACCTCGGCGAAAGCACGGGTTTGAGCCTCATCTTCCATCGCCTGAACGGGTTCCGGAACCCTGAGACCCGATCCGCGGGCCCAAAGTTCCGTAAAAATCAAACGAAGCAAGGATAGGGTCGGCATCTTGTAAAGATATCGGTGTTCAGGTTGGATTGCATTTTGATTTTGCAAGCGCTCCTGAAGATCGTTAAACGATAATCTTGCCGATCAAATCCGCAATCGTAGCCGCGCGGGGCGCCTTTTCTCCTGCTTCTCTTTCAAGCGGGACCACTACATACGCCTGAGGCGATATCGGAGGCTCTGCTTTCTGCTCTCGTCGCGACGCTTTTGCCGAAGATGCCGAACGTGACGAGCTTGCCGCCACCCACACCGTCCCTGTGATGAGCGCTCCCACTGCAATCAGTGGAAACATATACAAACCACCTTCCTCCCATATTCCATTTTACACCCGAACGATTTAACAATGAAGGCTGTTCTACTTTGTTGAAGTTACTTAATAATTCTGAAACCTAGGCATATTTCGCCTATTTACGTTCCTCCTTCTTTCTTCGACAATGATCTTATGAGCGCTTACGCGGATCGCGCGGCGCCGGCTTCTTCGCCGTGCCCGACCGGAGATTTCGAAAATTTCGTGATCAGCAATCACCTCGAAGAGAAACCAGCCGCGCCCAAAACCCCGGTTACCACACCGCCCGCGTCTGATGACGACGACTTCGCTTTCCCCGAGGCCCTGACCAGTCCGAACCTCTTCCAAGCCATCCAGGGGATCGAACTCGCGCTCCACAAAGAACGCGCCAGAAGCGAACGTCTCCGCACCGCCCTCGCCGATCTTCATGCAAAATACCGTCACCACGTTTTGGCTCTTCAGGAGCGCCTCAAGAACGCCAGTAATCGCGAGCAGGACCTCCTCGCGCAACTCAGCCCGCAACACCAACTCGAGAACAATCTCCGCGCCCAACTCGTGACCGCGAATCAACGCGCGGAGGACCTCAAAACTCAGCTCGATCGATTTCACCTCGAAAAGTCCGAAGAAAAAACGAAAGCTCATTTCGAGCTTCAGCTCCTGCAATCGTCGCAGGAATTCAACGCCAAGCGCACGCAGCATCTCGAAGAGGCGCTCGAAGCCTGCCGGAGAGAGTTCGACGCATTCCGAATAAAAGCGGAGCAGGATAGAACCGCGTTGAAAGACCAGGAATCGCAGCTCAAAGCCTCTCTTCAGGCATCCCGAGCCGAACAGAAAAGCCTTTCAAAGAAACTGGCCCAACTCACGGCCGAGATCGACCAATATCGCGCCGCCTGGCTGAAGACCGCGTCGATTCAGCAGGCAAATAAAATGCTCGCCGCGCAACGCGATGAACTGCAGCAGGAAGCCGTTCGGATGCGGCAGCGACTCGCGCTGGAACAGCAACACCGCCAGGACGCCGAAGCAGCTCTTCAGGCCGAGCGCAACGAAAAATACATGCTCCTTTCCTGCTTGAAATCGGCGGAACTCAAACTCTCCCAGGCTGAGAGCAGAAAACCTTCCGAGCCCAGCGGCTTCGAAAACCTCACCCAGGACGACGCTGAAAAGCTCCTCAGCCGTTATCTCGCCGGGCATCTCGACACTAGAGTTTAATCAAGAATTCTGTGTACTTACCGATTCGGCACAAATCCCCACCCAACATTGACACAATGCATTATATCCGCTATTTATGCCATCGCGAAAGGCCGTACGTTATGATCGCCGCGAGGCTCCCCATTTTTTTCGCGATTGCTGCCGCTTCGGCGCTTCTGATGCTTTTTCAGACTCTCGGGACACGAGCGCACGCGGACCCCGGCCCCGATCTGGAAGCAAAGCTCAGCTTTCGTCCTTACTCGTCATCCTACCTGCCCTACACCGGTGGAAGACTCAGCCATGTCCAAGAGGCCGCTCCCGTTTTTCCTTACGCTGGCTGGATCGCCCCGAAACTGCTCGCCCAGCTCCAGGAACGATCAACGATAGAACGAATGGATCAGGCGCGCGTCGCGGTTCTGGATGCCTCCGGGACTAAAGAGCCACTCACTCCGAGGGTTTCCAAAACCCACTATGATCCGACATTTCCGAGCTGGGCCGGATTCTGCAATCAGTGGAGCGCGGCCGCGAGCGACCCGGAAGTCAACCGGATCATCCGCAAGACAGAAGGCCTGATCTGCGGCGACGCCCTTCTCACCAAAGGGGAAATCAAGGAACTCTTCACCGGCTTTTACGTCACAAAACAGCGGGAAATGTACGGAGACCGTTATCCGCGCAAAGAAGCAAGAGAGCGACGAAAATGGAAAAAACTGCTGGGCTTCGATGATTTGCCAGCCCATGTCTTTCACGAAAAACTTTACGAGAACCTCGCGCGCGATCAGGCCGTGATTCTGGACATGGAATCGTCCCCGGAGGTCTGGAACTTCCCCGTATTCGCGGCGGAAACGAAATTTTACGAATTCGAATTCGACGAGCGGACACCCTGGACGTTTGCCTGGCCGCAGATCTCTCACCTGCCGTCACGAATTCTCGAGGCAAAAGACGACGAGAGCCGCGAAGTCTTGAAACGGCTTCAGGAACTCGATTCGTTTCTCGAAAGGGCACTCGTCTCGAACGTCACGGGCGCCGAAGTCGCGGCCGCGGCCCGGCCGTTTTCGTTTCTGAAGCGGTATTTCGGATTCTCTCCCACCGTCAAAGATCTCATTCGAAAGCGCACTCGACTCATGGATTCCCTGGTCAAACAGGATCTCCTACGGCTCCAGACCGGATACCAGGTCAAAAGAGCACGAACTAAATTGGAGTTCGCGGTTGAATCGACGTTCGCCGCAACAAGTGACTTCTGGAGGCAGGAAACTTACGAATATCTCCTGATCGAACTGGATTCAAAGCTGATCAGCTCAGCTTGGCTTACCCCGCCGAGAAAACGGCCCGATTTCATGTGGGTTCCGATTCGGGCCAATCTGAAGGACCCCTTGCTCGCGACCGAGCAGTTTGCCTATCGGGACGCTCTCAAGGATCTTTACGACCTCACGTTACGCTGTATCGACGTCGCTGACATCGTCCAGCTATTTCAAACTGCCGAGTCGGCACCCTCGGACTTTTTCGCGGATCAGGATCGCGCGACTCAATTCGTGGCGGCCCTCTCGAAAGTTCTCCCGGTGATCCATGCGGACGTTCTGAAAGAAAAGCTCTCAAGATTCAATCCGCCCGCCCCGGGCCGGGAGAAGCTTTGATCGATTCCGCGCTTATTTTCTGACCAACCGGTAGAAGTCGGGATTGCCGGGCAACCGATCTGCCAGAGCTTTTGGGCGGTATCGAGAAGAACCGTCCCGGCGCCACAATGGTAAAATTCGATTTCACTCACCTTCTCTTTTTGATTCATATCAAAAAGCGTGTAGATGATTTCGGAATTGAACCAGACCAGGCCTTCGGCTTCCTGACGCGTTTCGATCGCCGGATTGACCCAGTAAAGTTCCAGCTTGTCGCCTGAAACCGTATTGGGGCTGACATAGATTCCGGCCTCCCCCTTCAGAAGATTCTCAAACTTAAGATCGTCGGCCTTAGCCACGATCTTTCTGCCCGAGGCGTCCTGAAACACACCCTTCCTGCTCTTCAGTTCGAGCCGGGCACCGTTCGAATCCTGATACTTGCCGCGATATTCCGAAGGGATCACGCCGCACGCCGAACTCGTCGCCAGAAGAATCGTTGCAAGCACCGCCTTCAGAACCCATTTTTGTTTCATATGTCTCGTCCTTTCGGTTTCTCACCAGCTCCGATCAGAATTCCACGCGGTGGACGACTACCGTCCGGCCGCTTTCCTGAACCTCGAGCTCCACGATTCCGCCGTTGTTTTCATGCTTCGCCAGGATCGGTATCACGAACTTCGTACTCTGTCCCTGAAGCAGCGGATTCAGGTACTGCGGGTTCGGCCCGATCACGACGAAGGCATCGGATTCGCGGCTGTCTTTGGCCAGAATGCGTGCCTTGAGCTGCAGGCTTTTCAAGACGACCCGCGAATTCACGTTCTTGACCTTGTAATAGAGGCGCGCGACGCCCCCTTTCGAAAGCGAGGCGGCGCTCCCCTCGAGTTCGATCGTGTAATCGTTGATGACCGGAATTTCGCGCGTCTGATCCACCAGACCGATCCGTCGTCCCGCCGCAGTCGCTTCCAGCACGAAGGGAATCCGAGGCGCACCGCCCGCCCGGGCGATCACGCCGAACTCGACCACCTTGGACTCGCCCGGCGCGAGCACTCCGACGAGCGCTTCGCCCCGGGTGATTTCGATCGCGCTCGATTTCGAGCTGAAACGCACCGAAAAACTCGAATCAGTCGCCGCTTCAGATTGGTTCTTCACCTTGATCCGGATCACGCCTTCCATTCCCTCATGGAGAGCGGGCGATTCCGCGAACGTCATGCTGGCGATGTAGCGAACCTCGATTCTCAAGGTCTCCTGCCCGATCACCCGGCCCTGAAAATAGGCCGTCAGCCTGATCAAATGGGCCTCGTTCGCGACCTCCTCCGTCATCCGGAATTCAAGAATATCCGAGACCGTCGTTACGCTTTTGGCCCGAAGATCCCGGGCGAGACTCGCTTCGGCCTGCGTGAGCACCGCGGCGCCCTCGGCAAGAGCTTCGATCTTCACCTTCACGTCTTTCGAGGCGATTTTGGCAACTGCAAAATTTCGCAACTTGATCCGCATTCGAAGAGCTTCACCCGGTTCATGAAGACCGTTCGGAATGGTCTCAAGTACCGCCGCTTCCATCAGGCGGACCGGGCGCAGGTTGAAATCCTGTGTCTCATCCGCGCGACCCCGCTTGTACTCGCGTGCGGCATAGCCAGGATAGACCTCCGCGAATTTGGCATCATGAGCCTGACCGAAAGCCGCATCATAAAGGTCATCGAAACGTTCGGAGTAGGCCGAGGCACGAGCTTTTTCAAAGTGCCTGTTATACGCCGATGGATACATGCTTCGATAAGCCTCAGCGGAAGCGGCCTGAAAACTCTGATTGTAGGCATATTGGTAGGCCTGGTCGTACGCGGGCTGATACGCGAGTTCATAACCCCGTCTTCGGCCCTCATCATTACCGCGCTCGAAATCGCGCCGGTAATTGCCGGCTTGAGCCCGGCGGCAACCGTCACGATTGCTCGTGTGATAGGCGCGGTCGTAAGCGTTGCGGTACAGGGAGGTATAGGTGGAATGAAATCCCTCGTCGTATCCGGACTCATACGCGTTCAGGTAAGCGTCGTTTTCTTCCTGAGTGCCGTAATTGGCGCGAGGACGGAAGAAGCGCTTGTCCGGCCGGCCAACGCTGCTCAATGAGAACTCGCCAAAGGCCGCTTCCTCGGCAATCCCGTTGCGAAATGCCGCGGCTTTAGTCCGAAAGGCGTTCATCAGACGTGAGAAGAACGACTGGGGCGCTTTCGCCTGCGCCATCTTCTGGCCCGCGCCGGGCGCGCCGATCTGAGAGAACTCGTCGTTCGCTTCGACTTCCCCTGCGTAGCTCTCATTACGGAAATCGCGGCGACCGCGCTGATAATCATCGGTACGCGCCTTCTCGAGCGCATCCCGGTCGCCGGCAGCCAGACCATCCGCTTTCCCGCGCGCAGCCGCATCGGAGTGGTTGGCTTCATCGATTCCTTTTGCACGACCCAGCGGTGAAGCTTCGGCATTCGCGTCGTGATCCGCCCGATTGATACCGTCGACACGGCCGTTCTCAGAACCTTTGGCGCTGCCGTTCACCTGGCCGGCGCGGTGTCCTTCCTGGGCGCCTTCTCCTTCGCCCCGGACATAGCCTTCTTTGTAACCGGCATCATAGGCGCGCTCACGTTCCTCCTGCTCACAGCGGGCAAAACCCTCCCGATAGCCGACCTCCCGGCCTTCATGATCACCTTCGGCCGGCGCGCGAACGGAAGCTTCACGAGCGCCATCATCCTGCCCGTCGGAATACCCCCTGCTCTGCGCGGGGCCCGTATCAATGGGTACCGGCACAATCGTAGCGGTCGGCTCCGGCTCGGGTGTTGGCTGCACCGTGTGAGTCGGAGTGGGAACCGGGTGCGCAGTGGGGCGTGGAGCAGGAGGCAGTACTGTTCGCGTCGGGGTGGGAACGGGATGTGGCGTGGGTCGTGGGTTCGCGATTGGTTTTTGAGCGAAGGCGAGGTTCGTTCCGATTCCAAGGCCGATTCCTACGACTGAAGTGACTGCCCAGATTCCCAATGTTCTGAATTTTGTGGCCATTTTTCCCCCGGGACTGATCGCCCGGCTAGCGACCGAGCAATTGGAGTGCCACGCGAGGGAAAGTCCGGACGCAAAGATCCCCTTGATTTCCAAAGTCTATTACAGCAAAAGAAGGGCTGCCGAAATCACGCAGTTCAGCACTGGGAGCAGAATGACCCCGTTTCAAACCATCGGAATCGTCCACTCGTGCTTCAAAGAGAAATTCGGCATTCCTCGACAACCCCGCATGATTCCCGAGGCGACCGGCGTTCTCAAGCTCCTCGATCTTCCCGAAATGCGCGATGCCGTCCGGGGACTCGAGGAATTCAGTCATCTCTGGGTCATTTACATTTTTCACGGACACAAGAATGTTTTGGGGCCGGAACCAGCCGATTGGAAATCGCTCATTCGTCCTCCCCGACTCGGCGGCACAAAGAAGGTTGGCGTTTTCGCCTCTCGATCGCCTCACCGCCCGAACCCGATCGGGATTTCGGCGGTCAAACTCGACCGAATCGATTTGGCGGCGACCGGCGGCATTGAACTTCACCTGAGCGGACTCGACCTCCTCGATCAAACACCGGTCATCGACATCAAACCCTATGTTTCTTATGCCGACTCCATTCCGGAAGCCGAAACATCATGGGCCACCGATCCTCCTCGACAGCTCCCGGTTGAGTTTTCGCCAGAAGCGCTTTCGGAATGCGAACGCATCGCGCGCGAAGAAATTCCGGGTTTCAATCAGCTCGTAAAAAAAATGATCGCGCTCGACCCGAGACCCGCGTTTCAAGCACAGCGTGGCGCACAGGGTCCACAAACGGCGGAGCAAAGTTACGCCGCGCGTATCCATCACTTTGATGTTCATTGGACATTACAACAATCGCAGGGGCAGGAGGCGTTGGGCAACGAACGTTGTCGAGTCACCAGGATTCTGGCTCTCTAACCACGCGCGATCTCCGCGATTGTCGAAAGCCGGTGAAATGCGGTGCCAGTCTTCGCAATCGCTTCGGCTCCGCCGTCTTCGCGGTCCACGACCGTGAGCGCCGCGACCGGGTCGTAACCGGCTTCGCGCAGACGTTCGATCGCTCGAATACTGGAAGCGCCGGTCGTCACGACGTCCTCGAGGACCAGAACTCTCGCGCCCTGGCCCAAATTTTCGACACCCTCGATATAACGTGCGGTACCGTGGCCCTTCGGTTCCTTGCGAACGATGAAAGCCGGCCAACGAACGCCGTGAGCCCTCGCCGCGAGTGAAATCGCGGTGGCAAGCGGATCAGCCCCCAACGTCAGCCCGCCCACTGCATCGATCGGAATCCCTTCTTTACTGATTTTTTCGAAGGCGAGTTCCCCGATCAGGTAAGCCCCGTCCGGGTCCAAAGTGGTAGCCTTGAGGTCGATGTAGAAGGTGCTCTTCTTGCCTGAAGAAAGCGTGAAATCACCTTCCCGGTAACTTCGTTTACGAATGAGGCGAATCAGTTCGTTGCGGAGTGCTTCGTAATCCATGTGCGAATGTCCTCGAATACTCTTTCTTTTCCGATTTCGTTGACGACTTCGTGAAAAAATTCCGGATACGTTTTCACTTCTTTATTCCGGCTTTTCAATTTTTTCGCGAACTTCAAGACTGACTTCGAATCGATCACTTTGTCCTGCATTGCCACCAAAAACTGTAGCGGAACCGTGATGCCGCCAGAAAAGCTCGCGGTATCCGTGATCGCGCGCAACAATTCCGCGTAGAACCGCGGCGTCAATTTTCGATGAACCAGGCGATCCGCGATATACGCCTCGGAGACGGCCTGGTCGTGCGAAAGCGTCTGGGGATCAAGCTCGGAGCTCAGCTGGAGGGACCCCCAGACCTTGGATAGAAGATGGGCTGCCGTGCGCTTCGCCAGAGGGACCTCGACTCGTATACCGAGAAGTGGAGAAGAGATGCTCGCCGATTTCACAGGAAGGTTGGGGTCCTTGTGAAACGCGCGCAGCGCGATCATGCCTCCCATGCTATGCGCGAAAACGTGGATCTCGGATCTCCCGAACCGTTTCTTCAGGCGCTCATCCAAACGCCGGATCGAGAGAATTGCGTCGTCCACGAGGACATCGAAATGGTCGACATGGCCACGGAGCCCCTCCGACCGGCCATGGCCTCTGAAATCAACGCAGTAAACCGACTGCACGGAGTCTTTGAAATAATGCGGAAAATGTAGATAGCGCCCGCCATGCTCGCCAAGCCCATGAAACACAATCAATGCTCGAGGGCTGGTCCAGGTATTCTCGTCAACATGATGAAGAAGCGCGAACAGTCCCTCGAAGGTCTCCCATTCGGAAAACCACCCTTCGGGTAAACCCGGGAAACCGCGTGGTTGAACGAACCCGAGGTGCGGGCTAAGCCCCTTCGGCATGAATGTATGCCTCGATCGCGCGGCGCGCGGAATCCGAGAGCTTCTCGAATCTGAAGCTGAATCCACGCCTGTCCTCGAGCACTCGCGCGATCACGCCTTCAGCCACGAAGGATTGGATCTTTCCAGCCGCGTCGCTGACGTTCATTTTCACTTTCTGTCCTGTTGTCCCGGGAAGCTTATCCGTAAGAACCTGGAGGCCTCCGACGCTGATGTCACGACAGATCCCGACCGAAACGGCCTCGTTATGAGCCATGACGATCTTCGCAACAAGCGGCCGGCGCGGCGCGGCCCTCTGATCAAGCTTCTCCTGTTCCGGTTTGAATCCTTCCGGGTTCTGCTCCCGTTGATCGCTTTTGGGCGCCTTGGGAGGACCGCTTTTTTTTGCTTTCTTCCTGGCATCGGCCGACGCGGCGACAGCTTCATGGAAGGTCTCGATGCTTTCGAGCCGGACCCAATCGGGCAATTCGTTCTTCCACGCGAAAACCCGCCCGTGAATTTTGCCGATTCGCAGATACCGTTTGATTTCCTCCGTCGTGAAAGGACCGAACTGCGATTCGTTGTAATAGAGGAACCACATCCGCTCTTCGCGCGGCGGCGTCTGGGGCGGCCCCGGTTGTTTTGAAGCTGCCGCTGAACGGCGGCCGGTCACCTGCTTCACCCCAGGCTTGGCGGCCTCCTCGACCTGATGCTGCACGTCTTTTTGCGGAAGCTGCGGGACCGCGGATTGAAACGTTTTGATGTCGCAGATCCTTCGCCAATCAGTTTGCCCCGGCTTCCATACGTAATGGGCAAAGGTAATCTCCTGGTCAACGACCTTTTGATAAACATCCGACGCGGTCAGAGGCCCGACCCAATGATCCCCGAATGCGACATACCACTGCGGAATATTATCCCCGAAAAGGATATTGCCCGTGTTTTCCATATCCTAAAGTTTAGGTGAACCCGACTCTCCCGCCAAGAAAAATACTCCCAAATTCTTACGGGGACGATTCGAAAGCACCGATCTCCGGAGCCGATCCATTGAAAGGAAGACCCACGTTTGCGCCCGCGTTGATCAGGGGGCTGCCCGCCTCGAGGGAATAGAACTCCCTCCATTCCCCGGACTTGCGGAACTTCGGATCCACATTCAAATTGTTGCTGATAACCGGGGCGGTGGCTCCGGTATTCACGATCGAACCGGTTCCAAAGAAGTCGTTATTCGTGACAATCGGATTGAGAATGTTATAGGCCGAAGCACCTTCAAGATAAAGGGCAGGCATTCCCGAAATCCGTTGAATGACGTTATTCATGATCTTCAGATTCGTGACTTTGACCGCGGGTTTGACGGCAACGACGATCCCGCCCTTCGGATTTCCGACATCGGTGATGACATTGTTGACGATCTGAATGTCATCCATCCCGGTCTGCATCGGGATTCCGGGATAAAGGGCGATCGCCTTGCGATCTGATCTGTCGAAAACATTATTCCTGATCCGGATGTGGTTAACGCCATACTTATTGTACATATTGCTGGCATTCCAAAGCCCGAGCGCGTGGCCCACGACGTGGTTATTATAAAAGTCGAGGTGACTCATCGAGATCTCATGCCCGTCGATGTAATACCCAACGGCCTCGGCGAAGTTGACGTAGTTGTCGTGAAACTTCAATGCCCACGTCCCGCCGTTCTGCCGGGCCGAAACCAGCGAGAGCATTCCGTAAAATTCGCTGTTATAAACCTCGCTGTCGGTTTCAAGATTCCAGAATTCCAGGACAAAGGGAAATGGGTTCTTTCCCAAACTGATGCGAAATTTCGAGTCACGGATCGTCATGTGCTTGAGCCAGCCCGGCCAGGATTTGATCGCGTTTCCGGAAGATCCGAAGCTCGGCCCTTCTTCAACGACCATGCGCTCTATCAGCAAGTCCTCGAGTGACTGAATATAGACGCTTGCACCCATCGTGTTTTCGGAAAGGTAATCCGGCGAACAACCCGTGATCGTGACATTACGGATGACATCACCTCTGGCGTAGTCAGGCGGCGGAACCGGCTCGAGCCAATCGCTGCAGCCGTTCTGAATGCCGTGCCATTGCAGCATCCCGACCATGTGGATCGCGGTATCCCGGATCGCGGTGAAATCGACATTCTCAATCGTGAACCGATGGCGGCCGACCACCTGCATTCCCCGCGCGAGAGATCGGCCGTTGCCGTCGAGCTTGAAGCCGCTGACCTTCTGGTTTCCATCGATGATCGGATTGGATTCGGCACGGAGATACCAACTCGAGTAAGAACTTTTTATGGTGACGAGGTTCTTTCCATCGCCTTCGATGTTGACTTTGGGCGCGAGAATGCACTGTCCATTATCCGTGTAACTCCCGGCCCCGACCACAATGATTGCGCCCTCGGTCTGAACGCGGCCACACGCGTACGACAGCGTCGCCCAAGGCGAGCTCATCGAACCGTCGTTGGAATTACTGCCGCTCGGCGATACGTAAAAATGCGGGGCTTCGATCGGCTGCGACGGTCCGGGCACCCCGAGAACGTTCAATTCCGCAACCGCGGTCCAGGGATTTCCGTTCACCTCGGACAAGGCGCGGAGACGGACAAAGCGCCCCACCTTGGGCGGAAAGCTCACCTCTTTTTCAGAAATATCGTTCGTGAAAGTCCCGATCGCGACCGGCTCGCCCCAGAAGTCCCCTCCCGCGCTCACGTAAAATTCGTATCGCGCGATTCTCCCGTTCAAATCGATGGGATCGGGCTTCGGCAAATAACGAAAGCCGCTCATCAGGTACCATCCGCCGAGATCAATCTGGATCTCATGCGGCGGCGGCGGCTCAATATTGCTGGACCAGTGCGTTCTCCAAAACGTGGAAGGATTGCCGTCAAACGCATTCAGTCCTCTCGCGTTTTCGCCAACAGTCTCCTCGCTGTCAACGTACTTCAAAACCCAGTGACTGCGGGAAATGGCATCGGCGTGGGTTCTGACTGAAACCGGAGTTGAATTTCCCGAAATATTTCCCGCCGCGTCATAGGCCGAAACCATGTACGAATAATTCGTCCACGGCGAGAGCCCCGAATCCTCGAATCGGGGCTCCGCTGTCCGGGCGATGTCAATGCCGTTACGGACGACCCGATATCCCACAACTTTAGTTCCATCAAAAGAAGCCTGCCAGGTCAGAACCACTCCCGACGAGGACGTGGCTTGAGCCCTCAATTCGGAAGGTACGCTGGGAGGATCCATATCCTCTTTCAGATCATCTATTGGCAGTTTTGGTACGGTATCCTCGGGCGCTCCCGTTGGTTCAGGCTGCCCGATCGTCGGCTGCCCGAACGAATACAATGCCGACCATGATTCCCGAGTCGAACGCGAACATCCCGTGGCCAGCAACAGAACAGAAGCTGCCACGAGCGCGCTTCCAAAAACCTTGCGAGAAAGAGACACGAACTCCTGAATAGGAATTCGAACCTCCAATCCCGCTCGAGTCGGGCTCCCCCTCCAACTTCGCAAATCCCCCCCTCGATTTTCGGGCCGGGATCCCCTTATCCTGGCCCGAAAACCTTAGCCTCAAGGACTATATTCAAAGGCCCCGATATCAGGTTTTCCGTCCGGCACGGATATCCCGGTAGCCACGCCAGCGTTAATCATGGGGCTTCCGGACTGCAACGAGAAGTATTCCATCCAGCTGCCCGTTTTCCTGAACCTCGGATCGACGCCGTTCAGATTCCCGCTCATCACGGTGCCGCTGCCACCGTTGCTGATACCGCCCGAGTTGAAGAACGCGTTGTTTTGAACGACCGGAGCTCTCAAATTACCTCCGCCCCCGAGAAAAATACCTCCGTCTCTGGAATTCTGAATGATATTGTTCTGGATCCTGAGATTCGAGAGGACCTGCCGGCTCGCATCGATAGAAATTCCAGTACCGGCCGAATCGGTGATCACGTTATTCGCAATCAACAAATCGTTGATCGCGGTTCCCAGGGGATTGCCCGGCCAGACAACCATTCCTGCTTTGTGGGCGCGCTCGACGACGTTGTTCCGGAATTGAACATGGTTCACGCCCGCGTGATTGTACATATGACCCGCGACCCAAACGGCTGCCGTATAACCGACGAAGTGATTCCTGTAGTAGTCGGCGTCACTCAGCGAAAGTTCGTGCCCTTCTCCCCAACCGTTTGAATCCGTGAACTCAACGTAGTTGTCGTGGAACTTCAAGGCCCAAGCTCCGCCATCCTTCGTCCCCGCGACGAGGGAGAGGTACCCTCCATAGAATTCGTTATTGTAAACATCGCAATCCTGCATGAAATTCCAAATCTCGATCGGGATCGGCTCGATGTTATTCTGTCGCGTGACTCTAAATTTTGAGTTCTTAATGACCAGATGTTTGACATAACCTGGCCAGGACTTAAGCGCGTTCCCTCCTGTGCCATTCTCAACAACAGAGACGTTGTCGATGACCATGTCTTGCACCGCTTTAATCAGGAACGAAGCATTCAGCGCTTGTCCGTTGTGAGGAGCCGATGAATTGGTAATCGTCACGTTCCTGACCACATCGCCGATGCCCCATTGCGGAGGCGGCACCGCCGGCCACTCCTGGTCAGCGCCGTTCCACCAGTCTAGGCCTTGCATTTGTATCGCGGCATCCGCGATATTCACGAAATCCATGTCTTGAATGAAGAAACGGTGGCGACCCGAGACCTGCATCCCGTGACGGAGCGCGCGTCCGTTCCCATCCAGTTTGAACCCGGTGACGGATTGATATCCCTCGACCGGGGGATTGGAATTCGCAGTGATATACCATCCTCCGTAAGAGCTTCTGACCGTCGTAACAGTTCTGCCTTCGCCACGGATACTGACTCTGGGCGCGAGATCACATCCGCCGTTATCAGTATACGTTCCGGCTTTCAGAACAATTCCGTCCCCGGCCGTTCTGACCCGTCCGCAGGCATAGGACAAGGCAGCCCATGGCCGAGCCTCACTCCCGTCATTGGAGTTTGACCCGTTCGTGGCGACATAATAGAGCCTGCCAGTGATCGCCGGCAGAGCGTTGTCACCGATTTCGATGACCGCCGAACAGATCTTCGGCAATCCGGCGGCCGAAGCTCCCAAATAGATCTTTTCGGCTTTGGAGTATTTCACCCCAGCGAACGTCGCCACGTTATTGACCGGAGTGACAGGATTGGCGGTCGCCGTCAACGTGCCCGACGCCCGCGTCGCACACGTCGCGTCGGTGTATGCTCCGAGCGTTACGGCAGCCGTACCAAAGGTCGGATGACCTGACGCATCCCGAAAACCGATCGCGGGCTGAGGATCAAATGCACTTGCAACTCCGGCGCTGCTCGGCGGCTGAGTTTCGAAAACAATCGAAGCCGCTGCTCCCGGAGGCGTTCCCGGATAACCGGCGACATTCAATTCACCCACCATGGTCCAAGCCCCGCCGTTCACTTCCGAAAGCGCTCGCAACCGGATGTATCGGCCGGATTTGCCGGAAAATTCGACTGCTTTTTCGGCTCCGTCGTTCGCGAAAGTCCCCGCGGCGACAGGCGCACCCCACGTGTTGCCATCGAAGCTCACGTAGAATTCGTATTGAGCGATTCTTCCATTCACTTCAGCGGCGTTTCCGTTCGGCAGATACCGAAACGAATAGAGTTCGTGGTACTGACCCATGTCGATCTGGATCTCGTGCGGCGGATTCGGACCACTCCACCCGGTTCTCCAAATCGTGGTCGGCTTCCCGTCAAACGCATTCGCGCCGACTTCGTTCGCGCCAGCCGTTTCCTGGCTGTCGACATATTTCAATTTCCAGCCCGAACGATCGACGGTCGCCGGTCCCGCCGCTGCGGTCCCGACCACGTTGAGTTCGCCGACCATCGTCCAAGCTCCACCGTTCACTTCAGAAAGCGCACGAAGCCGGATATAACGTCCCACTCTGGCTTTCGCGAAAGTAACCGATTTCTCCGTGGCATCGTTGGCGAATTTCCCGGAGCTAACCGGTACTCCCCAGTTCGACCCATCGATGCTCACGTAGAACTCGTAGTCAGCGATCCGGCCGTTCACCTCCGTCGGGTGAGCCAGGTACCGGAACGCCGAGAGCGAGTAGAACGCTCCCATGTCGATCTGAATCTCGTGCGGAGGTGCGGCCGCCGTCGACCAAGACGTCCTCCAGATCGTCTGCGGATTGCCGTCGAAGGCATTCGCACCGACTTCACGGGCACCCAGGGTTTCCTCGCTGTCAACGTACTTGAGCTTCCAAGCAGTGCGTGAGACCACCGGACCCAAGGTCGAAACCGAAACCGCCGCGGATTTCGCGGAGATATTCCCCGCAGCATCGAAGGCTGCCACTTGATAGGAGTACGCCGTGTCTTCGGCGAGCCCGCTGTCGCGATAGTTCGTCGAGGTGACGGTTCCCACTTTACTGCCTTGCCGATACACCTCGTAGCCAGCCACTCCGACATTATCGGTCGAGGCGGTCCAGCTGAGACTGATTTCGGTCTTCGATAAGCCGCTTCCCATCACCCCGTTCGGCACGCTGGGTGTGGTCGTGTCCCCGAGCGTCTTCGCCGAAATCGAAGAAGATTGAGACGAGACGTTCCCGCTCCCGTCAAACGCACTCACGGCGTAGGAGTAAGAAGTCGAGAGCGAGAGGCCCGTATCGGTGTAACTCGTCCCGGTCACGGTCGCCACTTTCGCGCCGTTTCGGAAAACGTTGTAACCGGCAACGGCGACGTTGTCAGCAGAGGCGCTCCAACTCAGGTTCATGGAATCCGAGGATGGCGTTCCGGCGAGATTCGTCGGCGCGGTCGGGGCCTGGCTATCCTCGACGCCAAGCGCGTTCAACTCAGCCACGTGTGTCCAAGGGTTTCCGTTCACCTCGGTCAAAGCACGAAGCCGCATATACCGGCCGGGGGATGAGGGGAACGTCACTTCCTTCTCGGAAGTATTGTTGACAAAGGTGCCTTTCGCGACCGCGGTGCCCCAATTCGTCCCGTCCATGCTGATGTAGAACTCGTATTGAGCGATTCGTCCGTTCACTTCCGTCGCATGGGGCAGATACCGGAAGCCGTTCAAAACGTAAACCTTGCCCATGTCGATCTGGATTTCATGTGGCGGTACCGGCGCCGGCCACCAAGCAGTCCGCCAAATCGTCAACGGCTTGCCGTCGATCGCATTGGCTCCCGCCTCATTCGCGCCGGCCGTTTCCTGGCTGTCCACGTGTTTCACCGTCCACCCCGCGCGTGAAAGCGCGGGCGCGGGCGTCATGACCGAGACCGCGGTCGATTGCGCGGACACATTTCCAGCGGCATCGAACGCCGCCACCTTATAAGAATGCGTCGAGGCGCCCAAAACTCCCGGATCCGTGTAACTCGTCGCGAGAACCGTCGCGAGCTTCGCGCCATCGCGATAAACCTCATAGCCGGCCACACCCACGTTATCCGATGAAGCACTCCAGCTCAGACTCACCTGGGTCGGAGACAAAGCGACTCCGGCAAGACCCGTCGGAACACTCGGTGCGGAGGTGTCGGTCAACGTCCTCACCGAGACCGCGGCGCTGAGACCCGAGGACTTCCCGCTCGCGTCGTAAGCCGCGACGGCATACGAGTAAGTCGTCCCGGTCACGAGTGTCGTATCGCTGTAGCTCGTCGCCGGCGACTGCGCGATCTGAGCACCATTGCGATAAATCGTGTAACCCGTCACGCCAATGTCATCCGACGAAGCCTTCCAACTCAGATTGACCTGAGTCATCGATACCGCCGTTGCCGTGAGCTCGGCGGGCACCGTTGGATTTTGTGAATCACTGATGGTGTTTTCTCCAAAAGCCAACAATTCGGCCACCATTGTCCAGGGATTCCCGTTCACCTCCGAAAGCGCTCGCAACCGGAAATAGCGGCCGGTTTTCGACGCGAAGAAGACGTCCTTTGCCGCCGTATCATTGGCGAACGTTCCGGTCGCGACCGCGGTTCCCCAGTTCGTCGCGTCCGCGCTCACGTAAAATTCGTAGCGCGCGATCCGGCCGTTCACATCAGTGGCATCGGCTTTCGGGACATAGCGGAACCCATTCAGAGTGAGCGATTTCCCCATATCGATCTGGATCTCATGCGGCGGAGTCGGCGCCGGCCACCAAGCCGTACGCCAGACCGTCTGCGCATTACCGTCCAGGACATTCGCTCCCGCTTCATTCGCGTTCGCGGTTTCCTGGCTATCGACATACCTGACGCTCCAGCCCGTTCTCGACAACGTCGGAGCATTGCCAAGCACATTCAGTTCGGCCACCATCGCCCAGGGATTCCCGTTCACTTCCGAAAGCGCTCGCAACCGGATGTATCGGCCGCTTTTCAGGGCGAAGTTCACCTGTTTTTCGGTGACGCTGTTCGCGAATGTTCCCGTCGCGACGGCGGTTCCCCAGTTGGTACCATCCGCGCTCACGTAAAATTCATATTGGGCGATCCGGCCATTCACCTCGGCGCTGTTCGGATGCGGCAGGTACCGGAATCCATCCAGCTCATAGGAACGGCCCATGTCGATCCGTATCTCATGTGGAGGTGTGGGTGCCGGCCACCATGCCGTACGCCAAATGGTGGAAGGATTTCCGTCAATCGCATTGGCTCCAATTTCGTTCGCGCCGACAGTTTCCTGGCTGTCGACGTAAGTAACCGCCCATCCGGTTCGCGGCAGGACCGAGCCCGCATAAGCCGCCGCGCTCTGAAGCGCGCCACCGATGAGGCCCGCTAAAACGAACGTTGTCGATGCAAACAAACGCAATGAACACGCTTGAGCGTTACTATTCCCCGATTGCATAGTAGTCTCTCCCGTCAATCTATTCGGCATACCGCCGCGAAAAGTTTTCTATTATCTTCATTCTAACAACCGTAACATGATGCGTCAATGGAAGTTCTAAGCGCTCCCGCCCTTCAGATGCGTGTCGCCGTCGACACAGTCGACAGGTCAAACCTCACTGAAGCTCGAAAGCGCCGATATCGGGCGCGCTACCCTTGAAAGGCAAGCCCACGTTCGTTCCCGCATCGATGAGAGGGCTCGAATTCTGAAGCGAGAACCACTCGGTCCAATTTCCCGTGCCTTTAAACTGCGGATTCAGCGCACGATTGTTGCTGTTTGTGACATTCGAACAGCCCAGATCCCCGAAACCACCACTGTTGAAATAAACGTTGTTCGTAATCACCGGACTGACGCAACGGTCTGGAGACGCTCCATAGCTGCCGATCGCGGCCTCGCTCGTGTTCTGGATCACGTTATTCGAAATCTTGAGGTTCGTCAGTCTCGCGCTCGAGAACGCGAGCTGGATGCCGCTCCCTCGGGCTTCGCTGATCACATTGTTGTGGATCTCCACATTGTCAATCGCGGTGTTCAGCGGGATGCCCGGGAGAACCATAACCGCCCTCTTCGGCGTCTTCTCGATGACATTATTGCGAATCCTGACGTTTCGGACGCCTTCGTAATTATACATATGACTTGCGTTCCAGACGCTCACGCCATATCCGACCACGTGATTATTATAGAAGTCGAGGTGGCTCATCGAAAGCTCATGCCCCTCGCCCCAAGTGCCGGCTTCGGAAAAATCAACTAAGTTGTCGTGAAATTTGAGTGCCCAAGTCCCGCCATCCTGCGCACCGGAGACGAAAGAAAGATATCCCCCTCGAAACTCGCTGTTGGAAATCTCGCAGTCCTTCAGGAAATTCCAAATTTCGATCGGAATCGGTTCAGAGTTGTTCGCGCGACTGACGATGAACTTGGAATTTCGGATCGTCATATGCTTGACCCAGCCGGGCCAGGATTTCAGTGCATTGCCTCTTCCGCCCGTCGCGGAAGACTCGTCGACGACGACATTGTCGATAACGAGATCCTCAAGAGAGTTGATAAAAAGACTCGCGTTCAGCGCTACTCCATTATGAGGTCCGGAGCACCCCGTGATCGTGACATTTCGAATCACATCACCGACCGCGTAGGCCGGAGGCGGCGAAACGGGCCAGTCCCGGTCCAAGCTACTCCAATTAGGCAAGCCAAGCATCTCAATCGCCTTCTCGGCTATGGAAACGAAATCAACATCCTGAATGATGAAACGGTGACGTCCGACGATTTGCATCCCGCGCGCGAGAGTTCGTCCGTTTCCATCCAGCTTGAACCCACTGACGCTCTGAGCTCCTTCTTCCGGCCACTCCGATCTCGCAAGAATGTACCAGCCGCCATAGCTGCTCTTGATCGTGACCTGGGCTTTACCGGCTCCGACGATACTCACCTTCGGGCGTAAGACGCATTGTGCATTGTCCGAATAGGTTCCTGCTTTAAGCACGATCCCCGCGCCCGCCGTCTGCACTCGTCCGCAGGCATACGACAAATTCGCCCACGGCGAAGCTTCCGAGCCATCGTTCGAATTGCTTCCGTTCGGCGCCACGTAGAAAAATGGCCCCGGAATCGGCGGAATGGCGTCGTCAGTCACCTCAACCAGCGTTGAGCATGCTTTCGCGAGTCCCGCTGCCGAAGCGCCGAGATAGATCTTTTCGCCTTTCGAGTATCTCACCCCGGAAAAGCTGACGATTCCTCCCGAGGCTCCAACCGGATTCGCGGCAGCGCTCAAAATTCCCGCCGCGGGTATCGAACATGCCGAATCAGAATAGGCCGCCAGCGTGACCGAGGCCGTGCCGCTCGTCGAAAGACCCGAAGCGTCCCTGAACCCGATCACCGGCTGCCTTGTGAGCGCTTCGCCGATTCTCGCCGAAGACGACGGCTGAACATCAAACCCGAGACTCGTGGCCGGCGGCGGCGTGGTCACCACGCCGTAGACATTCAACTCCGAAACCATCGTCCAGGGATTGCCGTTGACTTCCGAAAGAGCGCGCAGACGAATGTAGCGACCGGATTTTTTCGGAAAAATGACCTCCTTCTCGGTCGCATCGTTCGTGAATGTTCCAGTGGCGGCGGCGGTTCCCCAAGCGGTCTTGCTGTTACTCACGTAAAACTCGTACTGCGAGATTCGCCCGTTGATTTCAGTAGGAGTGAGATGAGAGAAGTATTTGAACCCGCTCAGCTGGTAATACTGACCAAGATCGATTTGAATCTCATGAGGCAACTGATCAGACTGCGGCGACCACCTGGTTCGCCAGAAAGTCCATTGGAGACCGTCGAAGGCCTTGATTGCCGGCGCGTCTTCCGCAACTTTTTCCTCGCTGTCGACGTAAACCAGCGTCCAAGCCGCTTGCGGGACGAGCGGGGCCTGTTGTGCGGGAGTCGTCACCGAAACGGCGCTTGACTGTCCCGACAAATTCCCGGAGGCGTCGACGGCCGCGACTGTGTAGCTGTAGGTTGTGACTGGGACGACACTGTTATCGATATAGGACGCCGTCAACGACCAGCCCAGTTCGTTTCCTCCCCTGAAGATCTTATAGCCGACGACTCCCACGTTATCCGTGCAAGCCGTCCAAGACAGTTTGACTTGCCCAGGAGATGCGGTCGCGGCGAGCCCGTCAGGTATCGTTGGCGGAGTGCGGTCTCCCGAGTTGCCTCCTGAAACCTGAACGGCCACCAGCGGAGACTGAGACGAGACGTTGCCGGCATAGTCGTAAGCGGCAACGGAATAAAAAATTATTGTCCCTTTGACGTTATTATCGATAAAACTCGTCTCCATCTGATCGGAAACAAGCTGGCCGTTGCGATAGACCTTGTAGCCTTTCACCCCGACATCATCCGAAGAAGCGTTCCAGGCCACCTGCACTTGTGATGCGGAAACCGGAATCGCCAATACCTGTCCGGGAATACTTGGTGAAACGCTATCGCCCATGACAGCCCATGAACTGCTTTGCATCAGCTTGGTCACGCGCTCGGAGCACCCAACCAAAGCGAGCACAAATACAGCTATGGTCACGCGCTGTTGCATGCCAGAAACCGATGTCATGAATGCCCCCTAAGAATAGTTTAGCAATTCACATCGAAACGGGCAAAGAAAGTAGCTGCAAAACTCTGGGCGGGCTTATTCAGGAAAAATGCCTGACAAACCCATGACTTATTCGGAGGCGAGACAACGACCCTAAGGCCCCCGGGGTACCCCCGGGAGCCTTAGGGATCTCTTCAGACTGGCGCGACACCAGGCTGAAGAAGACCAATCTGATTCCCTCCGAGCTCAAAATAATTGCGAACCTATCCAGGCTAACTGAATTTAACGCGCAGAGTCAAGCTTTTGTGAATTCAGTTCTCGAAAGCGCCCAGATCAGGGGCCCCACCTTGAAAAGGAATTCCGACATTTACACCGCGATCGATCAAATTCGAACCCGGTTTCGGCCGGTAGTATGGATCAGGCCGCGCGCCAGTTTGAACGAATTCCGGAACAAAATTGAAGTTATTCGCGATGCTCGAGAATCCGCCCGAACCATAGTCCATCGCAAATCCGCCGCCCCACATCCCATTATTCGTGAACTCGACCCCGCTCACGTCATGTCCGGCAGGACTGATCAAGGCTCCCCAGCGAGCGCTCATGATGACATTGTTCTTGATCTTCACGTTGCGTATCGTCCCAGCGCCATCATCAATATACACGGCCGCAGCCCTGCCGAAATTCGCGCCATCGATCACGTTGTTGTAGATTTGAATGTTATCGCCTTCAAACGGCCGGTCGCCCGACTGATCACTGGATTGAATGCGAATCACATCGGAGGCCATATTGTAGGTCACGTTATTCCGGATCAGATAGTTCTTCGCGGGCCCCTTGCCCCAAATCGCCACCGCCGATAAATACGTCTGATTGGCGCCGGTATTCGCAAAATAGTTCCCGGCGATCAAAACGTTCTCCGTTTCGTAAGAACTTTCTACAGCGACGTCCACGGGCATACTCCCGAGCCCGCGAGGCACATCACTTTCGAAGGTGTTATTCGTGATTTCCCAAGAGTACGGAGTTTTGGGGCCGTTCGGATTAACGAGAATCGAGAACCATCCATTGGTCCAGTTTTTATCGAATTTCGTGTCTCCCTGAACCATCCAGATTTCGACGGCGATCGTGCTCCAGGAAATGGTCGCCATCTTCAAAGTATTCTCGAAGAATTGAACGTTGTTCCACCAGAAGGAGGTGTTCCCGACCGCGCTTCGCATGACTTCGGAGTTGTCCACGACATTATTGTGAATAGTCGAGTTCTTGATGGTGTTGCAGAAAATACGGCCGTTTTTCATGTCGTTATTGTAGATCTCGATACCGACCGCCCAATCGGTTTCGCCCGGTTCGCGGCTCAAAGACCAGTTGTTCTCGCAATATCGCGCCGTTTCTGTCGGTCGCGAGTCGCACCAGCCGCTCCCGGACGGATTTTTACCGGCGATCCACATCGAGGTAGTCATGTCCTTGAAATAGCAATCGTGCACCCGTTGGTAACTTCGGTGAACCGAATAAATGCCGGTCCCGCCGCTCCCGAGCAAGCCGATTCCCGAAATATCGTTGTTCCCCTCCACGACGGGAAGCGGATTTTCAGCAAGGATATAGGGGCTCGCGCTCACGCTTATTCTGACCTGATCCTTTCCCTCTCCACGGATCGCGATGCCGCGGGCGAGAATGCATTGCCCGTAATCGGTGTAAGCTCCTGCTCTGACCACAATCGTCGCACCGGAAGTTTGAACCTTCCGACATGCCGCTGAGAGTGATGCCCACGGCGCACCCGAACTGCCGTCATTCGAATCACTCCCATTCGGCGCGACGTAATACGTCGAACCGCTCGGAAGCGGCGACGGCGAAGGAATCGTAGGAAGCTGCGTCACCTTTCCGGGCACGATCTGGATGGCCCTTGAACAGGAAATGGGCACGCCCGAAGTCGAAGCTCCGAGATAAATCGTTTCAGGAATGGAATACCGAACGCCGGCAAAAGTCGCTACGCCTCCGACGGCCGCGACCGGATTACTGTTTACGTTGAGAATCCCGCTGGCCGTCACTGAGCACGCGGGATCCTTGTACGCTCCGATGGTGACCCAGGAATTCCCTTGGGCAGGCTTACCCTGCGCGTCCCGAAAGCCGATGACCGGCTGAACATCCAATGCCACGCCCACGGTACCGTTCTGCGAAGGCTGAGTGTTGAAAACCATAGAAGAAACTCTGCCTTGATCAGGATCGGTTCCGGAAGTCCCGAAAACATTCAGCTCGGCAACCATCGTTACCGGCATCCCGTTCACTTCGGAAAGAGCGCGAAGCCGGAGATATCTTGCCGATCGCGCAGCGAACAAAACTTCCTTTTCACTGGAATCGTTCGTAAACATCCCAGACACCACCGGATTACCCCAGTTTTCGCCATCAGAACTCAAGTAGAATTCATACCGCGAAATCCGCCCGTTTTGCTCCGCCGGATCGGGCTTGGGGACGTACTGGAAACCGCTAACCGAATAAAACTGGCCCATGTCGATTTGGACCTCATGCGGAGGAGGTGGCGTGGATTCCCCCGACCATTGAGTTCTCCACACGGTGAAAGGGTCCCCGTCAATGCAGTTGGTGGCAGCACCGTTTTCACCGAACAGCTCTTGGCTGTCGAAGTACTTAATGCTCCATCCGGTGCGTGAGACTGGGGGTGCTGAAAGCGTACGCACTTGAATCGTGGGAGACGGCTCCGAAGCATTGCCGGCGGCATCAAGAGCGGCGACGAAATAGGTATAAGTGGTCGCGGCCGATAAGCCCGTATCCTGAAAACTTGCTCCCAGCGAAAATCCTATTTCAGACCCGTTCCTGAAAATCCGGTATCCTGCCACCTCGAAATCATCGATTGCCGGCCTCCAGGACAGATTGATCTGAGACACCGAAAAAGCCGTTCCGACCAAATTTTCGGGAGTACTCGGCGGCGCACCTCCTGAGCCGTTACCCGGAATTCGAACAGCGATAAGAGGCGCAAAGTTTGATTCATTTCCCGCGAAATCGTACGCGGAAACGCTATAAAGATAGATCTTGCCCGGGACGATGTTTTTCTTGTCGGTATAAGTCGTCCCCTCGGTATCAGCGATACCGATTCCGTTCTTGTATACTTTGTATCCGAAAACGCGATTGTTGTCGGAGGATGCCGCCCACGAAAGCTGAATCTGAGTCAATGAGAGGGGAAATCCGATGAACTGCAACGGCATTGTCGGAGCGTCAAAATCTGTCGTTGCCGAGGCAGCTTCATGACTTGAACTTAAGTTGGAAAGAATTTTCGTGGCACGAGAGCACCCCGTATGAGCGAACGTAGTCACGAACAGCAGAATAAATAATCTGCTGCACATTAATAATCCGGGATGTGCCACGCGCCCCAACGACATGAGAAGGTCCCCCCGAGAAAGACAATCGCCCTGTCCCCACCTGCTTTGGACGAAAGATTCCCTATACTATAAATCTAACTTAGTTGACTTTTTTCGTCCAGTTTTTCTATTAACGGCTTGCTCGCGAGGGCGCCGTGCGAACGGCGCTGTCAAAACTTTCGACAGACGTCGCGCGATTCTTCCGTAAGGATTGGTGAAACCGGGACGTAATCTTCTCAAAATCGCCGACATGTTCCCGATTTTGTTGAATATTCCACTAACAGAGCATCTGTGTCATCCCTGGCACCCCCTTTGCTTTTCCTCTCATCAGGCGGGACTTCGGCCAAAGCTGGCATTCCCGAGAGAGTGGAAGCAGATTATGAAAACCTCGTTACTACAATCGAGTGGAGTTCTTGCCCTGGTATCGGCGCTTTTGATCACAGCCACGGCCATGAGCGGCTGCGGAAAGCAGGAATTCCAGGTCACATCCAATCAACAGGCCCAAAAGGCTCCGGGAACATTTACCCTCGCGCCCAAGGTCGACATTGTTCTGGTCGAAGACAACACCGGCTCGATGAACGAGATATTTCCTAAAATGGTCAGCCAGATGCCCACATTCCTGATGGGCCTTGAAGCGAGAGGATGGGACTACCATTTCGCGACGATTCCCCTCACGACCGATCGCGCCTTGAGACAGGCGACCGCCTCGCGCCACGACAGCAACTACGGTTCGGCGTGGACGCCCCCGTACCCAGGAGCACTCCCTCATGGGCCGGGTACCTTGCCGCTTCAGATATTCCGCACTTTGAGCACCTACCAGCAAACCGGCTTTTTATCGGTGAATGACATTTCGAACACCCTTCAGGGTAAGGAGCCCGGGCTCGAGACCATTCGTCTGGCCTTGCGAAACCGCCTTCCGAGCAGCGGCTTTATCCGAGAAGACGCACTCCTCGTCGTTCTGACCGTCAGCAACGGGAACGATACGTCGGGCGTCGCCATCTGTTCGCGAGCAGTCGACGGCTTTGTCGGGCCGTGCGAAGAAACAGGTTTTCCCGAACTCGGTACCCAGGCCTCCAGTTTGAATTACTATTTGGATGCGTTCAGAGACGCCAAACGCGACCCTTCGCAGCTCAAATTCTTCGCGGCAGTTGCGAACGGCAATTATAACTACTGCCTGGGCGGACCTTCCAGACAGGGGGTTCGGTATCAGCAAATCGCCGCGAATCTCGGCGGTCAAAGTTACGATATCTGCACGCAGCCGCTCAATCAGGTCCTCGATTCCTTATCGAACGAACTGCAGACTACGAAAATCGCGTTCCGTACGCGCTATCTCTTCGTCGATCAGGAACCCGAGCCCAGCTCGATCGTCGTCACCCGATTCAAAAACGGAGATCCTTCTCAGGCGGAAATCATTTCCCAAAGTTCTTCTCAGGATGGCGACGGATGGAGCTATGCCGGATACGTCACCAACGTGTACTCGATCGATTACCCGTCGGAGATGGGGATGGCCTCCGGCTACGCCATTGAACTTCACGGGTCAGCCAAGCTCACCGGGGACGACACCGCGAGCGTGAGTTTCAAACCCGCTGGATCGCAAAACACGGTAAGTCGGTAATCATACGGTGTTTGCCGATAAAACCATTTTAGATTCAAAGCCTTAACATAGACGCAATTTTCTAGTTTTAATATCTGACACGTTCGCTATACTAATTTCAATCAGATTATTTGACTGATTCGGGGGGAAGATTTGCAAAAGCTTTCGCTCTTTCGCGGGCTTGTCTTTTTCGGATTCTGTATCGGAATCCTTCATCTCGACCCCGCTTTTGCCGCCAAAAAATCGGCTTCTAAAAAGTCGGCTAAAAATTCGGCCTGCGCGAAGCTCGCGGCCATCAACGTCAATAACCTCAACTCTGTATCGCGAAACGCGGGCACCTCCGGCTCCAAGTGCACAATGCCGAAGCCCAGTCCCGAAGAAAAGATTCACATTCTTATACAACAAGCGATTTGCCGGAAGGACATCTCGGACGCGGCCGAGGTCGTCGTCGGCGATGACCAGGGAGTCTGGCTCAATTACAAATCGCTCCCGAACGATAACCGTCTATACGATCTCGCGTCATTGACAAAGCCGATCGCAACGGCAACAGCTGTTCTGAAGCTCGTCGACTCGGGTCGCTTGAAGCTGAACGAACAGATCGGAGCCATCTTCTCACGATTCGGGATGAAGGCGTTCAACAGATTCAACATCACGGTCGACGACCTGCTCCGGCATCGCAGCGGCCTTCATGAACTGAACGGCAATTATCTTTATGCGATCGCCGGGAACTCTTCGCGGTCCCGTGCCGCTTGGACCGGACTCGAGCGTATCGCTTCACACAGCAATCCACGGACGAAAAAGCTCCCGATCTACAGGGACTCCAATTATTTTATTCTTTCGGAAATCGTCCGGCTGGTCTCCGGAACAGGCTTCGAACCTTTCGTCTCATCGAACATCCTGGCTCCACTCGAAATGAAACGAACTCGATTCGCGGGCCCAAGGGAAGTCGCCGATCCCCTGGCCAGGACTTTGGGAGGCGTCTCGGGCAGTGCAGGACTGCTTTCGACAGGAACGGACCTCGGAAAATTCGCTCAAATGTTCCTGAATAACGGAAAGACACCTAACGGCGGACGTATCCTCTCAAACATGTCGCTCAACGACATGAAAACTTCCTACTACACCGATGAGCAACGCCGGTTTATCGACACGCAGAATGCCGGAAGCATCGAGTTTGCCAAAACCGAAATGCATGCGGCCGGGTTTGACGTGAACCCCTCGATCCTGCGAGGTTCTGGTTTTTCGATGCGTTCTTTCGGGCACACCGGCTCGACCGGAACGTCGATGCTGATTGACCCCGACAACAAGGTCTATGTCATCCTCCTCGCCCGCAACCGTCGTGACGAAGACCCTCCGGTCCGGATGAATGCCCTTCGAAAAGCGATCGCTACCGAAGGCATGGCCCTCGTGAGAGCTCGAAGAGCGCTCGAAGAATGCGTCCAAGCTCAAGCGCAGGCTCAAGCTGCCCAAAACAGTTCGAAACGCCTGAAAACGAGCCCAGCCAATTGGCTCCAGGACCACTTTCGTTTTCGCGTTTTCCGCGCGCAGTAACCCGAACTGTGTCAATTTTTACTCTCGAGGCAATTCGAGGGTTTAGGGATTTGTTTCCCGTTTTTCAAGACGGACAACACAACCCCCGCCGATTCCGCTATAATCTTGAGTAGAATCCTTGAGGTCCGTGAGTTTGTTCGGGGGAAAGATTGAAGGAAACCAGGTTTTCAGTATTCCCGGCATGCGTCGCTTTCGGTGCACTGTTTGTTCAGGTGTTCCTGGTTCCTCCTCTATCGATGGCCTCGAGTTGCGGTGATCTCGCCGCCAACACCGTCAGGAATCTCAATTCCTTGAGCCAAACGACAAGCCTCCCGCGTCCGAATTGCACTCCCCCAAAACCCAGCCCCGAAGAACGCATCCACAGTCTCATTCAAGAAGCGATCTGCGCGAAAAACATCGAACCCACGGCTGAAGTCGTGATTGGCGACGCGGAAGGCGTCTGGATGGACTATCGGTCCCGGCCGAAGGATCGGCGGCTTTTCGACCTGGCTTCGATCACGAAACCGGTCGCGACGGCCGCCTCTGTCATGAAGCTCGTCGATGACGGCAAGCTCAAACTCTCTGATCGGCTCGGCGCGATTTTCGCGAAATACGGAATCAAAGGTTTCGAAAAGTCCCAAATCACCATCAGCGACCTCCTTCGGCACCGGAGCGGCCTCGACGAAATCGATGCGAAACTGCTCAAGTCGACGCTGCCGAGCCCCCCGGGAGGCCTCAAGCAGAGCCGTAACGAGATCGCGCGTTCCGGGCTGGAGAAGCTCGGCGCGAAAAGCTCGCCGCTCCCCAGAAAAACTCCCCTTTATCGTGATTCGAATTACTTTGTGCTTGGAGAGATCGTTCAGCTTGTCTCGGGGATGCCGCTTCAGGAGTACGCAACCACTTACGTCTTCAAACCCGCTGGAATGACTTCCACCCGATTCGCGAAAAGCTCCCGCGAAGTCGCGGACCCTCTCGCGAAAGCTCTTCACGGCCAATCCGGACACGCGGGGCTTTTTTCGACCGGTCAGGACATGGCGAAATTCGCGCAGATGATCCTGAACGGTGGAAAAACGCTCGAAAGCGCCACGGTCCTTTCTTCCCGCCAGGTCCAGGAAATGACGACTTCCCTGCCCTCCGACGAGCGCCGAAGGTTTATCGATGCCGAAAGAATGGGAGGCATTGAGAAAGCCCGGACTGAGATGCATGCCGGCGGCTTCGATATGAATCCTTCCATCCTTCGAGGTGCCGGGTGTTCACTGAAGTCCTTCGGACATTCGGGTTCAACAGGAACCTCGATTTTGATCGATCCTGAGAAGAAGGTTTACGTCGTTTTACTTTCGCAGACTCTTCGCGACGGTGCCCCGTCCAGAATGAACGCGCTTAGAAAAGCGATTGCCACCGAAGGAATGGCTCTGGTCGAGGCCAGAAAAGCGGCACAGGCTTGCGCTCAGGCCGAGGCGCAAACCCAGGCGGCAAAAGCCCCCGAGAAACGGGTGAACAGTTTCACCCAATGGGTGAACGAAAGTTTTGAAGCGTCCGGTAAAGCCTCCGAGAGCTCACGGGCCGGGCACTGAGCCTTTTCTGAATCAGAATCTCATCTCCGGCACGTCCGCCGGAACAGTGAGTCTGGCCGCGGTCGCTTTGACGATCTGCTCGATCGAAACTCCCGGAGCGCGCTCCTTGAGCACGAGTCCGCCGTTCACTTCGATCACGGCAAGCTCCGAGACGATCTTCTTGACGACGCCTACGCCGGTCAGCGGAAGCGTGCAGTTCGGAAGTACCTTACTCGACCCGTCTTTCGCGACGTGCTGCATGGCAACGATGACGTTCCGCGCGCCGGCGACGAGATCCATCGCCCCTCCCATGCCCTTGACGACCTTGCCGGGTACCATCCAGTTGGCGAGATTTCCTTTCTCGTCGACTTCCATGGCGCCGAGGACCGTAAGGTCAACATGCCCGCCGCGGATCATCGCGAAGGAATCAGCGCTCGAGAAAAAAGCCGAGCCCGGAATAGTCGTCACGGTTTCTTTCCCGGCATTGATCAGATCCGCGTCCACCTCATGCTCCTTGGGATAAGGACCGATGCCGAGCAGGCCGTTTTCGCTTTGTAGGATGACCGTCATACCTTTCGGGATGTAATTTGCGACGAGAGTCGGTATTCCGATCCCGAGGTTCACGTAATAGCCGTCTTTCAATTCCTGTGCGATTCTCTGGGCAATCTGTTCACGAGTCAAAGCCATGGTCGCCTCACTTGCTGGTCATGCGCTTTTCGATGCGCTTTTCAAAATTTTTCGCCGCGAAAATACGATTCACGTAAATTCCCGGCGTGTGCACATGATTGGGGTCGAGAGCTCCGACCGGAACGATCTCCTCAACTTCGGCGATCGTGATCTTTCCCGCCGTCGCGATCATCGGGTTGAAGTTCATCGCGGTTTTTCGATAAACGAGATTGCCCATAGCATCCCCGCGCCACGCCTTCACGATCGCGAAATCGGCTTTCAGGGCACGTTCAAGAACATACTGGCGACCATCGAATTCCCGAACATCCTTTCCTTCCGCGATGAGGGTTCCGACGCCCGTCGGCGTATAGAAGGCCGGAATGCCAGCCCCGGCGGCGCGCAGCTTTTCGGCCAGAGTCCCTTGGGGCGTGAGTTCAACTTCGAGTTCGCCCGAAAGCACGAGCTGCTCGAATAATTTATTTTCCCCAACGTAGCTCGAGATCATCTTTTTGACCTGCCTTCGTTGAAGGAGCAGGCCGATTCCGAAATCGTCCACACCCGCGTTGTTCGAGATGCAGGTCAAATTCCTGACCCCTTTCTCGACCAGCGCGGCAATGCTGTTTTCCGGAATTCCGCAAAGTCCGAAGCCCCCGATGGCGAGGATAGCGCCATCACCGATCTCCCGAACCGCTTCCCGTGCATCCGCTACCACTTTTTTCATAGCATTTCCTCTTTTTCAAATCCGCTCGATACAAACCGCGGTCGCCTCGCCACCGCCGATGCAGATGCCGGCCACGCCGCGTTGAGCGCCACGGTCCTTCAGTGCCGAAAGGAGCGTCACGATAATGCGGGCGCCACTCGCACCGATCGGGTGTCCGAGCGAAATCGCCCCGCCCCAGACATTCAGGCGCTCCATGGGAATGCTCAACTCGCGCTGAGCCGCCAATGCCACGACCGCGAACGCCTCGTTTACTTCGAACAGATCGACATCCTTCACGGTCCAGTTCGCCTTCGACATCGCCTTCCGCATGGCATCGGCCGGGGCGGTCGTGAACCAGACCGGCTCCTGGGCATGACTCGCGTACGAAACGATCCTGGCGAGTGGCTTGAGACCGAGTTGTTGCGCTTTTTCCGACGACATTAAGACGAGCGCCGCGGCGCCGTCATTGATGGTCGACGCGTTCGCGGCGGTCACCGTGCCGTTTTTATCGAAAACCGGCTTGAGCGTCGGGATCTTGTCAAATTGCCCCTTCGAAGGTCCTTCGTCAGAATCGACCTTCGTCACTTCGCCCTTTCGTCCGGGCACTTCGACGCTTGCAATCTCGTCACGAAATTTGCCGCTTTTCTGGGCTTCCTGCGAACGTTTGAAACTCTCGATCGCGAAATCGTCCTGATCCTTGCGTGATAAATTCTTTTCCTTGGCGCAAAGCTCGGCGCAACTCCCCATATGCTGGTTGTTGTACGGATCCCAAAGCCCGTCGAGAATCATTGAATCAACCATCGTCTGGTTGCCCATCTTGAAACCGCTGCGCGCGCCCTGCATGAGATACGGGGTCTGACTCATGTTCTCCATACCGCCGCTGACCACGATGTCGCTGTCCCCCAGAAGAATCGACTGGGTACCGAGCATCACGGCTTTCATGCCGCTTCCGCACACCTTGTTAATGGTCATCGCCGGGACGGATTTCGA
>Ga0208375_1001168_pt1 | contig 31325 bp, 43 predicted proteins | sample RifOxyD1_FD_184038 | JGI IMG/M metagenome (GOLD analysis project Ga0208375, IMG submission 184038) | Soil microbial communities from Rifle, Colorado - Rifle Oxygen_injection D1 (SPAdes) | ecosystem: Environmental > Terrestrial > Deep subsurface > Rock core/Sediment | place: Rifle, Colorado...
CATCCACATGCCGAAACTTGGCGACTCAAATAGATATGCTGCTGAAATTTTTGGAAATATTTTAGGAGGAGGTATGAGCAGTAGATTATTTCAAGAAGTTCGGGAGAAACGAGGGTTGTGCTATGCTATTAAAGCTCATTTAGATCAGTCAAAGGATTATTCTTATTTGATGATTTATTCTGGAACAACTATTGATAAGGTTAGGGAAGTTAAAGAAATTGTTTTAAAGGAAATTAAAAAACTAAGGGATTTAAATAAAAAAGACTTTGATGAAGCAAAGGAAACTTTAATTGGTTTAAAACAGATTAGTTTAGAGAAGTGTGATTCTACTATGATTGATTTATTGCAGGAAGAAATTGGTGGAAATTCTGAAGATTATTATAAATATGAAGAAAATATTAGTAAGGTGAGTTTAGAAGAAGTTAGGAAATTGGGAAATTTAAAAGAATTCAGTTTTTCTGCATTGATTCCTGATTAATTTTTCAGGAAAAATGATTTATAATAAAAAGAAAAAAAAGAAAAAGCCAAAAACCTTTGGTTTTTGGCGCCTCAAAAACTAAATTTTTTAAGGAATAAAAAATTTATTTCTTTACTATGTAGTAGATGGTGTATAAACCAGCTAATCCTACTAAGGCATAAATTATTGTTACTAATATTGGAATAGATCCAAATATTAATTCAACTACGTTTGTACCTAATGCAACTAATCCCCAGTTTAATGCACCTATTATCACAAGGACTAATGCAATCCAATCTAAAATACTTTTTTTCATTTTCATTAACCTCCTTTCATTTTTAGATAAAAATGTTAATTTAATAAGGAAAAACCTATTTAAATAGGTTTTTGTTTTTTATCTAATGAGATGTTTTATTGCAATTGACTTAGAGGTGGAAATAAAAAAGGAAATTAAAGTTATTCAGGAAAAATTAAGAAAAAAAGTTCTTTTTACTGGAAAATTTACTGAAACTGAAAATTTACACCTAACTTTAAAATTTTTAGGGGAAATCAATGAAGAAAAAGTTGAGAAGGTTAAAAAAATATTAAATAAAATAAAATTTAATGATTTGGAGGTTAGTTTAGGGGAAATCGGGATTTTTTCTACTAAGTTTCCTAGGATTATTTGGATAAAATTAAGTGGTGCTGGATTATGGGATTTGCAAAAGAAAATTGATGATAGTTTAAAGGAATTATTTCCTGTTGAGGAAAGGTTTATGAGTCATGTAACTATTGCTAGAATAAAGAAATTAGGGGATAGAAAGGAATTTTTGGATTATTTGAAAAGTATTAAATCAAAAAATTTAAGTTTTAGAGTAAAGGAGTTTTCTTTGAAAAAATCAGAATTATTCCCTGAGGGACCTAGATATGAAGATATTGGGGTTTATAGTTGCAATAATATTGATAGTTAATGTAAAATAATCTTGCTTATCAAAGTGATTTGTGTTTATTATTGATATTTCAATAGATAGAATTATTGTGAAAAACAAGAACCCTAATAAGTAGGCATTGGATATTTATATACTTTCGGTTTTAAATGAATATATTGTTTTGCAAGTTTGTTTATAAATCAGAGAACATTAAAGTAATTTTAATGGAAGATTCATTAACTGGTTCTGGAAGATTTAGAAGAACTGAATTATCTGAATTAGCTGTAGAAGTCATGTTTAGACAAATTAGAGATTATTGCGAAGTTCATGAGATTTATCCTAGACATGTTGTTATAAGTGGAAAAGAGTTTCCTAATGATTATTGTGCTCTGCTTCTTAGGGCTAAACTTGCTGCAGATGGTATTGAATCTAAAGTTTTTACTTCTATTAATGGGGAAAAAGGAGATATGACTTTTAATCTTGATGAAATTGCTGAAAGTTGTGACAGTTCTAAGGGTTGTTTAGAATATCTTTAAATTCTTTTGATTTACCTTTTAAAATATTTCTTATATCTTCTTCACCTGCATTAAATGTATTTTTTAGGGTTTTGAATTTTTTTAAAAGAAGTTTTGCTTTTTTAGGACCTATGTTTGGAAAGGATTCTAAGATATATTGTTTTTGTTCTTTTGTTGTTCTTGGAATTCTTGAGTGAAAGGATATTTCTATAGGTTTTTTGGATTGTTGTTTTGTTAGAGTTATGAGATAGAGTGAAGTATCAATTGGATCTTTTGTGAAAATTATGTTCGTGTTATAATTCTGAATTATGGATAGGATGAATCCCCTTAGGGCATTTGGATTTAATTTACCTTCTTGGGAGGTTAGATTTTCTGGATTTCCTTCTATTATTAAAAGTTTGTTTTTGTATTTCTGCATTTGAACTAGTTGTTGAATTAGTCTTTTATTTAACATTGAAGAAATAAAATCCGAGGTTGTTTTTCTTTCAATTATTGTATTTCCTATTAGATAATCTCCAATTTTTAATGAAATTATTTTTGTTTCTATTTCCTTATTTGAAATTAGTTCTGCTAAAATAGATGAATCTTTTTCATGGATATCTGCAAATATCTTGGGTTTAATTATTTTTTTTGAAGATTTTCTTTTTTCTTTTTTTGCAAATGGGTTGTAAAACATATTGTTGATAAGAATTTGGATTTTATATTATTTTGTATTTAAAAGAATTATTAGCTAATGTAATATGAAGTGGATATTGCAAGCAAGTTTGTTAGTTTATTATGTACTCTTTTAGATTATAATGTCAGAAATTAAACCACATCTTTTAAGATGTGGATGTTTACTTGTTTTAATTTCTGAGCACTATTGGGAATTAAAAATTCTCAAAGCTTTAGTGTGTGGTGGCACATTGTTTTTTGATGTTATTAATAATTGTTAAAATAATTTCTTTTGCTCTTCTTTATCATATAGAGGGATGCCTTTATCTAAATCTTTTTTTATTGATTCAATTGATGAATACATCTTTTTTTCTTTTGCTTTGGAAGTGTAGTGGAATATTTCATCTAGAGTATCTTTTGTTATTAGTATTATTAATTTACCTTTCATTAATCTTGCAGTTCTTCCTGTTCTTTGAATCTTCCTTATGGCACTTGGAACAGGTTCATAGAATATTACTGCATTAACTTCTGGAATATCTAGACCTTCTTCTGCAATTGATGTCGCACATATTATGTTTATTGTTCCTTCTTTGAATTCTCTCATTATTTGTTGTTGTTCTTTTTGTGAAAGACCGGGGTTATTTTCTCCTTTTCCTTTTGCTTGACCTACAAATACTTTTGCATTAATATCTGGAATTTCATTAAGTGTTTTGCATAGGTTTATTACAGTGTCCCTATATTGGGAAAAAATAATTGTTTTGTTTTTTGGATTTTCTTTTATAGATTCATGAACTATTTTTTTTATTTCTGCTATTTTTGGATGTTCTATTTTTTTAGATATTAATTCATTTAGTTTTACATAGGCTAAATTAAATTCACTTGATTTTACTATGTGCATTACTGCTTTTGATTTATTTTCTTTTGCTTGTTCGAATAGGTTTTTCATATAATTTAATGAAGAATTAAGGGTTTGAGTTTCGATTAATTCTATTAGGTGAGAGAGTTTTATTGCCTGGGCACAGACGCTTGCTCCAGATAATAAATTGAAATTTTTATTTCCAGAAGAAATCATTGTCATTATTTTTGACTGTAGTTTTAAAATATTAGTTTTTGTTTGAGGTTCAAATAATAGTTTCCTATTTTTTAATTCTTGTATTTTTCTTTCATAGATATTTCTAATTATTAGAGCTATTTCCCTTATTTCTGGTGGAAAATCTAGTCGTATTATATCAAATTCTAATTCTTGAAGATATTCTTTTACATCATCACTTTCCCTGGTTCTTATTTCTATATTTTCTATTCCTAGGTTTTGAGAAATTTTTTTTATTGTTTCTTTATCAACTCCTGGACTTGCTGTTAGGCCAAGTACTTTTGGATTTTTTGCTTGTTCTTTATATTTTCTTGCAACATCTGTATAGGAATAGTTTTTAAGGCATTTGTGACATTCATCCTCTATTAAAAGGGTAACTTCTTCTAAAGTGTAAAGATTATTTCTTATATCATTACTCACACACTGAGGGGTGCTGAATATGATATCTGCACTTTGCCATAATTCCTGCCTTTTTTCAGCATGAGTTTTTCCTGTAAATAATGTGAGTTCTGCAAATAATTCTGGAAGATGCTTTTTAAAATACTCTAGATGCTGTTCAGCTAAAGGTCTTGTTGGAGCTAAAAAAAGTGTTTTTGTTCCTGGAAATTTCTTTTGAGTATAGATAGAAAGCATTAATGCAATCAGAGTTTTTCCAATTCCTGTTGGAAGCACTACTAAACAGCTTTTTTCTTTACAATTTTCATAGATTTCTTGTTGGTATTTTCTAGGCTGAATTGTCTTGAGAACTTTATTTGGCATTTTAAACTAGGACAATTATTAAAGAGATTATAAAAATTATTGCTAGCATTATCCAGTTAAAAAAACTTCCAAAAAACACTTTGGCGCCATCTAAATTTCCATATGGTATAAGATTCCAGAAACCATAGATTATTGCATATTTAGATAAATCTGAATAATTTAAAAGTGCAGCAAATATTGATAGTAGGAAAAGACAGTAGAAACCTGCCATTGAAGTATGTGCTAAATCTGATTCATTTATTTCTGTTTTTCTATAATGGCCTTGTTTTCTTAATAATCTTTTTTCTAAAATGTTTTCTGCATCAAATTGCAATAGTGTGAGTGGTTTAAGTAAGCCATAGGACAATATTGAAATAATTAAGGGAAATATAAGCCCTATTGGAAATGGTTTTTTAAAGTGGGCTTGTCTTTGCCAACCATATTGTTGAATTTCCCATATTTTGTGTTCAATTCTAATGTTAAAATGTCTTGAGAAATATTTTTTTGCAGATATGCTGGCAAGTACAATTATGATTGGAACTAATAAGAGTTTTAGATTTAGTGTATTATTTCTTGGAAAGAACACTATAAACTCAAAAATTATTATTGAAACTATTATCCAAATTAATTCTTTTGAAGTTATCATGATTATTTAATGAATTTAATTTATATAAAGTTATTGCTAGAAAGGGTAGATAAACTTTTTGTACTATTGGAATGTAAAATTGGTATCTATAAAAACATTATAATCTTGCAAGCAAGATTTCCAAGAGTTAGTTAGTTTTTGAGTGTAGCAAGAGTTTTATTGGTTCTTAGGAAATATTTATAGTTCTTCTTATTTAAAATCTATGGAAATCTTTTCATCAGAAAAATAATGTGCTATCACACCTTTTAGGGCGTGATTTGTGACAGGCACTTGTTTTTAGGATGCTCAGGAATACAAACACATCCTAAATGATTTAGTTTTAAACAGGTGAGTATTCCTGACATGAAAAGACTTTCTCAGATGAATTGTAGCGATATTTATTTCAGTTAGAAAAATAATAGTTATTTATTGAGATTTTTTGGTTTTTATTCATTTTTCAAACATATTTCTAGATTATAGAAAAGTATTTAAAGATATTAGGATATTTTTTCTCATGCTAAGAGTAAAAAAGGTAACAAGCGTGATTGGAAAAAAGGTGTATACTGACACTGGAGATTTTTTTGGAGAAATAGAAGAATGTAATTTAGTCGAGAATAAGATTGATGGGTGGAGAATAAGAATCTCTAATTCTATGGGTAATTTTCTCGGAGGTGCAAGAGGGGTGATAATTCCACATCAGTTTGTTAGGGCTGTTGGTGATATTGTAATAATCAGCAGAGCTAATCTTCCTTTGGAAGAAGTTGAAAGTGGAGAACAGACAGTTGACCTATCAGGGGATAGTGATATGGGCAGAACTCCTATGTAATAATGAGTGATCCCTTTTTTATAACACCTATTTTTACAGACTTTCTTTTACCTTTTGCATTAGTTTTTACATTAATCTTTGCAATACTCCAGAAAACTAAATTATTAGGGGATGGCAAGAAACAGGTTGATGCTATTATTGGTTTAGTTGTAGGATTGATTTTAATTGCTACACCCTATGCAAGAGATATTGTTGTAAGCCTAATGCCTTTCTTAGCAATCTGGGCTGTTATTCTTTTAGTATTCATGTTGCTGTATGGTTTTGTTGGTGGAAAAAACAATGGAGATGTTCTTGATAAATGGTGGAAATATGCATTCTATGGATTATTATCTTTATCGTTAGTTGTATTTTTATTAATGATAACAGGATACTGGGATTGGTTTTTAAATTTTGTATTTAATGGAAATTATGGAACTTCATTATGGGTGAATGGATTATTGATTGCAATTATTGTTGGAGCAATTGTTGCAGTTATAAAAGGTGATGTTAAATCATAATAGAAATGTATATAAATATAACTTTCTTTTATTAAAAGAAACTAAGAGATTAAAAATCTTAATAATAAAAAGAGGAAATAAAAAATAAAAATAAAATGGCTTATTCATATGGTGGATGGACAATAACTACAATACTTAATCAGTGGGCTGATTTTGGAATATTTGCATATGCACTTCCTTTTTTGATGATTTTTGCAATGGTGTTTGGTATTTTGAATAAGACTTCCTTGCTTGGAGATAATAAAGGAGTTCAAGCAACAATTGCTCTTGCTGTTGGATTATTATCCTTGCAGTTTGATTATGTTACTAATTTTTATGCTACAATATTTCCCTATGCTGGAATAGGAATTTCTGTTTTGCTTGTGGCTTTAATTTTAATGGGATTAATTTACAGTACTGAAAACAAAGGTTGGCTTGATAAGGTTTGGTTTGGAATTGGTGTTGTAATATTCTTGGTTGTGCTTTTCACATCTATGTCTAATTTTTCATGGATGGGTGGAATGGGATATAATTTTAGTCAAGCATGGCCTGCAATACTAGCAGGTATGATTTTACTTGGATTAATGGCTTTAATCATTTATGGTGGTGGAAAGAAAGGCCCTTAGGAAGTGATTAAAAATGCCAATTGATATTACTGGAATTTATTTTTTTATGCCTGTTTTCAGCTTTTTATTTGTTTTTGTAGTTGTCTATGCAATACTTGCTAAGACAAAAGTCCTTGGAGATCAAAAAGTTAATTTATTAGTAAGTTTTGTTATGGCTATTATTTTTATGAACTTTTCATCAATGCAATTGTATGTTGAAACAATGCTGCCATGGTTTGTTATATTTATAGTTTGTTTGTTTTTAGCATTGGTTGTTATTGCTTTTTCAACTAAAGAAGTTGATAAAATAATGAAGCCTGCTTTTGCATGGGTAATGGTTGCAATTCTTGTGGTTATTTTTTTAATTTCTGCAATAAAGGTTTTTAATCCTGTTTTTCATCCTGAATATGGTGTTGTTTCTGGAAATTCTCCACAGATAATTTCTCAAATAAGGGCAATGTTTGATTCAAGCACATCTGGAACTATTTTATTATTAATAGTTGCTGCAGTTGTTACTTGGGTTTTGGTTAGAAAGGGAAAGAGTTAAATGGATTTTAAAACCTATCCTATTAAAAGATGTTTCTTTTAATTTTATCTTGTTATGTAATATCAATAATGAATGTAAAATAAAGAGATTAAGAGATAATTTGTTATTCAGATATGCTGCTTGAATTATATATAAAATGCTAATATTAATATGTAATTGTAATATTGAGTAAGAATCTTTTCTTGATTCATGGTTTATAAGTTTTGCAGAATTAATTACTTCATTATTAGTGTAAAAATTGATTATTCATCTCAGAAAACTTTCAAAATCATCTTTGGATCTTTTGACTGGTTTTTCTTGATGTTTTTCTGGTTGTCTTTCTTGTGGATGGTGTGAATTAGGTTTTATTGATTCGCTAATTTCTCTTAGTTCCCTTATATTATCTGTTAGTGGGTCTATTATTTTTGAGAAAGTGTTTTGTGTGGCTTGCATTTCTCTAGATATTGAATGAATATCATTCCCATATTCACCTAGTTTTCTTAAAATTGAAATTTGTAATTCTCCAATTATATTTTCTAATTTGTCCAATCTCTTTTTTATTTCATCTAACTCAATGAAAGTATTTTCTTTAAATCTTGTAAAAGAGATTATTTCTTTTTTTAGAGATTCTGTTTTTTCTTCTATGGCTTGTTCAATCATTTCATTTACTGTTTCAATATCAAATGGTTGTGGGGATTGATATTCTTGATACATTGATTGAGCATTGTACTCTGGGAAATATTCCCTTGAAGGTGCTTGCATTTGTTCAGCTCCTTCTGGTGTTGGAGCTTCTTCTGAATATTCTTGAAAAGAGGATCTAGAATAATCTTGATCTCCTCTAAATTCTTGTGGTTGTTCTCCCATATTTTGCATTGATTCTGGATTTATTGCGTATTTTATTTTTGATTGTGAAAGTGATTCTTCAATATCTTTTGGAGGAATTCCTTCTTGCCTTAAAGACTGGACTATCTGATCTTCAGACATTCCTTGTTCTTTCATTTGCATTACCTTTTCTAATATGGCCATATTATAAGTTCATTTTATCTTTTATATCTTTTCATTTTTAAGTTTATTAAATTCTTGACTTAAAATCTTTTTTAAGTCATTTATTCTTACAAATTCTAATGGCTGGAATATCTTAAATTGTCTTTCAAGTATTGAAAATTCTTCTTTTCTTGCAAAATTTTCTAATTCATAAATCATTCTTTTATTTAATTGTTTAATGCTATTTAATTCTGAATTAAGCTCCCCTATTTTTTTTCTAAATTCCAAGTCTTTTTTTTCAAAATCTTCTTTTGTATATATGAGGTTATTTCCTATTAATAACAATCTATCTTTTAGAAGCCTTTGTTTTTCTTCTAATTCATTCAATCTTGTACCAAATTCTTGCAAGAGAGCACTTATTGTTGTTACAGATTCATCCATTTAATAATAGTTCACCTTTTATAATTTAATAATGATTAAGGGGTTTAAAAAATCTATCATTTTCAAGATAGATTTTATTCCGTTCAAAACCCTATATTTTGAAGTTATAAAATCTATCTTTTGGCTAAGATTTTATTCCATTCAAAATTGTAGGTTTTAAAGTTATAAAATCTATTACTCATGTGATATACATAAATTTTAATATACCATTTTTTATATTTAATTGAGGTTGATATGATATTTACATTAAATGATCCTTTATATAAAACATTTATAAAGAGAGAAGAGGGGCATGAAGTTATTTACATAAACTTTTTAGGAGATTATTCTGTTCCAAATGTTTCTGATTCAGGGGATGTCATGGATAAAATACTTGAATTTTTGATATTGTATCCTGGAATTTCTGGAATGGTGCTGGTTCAACAAAGAAATTATAATTATGGGCCTTCTGAAACATTTATTTTAAAAGAAATTGCAAATCTTTATGTTTATTTGACTAAACAGGAAAATATTACTTCTCCAAGCAAAATTTCAATTATGAATACAGGTTATCAGTCTCAGAGAATAGGGGATGTTACTTATCTGCTTAGATTGCTGAGAAGAGATCCTGTTGCTTGCTTTTTTGAGTTGGACAGATTTATAAAAAATGAACGGATAAATATTGAAAGCACTCCTGAAAATTTAAAACTAGACCAAGTTACTTATGTTAGAATTCTGGAAAAGTTTAGAACTCTTTTGAAAAACACACAAATGATAAAAGAATTGGAAAAATATTTTGGAGATTATGTTTTTGGAAAAAGGGAAATTTACTATAAACTATTTAGACCAGATATTGTCCCTAATTTTGCATTTACTAGGTTAGTTGCGACTTTGCCAAGTGATGCAGATATTGTTCAACAATATGAAATTGGAGATGAATATGATAAGTCAACTGTCACTATATTAAAAAGAAAAGAAGATGCAAAATATCTTTATCATTTAATGCCTCCTGAATATGTTTTAAGTGATGAGCAGCAATTGTTATTAAATAAATTAAAAGAACAATATGGAAGAGTGAGTCCTGAAAGTGAGCAGTTTATAGGAGATTATGAAAGAGCAAGACAGGCTTTTTTTAATGTTGCTAAGGGAAGAATTCCTGAACTTGCAGAAGAATTTTCAAAAAATGGAAGGCCAATTAGTTTAAGTTATGAAGATGTTAATAAATTAGCTGCAATTTCTGTAAGAGCCACTATTGGTTTTGGTTTGATGGAGGTTTTGCTTTTGGATAAAAATATTCAGGATATTGTTTTAAATTCTCCAATTTCTCTTAATCCTATATTTTTGAGGCATCAAGAATTCGATGAATGTATTACTAATATAATTCCTAGTAAGGAAGATGCTGATTCTTGGGCAACTAGATTTAGAATTAATTCTGGAAGACCTTTGGATGAAGCAAACCCTATACTTGATACTGATTTAAGCCTGGGAACCATAAGAGCAAGAATTGCAGTTATTCAACAGCCATTATCTCCAAATGGTTTGGCATATGCAATTAGAAGACATAGGGAAGATCCTTGGACATTACCTCTTTTTATTAAAAATAGGATGATAAATAGTTTTGCAGCTGGTTTATTTAGTTTTATGATTGATGGTTCAAGAACATTACTTATTGCTGGAACTAGAAGTTCTGGAAAAACTTCTCTTCTTGGAAGTTTAATGTTGGAAATAATGCCAAAATATAGAATTTTAGTTGTAGAAGATACATTAGAACTTCCTGTTGATGCTTTGAGAAAATTAAAATATGATATACAGAGGATGAAAGTTAGGAGCAGTTTTTCAGAAACTACTACTGAAAGAAGTGCTGATGAAGGTATAAGAACTAGTTTAAGATTAGGGGATAGTAGCTTGATTGTTGGAGAAGTAAGAAGTACTGAAGCAAAGGCATTGTATGAGGCAATGAGAGTTGGTGCTTTGGCAAATGTTGTTGCAGGAACAATTCACGGAGCTTCACCTTATGGTGTTTTTGACAGGGTTTGCAATGATTTAGGGGTTCCTGTTACTAGTTTTAAAGCTACTGATTGTATTATTGTTTCAAATCCAATTAAAACTCCTGATGGAATGAAATCTGTAAAAAGAGTTTTGCAATTAACAGAAGTTAGGAAACATTGGACAAAAGATCCTGAAGAAGAAAATGGTTTTATTAATTTATTGAAGTATAATATTGAGAAAGATGAATTAGAGCCGACTGAAGAATTAATTAATGGAGATTCAGAAATAATAAAAAGTATTGCATCTGGTGTTAAAGGATGGGCTGGGGATTGGGATGCTGTTTATGATAATATATTATTAAGAGCTAAAATTAAGCAAGAAGTTGTTGATGTTAGTATTAGGACTAATCTTCCTCAATTACTTGAAGCAAAATTTAATTCTTTGTCAAGTAATATGTTTCATCAGTTTTCAAAAGAAGTGCAGGAAGATATTGGTTTACCTGTTGGTGAAAAAGTTTTTACTCTTTGGCAGGATTGGTTAAAGGAACAGGTTAGGGGTGGGAGGATATAGTTTTTTATTGGTAATGTCTGTAGAATAAAATATGTAAGTAGAAATCAGATAATAATTGTTTAGGGGCTAATTAATATATACTATTTATCATAGAAATGATTATAAATAATTTTTACTTTTTATTAAAATGAATGAAAATTTTGTTCTATATGAAGATCCTCAAATAAGAGTTAGAGTTAATGAGAGAAGTCCTGAAGACCATTATTTAGATTTATTAGGTGGTGGAAAGGAAGAAAGAGAATATATTATTCCAAGGGGATGTTTAAGGGAGTTGGCAACAACTACTCGTGATAGATTTCCACTAAAAATTGATACTCTTAATTGGATAATGCTCAATGATGCTAATGAAAGGGGATTGACTGCAGATTCTATTGGATTTGCTTTAGCACAGGCATATATTGAATCTGAAAGAAGATACCAAGATGTTGCAAGTTCAATGAGGGCTGAACGAATTGCTCAGAATGAGTGATTTTTTCTTTTTAATATATCTATTAATTCTAGTTTTCTTGTAATTTGGCAAGATTTATAAATGTTATAACATTGTTATAACAATGGAAAATAGCATTATCAAGCCAATAATCAGAGTTGGAAACAGTGCAGGAGTAGTTTTGCCCCTGGAATGGTATGGGGGGAAGGCAAGAATTGAATTGATTCAGAAACCCCTTAATATTAAAGCAGATATACTGGATATTTTAAATGATTATATGGAGAATATCTTGGGTGTTTATTTAACTGGAAGTTATGCAAGAAAGGAACAAACTAATGATTCTGATGTTGATGTTCTTGTTGTAACTTCAGATATCAATAAGAAAATAAATAAGGGTAAATATGAAATTCTTATGATTTCCCTTGATGAATTAAAAAAAGCAAGGGACATTGTTATTCCAATTATCCCTATGTTAAAAGAAGCTGTTCCTATAATCAATAAAAAATTACTTGATGAACTTTTAGATTTTAATATTAAAAAGGAAAATTTAAAATGGCATTTGGAAACAACAAAATCTTCTCTTAAAATGATTAGAACTATTCTTAATATTGAGGAAGATAAAGTAGGTGGGAATGTAATTTACCCATTGATATTAAGGTTAAGAGAAGCTTATATCATTGATTGTTTATTAAAAAATCGTAAATATAGAAAAAAAGATTTTTTGGAAATGCTTAAAAGAAGAGGAATCTATGAATTATATAAAGGTTATGAGCTAGAAAAAAGAAGTAAAAAAGCAAAATTAGTTGATAGAAAAAAAGCAAAAGTTGTTTATCAACTTATTTTGAGCTATTTGAATGATTATGGAAAAAAAGAAGATAAAAAAATCAATTGAATCTCTTGAAAAACAAAAACAAGAGCATAGGGCAAAGATTGAAGATTATGCTGGAAAGAATTATGCTTTATTAGATTACAGAAAACAAAACAAAACAAATTTTATTTTCTGCCCCATAAACTCTTTTAATATTAAGAGTTTCTGGTATTGGGAAAAAGAAATTAATTCTTTTGATAATAAAATAAATGAATTAAAAAGAAGATTGGAGGAAAAGAGTTGATAAAATGGCTGTTGATGATGTTCTTAGGGCGTACTCTAGAGATATAAGGGCGAGCATGGGCTCTGATTTTACAGGACTTAGTGATAATATTATTTCTCAAGATTATCTTGATTTTAAAAGAGATACTCTTCCTGAACTTTCTATTTATGAAAAATGGGCAAGTGTTCTTGGAGGAGTTATAAATATGCATTTATCTTCAAAAGATGAATCTGCAATTAAAAAAGATCTTGAGAGAGCTCATTTGAATTTAGTTCCCTCTCAAGTTGCAGGACTTTCTATTGTTTCCTTTTTTTTGATAATGTTTCTTGGTGGTGGAATTTGTTTTGCATGGTGGTTTTTTACAGAAACATTTCCATATATACTTATGTTTCTTATTTTTGTTTCTTCTTTTTTTGTTGGATATTATGCATATTCAATGCCAGAAAGACTGGCTGTTAAATGGAGATTAAAAACAAGCAGTCAAATGGTTCCTGCTATTTTATACACGGTTATTTATATGAAACATACTAGTAATTTGGAAAGAGCAATTGGTTTTGTTTCAAAACATATTGAAGCTCCTTTGTCAACTGATTTTAAAAAAGTTTTATGGGATATTGAAAATGGAAAATATGCTTCAATTAAACAAAGTCTTGATGCTTATTTAGAATTTTGGAAAGATACTAATCCTGAGTTTGTTGAAAGCTTTCATTTAATTGAGAGTAGTTTATATGAACCTAGTGAAGTAAGAAGAATACAAATTTTGGAAAGAGCATTGAAAGTTATTTTAGATGAAGTTTATGAAAAAATGTTGAAATATTCTCATGAGATTAAAGCGCCTTTGACAAATATTTATATGTTAGGGATTGTTCTTCCTACTTTAGCTTTGGCATTACTTCCTATTGCATCTACTTTGCTTGGAGGAGTATTAACTTCTATACATATTTTTGTTTTGTTTAATATAATTGTTCCATTTTTTGTTTTTTATTTAACGGCCCAAGTAATGCTTAATCGTCCGGGTGGTTATGGTGAAACAGCTTATTTAGAAAAAAATCCAATGTATTATAAATATTCTTCAAGAAAGCCCTATGTTATTGCGTTTTTAATTACCTTCCCATTTTTAATCTTAGGTTTACTTCCGTTTATAATGCAGATTGATTATCTAACCTATAATGTGGACATGTTAAATTCTGATATTATAGATTCGCAGGCCTTATTTAATTTAAATAGTGATTATACCTATGGTGACTTAGGTTTAAGTTTTTTAGGAAAAAGTGAAAATTATTTTTTTGGGTTTTTATATGATAAAACTGGAAAACATCAAATTATTGGCGGGCCTTTTGGAACAGGTTCTCTTTTATTAGGTTTATTTTTTCCATTTGCAATTGCTTTATTTTTTGCAATTTCTTATTCTTTGAAAACAAAGGAATTGGTAAAAGCTAGAGAATCTACAAAAAAATTAGAAGCTGAATTTAATTCTTCTTTATTCACATTAGGAAATCGGATTGGTGATGGAATTCCTGCTGAAATTGCTTTTGCAAGAGTTGCTGAATCTTTAAAAGGACAGGTTACTGCTGATTTTTTTAGAACTGTTAATTCAAATATGCAAACTATGGGAATGAGTTTGGAAGATTCTATTTTTCATAGTTCAAGAGGAGCTATTGTTTATTTTCCATCAAATTTAATTGCAACTAGCATGAGGATATTAATAGAGAGTGTAAAAAAAGGATTAAATGTTGCTGCTCAAAGTTTAATGAGTATTTCTGAATATGTGAGAAATATTCAAAAAATAAATGAGAGATTAAGAGATTTGCTTGCAGAGGTTGTTAGTGATATGCAAAGTAATATGACTTTTTTAGCACCATTGCTTGCTGGAATAATTATTGGACTTGCTGCAATGATAACTTCTATATTAGCTCAGTTGAAAGGACTTGGTACTGCAGGTGGCGCAAGTGATCTTGCAATGGGTTTTGGTAATCTTAGTCAGATAATGGATATGTTTGATGTATATTCTATGATTCCACCTTATTTTATGCAAATTGCAATTGGAATATATATAATACAGATAATATTTATTTTAACAGGAACTCTTGTGACTATTGATGCTGGTGAAGATAGATTAAAACAAACAAGTAACATTGCTAAAAATTTAATAAGGGGTTTTATACTTTATTTAATTGTTGCATTTATATCGATTGCTTCTCTTTCTATTCTTGCAGAAGTTGCTCTTGGTGGATTAATGGGTTAGTATTAGAAGTAAGTTATAAGTAGTTTAAGGTTGATTATGATTTTTAAGAAAAATATTATTAGCTAATGTAAAATGAGTTAGTAATGCTTGTAATATATAATTATATTTTTTTGATTGATTTAATCTGATAAAAACTATATTTTCATTTTATAAATTCCTAATAAATATAATCACGATAATTTTATTAAGGGATTTTATCTCATATTTACATGAAAAGTAAGAGAGGTTTTGAACTTGCAATAAGTACATTAGTATTGTTAATATTAGGAATGGTTGTTTTAATAATGCTGATTGTTTTTATTACAATGGGAAGTAGTAATTTTTCAAATACTATTAAAAGTTATTTTTCCTATTCTAATGTAGATTCTGTTATTAATTCTTGTAATCTGTTTTCTCAGTCTAATTCTCAGTATAAATATTGTTGTGAAAAAAATAAAGTTAAATATTATTCAGACGGAGTTAAGGTAGAGGGAGATTTTTCTTGTAAAGATATGTTAAATATGAGTTTTGTCAATAATCTTGCTCAATTAAATTGTTTTAATGTGAACTGTTAGAATGAAAACTAAAAAAGCATTGATGATAACAGATTTTATTATTATTTTGTTATTGTTAGTTGGATTGTTGGTTCTAGTTGGAATTATTTATTTTGGGCTTAGTGGAAAACTTCCTAGTTTACTTGGCAGTATAAGAAATATGTTTAGGTTTGGAAACTAATATGAAAAAAATTGAACTGAAAAAAAATAGAAAAGGGGAAATGATTTGGGATGCTTTAATACCATTGTTATTGGGAATACTTGTTTTAGTTGGTGTTTATTATTTTTTCTTTTCAAATTATATTTGGGATTATGTAAGAAATCTTCCTGGTGGAAATAAAAATAATAACAAAGATTCACCTGTTCAAAATATTACTAAAGATGATAAAATACTTGCAGAATATTATAAAGTTGGAGTTATCCTGGATGCAAAATATATTAAATTTTGTACTAAAGGAGACTGTAATAATCTGGTTGATTCTAAATTATATCTTATTGGTGATGAAAGGCAAGGGACTATTTATGTTGATATTAATTGGGCTGTTGATAAGAAAATTGGAACTATGATTAATTCAAATGTTGTTATTGATAATGAAATCTTTAGTGGAAAAGGGGTTTATGGTAGTATTAAGGAAGATATTCCTCCTTATGCAGATATGAGAAATTTTGATAAATCTATTTATATTTCTGGAATATTATATAGGGAGAAAGAATATGTTGTTTCTGCAAATGAAGGATTTGGGGTTCAATAAAATGGTTGTTGATATTAAAAAAATAAATATTTATAGAAAGAATAAAAAAGCAAGTGTTTTCTTACCTGAAGAAACAATTAAAGTAGTTCTAGCTGTTATTTGTATAGGTTTGCTTATTTTTTTAGGATATAAACTATATACATTATTTCTTAAAAAAAGTGCAATTGAGATTGCAAGAGAAAATTTAGATCAACTAGTAAATAAAATTAATTTGTTGAAGGATGGACAGAGCACAAAATTTACACTTTCAGGTCCAAATGATTGGTTTTTAATGTTGTTTAGCAAAGGAGATGCTATGCCTTCTAGTTGCAAGGATGCAAAAAGCTGTTTATGCATTTGTGAAATCCAGAACTATGGTGGATGTGATAGAAATGGATTATGCAAGACCTTGGATATTGACGGTGAGATGAGTTATAGTTGTATGCAGGCAAGTTCTTTTGATTTAACTAATCAGTATAAATGCCTTAAGATTACAATAAAAGATATTCCTTTAAAAAAATTAAATTTTTTGTTTATTGGGCCTACTGAAAATTTTGAAATGGCAAATAAATTAAGACAAGTTTTATTGGCTATTGATCCTGCAACTAATAAAAGTGTTGAACAATTATTGGGAGAATATGTTGTTAATAAAAATGGAAAAGATTTAATCAATGGTTTAATGACTTCTTATGTTAAAACAAATATTTCTGAAATATCTAGCTGGTATCTTACAATTAAATTAAATGAAAATATAATTGGTATTTTTGGTTATTATCCTACTGGTGCAGGGGATATGCCTGAAATTCCTTCTTTTAGACATAATTATGATGAAGTAAAAGAATATGCTGAAAATAAATATAATTTCAAATGGGAATTTAATTTAAAACAGGAAACTGAATAGACTATGAAAAATAAGAAAGCCTTCTTGAAAGAACTCCAGAAAATAAATTTTCTGGCCCATTCAAAAATAAAATTTTTGAAGTCCTTGGGAAGAACAGGAGATATATATGAATAATAAAGCACAGGAATTAAGTGGTAGTTGGACAATGGAGTGGTTTATAAAAAATATAGTCTTGATGATATTATTTACTGTTATTATTGCAGCAGGATTATATTTTATGCTTAGGTGGCTGACTGGTTAAGGTGTATTTAGCAAAGTGGAGCAAACATGAATCTTTCCAAACTTTGTTTAAGGAAAGATTTTTCTATGAATAATTATTGTCAATATATCTGATGTAGATAATGCTTAATAGATTTGTATGCATAGTTTAACTTAATTGAGTTATGAATAATAATTATGTCTGAGGAAAAACTTGATTGGACATCGGACAGCAAGTTTTACTATAAATAACTACTATCCCTTAAATAGATGTACTAGTTAGAATTATTTATAAAGATGTTTTTGTTTATTATATATCATGAAAAAGAGGATAAAAAGAGCCTTCTTGAAAGAACTCCAGAAAATAAATTTTCTGGCCCATTCAAAAATAAAATTTTTGAAGTCCTCGGAAAGAACAGGACTTAAAAATGAAAAAAAAGCATTGGTATTAAGTACTGTTGTTGGATTAATAATCTTAATTTTGGGATTTGCTATTTTAGCTTTTGCATTTTTTCAAGTAAACTGGACAGGAGATATTAATAGGGATGTTTGTCATCAATCTGTTATTTATAGAGCTACTCTTCCTGGTTTTGCAAATATGAAAAATTATGTTCCTTTAAAATGTCAGACTGAAAAAATTTGTATAACTGCCGGTTTTATTGGTGGAAAATGTAAGGAATTTGAGAATATGAAGGGGGTTAGCAATGTTAAGGTTGCAGATAGAGAGGATGCTGAACAGGTTATTGCAAAGGAAATTGTTAGTTGTTGGGAGATGATGGGTGGAGGTAAGGTTGGATTATTTAATGATTGGTTTGTCCAAACCTATGGTTTTGGAACAATAACTTCTTCATGTGTTATATGTTCTAGAATTGCTTTTGATAAAGAGAATTTAAACAAATCTGGAATTGATGTAAATGAGATTAATGTTAGAAATTATATGATTACACATAGAATGCCTAATAAGGAGGTTTCTTATTTTGTTTACTTGACTGGAACTGGTGGATTAATGAGTGTTAATGAAAATAATGGTATGGCTAGAATAGATAATGTTATACAAAATTCAAATAATAATTCTGCAAATATTCAAACAGAAGATATTGAAATTAGCGAGGATAGTGGAGAAAATGATAGTTCTAAAGAATTGGCTGTTATGTTTATGCAGGTTCAATCTCCACAATATAAAGATGTTTTTATGAATAATATTTATACTTTAATTGGAGTTGGGGGTGGAGGTTTTGCAGTTGCCCCTAAATATACAACAAAGGCAGTCACTACTCTTGGAAAAAGTCCTTATTTTTGGATTGTAATGGCTCTTGCTGGAGTTTATCAATATGCATCTGTTAGAAGTAATCAAGCAATGACTGCCGGTTATTGCGGAGATGTTAGTATTGGTGATAAAGCGACTACGGGATGTAGTGTTGTAAGGACTGTTAATTATGGGGCAGATGATTTAAGCCAGTATTGTTCAAGGGTTGAGAGTATACCTTGATTGTTATTGTTAGCTAATGTAAAATAATGTTGGGCAAGAAAGTTAGTTATAGGAAATAACATTAATTTTCGTAAGTTTTCTATGTTATTTCCTATCTAGCAAATAACCATATTATATCCGGTTATTGAAGTTATTTGCTATAGTTATGTGCACTTTTTATAATACAGGTATTTAATTCTCGAAATAGATAAGTTTTATAATCTTATCCTTAGTTAAATTATTGAGAGGTTGTTATGTTTAAAAAAAAGATTGGAAAAAAAGGGGCAGAGGGATTGCTCGAAACAATTGTTTTTCTTATTTTAAATATGATTTTTTTTGTTATTATGATGCTTTTTGCCTATAATTCTGGAACTCAATCTTTTATCTATGAACAGGCTTATGCAAAACAAATAGCTCTTCTGATTGATAATGCAAAACCAGATATGGTTGTGATGGTGGATATTAATGAATTAATTCCAATTGCCCTTAAGAAGAATCGGGCTATTGAAAAAGTTTTTGTTGTCGATGAAAAAACCAATGAAATAAAAGTTAGTTTAAATCCTACTGGAGGATATTCCTATAAATATTTTTCAGATAATTCTGTTAAGTTTGAAATTAAAGAGGGTAATTTGTTGATAACTATTGGAAAAAAAGGAGTTGATAATGAAAAATTGTAAAATATTGTTAGCTATAGGAAATAACATTAATTTTCGGATATTTACCAGGTTATTTCCTAATAAGCAAATAACTATATTATGTCCGGTTATTGAAGTTATTTGCTATAATGTAAAACAAATAGGAGGAGATTAATATGAATAAAATTATAGAGTTTAATAATAAAAATATTAGAACAAAATGGGGGAAAAAGGGTGGAGAAAAAATTTTATCACTGTGGTGGTTTTTTATTTTAGCTATTATTGGGGGATTTATTGTAATGGGAGTTATAATATATTATTCTGCTGAGACAAATATTAATCCCATAGAATCTTCTATAATTGTAGATAAGCTTGCAGATTGTCTTATTATCAATGGTAAATTAAATGAAAATTCTTTAAATTATGATTTTGATATTTTTAAAGAATGTAATTTTGATAAAAAAATGTTTGGTGTGGGAAGTTCTTTTTATTTTAATATTTCTATTTATAATGATACTAGTTTAGTTATGGAATTTTTAAATGGAACATATTTTGAACCTGACTGTAATATTGGCAAGAAAATATCAACAAAATATTTTCCCTCATGCACAAAAGAAGTCTATTTTGTAACCTATAATAATAGTGAGTTTGTTGCCCATATTTCCGGAGGTGTTAATCAAATTGGAAGCAAGGTTTCTTTGGGTTAATATGATATTCAATAAAAAATCACAGGTTGCAAGCACATTGACTTGGTTTACTTCAACATTAATTATATTTTTTATAATGGTTTTGTTCTTAAGTGCTTGTGTTTTTGATTCTCAAGCAAAGAAAGTTTCTTCTGGCTGGGATGATGTTAAACTTGAGGGGTTTAATGGAAATCTGAGAAGTCAAAGAGTTTTGTCAAATCTTTTAAATACAAATTTTGAATTAGATGGTAAGAATAAGACTCTAAATGAGTGGTTGGTTCTTGACTTGTATAATATGGATCCTGGAACAAAGGCGGTTTTGCGAGAGAAAATAAGAGAAGAAGTTAAAAAAGTTGCAGAAATTAATGGTGGGAAAATTTGTTATATTTTTCAAGCAGTCTCAGGTATTGAAAAAGATCTAGCTGAAATTTTAAAAGAAACTGATCCTAGGGGAAGTGGTTATGTTGCAAGTTTTATTGAAAAAAGCTCAATTCAATTTGGAAGTTATGATACTGATTATGTTGATCCAAGGGGATTAAGTTTTATTGGAGAAGTTGAAAATAAATTATTAAATAGAGCTACAAGTATTGTTTTACCAAGAGATACTAGAGTAAATGTTTTTGGTTTTGATGAAGGGTATTATCAAAAAGTCATAGTTAAATTTTATATTGGAGAGTGTTAAATATGGTATTGTTATCTGTGATTGGACAAGGATGGGGGAGTAAAAATAAAATGATAGCAAATAGAGATAATAAATTAAATAAACTAATGAATAAAAAAGCAGGGCCAATTGACATAACTGTGTTGGTTTTTATAGCTCTTGCATTGTCAATTGGAACTTTACTTATTTTTTATTTACATGGAGGATATGTTAGTTCTAAGATTCAAGATTCTAGATTTTTAGATGGGGCATATATTAAAGAGAATTTAATGAATTCATATATAGATAGAATTATGGATAAATCAGTTGTGAATGTTGATAAGAATAATCCTATCCCTGGTTTTATTAATAATTTTCAAAATGAGTTGTTCAAATATAAGACAAATGGAACCTATGTTTTAGCTGAACTTTTTCAATTAGAGAGTCAGATTAAAGAAGAGAATGTTCAATTTATTGATGGAAGGATTGTTTTTTCAGTTACTATTAATATTATTTCTGAGTATGGGGATAAGTTTGATGTTAACTATGTTTATAGTAGGAAATTTTTTAAAGTAATCTAAATTTTTATTAAAAATTTGTTTGAAAAGGTTTTTAAAGTCTGGATGAGTTTAATTAAAATGAAAAAGAGAGTTAATAAAAAGGCGCAGACTTGGAGTTTTATTATTGGCGGACTTCTTGCTATTGCAATTTTAGTAATGGGCATTTATCTTATTTCTTCTGGTAAATTTGGAGATTGGTTCACTAGCGGAAAGACAAATGTTGCAGCTATTGCATTTAATTGCAATGCTAAATGCAATACAGGTCCTGCTTCTGTAAAAGAATATTGTATTGATACAAATGATGTTATTTTTGAAAAAGGTTGGAAATCTGAGAAATATACTTGTAAACAACTGGAAGCTATTCCTAATTCAGGAGTTACTCAATGTGATAAATTTGATTGTAATATTGAACCTGCTACTTGTGATGTACTGAAGGTTTTCTGTGTTGGAACTGAAAAATGTACTGTTGCTTGGATGGACGAAACTACTAAAAAAGCTGCTGCTGCTGACAAGGTAAAATACAAAGAAGTAAGTGATTTTACTAGCAGAGTTACTGATGTTGCTGATAAAAATGCAGCTGTAGTTGCAAAAACTCCTTTCTGTGTGAAGACTGTTGAAATTTAATTCTACTGTTTATTTTATTAATTGTTAATATTGTTAGTGATAATTTATTTTAAATGCTCTCTGGCACGCATTTTTAAGAGTTATTTATCTTGAACAGTTAGTAGTTATGGGGAATTAATTAAAACCTATAGAGATTTATTGAGGTATTGAGGTGGAAGTAATAAAACTTCTTGTGAGCTATGTGTAATTTAATCCCTGAAGAGAAGTTTTATAAATTAAAATTAATTGTTATTTGTGATTAAAATGGATTATGGAATACCTGAAAGAAGAAAGAATAGAAATGATAAAAGAGCTAAAAGCAGATTTAATAGATATAAGAAAGGTGGGGCACTTAGGGTTCAAAAGGTTGAAGATAAAGGGAAGAAAAACTAATTATTCATAATAAGGTTTATAAGATTGTTTGTTCTTTATAGAAATGAGGTGAAATATGAAAAAAAAAGTATTGCTACAGATTCTATATTATATTGCATGGGCGATTGGACTTTTTGCAGCAGCAGTTTTAATCTATGGTATTATTAAATCTTTAAGACTATGATGTTTAATGTTGAATTATTAAATTGGTTAAGTAATTTTGTTAATGCACTTATTTTTGCATATCTTTTTATTAACATAGTGAACACTAAATGTTTTAGTCCGTCTCAAATGAGCTTATCTTTGGTAGGTTTGTTGTCTTCAATATTTGTTCAAATAATTGCAATGACTTTAAATAATGTAAAAGGAGAAAAATGATTTATAATTTATTAAGCAATGAAAATTTATTCTTAATTGTATTAGGGTTTATTTGGATATTGGGAGCTGTTTTGCAGGATTTGAGGAGAAGAGAAGTTGATAATGTGTGGAATTTTTCATTGATATTCTTTGCTCTTGCCTATAGGGCTAGCATAAGCATATACACTAATGATTATTGGTTTTTTATTAATGGTTGTTTAGGGTTTGCAATATTTTTGATTTTAGGTAATTTGTTTTATTATCTAAGGGTCTTTGCAGGAGGAGATGCAAAATTAATGATAGCCCTTGGAGCTATTATGCCGTTTAGTTATAATTGGATAACTAATTTTAAAATATTTGGATTGTTCATATTATTGTTTTTAATGACTGGAAGTGCCTATGTTTTGATTTGGTCTATTGTTCTTGTTTTTAAAAACTGGAAGAAATTTAAAAAAGAATATAAAAAGCAGTTTAAGATTTTTAGAAAGTTATTTTTTATTGTTCTTTTGTTTTTTATATTTTGGATTGTTTTAGGAATTATTTTGAAAAGTATTTTTCTTGGCATGATTGGCTTTGTTGTGATATTATTTCCAATTATGTTTATTTTTGCTAAGAGTGTTGAAGAGAGCTGCATGATTAGAGCACTTAGTCCTGATAAGGTTACTGAAGGAGATTGGTTGTATAGAGATGTTCTTGTTAAGGGGAAAAAGATAAAGGCTGATTGGGATGGTGTTTCAAAAAGAGAGTTATTATTAATAAGAAAGAGATCTAATAAAAAAATTCTTATAAAAGAAGGGATTCCATTCACACCTGGATTTTTATTTGGATTTTTTGTTTTAGTTTATTTGTTCTGGAAATTTGGGTGGTGGTTTTAGAGATTATTATTAATGTATGAATTGTTAGTGTTAAAATTATTTTAAATCTTCATAAATTCAGATTTTTAAGAATTAGTTCAGCTAATGGTAATTGGGGTGTCAATATAAATAATATGATTAAGGAATTCTAAAACCTATTTTAGGAAGTTTAGAAAAATCATCTTTTTCTTTTTCTGAATTGGATTTTGTTGTATCTTTGGTTTTAGTTTCTTTTCTTTTTTTTCTTGGTTTTGATGCAAGTTTTTTTTGCAGTTGTTTTAATTCTTCTTCTGTTGCCTGGGTTTTTTTAAGGGGAATGTCTTTATAGATTGGAATTATATTTATTAGTGCATGGCCCATGAAACTTGATGTTTCTATTTTGAGGTCTTCTGGTTTTAATTTCTTTTTTATTCTTTTTGCTAATTTTTGGGCAATTGAAAGTGATGATTTGGGAAGTTTTTCAATTTTTACATGTTCAATTGGAAGAATAATTGAATGGCCTTTGGATAGTGGATTAATCTCTAGGATTGCTATTGATTTTTTATTTTCTGATAGTTTATATGAGGGAATTTTATTTTTTATTATTTGGCAAAAAATACATTCAGAAGGTTTTCCATTTTTTTCTGCTTCTTCTGGTGCTTCTTGTTCTAAACCTTTTTCAGAGATTTGAATTTTATTTTTTTTAAGAAATTCATCTAATTGTTGATGATTCAAACTTTTTATATATTCTTTAATAGACTCTTTGTTCTCATTTGGCAGTTTTTCAACTTGTTCTAATAATTGTCTTTTAATTTCTTCTGCTTCTTCTGGTAGAAATGCCATGGATTATATAGTAAGAAAGAGGTTATAAATATTATTGAGTGGTTTATCCTATCGCCCTACGATAGTCAATAATCTCTGCTGAAGAAATATTATGCATGGATTGAATCTTTCCCATTAGTTCATCACTGTCTTCTGAATCGTCCCAAGAGAATTGAGCAATTACTGCTGTAAGGCCAAAGGCAATAGGTTCTCTTTCGAATTTTATGCTTTTGCTTCCTGCTTCTGTTAGAATTTCATTTGTTTTTCTTTCTATTTTTTCTAAATCTGCACTTGGAGAATCGGGCATTATTTTTACTCTTATTAATGCGAATGCCATGAGTATTCTTTGGAAATTTGATTTATAAAGGTTTTTGTTGAGCTATGTTATTCTTAATATTGTTTAAAAGACAATTATATTTATAAAAAAGATAAATCTTTTTTTATTATGGGATTTGAAAATGGAACTTGGTATATATTGAGAAAAAATGGAGAGGTAATTTGTTCAAGTAATGATTGGGATAGTGTTAATTCTTTGGTTCCGAGATAGATTAAGTATCATGAAGGTAATATATATTCTTATTCTCGTTTAAGAGTTGAGAATGAAAATGCAGAACTAATTCATGGGGAAGAAATTGGAAGAGCTCATGTTGATGGAGATATAATAGAATGTGGAAAAATTACTCGCGCAGTTATTCCTATATCTGATTTGGAATTGTTGTTGAAAGGATTTGATGCTCCTAAACAACCACAATCCTTATAAAATAAAGATTTTATAGATTTTAATGGGTGAAAAAAGTGGATGAAAATTATCAATCGCTTGTTGGATTTATTTCAGAGAAGTCAGGACTTCCTGCTGCGGAAATTGAAAGGAAGATAGAAGCTAAGCAGGCAAAGTTATCTGGACTTATCAGCAAGACTGGTGCTGCACAGATAATTGCAGCTGAATTAAATATTAGTTTTGATAAGCAGGTGATTAAAATAAATCAGATATCTCCTGGAATGAGGAAAATCAATTTACATGGTAAAATAATAAGTCTTTTTCCAGTTAGAGGATATAATAAAAATGGAAGGAGTGGGAGAATTGGAAGTTTTGTTTTAGCTGATGAAACAAGTAATGTTAGGGTTGTTCTTTGGGATGAAAATCATATTGAATTGATTTCAAAAGGAGAACTTTTTCAAGAATGTTTTGTTGAAATAATTAATGCTACTTTAAGAAATGGGGAAATACATTTAACTTCATTTTCAGAGATAAAACCTTCTGATAAAATTATTGTTGAAGTTGTCACTAAGAAACCTTTAGTCAGTAAGAATATTGGAAGTTTTAATGTTAATGATAATGTTTCTACAAGAGCGTTTATTGTCCAGATGTTTGAACCTAAATTTTTTTATGTTTGTCCTGGATGTAAGAAAAAAGCAAGTGAAAGCGGAGAGTGTTTAGAACATGGAAAAATAGTCCCTGAAAAAAGAGCTTTACTTAATTTTGTTATTGATGATGGCACTGGTTCAATTAGGAGCATTTTATTTGCAGAGCAACTTGAAAAAATAATGACTAAAGAAGAATTAGGAACTCCTGAATTATTTTCAATGAAAAAACAGGATTTATTGGGAAAAGAGATGGTTCTGATTGGACAAGTAAAAAAGAATAATGTTTATAATAATGAGGAATTTGTTGTTTCTGGAATGGAGGAAATTAATTTGGATAGGTTGATTGAGGAACTGGAAAAATAAAGAGATTGTATAAATCAAGATGCTTTTTAAAACACATTTTGCATTGAGTATTTTTTTTATTTTATTGATGTTTGTTTTTGTTGATAATAAAATTGGTTTTATTATATTTGCTTTGATTGGTTTTGTTATTCCTGATATGGATAGTAAGTATTCTAAATTTGGGAGGAATATTTTTTTTAGGCCACTTCAATTTTTTTTAAAACACCGTGGCTTTTTTCATAGTTTAACATTTGGTTTTTTAATGGCTGTGGTTTTAGGAATATTTTTTCCAATTGCAAGTCTTGGTTTTTTTATTGGATTTTCTTCCCATATTATTGGGGATAGTTTTACTATTGAAGGAATTGCACCTTTTTGGCCATTAAAAAAGAGAAGTTATGGATTTATTGAAACAGGTTCTTTTTTTGAGAGCATTGTTTTTTATTCATTAGTTTTTATTGATACTCTATTATTGATTCTATTGCTGTTTTTTTAATCATAGAGACCTTTTCTTTGCCATTCTCTCATTATTTTTCTGTCAAAGCCTTTTAGATAACTAAGAATCATCATTTCTTTAGAATCTAATTGCTCGGATAAAATAGCAAATTCATCTTTATCATATTGTTGATATAGTTTTTGTCTTTTCATTTTATTTTTTATCTCCTTTCAGTTATTAATCATCTTAAGAAATAGGCTTATAAAGCAAGTATGAAGAAGTAATATGTAGTAAAAATTCATAAGGCTTATAAATCGGTTTTTTATGGTTATTACTATGGAATGGACTTTGGTTTTTGGAAGGTTTTATGGCATTGATTCTTTTGTTGAATTATTAACTGTAATTGTATGTTTTGTAATTTCTTTTTATAGTATTAGGGTTTATAAACTAATAAAAGATAAAAATTATAAATTTTTTTCAATAGCCTTTTTATTATTGGGAATTTCTTTTTTATTTAAGATTTTTTCAAATATAACTTTTTTTAATAAATTTCAGGTTCATGAAGCAAATTTTGTTCTGACAATTATTTCACATTTTAGATTTGTTGAATTGATTAATTTTTTTAGTTTTACTTTTTATAAGATTTTTCATATTATTGGATTTCTTTTATTGTTTTTGACATTGACTAAAAATGAGGATAAGGAAAAAACATGGTTATTCATTTATCTAAGTGTTATAGTTGTATTATTTAGTATTTATTTTAATTTTGTATTTCACCTTACATTGGTATTCATACTTATTTATTTGGCATTATATTTTTATGAAAATTATAGAAAAAGGGAAAATATAAACTCATTTTTAGTATTCATTTCATTTTTGATAATATTAACAAGCCATTTATTCTTTATATTTTCTGATGTAAGTAATCTGTTTTATTTTACTGGAGAGGTCTTCCTTTTGATCGGATTTCTTTGCCTTTTGACAAATCAAGTAAAACTAAAGAGGGAAACTAAGGTTTTGAGAAGGAATAAATAATTTTATAGTTATGATACAATGAAAGCTAAAAGAACCAAATTAGAAATAATAAGGGATATGTTAAATATACTACAGAGAAACAGAAAGGTTAAGATAACTCATTTAATTTACAAAGCTAATCTTTCTAATAATAGTATAAAACCTTATTTAGATGATTTGCTGAAAAATGGATTGGTTGAGCAATATGCTGAAGATGATCAGAAGCTTTTTAGAATAACTATGAAGGGAAATGAATTTTTAATGGAGTTCAGTAAGATAAAAGTGTTTAGTGAGAGTTTTGGATTGTAATTCTAGTAGATAATATTGTTAGTTATTGTAAGATAATGAGGGTTGTGTTTAAGATTTATTGTTAATGTATGGTGTTTATGTATTTTAGATTATTTTTTTGGTAATTAATGAATTTGATATGAATTATATAAATATTTATTAAGTATCTATTGTTTTATTATTTATGAGGATTGTAAGTGATTCAAGACTTGAAAGGTTCTTAAGAGGAGTTTCTATAAAATCAATCTCAATCTTGGGATATACCTTAATCTATGGGCAAGTTGATAGGCAATTAAGAAAAGCTGAAGATGAGAAAAGAGCTAGGGAAAATTCTGAAGGTTATGCAGAAGTTATGCAGTATGGTCGCTTTTATCATCCCACATGATATGCAAGATTTGCAAGGCAACATTAGATTATAATTTATTCTATTTATTTTGAATATATATAACTCATTTGGGTAATACTTATAAAGAAACAGAGGATATTTTTAATATGTTCGGAAGAAAAAAGTCAGGTATTGTGGTAAGAACTTTTGCTAGTGCTGGAAGGTATCAGCATGATACAAGGTTTTTTGGAGAAATTCAGGATGTTCCTGAAGAAGTTGTTGATATGTTAAAAAGAGCTAATGAGAGATTATATGAACATATGCCTGAAGGATCAGAGGGGTTAGTCTCTAGAATTGAATATAGACCTAAATAGTAAAAGAGTTATAAAATAATATGGCGAAAAAAAAAGATGAAGAAAAAAAGGAAGAAGTAAAATTAGGGGATCTTCCTGGAATTGGACCTGCTGCTGTTGAAAAATTAGAAGCAGCTGGAATTTTTGATATTATGGGTATTGCGGTTTTAGGCCCTAAGGAACTTTCTGAAATGGCTGGACTTGGGGAAGCTGTTGCTAGAAAAGTTATTCAGGCTGCTAGAAAATTAATGGATTTGGGATTTCAAGATGGGCTTGAATTTGCTGAAAAAAGAGAGGAAGTTCTTCATATTACTACTGGAAGTAAAGAATTAGATAATCTTTTGGGAGGAAGGGGTGTTGAAACAAAAGCAATTACAGAAGCATTTGGAAGTTTTGGAAGTGGTAAAACACAACTAGGACTTTCACTTGCTGTAAATTGCCAATTGCCAATTGAAAAAGGTGGTGCAGAGGGAAAAGCTGTTTATATTGATACAGAAGGAACTTTTCGTCCTGAAAGAATAAGACAGATTGCTGAGGCAAAAGGTGCTAATCCTGAAAGTGTTTTAAAAAATATCTTGGTTGCAAGGGCATTTAATTCAGACCATCAAATACTTTTGATTGATAAGGTAGGTGAATTGATTAAAAATGGAGAACCAATAAGAATTGTTATTGTTGATAGTTTAACTGCACATTTTAGAGCAGAGTTTGCAGGAAGAGGAATGCTTGCAGACAGGCAACAAAAATTGAATAAATACTTGCACAATCTAATGAAAATAGCTGAACAATTTAATTTAGCAATTTATGTTACAAATCAGGTTATGGCAAATCCTGCTATGATGTTTGGAGATCCTACAACTGCAATTGGGGGGAATATAGTTGGGCACGCTTGCCTTACAGGAGATAGTCTTATTCAAATTTCAGATGGAAGAATCAAAGAAATTAAAAATATGAAACAGGATAAAGTAATTGCTGGAAATTTTAAAGATTTAAATTTTCAAGGGGCTGAATCTGATTTGGTTTTTGTTAATCCTAATGTTGATAAAATATATAATATTCAAACAACTGGGAAGATAAAATGTTCTAGCCTTCATAGATTTTTTAAGATAGATAATTTTTCATTTGTTGAAAAAGAGGCTAAGGATTTGAGGGAAGAGGATTTTATTCTTCAGGTTGGAAAAATAGATATTGAAGGAGAAGAGCAGAAATTACCTTTTTTAAAATTAAAACAGATAGGAAAAATTTCTAAAGAAACTTCTGAAAAAATTCAAGAAAAATTTAAAGAAGGAGGGGTTTGTCGCGAGGAGATATGTAAAAAAATAGGGATTACTCAAAGGCAGCTTAGAAGAGTTATAAATCAGCATTATCCTACTAGTTTTCAGAGTTTGACTAATTTAGGTAATTCACTTGGATTGCAACTTGAATTAATTCCATTTTATAGTTATAAACATAGAGATTTGATTATTCCATCTGTGATGGGTTTGGAACTTTCTCAAATAATTGGTTATTTTTTAGGGGATGGGAATTTTGAAGAAAGAGGGATAAGATTTAGGGATGCTAGGCTTGAAGTTCTTGAGAATTATAATTCTTTATTTAAAAAAATATTTAATATAAATGGAAAAATAAGCAAGATGAAAAATAAAAATTGTTATACTTTAAGCATTAACTCTAAAGAAATTTCTGAATTTTTTAAATTAGTGATAGGAGATATTTTTAATTATATTGGGAAGAGTAAAAATAAAGTTGTTGGGGGATTTATCAGAGGATTTGTTGATGCAGAGGGGCATATTGATAAAAAAAGACCAAAGATTACAATTGCTCAAAAAGAAAAGAAAATACTTCAGTATTTGCAATTATTTTTGCTTAGGTTTGGGATAAGGAGTTTTTTGAGATTTGATGTTGGAAAAAAGAAAATATCAAATCTTTCTATAAGAGATAGAGATGTTAGGAGTTATTTGCAGATAGGATTTAGTGCTTTAGATAAACAAATGCAACTTTTAAAGTGGAATGATTATTGTAAAACTACTTATAGTAAAGAGATGATGCCAATTAAAAGACAAGATGTTTGGAGATTATTGAAAGAAGCAGGGTTAAAACCTTCTAAAATTATCAAAAGCAGAGGGGAAGACTATAGATGGATTAATAGAGCTGAGCTTGAAAATGCATTAAATGCTTTGATGAATATTAATATTAGTGATAGGCAGATAAAACAAAAAATAGAATTTATTTTTAGATTATTAAAATCAGATTTTAATTTTGAAAAAATAAGGAAAATTAGTGTTTCTGAAAATATTGATAAAGAATTATTTTATGATTTTTCTGTTCCTAAAAATGAGAATTATATTGCCAATGGTTTTGTTGTTCATAATTCGACATTTCGTATGTATATTAGAAGGGGAAAGAAAAGTTCAAGGGTTGCAAAATTAATAGATAGTCCTAATCTTCCAGATAATGAATGTATATTTTTTGTTGGTGCTGGTGGAGTAATTGATATGGAGGAATAATATTAATTAATTTATATGGGATATTTTTGTTAATGTCAGAAATCTTTTATGGATTTCTGAGCACTATTGAGAATTAAAAATTCTCAAGGCTTTACAGGCTGAGTCACAATTCAAATAGTTTGAATTGATTATCAATTCAAAAAATAAAATCTTATTATTATGAACTATTTTTCCTCTTGCTATCCATATCTTCTTCAAATTATGTACAATACTTATTAA
>Ga0208375_1001169_pt1 | contig 31317 bp, 67 predicted proteins | sample RifOxyD1_FD_184038 | JGI IMG/M metagenome (GOLD analysis project Ga0208375, IMG submission 184038) | Soil microbial communities from Rifle, Colorado - Rifle Oxygen_injection D1 (SPAdes) | ecosystem: Environmental > Terrestrial > Deep subsurface > Rock core/Sediment | place: Rifle, Colorado...
AAATAGAAGCATATAAAGTTTCTCAAATAATTGAGAATATTTCTAAGTTTATTGGATTTATGAAAAAGGAAGATAAAACATACAATGAATATTTAAATTCTGAAGAATATTTAAAATGGGTAGATAGTGACTCTTTGGAGGCTTTCTTTAAATCAATAAATTCACTTCCAGTTTATATCAATAAATATGCAGGAGTAAAAGTTGTTGATTTACTTAAAAATTTTGAAGATATTATGAAGCTTTTAATTGCGAATATTGAGGAATTAACAGGATTTCCATTTCCAGTTGATAGTAACAGACCTCAAATTATGGCTGTACAACATGTAATGACAAAAAAAGGCGTTTCATTAAGTGAAAAAAACATGGGCGAACTTGCTCATTTAATTCTTACATATGAAGATTTTGAATGTTTAATCGTGGTTATTAATAATGAAATTGAGAAATTAATGGAACCAGTAAAAGTATAACAAATGGCAGTAATAGATGTTTTATATGATGAAGGAAATAAAAAGGATTTGCAATATAAATGTGTGCAGGCTTCTTTTACAAGTAGGAAAACAAAGAAAAATTTCGCTTCTGGAGATTTTGTTAAAGATTGGTATGATTGTATGAAGTTTATAATTACAAATGAAAAAACCAATAAAGAGCCTATTTATCATTCATCATCTGTTGAACATTTTATTATGGATGGCGCCCCCTATGATAGTGCCTATTTACAACAAATTAATGGTAAGCCATTTCTTAAATATATAAATTATAAAGATAAAGCTTATTTATTTAGCCAATTAGATGTTTATATGACAGGGATTGAGTTTTTTGTAAAAAAAGGAACAAGACCTACCTGGAGAAAACTTAGAACTCTTTGTTTTGACCCACAAGGAGAAAAATAACTTTTTTCCTTTTTTTTCGTATAACAATATATGATTAATAATATAAAAATAAAAAGTGGAATTCTCCATGACCTTTTAGGAAAAAGAAATATTAAATTTGACTCAGGTATAACTGTGCTATGGGGAAGAAATGGTGTTGGAAAAAGCTTGCTGCTTAAAACTATTGGAAATTATTGTTTTGTTGAGCAAACTGGTGGTGGTGGATGGTCTAAAGACAATTTATTTAGGTTTAAGTTTTCTAATTACGACTACAAATATAATATGAAAGATAAAAATCTTTCGAATGTTTATGACTTTGACAAAGAGTCAAAAATTGATATTGACTGGTCTGGAAACCCATGTTTTTATATGCATCATGACGATATGATTGATTGGACTCATATTATGGGTTATTCGATGGGGGGAAGTGAATGGATAGAGGGAATTGGAAAAATCAATGACACTGTAATAAAAAAATTTAATTATCATCCTTCTACTGGTCAGCAGATAAAGGGGGTTGCAGAAATGCTTCTCAAGATTACCCCTCCAGACTTAACCATAGAAAGAAGTACTTTTAGTAGTTCACGTGATATTGCAGAATATGTAAAAACAAGAAAAAAAGAGTTTAAAGGTGAATTTAAGCCAACTCTTCTTCTTGATGAAATAGATTCTCAACTTGATTTGTTTAACCAAATTTGGTTTCACGAAGAAATAATTCCACAACTTTTAAAGAAATATCAAATAATACTTGCCAGTCACTCTATTTTTGCTACCAAGTGTGCAAATATAATAGAATTAGATGATTCATTACAAATAGTTAAAAACAAAATTAAAAATTTATGAAAACTTTATTAATGTGTTTATCACCATTGTTTGTTGTTGCCATGTTTATTGGCTGTGGAACTTCTGTTCCAATAGGTCCAGATGTATATCGTTATAAAATCCAAAATGATTTTATCCCAGATAGCAATAAAGTAAAAATTGCAAAATGGATAACAGAAACAATGTCCGCAACGAGCAATCGTATGACAACAAGTGATTATGAAGACCCAGAAGATGTAATTAAACAACTGGAACAAACAGGAAAAGAATTGTTTTCTGTTAGAATAGAGGGATTAGAGGTTCTTGATAAAAGAACTGCTGACAAACAATTTCCAACTTACATTTTTATTCAAAAATCAGAACTGGATGCTACTCAATTAAAAGAGTTTGAAAAGTTGAAAAAATAAGCATTATAATTTATCATGTCAGAAATTAAAAAATACGAACCCTGTAATATTGACCTTGTTAATAAAATAATTAGGTTAAGCGACAATGTTATTGTTCGTGAAGGTGAGCGTATAATTAATAGAGATGGAAGTATTTTCTTTATAGAGTGGTCTAATGAAAAGCCGCAGATGTGTTATTATGATGATGGAGATAAACGTCATTATGGAGAACTTACTGAATATTATATGGGGGAATATGCCAAGGTTGACATATCAGTTGAAGAATTAGACCAAGAAGTCCTTGATGTGATTTGTGAAAAGAAATCTATTGATGATTATAAAGATGCTTCTTCAGATGAAACCACAAGCGAAACATCATTAGTTCATTTAAAATCATCTGATATTTTATTGAAGGCGCAAGCTGAATTGGAAATAAAAAAGAACAGAGCAAAGGCAATTGCCAGCAGATTACATGCTATGATGGAAACTAAATATCGTAAATTGCACGCCATTGTTCAAAAATTTGAGGAAAAACTTGAAAAAATATACAAAGTTCTATATACAATTGAACTTTATCTGGGCGTAAACGAAGACGTGGTACAGCTTGTACAAGGAGATAAAGCCCCGTTAGAAGAACCTGTTTGCTTAAGACAACTTCTTTTGTATATGGATGAAGAAATTGGAATTTATGAAAATGGAGGAATAGGATTTCAAGATATTCCAAAATTTGATGCCTGGATTTCAGATAATTTTAAAAAAATAATTCCCGAACCCAAATGTGTTGTTGCTTTTAGAATAAGAAGAGAAAAAAAAGATTACGGAAATGCTGTCTATAATGCGATAGTTCAAGGAGAAGATATGAAAACATATTTTCTTATAAGAAATGGTAACAACTTATATCGTATATGGGCAGCAATTCGTGTACATCCCCGTCTTTTCCCATTAAGAAAAGAAATAGACGAGGTTTATAAAAAAATAAAAGAAGAAAGACATTTCAGTGAGTATGAGACCAAAAAAGCTGATAATATGGTTTTACACTATCAGCGTACTTCTTTGGTTTTACAGGGAATTATGGATAGAACAGATATTTTTTCTCCAATTCCAGAGGGAATTAACATATTTGACCCAGACACCTACGGAAACGCTGTTAAATTGATTTATGACGAAGAAAATGTACTAACTGATGGTAAACTCACCTTTAATGAGTGGCAAACACAAATAAACAATCAAATTGAAAGGGGTAGCAGAATAATATATCATTATGATTGGAGCGAAATGAGAGATGAATATCTAAAATACAGATATTTTAGCTATAGAACTTGGTATCCAAGAGCTCCAAAAGATTGTATGTTTACTGTTGAGGATGTAATAGCCAATGATGAAAAAAGTTCCTATACAACTCATTTTGACAATATAATAAAGGTTTTGTTTTTGGAAGATTCATGGTCTTCTGATGAGCGCAAAAAGCGGACAGCTTTTAAATTATTTTACAAAGATTGGTTTATTTTAAATTATGATAAAATATCCTTAGAAGATTTGGAATACTATATTCACAGCAGAGTCGATAGACCAAATTATCTTGATATGCTTCCCGTTCTAATTAGCGCAAAAAACACTCGCTTGGAAGAATTGGCTTGGGAAAAAGAATTTATAAGAATGACCATCGAAGAAATGGCAAGAGGCGGCAAAATTGTAAGCGAAAAGGATGTGTGGGCTGCTGTTAATTGGTGGAAAAATAAAGTTATTTGGAAAAGACCAATTACGAAAGATGATGCTAAAGCATTGAGAATGATTGTTTCAAAATTAAATAAAATCGCAATATTGCAATAATTTTAAAACTTTTTTATGATTAAGTTAAAGGATTTAGAAAAGCATTATCACTTATTCTCAATGGATAGGGGTAAAACCACAAACTTAGAGTCTCTTACTGAACGTGGAGATTATAGCGCTGGTGGAAAACATATGTGTCATATAATTAAAGTGAAACAAGGTTGTTACCAGATACCAGGATTTGAGCCTACAAGTAAACTTACTGTGTTGTTAGAAAACGCAAAGGCTTATACCGCTTCTTTAAAATATAATTCGGAATTGTATAATCCATGTTTTCGTAAAGGATATTTTGAATTTATGGCAGTTTTAGAGCACTTAAAAAAACTTGGCTTTAAGCATGATAATGATGAACATTTTACTTTACAAAAAGAAAATGTTTATGGAGGAAAAAGAGAAAGAGTTGCTATAACAATTCATGGTTTAGATTATGTGTGCGGTGGTTTATTTAGTAAAAGTGAAGGTATTTCAGAAACTGTTGACATTATACTTTGGACTGGTGATTTTTCGTGGGTGACGGTAAAAGACATTCCAAGAAATCCAGATAACATTATTCCAGAACTTGAAGGATTATTAAAGCCATTATTATTATCTAATGGAATCAGCGACTTCAAAAGTTCAGAGCAAATGGCCGCTAAAAGCATTGAAGTTTTAAAAGAGACTATTACTCTATCTCTTGATAAAATTTCTGAAATTTTTAAAGTTCAACTTGTTTCTTCTTTAAAAGAAACTTTGGCAGCATTGGAAGCATAGTATGGAAATCGTAAAAGCAAAAGACCAAGTGAATGAACATCCAGTGGAGAAAATTCCAGATTTCATTTTATTAAAACTGTCAAGACAAGAAGTTGGCAAAATGACTTCTTATGCACAAGAACTGGAAGATGAAAATAAGATGTTAAAAGTCAGAATTAAGCAATTGGAAGCTTTATGCTTGGAAGAAAAAAAAGAAATAAGGTTGGATAAGCGTTTTGAGGGGGTAAAAGCTGAGAGACTTAAAATGTTTGAAAAAATCAGAAAATTAAAAAAAGACAATGCATTTCTTATATATAATAAATTAGAAAACTGTAGAACCTGTGTTTTAAAAAATAAACAACCATGATTGACGAAAAACAACTTAAAGAAATAGATGAACTAATTACAGTTCATAACAAAGAGCTTAATGTCCTTACACAAAAGCGTGATGGAATTATACTCCATCAAAAAATGGCTGAAATGAATGAGAAGTTCGCTAACACATTCTATAAGAAAGATTGGGAGTCAGCCATGACTACAAAAGTTTTTTTAGAAGAATTTGGTGAGCTAAAAAACAAAAAAATAAACGTAATGTATAATCATTACATAGCTGCTGTTGACGATACTCGTATGAAAGGGTTTTCTTTTTATATTAATGGGGATATGAATGATACGATTTTTTCTGCGGGAAAGTTTTATGTTGATGAATTGGAAAAAGAAGGTTTTATAAAAATATCAAAAAAAGACTTCGAAGAAGCTATTCAAGGAAAAATGAAAGAATTTTATTGTGCTTTGGATATTACCATAAAAATTTAAAATGTTCTTTAAAAAGAAATTAATTATGATTAAATTAATAGAAAATATTGATGAAATAAGTTGGGACGTTAAATATGACATTGAAGTGTTGGAAAATACAGAAATAGCTTTTAAAGGAATTTACAAAAACTGTTCTCTTGAATGTGTGTATCCTGGAGTACAGGCTGACTTTTCTGTGGATATTGACGAAAAATTGTATAAAAATTTGTATGAAGATGCGCCAGATGACGATTTTGTGTGTATAACACAAGATGATTTGGATAAAAAAATAATAATATTTACCGAAACAAATTATGCTTAAGTTTAGAATGTGGAATAAACATGAAATTTACTTTGATGATATAAATGAAATAATCGACCTGGTAAACGCAACTGCGTAAAAAACATTAATTAAGGATAATTATGCCAACACACGTTAGAACTATTGAATTATATACTTGTGACTTTAAATGTGGCCACAAAGCTGATGTGAAGTATATGTTGATATGTCACGAAGAAAATTGTTATTGCAACCCCTCAAATAAAGCCTGCAGGATATGCGAAAACTGCAGCTTCGAGAAAGGCTTTTTAACTTGCAAAGAAAAGGGGTTTTATTTTAAAGTAGAGAAAAAGAAAATAGATGCCGATAGAAAAGTGTATGACAAGGACATGAACGTGGTGTGGGAAATTAAAGAATATCCAAAAAATCAAATGGATAATTGGGAAGAATGCGAGAAAATAGAAAAACACAATGATAGCAGACCCTTTCCAACCAAAAACTGCGATAAGTTTAAATTAGGAAAAAAAATATTTTAGTAAACGTATTTAGGATTGAAGATTACATAATTTGTGGCTTTAGAATCCCATTTATCTCTAAATTTGTTTCCAATATATCCCATTGATTCTAGAAATAGTGAAGCATTTTTTTCATCTTCTAAAGCATAAGATAACCATTCATATACCTGTTTGTTTGTTATGTCTGGGATATAATCAATGAAATCTGTTTGAAATTGGGCTAAACTACTCTCATCAATTCCTCTTTTGCTTAGTTTGTTCAAAATAATTGAAGCATTTTCCTCATCCAATCCTTCGTCCAAGTCAAACAAATTGCCGTTTTTGATTGTATATTCTTTAACAAAACCACCTTTCAAAAAATATCTTCGACTTACTTCTTTTGTATCGGAAAAGTAGATTCCCCATCCGCCAAGACTTTTTCCATCGCCAGAACCAACCTTTTCCATATTAAATTCATCGAAGGACCTATCTGTACCATGAAAAACATTGATATCTTCTTTCATAAAATTTTCATTTATAATTTTTCGGATAAATATACGTAATATTTCCTTTTCTGTTTCCATAATCTTTAATAAATAGTTTTAAAATTCTTAGCATATTTATTATTAGAGAAAAAATATATGGATTACAAATTAACTATAAGGAAAATTATTAGAGAACAAATTGATAATCTTTTGCGTGAAGATGATGAAGAAAAATATGTGGAAAGAGAATTAGAACTACCTATGGAAATTTTTCAAAGCATTAAATATAAACGGAAGATAGAATTTGATGTTATTCCAAAGGACCAATATCTTAAAGCGTTAAGAGAGTTCATGGAATATAATTCACTTATGAGATTCCCTTTCAAATATATTAATCAATGGAAGGAATTGGTTATAGAGAATGTTTTAAAATTAGAAGTTATAAATGCAATTAATGGGCATTCAAGTCATTTTCCTTATGATGATTTTTATAATGTTTTTGATTATAATAAAAAAACGGGTGTTGAGAATGATGGAGAATTTTCTCGGTGGGTAAATAAAAAGAAAAAAGAAGGAGAGAACTATAACATTCGTAGTTGGAATACAGTATTTGACTTTTTAGATGAAGTATATAATTTAGATGGGGTGCTACCTTTTTTCTCAAATAGGGAAATTATGGTTTCTGACTCTGGATTAGCACCCCTTCAAAAAATTATACGTGAATTAATTCAAGAAACTGACCCCAACGCAATATTGCTTCTTTTGGATAGAGTAATGAATGTAGTTCATCCCCGTAGTGATTTAGCGGAATTGTTTATAGAAGGTGGTTCTAATTCTTTAGAATATATATCAGCAGCAGAATAACATGGAAGCAAGACGGATTATAAAAAAAATTATCAGAGAACACCTGGAAAACATTTCAGATGATAATTTTAGTGTTTTGGTGGAAGAAGTTATTAAAAGGGTTCCTGCTTTAAAGGAGTATAATAAATTTGACAATGAATCTAATATAATTTTTCAAAAACAAAAATACTTTGCTGATAAAACTATGGTTTGGAATAATGAGATTGTTATACTAAAGTCATTAAGTATTTTTTCCGAGCTTACAATATCTTATAGACATTTTAATGATAGAAAGTGGTTTAACTTTACATTTAAAAACGAAGTTCTTCCATCGCTTCCAGATGATTACGAAACGGAGTTATTTAGAAATGTGTTAATGAGAGTTTTCTTTTCAAATAATGATAAATTTAAATTAAGTGAAGAGATTTCTATAAAAGATGGAGATAAATTTAGTGAACAAGACTTTAACGATTTAGTAAATAGATTAAATAAGAAAGTCTTTGATTTTGAAGAGATTTTAAGCAATGGGTTTAAGGTAAAATTTTAATATGGAAGCAAAACAAATCATAAGAAATTTGATTCGTGAGAGTATAAGTAATTTACTTGAGAATGCCCCATTGGCCGATAAAATTTATTTTAACACTGGAAAACTTTCTCCAAGGGTAAAAGAAATAATTGAGAGAATTACTGGAAAAGACAATTATATGAAGATTGTGACTGATATATATTGGAACTATTTGCAACAATCAATTAAAAACGGAAAATGGGCTTTGTCTGTATTGGATGGGAGCGACTACGAAGAGGATGATAAAGAGGAAACTTCAGAAAATGATGTATTACATATTGATACCTTAAGAGAAATAAAGGGACTTTATGAAGAACTTAAAAATTACAATAAAAACGTATTTCCAATAGAGGGATTTGATTTGTTACACATAGAAGATGTTGGAAATATTATTTGGGCTTTAAAACAAAGAAAAAAAATCTTAGAAGAATTTAAAAAACTTCCCTCAGTAGCAGGAAGAAATATGAAAGCTGATATAAGACAAGAAAGAAGTGGTTACGAAATGAATAGATACCGAGACCGTTTAGAATATTTTTTAGGACATTTTAGCCTTCTTGGAAATAGAAATGATGAGCTTAAACAAAAAATTATAAATAAAATGTTTAAAACAAATATAACACTGGAACAACTTCTTGATTTTGTAGAAGAAAAAAGAAATTTATTGGGTGGAGCAGAATTTACAAAAGAAAAAATTAGGGAAATTGCAGAAACAGAAGATGTAGAAATTGTTTATGAACAAGGAAATATAATGATAGTTGAAGTTTCTTCTCCAAATGGAATAAAAGCAGTTGGATGTAATTCTCTTTGGTGTTTTACATATGGAAATGACAGAATATATGATAATTGGAGTACTTATAGTACTAACTACAGAGTATATGTTATTATAGATTTCGCCCAGCCGACTGATGATTCAGAGTTTATGTATGTTTTAATACGTCAACTAACTGATGATAACAATAGATTTATTAAATATTCAGAAGAAGATGTGGATAATGGAAAAACACCCCTTTTTAATATGTCAAACGAGAATTATTATGACCCATACTCTGTGTTATCACAAAAGCTTGGAGTAAATTACAAAAAGATAATCAGAAAGTATTTAAATTTCGGATACTAATTTTGGGGTATTTTGTTGTGAAATTTTTCATGGCATTCTTCACAAAGAACGGTTAATTCTTTCATATTGTAAATTTCTGCGCCTTTAATCGAATAAGTGGAGTGATGAGTATGCAGGTTTTTATTTGATGAACATAGTTGACACTTGTACCCCGCTATATGTTTTCTTCTATGTGAAACAGCTTTCCAATAAGGAGTTTTTAAAAAATCATAATAACTCATTTTTTTTACATGCTCCTGTATTATTATGTGGTCAGTATATGCATATTTTCTTTCCAAACTTTTAAAAGCATCATACATTGATATGCCACTCTTCCAAGAAAAATCTGGATTTAGATATTCATTTATGAAATTTTGAGTTTGCTCAACTTTTTCATTTTTTTGCTTTTCATAAAAATCCTTTTGTTCTTTTGACTCTATTTCTTTTTTTTCTTTTTCACATTTTTCGCACATTTGATAACATCTTCCTCCCAAATAATCAATTAACGTTGTTTTTGATAATTTGATAACAGTTGGTCTATAACATTTGGAACAGCAATGTTCTACTTTAAATTTATCTGAATTAGGGTTGGTAAGTAAGCTCATTAGTTTTGTTTTTCCATGTAACTTAGACAATTCTCTAAGTTGGCTAATGCTACGTATACTTAAAATTTCGTCAGAAGGAATTAATTTGGGAATATCTTTTTCAATAAATGATAAATATTCTCCCATTTCTTTTATTTTTTCTTCATTTGTCATAAAAATTTTTTTGCAAATATATAACATTTTTATAAATTTTCCGTATAATTGCAAAAACATTCTTTTAATTTATGATTACAGTTCAAGAGTTAGACACATTAGACTGGTTTAAAGGCAATAATGGTTATGGTAATGGAGATGATTTTGAAATTGCAAGAGTAAAAGGAGCTTATACAAAGAGTAATTGGGGACTTTACTATTCTTGTGAAGTAAACGGAAGAGGTGAACTTGTTAAAGAATTAAAAGATTTTGAAGATTTGAAAGAAACATATTTTCTTGTTTCTGGGCGTGAATTAGAAATTAAATCAACCGATTAATATGCCAGTAAAACAACCAAAAGTAAGAGTAACTTACGAAGAGAAGTTCAAAAAGAACGTCCCAATCAATATTAAAGTAGTTACAGATATTTGTGACCAAAATCCTGGAAAAGTATCTGCAGAGATTCTTGCACAGGGAAAAATGTCTGATGGAACTGAATTTGTAACGATAAAAATACTTATTGCACCATGAACCCAGAAGAAATTGAAGACTATGGCGAACTAGGTAATTTTGAAATGAACTTAGTTCAGTCAATGTTTCATGTTTTAAGCGATGATGTTGATGAAAATGGCGCCAAATGTGAAGAAGTTATTTTGGTGCAACATTTGGCTGGAAACCCCGCTGTATTAAAATATAAGTCCCTCAAACAATGGGTTGAGGAAAACACTGGCAAATGCTATTCTGTAGATGTTAAAAAACGTAACGATGAAGTTATGAAAAAACAAAAAAATAGAACATAATCTTGATTTTTCCGTATAATATAATATGAACAAGACGGAAAAAATAATCTGCTATCATGTTTCCAGTATTGCAAAAAGGGATTTTATCTTAGAAAATGGATTAATCCCCCTAGCAAAAACTGAAGGCTCGATTAAATACGAGCCCAGAGTATTTTTTTCTACTGATAAAACCCGCTTAGGATTCGATTACGTTGATTATTCTAATATAGACGTATGGAAGTTTAAGATTTCAGCAGGACTCATTAAACATGATGGAAATACGTCATTTAAGTGTTTTTGTTACACCAATCAAAAGATAGATAAAAGCAAAATTCAGCTTGTTGAAACAGTTGTTTAAAATATATATGATAGTCAATCGCCCATTCACAGCAGAGCTGATGGATGGACTTGCAATACACTTAAGCCTTTCGAGCAAAAGTGATTTACATGCGATTGGGCAGTTGACGATGCCCTGCCTCAAAGGTAGAAAAGACTACGAAAGAGGGTGTTTGCTAAACTAATAGCTATTGATTTTAGATTTTATGATGGAAACACATTTACCATCAACCACACTATTTCAAAGAACTTTAAATTAAATATATTAAAAATTTGTAAAAATATAAACACTTTTGTGTAACTATTTTAAATGTTTTTCGTATAATTGTAAAATGGAGACCTGTTCATCCCAACCACACTTCGTGATGGCTGGGTTTCCACAGGTGAAAATATATGAATCATTGGAAATACGGAGAAATTAATATCCCAAAATCAAAAAAAGTAAGTGGTAAGATTTGTTTTATAAGCAGCGATTTAACGCTTATAAATGCAGATTTAGATTCTGATATTCATAAAGGATTTACAATTGGTAACGGAAGACAATTATATTGGATGATGATTTGGCATAGTTCGGGGAATGTAACAGTTTATTCTATTAATGAAGACTATTCACAACCGAAAAGAAGATGGATAAGCGGAGACACTGAAATAACAGTGCATTTTAAGTAATTTTATCTTACCTTGTTTTGTCTGATTACATCTAGGTTCTTGATATATGCATCAACCCTCATTTTGTCTTTGGGGTCGGCATTCCCCATGGAATAACTTTTAGCAAAAAAAGCAGTTTCAATAGCATTAGCTCTTATGATAGCGTAGATTTGATTTCCGTTGCTATTGGTTACTTTATCTACAAACAGAAGAATGGGATTTTTTGCGAAAACATATTCTTTGTTAAAATCAAAATTGTATTCTACTTTAGTTTTATCTATGGGAATATCAGTGATTTTTATAGCATAAGATTTGCTTTTTGGAAAGTTATATTTTTGTATTAAATCTGATACCTCTTTTACTTTATTTTTTATATCTTCTGGTAATTTGTATTGTCCAACTTCCTCATATTCTCCAATTTTACCAGGAATTTCATATCCAACTGTTACATAATCTGGAGTTAAGAATCTATCAATTACACGCTCTGTGTAGTGTTCCTTTGCAAATGCTTCCATTAATATTTTTCTTATTTTTTTTCTTAGCTCTTCCATGAAGCTTTTATTTTTCATAAATATAAAAGTTTTTTGTTTTTTCTTGCTTTTGATATTTTTCTTTCATATATTTGCATCATCAATATTTGTTTACTGAAATTCAAATGTTGTTACTTTTTTCTTATTAATTATTATTTTAAGCACCCCCAAAATTCCCATTTTTTTTTTGGGGGTGTTTTTTTGAAACATTTATATTTATTTCTCGTATAATAAAATATGAAAACTTTGGTAATACATCCAAAAGATATCTCAACTGATTTTTTATCTGTGATTTATGCAGATAAAGAATGTACTGTTATTAATGACTCAAACGTGTCAAAAAAAGCTCTTAAGGAACAAATTAAAGCTCACGATAGAATTATTATGATGGGGCATGGAACTGAAGAAGGTCTTATAGCTATACAAAACAAAGGTTATAGATTTATAATAGAATCTTCTTTGGTTTATTTATTGAGAGAAAAAAAATGTGTTTGTATCTGGTGCAATGCCGACCAGTTTGTTGAAAAATATAAACTTAAGGGGTTTTACACAGGAATGATAATTTCTGAACTTGAAGAAGCTTATTTATATAGCATATATCCAGATAACGAGCAATTAGCTCAATCGAACATCCTTTTTGCAGATTCTGTCAAGCAGTCAATTGAAAGTTTAGATATTTTAAGCGAAGTGAAAGTCATTTATAATTCAGACTCAAATCCAATTATTTTATTTAACAAACAAAATTTATATCATTCATAATATGGAAACAAAAGTAGAACCAAAGTTGCAAAAACTTATAATCCGTGATTCAAAAGGAATTGAAGAATATGTTATTTTAATTAGCAGAAAAGAAAAGAAAAAAATATATTCTATTTTTGCAGCGGATAATGAAATTTGGACAGAAGAAAGCAGAGGAAAGCGATTAATGAAACTTACTGTTGATGGAGATTTCATTAAATTTAACAAAAAATATAAAAAACTTGATTTTGCACAAGCACAATATCTTAGAATTCTTTTAAATCTTGAAAGTCACTTTTGTAAAACATCATTTCCAGTGGTTGTCACTGATATTGATGGTGAAAATCCAATTAAAGTATAAACCAATTAAACCAATAAAACCATGAATTTAAAATCGCTTTTTATAGAATCAGACACTTTTACAGTGGCTGATATTCATCAAGAAATTGATACTGCAGAAGATAGACTCTTTGAACAGGCTGAACAAATTATTTCTGGTTTAAAACCAACTCCAGAAATGGAAGCTGAAATGAAAGCACAGAGATTAGAGTTGCAAGGATTTGTAGGTACGCCTCTTGTGAAAAAATTAAAAAAAGTAAAAGAAGAAAGGAATGAAATTAATAGGCAAATTATTACCACAAAAGCTGATGCTGAATTAATTCGGTATTATAAATTTAATTACCCCTTTCAAAAATTTTTAACAATAAGTGAATTGGATAGAATTTGCAAAAAATATAATCTTATATATGCCCCAGTAAGTAATTATATTAAAGATGTACCAGAAAAAAATTTAAAAGAAATTGAAGATGTTAAAACTTTATTTAAATCAGATTCTCAAAATAATTTATTTTTATTAAAAGTTAAATGGTTTTGGCAAAGCTGCCCATTGAACATAAGAATATTATTAAGAAAAGAAGTCGAATATCGCCCATTATCTTATTCGTATGGCACACCTTCTTTATCTGAGGCTGATGTTGCGAATACCTTAAAAAACTTAGGTTACAAAGGAAATTATAGTGGATATATATACAGTAGTGCTATAATAAGAGAAGTTGAAAGACAGGGATTGTTTATTTGTGCTCCTCGTTCTCATTTTAAACTTTCTGGTCTTTTTAAAAGAGGTACATTGGGATTTTTTAATTCTAAAACATGGGAAGTAAAAGACCCCATAGTTTTCCGTTATTGTAGAGGAGGAGTTCAAGTTATCACCAAATGGGGATTAGAAGCAGAAGATGACGTTTTGGTAAATGAAAAACTAAATTAGTGGAAAAACTCTTTAAATATTTTCTTTATTTTATTCCAGTATATGGGCTGCTTCATTTGGCAATAAAACCGTATGGGGGAAATAACTCTATTTTTGTTAAAGTCTATATTTCTTGGCATTTTATCGCAACTTTATTGTTTCCTTTTATTATACTTTTTTTTATTTAAGGCAAACAATAAAAAACTTTTTTTAAAAAATTTCGTATAAACAAATAAACAATTAATTTTTGACTTATGAGAAAAACTATTATTTTAGTAGCAATTGGTCTTTTTGCTTTTGTAGGAGGATGCACAACTATGTCTTGGATTAGAACATCTAATAAAGAGATTAAACTCAGAAATGAGGTTTCTGCACAGCAAGATGTGTGTAAGGCTTTTTTTGATAACATGTTTAAGTCAATTGCTCAAGTAGCAGAAGTGGCTGATGTTAAAATGGATAAATCCAAAGAGGCTTTTAAAGAAATTTATCCTGCACTTATTGAAGGTCGTTATAGTGGAGAAAAAGGCGGTGCTCTTATGAAATGGGTGACAGAATCTAATCCTCAATTTGATATTAGCGCTGCAGGCTCTTTATATGATAAGTTGGCTGATGTTATTGAAGCAAAACGTAATGAGTTTTTTACAGAACAGAAAAAATTAACAAGCATCAATAATCAGCACAAAAACATAATAGAAACATGGCCTGGTTCTTGGTTTTTATCTGGAAGAGATACTATTGTTATAACTATTATTACTTCTACTAAAACAAAAGAAGTCTACGCCACAGGCGAAGAAAATGATATTAAACTTTTCAAAAACTAAATTATGAACGATTTAGGACTTTGGTTTGCGCTTATTATTCCAATAATATGTGCAATTGCTGCGCTGATTTTTTTTAGAAAAAAAGTTACTTTATGGGAACCATTTATTCCCATGTTTGGGGCTGCTCTTCTAATTCTTGTTTTTAAATGGATTGGAATTAGTTCTGCCACTTCTGATAATGAATATTTAAGTTATCACGTTGTTAAAGTTCAGTATTATGAAGATTGGGATTATTGGCAACATCAAATGTGCTCTATGACTGTGAATTGCGGAAAAAACTGTACACGCACTGTTTATTATGATTGTTCCCACAGAGTTTATTGCTCAGCAGAATGGTATGCTGTTTTAAACAATGGCCAAAAGGTAGCCATAAGCAAAACTCATTATTCGACCATTATACAAAAATTTAAAAACAATGCGTCTTTTGTTGATATGAATAGAGATTATTACACAAAAGACGGTGATATGTATGAAACTGTGTGGACGGATGGAGATTATAATAGTTTTGAATTTATGGCTTTTGAAGAAACTTATGAAAACAGAGTTCAATGTAGTGATGACGTTTTCAATTATCCAGATGTAAGCGAAGAAGATGTTAAAGAGTATAAGCTTTTTGACTATCCAGAGATTGATAAATTTTACAAACAGCCTTCTGTGTTAGCAGACTCAACAATAGTGATACCTCCATGTGCTCAGTATAAATTTGATTGGTTAAATGGAAAACTTGGAATGGTTAAGCAGGTCAAAATTTGGGTAATCTTAATGAAAAATGCAGAAAGGCAACGAGCAAGTATGCAAGAATGGTATTGGAAGGGGGGCAACAAAAATGAGTTGATTTATATAATAAGTTTAGATAATAAAAGTTGTGTTGAATGGTGCAAAGTTCTTTCTTGGACAGAGAGAGAAGATTTAAAAGTTGAAACTCGTACCTGGATTGAACAAAATTACAAAAGCAAACCACTTGAATTATTGACTTTTGGAGATTATTTGTATAAAGAGGTGCAAAAAAAATTCGAAAGAAAAAAATGGGAAGACTTTAATTATATTACCGTAGACCCCCCCACTTGGTGCTACTGGGTTACTTGGATATTTGTACTTTTATCTTGCATTGGTCTATATTATTGGATTATTACTAATGAATTTGATAATAATATTGAAAAATAAAATATTTTTTTTTGTATTATCAAAAACATTTCGTATCTTTGTTTTAAATTTAAAACAAATTGTTATGTCAAATTCAAATTCAACAAGTGGTATCGGATTATTTACCGTATTAGGTCTAATATTCGTTGTTCTCAAACTTTGTAATCTTATTGATTGGTCTTGGTGGTGGGTTACTCTTCCATTTTGGGGCGGTGCTGCTTTGGTTATAGGAATTTTGCTTATAGTAGCTCTTATAGCATTTATTTTTAGAAATTAAATTTTATGAAAAGAATTTTTTTACTTTTAATTTTTTTGTTTGTTTTAAATTTTATTTATGCACAACAAAGTAATTCGTTGTTTGTAAGCAATCAAATTGAAAACATAATCGAGCCAGACCAAAATAAAATTAATTCTACTACAAAAGGAGAATTTTCTTTGTTTAACAAAAAAAGTTCTCCTTTTTGCGAAGCTGTCCCACAAGATACCACTCAAGTATCAAAAGGAAAAAAAATTGATGGGATGACAGTGGAAGTTGTAGATGGAAAATTTCTCGTTATAACTTTAAATTGGGAAAAAATACGGAACAATTAGAATAAAATTATGGAAGAAGAAGAAAAATTCTATCAACTTTGGGAATCAATTATTTCCACCCATGAAATAACCTGTGATTTTTGCACAAACTCAGACTCAGAAACGTGTGGAGATGATTTTGATGCTTGTAGCGCTTTTTATCATAGAGGATGGAGAGCTCGCAAAAAAACTTATTGCCCAGAATGTGCTAAAAAGAAATTAAAAAATTTAGATTGAGATATTTATATAAAATATTAAGATTATGATTAACATTACATCAATTTCAGAAATCAATACAGGGATTGTCTGCTAATTTCAAGAACAAAAAAATTTAGATGAAACTGATAAAAACTCCAAAAGGTTTAAAAGGGTATATTCCTGGAAGTTCATTTGGAACCTTCGAAAAACTTAAAGAAGAACATCCAGATATTAAGTTATATAAAACGGCAATCCGCAAATCTGATGGTCAAAAATTCAAGGCTGGTCAATGGGTTAAATTAAAAAGTGGGGAAACAGAAAAAATCATTGCATTTGACCATTATGATTATCCTCTTCCATTAAATAAAAAGGACAAACCAATTGGACAACTTCATGAAAACGGGTTTATATCAACGTTTTATAAAGCTAAATTTCAACCTATGATAAGGTTTGCTTATTATTCTGCTATGGATTTTATATTTTGTGATATTGAAGAATACAAAGGACTTAATCTTTAAAATTATAGAAAATGAGAAAATTTAAAACAGCTGTGCTTGGAGAAGTCGATTTAGATGACCCTAAAACATTTGAATATTTACCAAAAACGGTGAATGAATTGGATAAAAAAATGTTCGAAGAAATTGGTTCTGTCATATGCTATATGGATTATTGGCATCTTGATTTGTTTCCCAAAAAACGCCAACTCAAATCATCATTACATTATTGGGGCAATAAACAAAGAGAACGGGTTATGAAATTAATCAAAGAGTTTTGTGCTGAGAGACATAATAATTGGAAAAACATAAAATGGTTTCAAGAACAAGTTTTTTTGTTCCAGGATGAAACAGAAAATATGTGTTAAATGGAAAAATCATTAAAATTAACTGCAGAATTAGTTCCCTCTACCTGTTGGTATGTGAATGTAAGGTCAAATGTTCCAGTTAAAATTTGGGATATTATTCGCAAAAAATGCTATTCTCTTGCAAATTATAAATGTGAAATATGTGGAGATACAGGCAAAAACCAGGGAGTAAGACATGACGTAGAATGCCATGAAATATGGGAATATGATGATAAAAAACACACACAAACATTAAAGGGTCTAATATCTCTATGTCCCCAATGCCATCAAGTAAAACATTCTGGATTAGCTGGAATAAAAGGTAAGACACATGAAGTTATTAAACAACTAATTAAAGTTAATGAAATGACAAATTCAGAAGCATCTGAATATTTAACTAAATGTTTTGAGATATATCACGAAAGAAGCGAATATCAATGGACATTAGATATCTCATTAATCGAAGAATATATAAAATATTAAAAATTTCATCGTAAATTAAAAAAAATCATATATATTTGTTTATAATTTAAACCAGCAAAATCATGAAAAACAATTTAAAAAGAATTCCGAATCACAGAATCGTGTTAAAATTAAATCAACCTACCAATGTAAGTGGGAGAATTTATCCAGATAACGTTGTAAACATTGATGAAGATAAAGATTATCTTATTTCCTTTTCAGCTCCGCAAACAACTACAATGTTGTTAAATAATGTTTGTGCTAGTGCAAAATTGGGAAAAACTAAAGATTGTCTTTATTTAAAAAATGTTAGCTTTTTCAGAGATAACAGTAACAGATTGGTTCTTAACAAAAACAGCGAAAAACCCCAAACTATTGTGGATTTAATTAAAGCAGGGGCAAAAGCAACAACAGCAGCAGTTGGTTCAATAGGCCCAGACACAAAAACTGTAAATTCAGATTTTAAACTTTTGGGTTTATTTTTAACTGAAAACAAAGTTTAAAAAATGGCAAAGACACATATTTTAAAAACAGTGCAGCCGTTCTTTTCTGAGGTTAAAAATGGTATAAAAACGTTTGAACATCGTAGGAATGATAGAGGTTTCCAAGTAGGAGATGAAATTTGTTTACAGGAATATGATGCAAAAAACAATTCATACAGTGGAGACCAAATATGGGGAATAATAACTTATATCCTTAAAGATAGGGTGGGGCTTGATGCTGAGTTTTGCGTGTTTGGCTTTAAACAAAAAACGTTTGATGGAGAAATTGTAACTTCATAACTTTTTTTATAAAATCTCGTATAATATAATACGAATTAAAGAAAATTATATGATAATTGCAAACATAACATCGTTTATAGGCCAGTGTGCTGATGCAGTACATTATTATTGTACCTTTGAAGAATTTCCAGACACAATTCCTATATTAGATATTCACAATGTTTATATTCCAACTTCAAATGATTTGATAAGAGTTTTGGCAAAAGAAAGTGAAGTTATTGCCCACAACAAAAAAGCTGGAGGCAGAGATTGGCATATAGGAAAACAAACAAACAGCTTCAATACCTTTTCTGAAATTCACCGAGAACTTAAAAAGCAATGCAAAGGAAAAATCATAGTAACTTATTATGAGGAAAAGGCTTTTAAGGAAATGCTTTATTTTAAAGATGGAAAAAATCTAGGATTCAAATATTTTAAAGAGGTTTGGATTGATATGCCAAATGCCTGTTATAAGCATTTACTTCCACCTTATGATAAAATAAAAGTTAAGTGTAATGATTGTGGAAAAGTATATAAATTTGAAGATATTATTAGAGAAGAACGTGAATGGGAAGATGGAAAAATTCAAGTTATGTTTCGTGAACAACGTCATATGAAAAATACTTGTTGCGAATATCCTATTTTTCAATGGAATGTAATTTTATAAACTTAATATGAGTTATGAGCCAACTTTAGTTATTAAAAAATCAGACTTAGATAAAAACTCTGAGAAGTTTGAATTTGTTTGGGATTGGAAAGAGAATGAGCGTGATGTAATGAAATATATTAATGAAGTGAGAACAACACGTTTCCCTGCAACAATTGATGGTGTTGACCTTATTGTTTGTCGTCCAGAATTAACTTCTTTTAATAAAAGAGTTAGAGAAAAACTAAAAAAACTCAAAATTCAATTTTCAGAAACCATATAAAATGTCAAATTTGGTTGTTGATTATACCAAAGGTGCTTTTACCAGAACATGTTCTAAATGCAATAAGGACGGTTCTGGGACTTTCGATTTATTTGAGGGTATTACAAGAGTCATGCAGGAATCTGGGTGGCTTTCCATTGACGAAAATACCCAAATATGCTGGCATTGCTTGGATGATGACCAGAAACAAATTATTTTAAAAGATTTTCCCCTCAAAGGAGAAGTTGAAAAAGTGGTAAAAGAAAAGCCTAAAGAAGATGTGGTTGTTTTCATAGAGACAATCTATGAAAATTTCACTATAATGTTTGGGAAATATAAAGGTAGAAAGCTTAATGAAATGTTGGAGCCAGAAGAATTGCAATATTGTTCATGGGTACTTGGAGAACATTTTAAGGGTATGTCTGATGAAGAAAAAGAAAAGGATGCTAAACATAGAGCATTCACTTATCATATTGAACATAATAATTTTGATTAATGAAAACAGTGTTTATACAATAGTGAAACTTTTTAAAATTAATTTCGTATAACGGATTGTAAAACTTTAAAACAATAAATTATGAAAATCTTAAAAGTGATTGTGTTTTTTTTGTTAAGCACAGCATTATGGTCATGTGGAACATGTAATAAAAAAAGTAAAACCACATTGGTGCAAGTAAAATATCAACTTTGTTCGGATGTAGACACTTTGTCAATTGATTATGCTTATTATAATTTGTATTTAAATAAAGGAAATCTTAATATTTCAACAAGTGGAGGCTTTGATTGGACTACACTTGCCTCTGGAGTAAGAAGCTTTAAAATAATTAAATGAAAACTATAAATATAATTATCTTTTTTTTATTAAGCGCAATGCTGTGGTCATATGGACCAACTGCTGAAGAACTGGCTAAAAAAGTTAGAAAACATGGAAATAATAATTGAACAAGACAAAAGTTGTGACATGCTAAGCATAAACACATCAGACAAAATATGTTTGTTCCACGGGAACGTTTGGGATTTTAATGCAAGTGGCGATACTTTTAAAAAATTATTTGAAAAACTTGATATTAAAGTGAGGGTAATTAATTCCAACCTAAGCCAGTAACAAATGAAAGACCCCGAATCGGTAATTATTGAGAAAGTATTAATTTTAAAAATTAAAATTGATAGTACTGATATTTTTCTTGAAGAAATTGGACCTAACCAAGGTAAAATAACCATCAGTGACACTTATGGACATAATTATTCTTACTATTGGGGTGCTATGGGCGGTACTTTAAAAAAGTTTATTTGTAATATTAATTCAAGTTATTTTGCTGGTCATTTGTTGGGAGCCACTTCCAATTATGAAATGGATGTAAAGAAAACATTTACCACCATTCGTAAATACATAGCCGAAGAACTTGAGTTACCATGGTATAAACACATGGAATTTCAAAAAGAAATGAGAGAAACTTTAAAAAGTTTTCAGAATGAATGTGAAGATACAAATTCTCAAAATTATTTCGTTGATAATTTTTTTAGGTCATTTGTTGATAGACTAGATTTTTATCTTATAAAAGATAGATATGACCAAGAGGACATAAAAAAAAGATTTAAAGGAATTTGTGAGCATTGGAATTTTATTGAAGGAAAACCTAGCAGAGAATACATTTGGTTAGAAAAGCTACACTCTAAATTAAAAAAGGAATTGTCAAAAACATGAAAAAACTAAAACCAATAAAGATTGTTCCTGTAACAGTTGAACATTTTGACCCTGAAGGTAATTCTCTTGGCTTTTTAACTGATGACGAGAATATGGAGTTTAGAGCCCAGATTGCTGAAAACAAAGCTGAGGGATATTATCTTATTCTCAATGGAGAAAGAATTAATATTGGACCAGATGGCAGAGAAGATAGATGGGTAAAAGGATTATATGATGAAAAAGGTGACTTGATGACAAGATTATTTAAAGCACAACACCCAGAACATTTTAACAATTAAAAATAACATGAAAGAAGAACACGAACTATTTGCTGCAAAAGAGCAAGGAAAATTGCTTATAAATGCAATTAAAATTGTTGATAAATTAGCAACAAATTCTATTGCTGATATTGATGGAGGTGAAAGTAAAGTAGACCATGAATTAAAAAACTTGGTTTTAGAAGCTAGAGAATTAACTTCAAATACATGGTGGGAACTATTAAAAAAATAACAAAATGAAAAAAGCAAAAGATTTTGTAAGTGATTGGATTGACAAAAACTGCGGAGGTTGCGGAGGAAAAGAACTCGGTAACTGGACTACATGTGAAGTAATGAAGTTTGCTAATGATTTTGCAGAACACAGATTAAAGTCAGTTGAAGAAGATGATGTTATAAGTCAATTAAAGCATGTAAGAGCCTTTCTGGCAGTAGAAACAATCTATGAAGAAAAAGATATATATGCAAAGAATTTGCTTAAAGAAATTAGCAATTACCTAGCAAAAGTTAAAAGAAGAAAAACATTTAAAAAAGAATAATTATGAAAATAAATTTAATAATCCCAGTTTATGGATATAACAAAACAATTGCTTTACAAAATGTTTTATTTCCAGAATCTGGTCTAATTCCTGCAAAGCAAGTCGAGTTTATTAAAAATTTTTTTGAGGATGAAAAGACTAAAGAACAAAGTGAAGTTACTATAATTACTGTCAGTCCCTACATAGCAGAGGGATTCTGCAATAAGGCTGAAACAGTTACTTTTTCCGATGGAAAAAAAGAAATTGAATCTGAGGATTTTTGGAAACATTTTGCAGAACCAATGAGATTGATGATGTAACTTTTTAAAATTAATAAATATTTTAAATCATTGGAAGATTAATGACAGAAGATTTTTTTATAAAAGCAGTAAACCAAGAAATAGAATGGCTTTGCTTCTATGCTATGAGAAATACCAGAAACCTTTTATCAGAGAGTTCTGATATTTATGCAGAGCTTATCTCAATTGGTTACGCAAAGGTTGTTACGCCTCTCGACAAGCGTTGTCCTGCGTGTATTATAACTAGCAAAGAAAAGATTGATGAAAACGTTGCTATTGACGATTTGGAAATCGCTTATACTTTAAGAAATCATTCTGAGAACTTGTTCACTCCTTTGGAAGTTTTTTGGATGAAGTTTAAAGATAAAAGAAAAGAGGTTTTAGAGAAATTAAAATTTTATTAACTTTTAAAATATTTTATCGTATAACATTAAAAACAAATTTTATGAACTTTTATTTAATTAGAACCACTGCCAAAGATGCGTGGGAAATACAAAATGGAATTCATGTGATATGTGCTAAAAGCAAACATTCAGCCACCAAATTGTTATATACAGTTTGTAAAGAAGATGTAGTGTCCTGTGATTTGTTAAAGTTAACTAAAAAAGAAAAAATATTATTTACTCTTAATTCTTTAATTGAATAAAATTATTATGAAAAAAATTGATTGTGAAGATGAAAACAACACAAAAGAAACAAGATTAAAAGTTTACAAAAGAGCTTTAAATATTATTAAGAAAAAAGGTTTTAACTATGGAATATGCTATGCCATCCATGAGGTGACAGGAATTTGTAATAAAGGCTCAAGAGGCCACTATTCTGATATATTAGGTAATTTTCCAGAAGTTATAAAACAAGAGCCAACAGAAAAAAAATGGGGATTATATTGGTTTATTTGTAATGAAGAAGGGCATAAACAACGCTGCGAAATATTAAGCAATGCTGTAAAAGAATTGTCTTAAAACAAATTGTTATGAAAGATAACGGCGGGCTTAAAGAAAAAACAGTAGAAAGAAAAAGTGCAATTTTATTGAAAGATTTGGGTTTTTTTGAACCTGTATATGACTATTATATGACACTTAGCAATTCGTTATATGTTGCTAGAAGAGATGTACAACTAAATATGTATAATTATAACGAAAGTCCGTGGGTTAATAGAATATCTGCTCCCACCAAAAATCAAGTACAATTGTGGCTTATAAAGAATTATGATATTCATATTAGCAACAAAAAGAATCCTACAAGAAATAAGATAAATGAAAACTCAATCTTTGCTCTTAACCTTGAGAAAACACTGAGAAAAATATTAAAGCAGCATGGAAGATAGACGCTCTATACAGCATTTCATTGACTGGTTAATTGACACCAAGAAAATTTCCGACAATATGGCAATGTATGAATATATGGAAGAATATTTGATGCCATCAGAAAAACCAAAAGAAGAAATTGCTGAAACTACATTGATAATGGCTACCGAATTAAAATCAACAATAAAATTTTTTTCTACATTGGAGTTTGTTCTTAATAAAGAAAATTCAACGGAGAGTTATTTTTATATGACTTTAAAAACTAAAGTTTGCTGTATTGATGCACAAGGATATAAAAAATACTGTCAAATTAGATTGATAGGTAGCACGCAAATTGATGATGAATTAACCATTGAATATTTTTCTGAAGATTCAGAAAAATTAATAAAGAATAAAATAAAAGAATGGGAGAATTGGTGATGGAAAAGTGGTGTACATATAGTCATTTTAGCAAATATTTTCCCCAAAATATCGGAAAGCTAAAACAGCAAATAGGTAATGCTGGATACATCCAGTATTCCGAAAAACAAATGTATCCTTTTCAATGCTGGGATATGGGTTATGTTGAAATATTTGATAATCTTGACCAGGCTATTGAATTTATGCTTAAGCATAATTCTGATGAAACTGTTCAAAATATCATAGAAACATTGGATTTTGAAGAAATAAATAATATTAATTGGGGAAAGTATGAATAAATCAAAAATACATCGTATATTGCATTTTATTAACAAAAAACAATAAAATGAAACTTACTACAAAAATTGATTTATCCGATTTGGTAGCACTTATTTTAGCAGCTTCTGCTATAATGACTTTTATCACTTCAATGCTCTGGGTTTTTTCTGATGATACTACAGATAAGTGGTTTTCTAGATTTTTCTTATCAATGTTGTGTCTTGGTCTTTTCGGAATCATTCGAAAATTAACTAAGTAATAAAGAATAACTTTTTTTAAAGTTTTTCGTATAATAAAATAAAAACTTTAAAATTATGAAAAAATTATTTTTTATTTATTTGGTAGCAACAGTGTTTGCTGTATTGTCCTGCAGACAAGAAGCTCTAAAAGGAACTCCTTTGGATAAAAGTGTTAAAAATATTAAGCGGTCTTTTCCATTCAGTGGGGTTTACAAATTAGAAACTGACCAAAATACTTTTTATCTTATTGATACAGCAGGAGTGAGACAAGTTACAGTTGACCACAACTCAAACATTAGTGGAATATATTGGCTAGAGCACAAATAGTTATGGAAAAAACAAAATAAATAAGAGTCACAAATGTGGCTCTTTTTTTTGTTATTATAATTTTTTTTTATACATTTGTAGTAAAATACAATTAGTATGACAATAGAAGAAAAAGAACGTTGGGAAAATGTAAAATACAGAATGAGAGAAGAAGGTTTTCATTACTGTTTTGCTAGTTACAGTGATTTTCCCGACATTAAAGATGAAAAATTTCACGAATTAAGACTAAAGTATTTGGCGACAGCAAAAGAAATACAGAACTATGTAGATGCAAAATGTGATGAAGAGGAGGATGTGGATGGAGACGAATAGATTGTATAGATACGTGAGAGGAAATTCTTACGATTGGCATGGAACTGCGGATTTAAAGTTGGTAGATTATAACATAATGTCAGAAACCCCAAAAGGTTATTGGATATTTGTTGATTATAAAAAAAGGTGGGTTAGTAAAGATGGCATGAAACGTTATGCGTATCCTACTCCCGAAGAGGCAATGGAAAATTTTAAAGCACGAACACAAAGGTGCGTGTTAATATTAGAAAGTCAGCTAAAGAAGGCTAAAGCATATTTAAAAATTGTACAATAATGAAACGAAAACTTAATACATTTATAAGTCATAGGGTTTTGAAATTTGGTGACTACCTCTTATTTCAAGAATATATGCATAAATATGGAGACGACAACAAAGATTCTTATTATGAAGTAACAAAGCCAATTTTAGCAATATATCTTGGAGTTTTTGTTGCTGACCAAGCTATTGGGTTTGATTATGTAAAGTGGAATAATGACAATCATATAATTAAACACAAAGTTATAACTGGAGGAAAAGAATATGAAATTAAAAGTACAAGTCAAGCACAAACTGGCTCTCACATAGAATGGGATGATTATATTGATATTCTTGATAGTTGGAAATATAGACCTTCTTGGAGGGAAATACTTGAAGCGTATAGAAAACAAAACGTACAACAAACTGTAAGTTCTGACGATATTAATTGGAGTTGTAATGATTAAATCATGGAAATAAAAATTTTACCTCACGCTGGAATAGTCAAAGAAGGAGATTGTGGTGCCTGTTGTATAGGAACGGTTGCTGGGATATCTGTAAAGGAAGTCTATCAAATCTATGGCAGTGAAGCGCCACTTGCTTATCATGCTATAATAACAATTATCCAGAAACTTGGAATGGAATATGAAAATTGGCTTCCTGCATTAAAAATAACTGATAACAGAGAAGATTGGTTTACGTTTGGTTATCCAGCATATGAAAATTGGATGGAGTGGTTTAAAGTTTCTATGGGTAGGACGAAAAGAAACATGATAGGGATTGCACATGTAAATCTTCATGGTAAAGCTAATATTGACCCCTACGCTGACCACTGGGTTCTTATTACAGTTGAAGACAAAGGAAATGATGGCAAAGATAAAATGGTAAATGTAAACTGCCCTACAAAAGGAAATTATAGTGTGATAGCAAAAGATTTTTTGATGAAATATGGTGGTTATAATACAATATGGGTTGCACTAAATAAAATACAATATGAAAGAAATAGAAAAAGACATTGAAAAGCATAGAGCTGAAATTGAAGAAATTCGCAATGCGAATCTAACTCTCACAGGAATTTACAGAATTTCTATGCTTGAGAAAGAAATCGAAAGATTGAAAGTTATTATAAATGAACCTAAAAGAGAAGCGGGGGCTTAATTATGAATGCAGACAGCAAGTATTTTGATGAATATTACGATTTTATTCTTAAAGACAAAGAACCAGATTCTAAAGCAAAAAAATCAGTTTTTAAAATTATTCATGATTTAACTGATAGAAGAGGAATAAAACATGAGTTTAATAAAATTGATGCTGATATTCAAGATGAAATAATTGAAACATGGATTGGTTTTATAAGCAAGTCAATGATGTAACCTTTTTCATTATTTTTCGTATAACAAAACAAATATAAAATAAAATGAAACTTATTGATGATGGAGTAGGATTTATACTTTGTACAGAAGCTACTGAATATAGTGAAAATCCTATTAGGTTAGTTTTGAAAAATTTTATTCACTTAAAAAGAAGACCAACTATTAAAGAGGCATATATTTTAATGGAATTAGTTACTAATTCAAGTGATTTAAGTGGTATTCCAAAATGTGAAGCTACTATTTTTGAAGTGGAAAATAATGAATGGATTGAAATATGAAAAACAAGAAAGAAGGAATAGAAAGTTTATTGAGTGATATTGAGAAGCTTTCTAAAATGAAAAGAAGCGATGAAATTATTATTTACGGGTGTACTCATTGCAAAAAGCCATTTGATTATAATGCTTTGCTTAATGAATATGGACCAGAAGGTCTATATGAAATAGCAAACAAGTTAATTGAAGTGGCTGACGAAGATGTGTCTGGGGCACTCGCTCAGTGTAATGAAGAATTGCGACAAAAAAATAAATAACATGTCAACAAAAAAGAAAGGGATTCTTACTTCAACTAAAGAATGGGCAAAACATCTTAAAAAATGGGGCAAAAGGATATTTTGGAAAAAAGAGCGTAGAGCTGGAAAACAAATAAAAGAACAATCATGAGAAAAAGGTTAACAGAGAAAATTATAACAGATATCGAGAATGAAGTAATTCTCCTACTTCTTGAATGTATTCGCCAGGAAGAAGAAAAGAAAAATTATCTGTGGAACACAAACAACGCTTACTACGCAGAGGCTTTTGGTATTATGAGAGGAATGGTTGTTCTTAATTATTGCTACTTTGGAGCAAACAACAATCCTGCTGAAAAACAAAACGCAAAATGGTGGTTTGACCACTGTCAAAGTATTGCAGAAAAAGAAAAAGAAGAATTAGAAATAAAAGATGCTTTGCAAAAATATAGTAAACTTTGTATGAAACTAGAAAGATACAGACAATAATATGGCAAATAAATATAAAAAAGTAACAATCAATGTAAGTAATGACGAACTTAACGCTTTAGAGGATTACTTAAATGTAGATTTTGAAGGTGATAAAGAAAAAGAAGAAAAAATGCGTAAAAAAGCATTGCGTATTTATATCCGTTTAGTTTCTGAATTTGACAAATAACCAAACCACAAACAATATGAAATACAAAAAAGGCGATAAAGTAAGAGTAAGAAATAAATTAAAAATTGAAGCATGTTATGGCAAACTTAAAGATGGATGTGGGGTAGTTTTTTGTTTTGAGCAATCTCAATATAAAGGTCACACGGTAACCATAGATAGAGTCAATGATTATGGTGGATATAAAATATTAGAAGACGCCTGTAATTTTACTTGGACAGATGAAATGTTTGAAAACATTTGTTATAAAAACTTTGGAATTAGAGGTTCGTTTATTCAATTGACAGCATTTAAAGAGGTCACAGAAGAAATGGGATATAAGTATCGAAAGTCGTTTATTGACTTTAGTGCAGAAAATTTCAAAATTGATGATGGGAACTTATCTAGAGGATTGTTTTTTTCTATACTGGGAGTAGATTCTGTAATAAAAAAAGGAGAAATGTCATTAAGTAGATTGCATGGGGAATATGAAGAAAATATTATTTTTACTATTCCTTCTCAAATTTCCGAAGCTTATCTTTATGCCAAAGAAGCATTAGAGTGGTTAAGACTTGTTAAATATCCAGAATATGTTATAGTTGAAAAGGCTGAAATAGGTAGCGGCCAAGCATCTAATGGGATGTATGGTAAAAAAAGCGATAAACCTCATGCAAACGGATGTGTGGGTACCCCAGATGTTGTATATGAATTAGCTAATGGGAAAGTGTGGGGATTCTTAGATGGTTCACAATTTAAAGCTATCACAAAAGATGAATACGAAGAAGAAATAAAAAAAACAAATAACAAGTTTGAATTTGGTGGGAGAAAATGGATAATTAAAAATGGGTTAGCAAAAGACGAGGACGGAATGTGTGTTACTTTGAGTGAAGCTGAACAAGTTATTTTTTGGATAAATTCAACCCCCTCAGTATGCGGCTATACAATGACAGTAGATAATAGTGTTTTTCATGGTGAACTAACAACTTTGTTATTTTCTGGAAGTATTGGATTTGGATGTTGCAAAGATTCATATTCTAAAATTTTTGAATTTCATAAATTGCTTAAAGAATCCAATGAAATATTTCTATAGATTGGGAAGTTTTCAAATTGGGGCACTACAATTAAGTGTATGCCTCTTTAAATTGATTTAAAAATTATTTTCCAAAGGTATAACCTTTTCTTTTTTTTATCGTATAAATAATCGCAAGCAGTGACCAATATCCAAGTGACACATAAGTCATCACACCGATTGTCAACACAATAGGTCGCAACTGCGCTGGTTATTGCTTGTTTTTTAAACTTTAAAATATAAAATGGCAAGAAAATTAGCAACAATACAAAGGGTAGTAAGGTTAGAACCAATCGTAGATGCTGACGCAATCGAAATGCTTCAAGTCCTAGGTTGGGAATTGGTTTCTAAGAAAGGCGAATTTATGCCAGGCCAATTTTGTGTTTACTGTGAAATTGACTCAATGTTACCAATTTGTCCAGAATTTGAATTTTTAAGAAAAAGCTGTTACAGAAAATTAGCAGATGGTTTTGAAGGATTTAGAATTAAGACAGCAAGACTTAGGGGTCAGTTATCACAAGGAATTGCCTTTCCATTATCAATTCTTCCAGAAAACATTTCAATTGAAGAAGGAATGGACGTTACAGAGTTACTTGGAATCGTAAAATATGAACCTCCCATTCCAGCATGTTTGGAAGGTGTTCAAAAAGGGGGATTTCCAGCATTTGTTCCTGCCACAGATGAAACAAGAATTCAAGTGTTACAACCTGTATTAACTCAATTTAAGGGCACAGTTTGTTATTACACAGAAAAATTGGACGGGTCTTCTATGACTTCTTTTGTCAGAGATTTGGAGTTTGGTGTTGCAGGAAGAGGACTTGAGTTTTTTGAAAGTGAATCCAATTCTTTATGGAGAGTTGCAAGGCAACTTAAATTAGAAGAAAAACTTCGTTCTCTTAATATGAACATCGCTTACCAAGCTGAAATTATAGGTGAGGGAATACAAGGCAACAAATATAAATTAAAAGGCCAAACTGCATATTGTTTTAATCTTTTTAATGTTGATAAATACGAATACTTTGCTTATAAAGACTTAGTTGAAATAACAACCAGTTTAGACATTCCGATGGTTCCAATTTTATCTGACAATTTTGTACTTGTTGATGATATCCCCACACTTGTTACAATGGCTAAGAGAAAGTCTATGTTGAATCCTTTGGTTGATGCTGAAGGTATTGTTATCAGACCTTTGGAAATTGTTAAGGTGGGTCGTAGTGAGTTTGATTTCGCTGGAAACAGATTGTCATTCAAATCTATTAATCCATTGTTTTTATTAAACGAAAGAGATTAAAAACATGCAAATAGAAACAGTAAGTGATTTAGCCGAACAGATTGCTGATTGGATTGCATTTATGGGGATGCAAAAATTTATGTGCATACGATGATAATTGCACGTATGGTGAACTGACCCACTCACAGCAGAGCTGATGAGTGGTCTTCCACGTTGCAAGCACAACCTAATGGTTCACTTTGAGCAACGCTGGGCTTGTTCCTAAGCCCGAATGTTTTAATGTTTGTTGCAGCATTTGCGTCTCTATCATGAGTGTTTCCGCAATGAATGCAAGTCCAAGTTCTATCTGACAACTTGAGTGTTTTGTTAAGTTTTCCGCAATGGGAGCACATTTTTGAGCTAGGCTCGAATCTACCGATGACAGATATGTTTTTTCCTTGCCATTCAGATTTATACTCAATCATTGTTCTCAGCTCGCTCCAGCCCATGTCCAAAATAGCTCTATTTAATCCGCTTTTTGCAGCTTGACCATTGGGAAGATATTTCCCGCTTTCATCTTGCTTTGGTTTACATGAGGCAGACATTCCTTTCACATTTAAGTCTTCCATGCAAATTGTGTCATAATTGTCAACCAAATATTTGCTTATTTTATGCAAATAATCTTGTCTCTGATTTCTGACTTTTTCATGAAGCAATGAAACAATCATTTTTTGTTCTCCATA
>Ga0208375_1001172_pt1 | contig 31246 bp, 31 predicted proteins | sample RifOxyD1_FD_184038 | JGI IMG/M metagenome (GOLD analysis project Ga0208375, IMG submission 184038) | Soil microbial communities from Rifle, Colorado - Rifle Oxygen_injection D1 (SPAdes) | ecosystem: Environmental > Terrestrial > Deep subsurface > Rock core/Sediment | place: Rifle, Colorado...
GACGCCGCGCGTCCAAGTGCGACCCGGCGCGGCGATCGCGTGCGCGAGGTTCAGGTTTGTCGCGGGCGCCGCGGCCCGGGCGCCGACTGCACGCCCTGGCTGAGGTCGATCGCATCGATCCATCCGGCGCGCGCCTCGGGAAACGCATCGGCGTAGGGCACGTACGGCTTGATGTCGAGCACCGGGGTGCCGTCCAGCAGGTCCAGGCCGCGCACGTGGAGGACGCGACCGTCGATCGCGTCGAGCTGCACGCACGACAGCCCGATGGGGTTGGGCCGGTGCGGCGCGCGCGTGGCCAGCACGCCACGGCGCACGCCTCCACGCGGCGGGCGCACCCGGGGCGTCCAGCCTTCGCTGCGGTGGAAGGCGAACACCAGCCAGATGCGCTCGAACCCGGCAAGGTCACTGAACGCCTCGTCGGGAATGCCCGGCACGAACTCGATGCAACCGGCCTCCACCTGCCCGCTGCGCGTGCCGGCCACCACCGTCGGCTGGTGCGGCGCGTCGATGCGGCGCGCGTACGGCGAGCGCACGTGGGCGATGGGGCTGAAGGCGAACACGGGGTCGGTCATGACGTGCGGGCGGGCGGGTGGATCGGCGGCCGCGCATTCTGCCCGAGCATCGCGGCACCGGGACCCATGCGGCCGCGTGCCATCATCGGCCGATGCTGTCGCTGATCGTCCCCGCGCACGACGAAGCCACGCGCCTGCCCGCCACGCTGCAGGCGCTGCACGCGGCCGCGTCCGCCACGGTCGGCACGGATGGCTTTGAGATCGTGGTGGTCGACGACGCCTCCAGCGACGGGACCGGCGACATCGCCCGCGCGGCCGGTGCGCGCGTGCTGCGGGTCGAGCACCGCCACATCGCCGCCACCCGCAATGCCGGCGCGCGCGCGGCACGGGGCGACACGCTGGTGTTCGTCGATGCCGACACGCGGGTCGACACCGCGCTGCTGCGCGCGGCGCTGTCGGCATTGGAGGCCGGCGCGGTCGGCGGTGGCGCCACGGTCGCATTGCGCGGGCCGCTGGCCTGGCACGTACGCGCGGGACTGGCGGCTTCCAACTGGCTGCTGCGGCGGATGCGTGCGGCCGCGGGCTGCTTCGTGTTCTGCCGCCGCGATGCGTTCGAGGCGGTGGGCGGCTTCGACGAGCGCTGGTTCGCCGGCGAGGACGTCGCCCTGAGCCGCGCACTGGCCACGCAGGGCCGGTTCGTGGTCCTGCGCGAGCGCGTGTCGACCTCGGCGCGCAAGCTGCGCAGCCATCCGCTGCGCGAGCACCTGTGGCTGCTGCTGCGCTTCGCAGTACGCGGACGCCGCCTGCTGCGCAGCCGCGATGCGCTGGGCCTGTGGTACGGCGGCCGGCGCGACTGAGCCGTCTCAGGGGCTGAGACGGCCGGCTGGACAATGGCCCGCCTCCTCGTCAGGAGCCGTCGGGTCCCATCCGGTCAAGGCGGGCGGCCACGGGGCGCGGACTGGGCCCGCGCTCCGGGGCTGCGCTTTTTCATTCCGTCATTCCCGCGAAGGCGGGAATCCATGGACTTTGAAATGCATTGGCGCGGTAGGTAATCGGATGCTAAAGGTCTCGGGCTAGGCGATCGAAGAGCAACGTCACTGGATTCCCGCCTTCGCGGGAATGACGGCTTCGGAGACGGTGGACATCGGACTGTGACCGGCTACCTGCCACGGCTTCCCGTCACCCTCACTCCGCAACCCCGCACGCCTCCGCCCGCGCCTTCAACTGCGCCTGCTCGCGTGCGTTGCGCGTCAGCGACGCGGCCTCGCGGAACGCGGCCGCCGCTTCGGCGTTGCGCCCCAGCCGGGACAGCAGGTCGCCGCGCACCGCCGGGAGCGGGTGGTAGCCGGCCAGCGCGCCGTCCGCCGCCAGTGCATCCACCAGCGGCAGTGCGGCGGCGGGGCCGTCGGCCATTGACATCGCGACCGCGCGGTTGAGGTCGATCACCGGCGAAGGCGCGACCACGCCCAGCCGTGCGTAGAGCGCGGCGATGCGGGTCCAGTCGGTGTCTTCGGGGCGTGCCGCGCGGGCGTGGCAGGCGGCGATGTCGGCCTGCAGCACGTACACGCCATCCGTTCCTCCCAGCCGATGCGCGCGCTCCAGCGCCGCCAGGCCGTGGCTGATCAACAGCCGGTCCCAGCGCGCGCGGTTCTGGTCCAGCAACAGGATCGGCGTGCCGTCGGGTTGCGTACGCGCGGGGATGCGCGAGGCCTGGATCTCCATCAGCGCCACCAGCCCGTGCACCTCCGGCTCGGCCGGCAGCAACCCCACCAGCACGCGCCCCAGGCGCATGGCCTCCTGGCACAACTCCGGACGCATCCAGTCGTCGCCGGCGGTGGCCGCGTAGCCTTCGTTGAACACCAGGTAGACCACGCCGAGCACGGCGGCCAGGCGATCGGCGAGATCCTCGCGCCGCGGCGCCTCGAAGCCGACCTGCCTGCTGGCCAGCGTCTTCTTGGCACGCACGATGCGCTGGGCGATGGTCGGCTCGGGCTGCAGGAAGGCGCGTGCGATCTCCGCGGTGGTCAGCCCGCCCAGCATGCGCAGCGTCAGCGCGACCTGCGCCTCGGTCGACAGCACCGGATGGCACGCGGTGAACACCAGCCGCAGCAGGTCGTCGCCGATGTCGTCGTCGAGGCGGTCGGCATCGTCAGGCGCCGGCATGGCCGCGGGCTCCAGCGACTCGCCGTAGCGGGCGTGGCGATCGTCCACCAGGTCGCGGTGGCGGATGCGGTCGATGCCGCGGCGCTTGGCGGTCTGCATCAACCACGCACCGGGGTTGTCGGGCACGCCGGCGCGCGGCCAGTGCTCCAGCGCCGCGACCAGCGCGTCCTGCGCCAGGTCCTCGGCCTGGCCGACGTCGCGCAGCATCCGCGCCAGCCGCGCGATCAGCTTGGGCGACTCGATCCGCCACACCGCCTCGATGGTGCGGTGGGTGGCGTGCCGTGCGGTGTCGTCGGGAGGGGCCGCGTCCATGGACGCGGATCACACCATCGACCGGCCGCCGGGGCAAACCCGCGTGCATACCCGCGCCCCGCCCGCCCCGGTCACGCCGGGTCGCCGGACATGTAGAAGATCTCCCACGTGTGGCCGTCCAGGTCCTCGAAGCTGCGCGTGTACATGAAGCCGTGGTCCTGCGCCGGCCGCGGTTCCCGGGCGCCGGCGTCCAACGCCGCCTTGAGCAGCGCGTCCACGCCCTCGCGGCTCTCGGCGCCCAGCGCCACCAGCGTCTCGATCGACGTGGCCGTGTCGCACAACTGCTTGTCGGTGAACTGGCGGAAGAATGGCTCCACCAGCAGCATCACGAAGCAGTCCTCGCCGACCAGCATGCAGGTCGCGTTCTCATCGGTGAACTTCGGGTTGAAGCTGAAACCCAGCGCGGTGAAGAACGCGACCGTGCGGTCGAGGTCGCGGACGGGGAGATTGACGAACATCTGCATGAAGGGCGCTCCAGGTGGGACAGGGAGTGGGAAATGCGGCTCGGATGTACCTGCGGTCGCGTCCTACTCGGGGCGCGAGCAATTGACCATCCACGGCTTGCCGTAGCGGTCCACCAGCATCCCCCAGCGCAGCGCCCAGAACGTTTCCTGGATGGGCTGCTGCACCTGCCCGCCGTCGGCCAGTGCCGCGAACACGCGTTCGGCCTCGTCGACGGTGTCGACCATCAGGTTGTTGACCGTGCCGGCACCGGCCGGGGTTTCCATCGGCGGACCGTCGGCGCCCATCAACATCAGGCCCGGTGCCTCGATCTGGCTGTGCATGATCCACTCGCGGCTGTCGGCCGGCATTTCGTCGCACATAGGCGAGTCGCCGTACGTCAGGCAGTAGGACACCTCGGCGCCGATGGCCTTGGCATAAAAGGCGAATGCCTCGCGGCACTGGCCGTTGAACATCATGTAGGGAACGAGTTGCATGGGTTTCTCCAGGGACTAGGGGCTAGGGGTTGGCTACCGGGGCGTGGGGCCCGGAACGTCAGCGCGCTTCGGTGGCGTCGCGCAGGCGCTGTTCCTGCTCGCGCAGTTCGGGGGTGAACGCCTCGCCGAAATCCTCGGCTTCAAACACCGGGCGGATCTCGATCTCGCAAGGCCCCTCGTGCGGGTTGGGGCAGCGGCGCACCCACTCGATCGCCTCGTCCATCGAGCGCACCTGCCACAGCCAGAAGCCGGCGACGAGTTCCTTCGTCTCGGCGAACGGGCCGTCGACAACGGTGCGCGAGGCGCCATCGAAGCGCACCCGCGCGCCACGCGCGGTGGGGTGCAGGCCTTCGCCCGCCAGCATCACGCCGGCCTTGACCAGCTCCTCGTTGTAGCGGCCCATCGCCTCCAGCAGTTCGGTGGAGGGCATGTGCCCGGCTTCGGACTGTTCGGTGGCCTTGACCAACACCATGACGCGCATCGGGGTTCTCCTCGCCTGTGGCACCTGCAGCGGCGCCTTCAATGGGGGCGACGGGCGGAGGCCGGCGGTATCGACACGCGCGGCGAACTTTTTTTCGACCGGCCGTTGCGGGCATGATGGCCGTCCCCACGCACCGCCGGAGCGCCCATGCAATTCCTGCTGCTGGTCTACAACGACGACACCCTGCTGGACGCGCTGCCCGAGGGCGAATTCGATTCCCGCATGAAGGCCTGCTTCGGCCACGCCGACGAGCTCAAGCGCGACGGCAGGCTGCTGGGCTCGCAGCAACTGGAGTCGGCACGCAAGGCGCGCTCGGTGCGCATCCGCGACGGCCGCACGCAGGTGCTGGACGGCCCGTTCGCCGAAACCAAGGAAGTGCTGGCCGGCTACAACATCATCGAAGCCGACAGCCTGGACGAGGCAGTGGAGATCGCCGCGGAATTCCCGTGGGCGCAGACCGGCTGCATCGAGGTACGCCCGATCCGCGACATGGACGCGGTGCGTACGCGCGTGGGCGGCTGAGCGACGCCCACGCGCGGAACGCGGCCCTCCCGATCAGAGTTTCAGCTCGCCGGCATCGACGATCCGCGTGTCGTCCAGCGTGACGCTGGCGCCGGGCAGCGAGGCGGTGATGCTGTGCGGCACCGAGTTGTCGCCGCCGGCCCAGGTGTTGTTGCCGGTGCCCACGGTCACGGTGCCCGCCGGCACCCAGTTGCCGACCCGGCTTTCGGCCGGCAGTGCCACGTTGGGATTGATGCCCAGGTCGAAGAAGGCGAACTGCGCCTTGCGCGCGTCGTCCACCGCGTCGTAGTCGGCCTTCATGTCGGCGAACCCCGGGCCATCGCCCGACAGGGCCGTCACCTGGCCGCCCTGGAACGTCAACGTCAGGTTGTCCACCGCCTTGCCGCGGTAGTACCAGTGCGGCACGACCAGCGTGCCCTCGGCGCTGCCGGGCACGGGCGTGGTGTAGACCTCGCCGGCCGGCAGGTAGACCGAGGTCGACGCCCCGCCTCGCGCAATATCGGCGTCCGACAGTACGCCGTCGCTGACCAGCACCGGCCGCCCCTGCACGCGCAGCCGCAGGTCGGTGCCGGCCGGATGCGTGATGTGCAGCGTGTCGCCCGCGGCCAGGGCCTTGCGCACCGCTTCGCCGCGCGCTTCCAGTTCGGCGTAGTCCAGGTTGACGCCGTCCCAGAACATCTTCGACAGCGCCGCCGCGTCCATGCCGAAGCGCTCGGCGCGCCACGGCGTCGGGTAGAGGTTGTTGCCGACATCGACCGTGCGCACGTTGTTGCGCACGAAGGCCTGCCCGATGGCTTCGTTGGCCTTGCCGCGCGCGGCCACGCGCTTGGGGTCGGCGCCCTCGAACAGGTTCTCGCTGGTGCCGTTGTCCAGGTTGATGACGACGTCGGCCGTCTCGGCCAGCGCCGCGCCCCAGCCATTGGCCTGGCTGTCGTACTCCGCCGGCACGTCGAAGAACAGGCGCTTGCTGAGGTCGTCGCTGCTGTACTCGATGGTCGGGAACGCACCGGCCTTGCGCACCTCCACCGCGATGCTTTCCAGCAGCGCGGCGTCATGCGGGCGCCCGCTGATCCAGACCAGGTCGCCTTCCTTCACCGCCGCGCTCTGTGTGACCAGCCGCTGCGCCAGCTGGTTGAAGTCCGTGGGCGGCGTGGCCGATGCCGCGGCGGTGGCATCCGGGGCCGGTGCTGCCGCGCTGTCGGCGTCGGGCGCCTGGGCTTGCGGCGCGGTTTCGCCGGCCGGGCGATCGCAGCCGGCCAGCGTCGAAGCGACAACGGCCGCCAGTGCGGCGGCAAGCAGCGAGGTGTTCATGGCGTGCGTTCCGGAGTGGCCCCGCGAGGGGCCGGTCCACGTGGCAACGCGCCGCCCTTGCGGCAACGGACACCGTCCGTCGGCGATGCCCGTCAGGCGCCCGCGCGCACCGGGATTCCCAGCGCCGAGGCCAGCGTGCGCACCGCGTCATCGTCGCGCCGATAGGCCAGCCAGGCCGCGCTCCTGTCGGACCCGGCGTCCCACACCCACAGCGTGTAGCCGTGCTGGCGCAGCGCGGCATGCGCCTCGGCCATCAGCGATTCGGGATCGGCGTCGTCGGCCGGGTCGTCCACGCCCCAGTCGACCTGCACGTCCACGCGGGCGGCGAGCTGGGTGAGGCCGTCGACGAGCGCGGCCCCGTCGTCGACATCGACCTGCACGCTGGAGCGCCAGTCCGTCACCGCCGCCAGCGCAGCCACCGGGTCGGCGTCGGCCTCGTTGCCGCCGGCGGCCAGCCAGGCCTCCTGCCAGGCGGCGAACTGCTCCTGCGCGCCATCCTCGTCGTCGGGATTGACGTAGAGCAGCCACTGCCACGCCAGCTGCTCGGTGGCGGCGTCCTCGTCGATGTCGTCCGCGCCCTCCAGGCCGTGGGCGAAATTGTCGTCGGGGTCGAATTCGTCGGCGCTCATCGCATCGGCTCCAGGTGGACGGTCACCACGGCAGCGGCTGGCCGTTGGCATGGACAAAGGTTCCGGTCCGGTCGAGCGTCAGTTCATCCATCCGCTGCACGAGCTGCGCGGCCGCATCGTCGGGCTGGATGTCGCCGGTGCCGCCGACCATCTCGGTGGCGACGTACCCCGGGTGCAGCAGCACCACCGCGATGCCGCGCTTCTCCAGGTCCACCGCCAGCGACTTGCCGATGGCGTTCACCGCCGCCTTCGATGCGCGGTACCCGTAACGCCCGCCGGAGGTGTTGTCGGCCACCGAGCCCATGCGGCTGGTGACGATGCCGACCTTCGCACCCTCGCCAAGCCAGCCCTGCAGCGCGTGTACGGTGCGCAGCGGGCCAATGGCGTTGACCTCGAACTGCCGGCGCATGCGCTCGAACGCATCCTCGTCCAGCGCGTCGAGCGCCTCGCGGCCGAGGATGCCGGCGTTGCACACCAGCGTATCGATGCGGGTGTCGCCCAGGCGCCCGGCCAGTGCAGCCAAGGCCTTGCCGTCGGTGACGTCGACCCCGGCTTCGACCTGCGCGCCGGTGGCTTCGAGTTCGGGGCTGGACTGCCGGCAGGCGGCGATGACGCGGTCGCCACGGGCGGTGTAGCGGCGGGCCAGCGACAGGCCGATGCCACGGTTGGCGCCGGTGATCAGGACGGTGGGCATGGGAACTCCCGGTTCGTAGGGACTCCATGCAATGGCGGCGATGGCCGCGCGATCAACCCCTGGCGCATCCGCGGCAGGGCCGCCGCCGTAGCTGCAGCGACGGACCGCTGTGGCGCCGGCCGCCCTGCGGCTGCGTGCTAAGGTCGAAACGCTCTGGAACGCGCGCCCGCTGCATGAGCCTCCCGCCCCTTCGCACACCCCCTCCACGCGCCGGCCGCTGGCTGCCCGGCGTCCTGCTGGCCACCCTGCTGGCCGCCTGCGCCGACGATGGCGACGGTGGCGAGGCCGAGGCGCCGGCGCGGGTCCGCGTGGTCGAGGTGGGGACGGCGGGCTTCGGCGAGCGCTTCGATGTCAGCGGCACGCTGGTGGCCGAGCGCGAAGCCCGGCTGTCACCCCGGGTCGACGGGTTGGTCGCGCGCGTGCACGTCGATGCGGGCGATCGGGTGCGCGCCGGCCAAACCCTGATGGAACTGGACCCGGCCGTCGGGCGACAGGCCCTGTCGCGGACCCGGGCCGACGTCGCCGCGGCCGAGACCGCGGCCGCGGAAGCCGGCCGTCGCGCCGACGAGGCCCGGCGCCTTGCGCGCGACCAGTTCATCGCCGCCAGCCAGGCCGACACCCTGGTTGCGGAAGCCGAGTCTGCACGGGCGGCGCTGGCCGCGGTCCGTGCCGCTTCCCGCGAGCAGGCCGAGCTGGTGGACCGCCATGTCCTGCCGGCGCCGTTCGACGGCGTCATCGCCGAGAAGCTGGCCGAGGCCGGCGAATGGGTGCAGCGCGGCACGCCGGTGCTGTCACTGGTGGCCACCGACCGCGTGCGGCTGGACGTGCAGGTGCCGCAGGAACGCTACGCCGACCTGGGCACCGGCACCGAGGTGCGCGTGCGCGCCGACGCGCTGGGCGGGGAAACGCTCCCGGCGCGGGTGCTGGCGCGGGTGCCGGTGACCGACCCCGGTGCGCGCACCTTCCTGCTGCGCCTGCAGGTGGACGACCCGCAGGGGCGGCTGTTGCCGGGCACGTCGGCCCGCGCCGAGATTGCCGTGCCGGCGCGCACGGACGCACTCGCGGTGCCGCGCGATGCCCTGCTGCGCCAGCCCGACGGCGGCTACAGCCTGTTCGTGGTCGAGGACGGCGATGGCGGCCTGGTGGCACGCCAGCGCACCGTCGAGGTGGTGCGCGACTCCGGCGAACAGGTCGCGCTGTCGGGCGGCGTGCGCCGCGGCGAGCGCGTGGTGGTGCGCGGCAACGAGGCCCTGCGCGACGGCCAGGCGGTGCGCCTGGCGGGGGACTGACCGGTGGACTTCGAGCGCGTGCTGCGCCACGGTACGCTGATCGCGGTCGCGGTGCTGATCGTTTGCGTGCTCGGCATCGTCGCCGCCGTGCGCGTGCCGGTGCAGATGATCCCGGACCTGGAGGTGCGCACCATCAGCGTCGACACGCGCTGGCCCGGGGCGACGCCGCAGGACGTGGAGCAGGAGATCCTGATCGAGCAGGAGCAGGTGCTGCGCACGCTGCCCAACCTGCAGCGGATGGTCTCCACGGCCGGCACCGGGCGCGCCACGATCGAGTTGGAGTTCCCGTTCGGCGTGGACGTCAACGAGGCGCTGATCCGCACCAACAACGCGCTCAGCCAGGTGTCGGGCTACCCGGAGAACGTCGACGACCCGGCGCTGTCGACCAGTTCGTTCTCCGACAACGCCTTCATGTACTTCCGCATCGGCGCGCGCGGCGACAGCGCACTGGACCTCGACCTGGACATGATGCGCGATTACGTCGAGGACACGGTGCGCCCACGCATCGAACGCGTCGCCGGCGTGGCGCGGGTGCAGGTGGGCGGCGCCGCCGACCGCCAGGTGCGCATCGAGGTCGACCCACAGCGGCTGGCGCAACGCGGCCTGACGATGCTGGACGTGCGCGACGCGCTGCGCGCGCGCAACACCGACAGTTCCGCCGGCGACCTGGACAGCGGCAAGCGCCGCTACCTGGTGCGAACGGTCGGGCGCTTCGAGGACCCGCAGCAGATCACCGGCCTGGTGCTGGACCGGCGCGACGACGCGCTGGTGCGCCTGGGCGACGTCGCCACGGTGACGCTGGACCATTTCGAACGCCGCGACCTGTCGTTCAACAACGGCAAGCCCGCGCTGAGCCTGTCGGTGCGGCGCGAGCCGGGCTCCAATGTCATCCAGATCAAGTACGGCGTGCTGCCGGAGGTCGAGCGCATCAACGAGGAGCTGCTCGCCCCGCTCGGGCTGGAGATGACGCTGAGCAGCGACGACGTGCGCTACGTCGAGGAGTCGGTCGCCAACGTCTGGCGCAACCTGCTGCTGGGCGCGCTGCTGGCCACGCTGGTGATGTGGGTGTTCCTGCGCTCGGCGCGCGCCACGTTGACCGGCGTGGTGGCGATCCCGATCTGCACCATCGCCGCCTTCGTCGGCCTGCTGCTGGCGGGACGCACGCTCAACGTGATCTCGATGGCCGGCGTCGCCTTTGCCATCGGCATGACGGTGGACAACACCATCGTGGTGCTGGAGAGCATCGACCAGGCGCGCCGGCGCGGCATGGAGCGGATGGCCGCGGCGGTCGCCGGCGTGCGGCGGGTGTGGAAGGCGTTGCTGGCCTCGACCCTGACCACGGTGCTGGTGTTCGCGCCGATCCTCTTCATCCGGGAGGAGGCCGGGCAGCTGTACTCGGACATCGCCATCGCGATCTCGGCCTCGATCCTGGCCTCGATGCTGGTGGCGGTGACGGTGGTGCCGGCGCTCAGCGCGCGCCTGGCCTTCGGCGTGCAGGGCGACACGCATGCCCCCGGCGAGGCGCTGTTCGAGCGCATCGCCGCGCGCATCGAGCGCCTGGCCGGCGACACGCGACGCCGCGGGCTCGTACTGCTCGGCACGGTCGCCGCCGCGGTACTGGCGCTGGTGCTGCTGACGCCACCGGCCGAGTACCTGCCCGAAGGCGAGGAACCCAAGACCTTCTCGCGGATGATCGCCCCGCCCGGCTACAACCTGGCGGAGATGGAGCAGGTCGCGCGCGCGATCAGCGACGGCCTGCTGCCGCACCTGGACGCGGAACCCTCGGCGTTCGACGACGGCGACACCGACATGCCGGCGCTGGCCTACTTCAACCTTTCGGTGGACCCGCAGGGGCTGCGGATCATCGCCGAGCCCAAGGACCCGGCGCACATCGACGCGGTGATGGATGCACTGGACGCGCGCTTCCTGCAGGTGCCGGGCATGCGTGCGTTCTCCTCGCGCGGGTCGATCATCTCCAGCAACGACGGCGGCACGCGCAGCGTCAACGTCGACATCTCCGGCAATGACCTGGCGCAGCTGTACGCCACCGCCGGGCGCGCCTTCGAGCGCGCGCAGGACCTGTTCCCGGGTGCGCGGGTGGGCTCTTCGCCCGGCTCGCTGAGCCTGGACCAGCCACTGGTGGAACTGCACCCGCGCTGGGAACGCCTGGCCGAAACCGGCCTGGACGCGCAGGGCTTCGGCTTCGCGGTGGCGGCGCTGAGCGACGGCGCGTTCGTCGACGAGATGGTGCTGGGCAACGACAAGGTCGACATCTACCTCTTCAGCAATGCCGGCAACGCGCAGCAGCTGGAACGCCTGCGCGACCTGCCCGTCGCCACGCCCGGCGGCGCGGTGCTGCCGGTGTCGGCGCTGGCGGACCTGCGCGAGGCGGCCAACACCGACAGCATCCGGCGCCTGGACGGGCGGCGCACGATCACGCTCAACGTCATCCCGCCGCGTTCGGTGGCGCTGGAGACGGCGGTGGCGCGGGTGCAGGCCGACCTGGTGGAGGCGATGCGCACCGACGGCGAGGTGCCGCCGGGCATCGCCATGGACATCTCCGGCGCCAGCGACCAGCTGGACGCGACGCGCGAGGCGGTGGCGGGCAACTTCGCCATCGCGCTGCTGCTGTGCTACCTGCTGCTGGTGGCGATCTTCCGCCACTGGGGCCGGCCGCTGTACGTGATGGCGACGGTGCCGCTTGGCATCGCCGGCGGCATCGTCGGCCTGGCGCTGCTCAACGGCGCCGGCGCCGCCGTGGGCTCGCTCGGACTGGGCGGGTTCAACCAGCCGTTCGACATGATCACGCTGCTGGGCTTCCTGGTGCTGCTGGGCACCGTGGTCAACAACCCGATCCTGGTGGTGTCGGAAACCTTCCAGCGGCTGGAGGAAGGCGCGGCATCCACCGTGGAGGCGGTGGTCGACGCGGTGCGCACCCGCCTGCGCCCGATCCTGATGTCGACCTCCACCACCGTGTTCGGCCTGCTGCCGCTGGTGGTGATCCCGGGCGCGGGCTCGGAGCTCTACCGCGGCCTGGGTGTCGTGGTGCTGGGCGGGCTGCTGTTCTCGACCCTGGTCACGCTGACCTTCCTGCCCTGCCTGCTGGTGGCCTCGGTGGCGCTGCGCGAACGCTGGGACGCGTGGCGCGCGCCACGCCGCGCGGCATGACCGCGCCGGCCGTCAGCCCAGCAGTTGCATCGCCACCCAGCCCAGGGTCAACGCCGTGACCGCGTAGGCCACCAGCGCGAACACGCCGTCGCGCGCGATCAGCGCCAGGCCGAACGCGAGCAGCACCGCGCCGGCGGCGTTCGCGCTGAAGGGGACCAATTCCATCGGCGGCATCGCCAGTGCGATGACGACGCACGCAAGGGCCACGCCGTACCGGCCCGCCCCCGTGACAAGGAACACCAGCCGCGGCCGGAGCAGCCGGTCGATCCATTGCGCGGGCCTGCGCATCCAGCCCAGCGCGCGGTGCAGGCGATCGCGCTTGACGCACCGGTCCAGCACCCATTGCGGCAGCCAGAAGTGGTCGCGCCCGACCAGCAGTTGCCCGGCGATCAGCAGCACCAGCAGCGCCATCACCGTGGGCACGCCGGGAATGTCGCCAACGACCGGCATGACCGTCACCAGGCCCGCCAGCAGCAGCAACGGGCCGAAGGAGCGGGTGCCGATCTCATCGACGATGGCACCCAGCGACACGGTGTCGTCGTCGGTGCCGTCATCGGTGCGGTCATCCGTTCCGGCGTCGCGCGTACCGGCGTCCTCCGCGCCGGTGGTGCCGGGCGCACTGTCGTCGCCGGCCGACTGCAGGCGGTCCAGCAGGTCTTCGAGGGTGTGCAGCGGTGCGGATGGGGACATGGGTCTGGCGCGCCGGAACAGGGCCGGCAACGCTAGCCGCGGGACGATCAGCGTGGTGTCACGGCGCGGCTGTCCCGGTGACACCCCCGGGCGCAGCGCGCCACCACCGGACTGAGGGCGCACCCGACGGCCATTGCCGGCCATGACCGGCTATCGCCGCGCCCTGCCCCCCGCTACGCTGGCGCGCTTCCCGCACGGCAACCCGTCGATGAAACACGGCCTGTCCTTCCACCACCCGGTCGCCTTCTGGCTGGGCTGCGCCGCGGTCGTCGCCGGCGTGCTGGCGCACATGCCGATGTTCTGGATGGGCCGGTACACCGACTGGCAGATGGTCGGCATGCCGATGGACGCCACGATGCTGTCGGGCATGGCGCTGATCCCGGTGGGGCTGGCGCTGTCCACCTACGGGCTGACGCCGCGCCTGGCGCAGATGCGCCAGACCCTGCACGGCGACGCCCGGGCGGTGCACTTCCATGTCGCCGACGGCGTCGCGCTCAACCGCGAGCACTGGAAGCTGGTCATGGTGCTGGTGGCCGCGCTGGCGGTGGACGTCATGAAGCCGGCCACGCTGGGCTTCGTGATGCCGGGCATGAGCCTTGAGTACGCCATCAGCACGCCGACCGCGAGCGTGCTGGCGCTGGTCGCGTTGACCGGCACCACGGTCGGCTCGGTGCTGTGGGGCTGGATGGCCGATGCTTTCGGCCGGCGCGCGGCGATCCTGCTGTCGGCACTGATGTTCATGGGCACGGCCATCTGCGGCGCGATGCCGACCTTCGAGTGGAACCTGGCCATGTGTTTCCTGATGGGCGCCTCCGCCGGCGGCCTGCTGCCCATCACCTTCACCCTGATGGCCGAGACCGTGCCGGCGGCGCACCGTGGCTGGCTGCTGGTGGCGCTGGGCGGCGTCGGCACGTCGGCCGGCTACCTGCTGGCGGCCGGCGCGGCGGCGTGGCTGGAGCCGATGTTCAGCTGGCGGATCCTCTGGCTGCTGGGGCTGCCGACCGGGGCGCTGATCGTCTTCCTCAACCGCTACATCCCCGAATCGCCGCGGTTCCTGTCCAATGCGGGACTCGAGCGCGAAGCGCGCGCGGTGCTGGCGAAATTCGCGGGGACGCCAGCGGCCGATGCGATCGAGCCCGACGACGCCCGGCACCCGGGGCCGGCGGTGATCGACGAGCAGCACCCGGTCACCGGTCTGCGCGCCCTGCTGCGCGGCCGCCATGCGCGCATCAGCTGGGGCCTGCTGCTGTGCGGCCTGGCATGGGGGCTGGTGAACTTCGGCTTCCTGCTGTGGCTGCCGGTCAACCTGGTGCAGATGGGCGTGGACGCGGCCGGTGCCAGCGCGCTGCTGGCGCGGTCGGCGGTGCTGGCGCTGCCGGGCATCGCCGTGGTCATCGCGCTGTACCACCGCTGGAGCAGCGTGCGCGCGCTGGTGCTGTTCATCGGCCTGACGGCGCTGGCGCTGCTGGCGTTCGTCGCCATCGGCGTCCTCGGCCTGAAGTCGCAGGCCGTGACCGTGGCCGCCACCGTGGCGCTGCTGGTCAGCGTCAGCGGCGTGATCGCGATGCTGATCCCGTACGCGGCCGAGATCTACCCGGTGCACCTGCGCGGCACCGGCGCGGGCGTGATCGCCGCCAGCTCCAAGGCCGGCGGCATCCTCGGCGCGGGGCTGGGGGTGATGGGGTTCTTCGCCAACTTCACCGTGTCGGCGCTGGTGCTGGCGGTGCCGATGGTCGTGGCCGCGATCATCCTGCTGCGCCACGGCGTTGAGACGCGCGGGCACCGGCTGGAGGACATCCAGCAGGCGCTGGGTTCGTAGAGATAGGGTCGTAGGCCGGCCACTCACGCACGGTTGCCGGGTGGACCGCTAGCGTCGCGTTTCCTTCGACTGCCGAGACCACCCCGATGATCCGACCCGCCACGCTCGCTCGCCACGTCTCCTTCGCCGCCGCCCTGTCGGTCGCGGCTTTTGCACTGGCGGGATGCCAGACAGCCGCCCCCGCGGTCGAAGCCGGCACCCAGACCACCGCCGAGGGGCGCGTGGTGGCCATCGACCGGGATCCTTGGGCGTACGACGGCAACGCGACGATGCAGGTCGACACGGCGTCGGGGCCGGTCACGGTCGAGATCCCGGCGCGGCTCAACCTGTGCCCGGCGCCGGGCGTGGATGCGTTCCCTGAGATCGAAGTGGGCGATCAGGTGCGCGCCAGCGGTGAGGCCGGTACGGATGGACATATCACCGTGTGCAACGGCACGGGGCACGCGCTGCAGCGGCTAGACTGAGCTGTCGCCCAGCCTGGGGCGTAGAGCGCGGTAAGGCGGTCCACCCGTCCCCACCCAACCCGCCGACCAGCCGGCATAGCCGGCTGGCACTCCACCATGCGCGCCGGCGGGTGTCGCTCAGCGACCGCGTGTGCGTGCGCGGCGGATCGCTTCGGCGCGGGCACCGGCGGTGGACGTCGAACGGCGCGCGGTCTTCTTCGTCGCGCTCTTCTTCGTTGCGGCCTTGGCCGGTGCCTTCCTGGCCGCTGTCGCCTTCTTAGGCGCCTGTCGCTTCGCAGTGGCCGTCCTGGTCGCCGGCTTTTTCGCGGCGACCGTGCGGGTGGCCTTCTTCGCCACCGCCTTCCGGGACGCGGTCTTCTTCGCGGGCGCCTTCGTGCCCGCCTTCTTTGCCGGCGTCTTCTTCAACGCCTGCTTGGCCGCCTTGCGCGCACCGGCGGGGGCGTCCTTGTGCGAAGGCGGCAGGCGCGAGGCGGCGCGCTTGCCGCTCATGTCGATCAGCCGGTTGTCGCCCATGTGCTCCTCGTCGCCGGTGACGCGCGCGACGACGAAGCCGACGAGTTTGCCGACCAGGCTGCCCGGGCCGTCCCAGTACTCGATGCTGCGCACCTGCACTTCAAGCAGGACCAGGTTGGGGTCGCCCTTGCCGTTGGGGAAGAACGCCTTCATCGCGTCGTTCCACAGCCGGCCGATGCGACGACGGTCGCGGTTGACCGACGCGGTGCCCGCCAGCGACACGTAGGTGTTGCGGTCGCTGGAGGCGTAGGCGAGGTTGACCTTGGGGTTGCGGGCGATCTCCGCGACCTTCGGGCTGTCGGCTTCGGTGAAGAACCACACGCGCTTGCCGTCGAATGCGGAGTCCTGCGTGGACAACGGGCGGCTGACGAGGAAGCCGTCGGGACCGACGGTGGTCAGCATCGCGGTGTCGATCTTCTCGAGCAGGTCGGCGATCTGCCGGACAGTCTTGCGGGCCATGGCGCGTCTCGCGGTGCGTGGGGGCACCCAGTGTCGATGCCGCGCGCTACGCCTGGCGTGAAGGGCGCGACGCAACGTCGGCGTGCGCGCAAAAGAAAACGCGCCGTTGCCGGCGCGTTTCCAGGGTGCTGCAGGTGGAGCGTCGACGTCAGAGTGTGAAGTCCAGGCGGACCTTGCCGCGACCGGCGCTGCCGTTGGCGAACTGCCACTGCTTGACCGCACGCACGGCGGCCGACTCGAAGGTGCGCGCCGGCTTGGCGTTGAGCACCGACACGCTGCCGACCTTGCCGCCGTCGACGGTGAACTCGACTTCGACGAAGCCCTGAGTGCCGGCACGCGCGGCTTCCGGCGGGTAGACCGGCTCGACACGCTTGACCGGGGTCAGCGCCTGCACCGGGGCGGCGAAGGCGATGGCCAGCGTGGCCAGGGCGATGGACAGGATGGAACGCTGCATGGGACGCATCTCTTGGAGGGAGGGGAGAGAAACCACGGGGAGAAAAACCTTGGCCACCGGATATCGGCGGCGCTCCCGGGATCTTTAGCGCCGTCTTTCGCGGCGTCGAATTCACCCCTGGAACCCTTGTACTGCAAGGCTTTCGGCCTGACGGCCCGCCTGCCCGCGGCGGTTCCCGGCCGCACCGATTCCGCTCAGGCGGCAGCCAGACACGTGGCACGGCCGTGAAGAAATCAGCCCGAAACGTGGCGAAAAAATCGCCACCGTTCAACTTCCGGACACCATCATCAAACGCTTGATCACCGTGGCGTCCCTAGGGTCTGCAGCCATCAACACACACCACGACGGGGCTGCAGAAATGACCACGACCACCGATGCCATCGCGCCGACTTCCTTCCAGAGCATCCACGCCCGCCGCTCGCTGTTGCCGCGTCTGGCCGGTCTGACCTTGGCGCTGGCCATCGCGCTGCCGGTGTCCGCGCAGGCGCCGGCCTTCGATGCCAACCGCTTCGATGCCGCCGCGCCGACCTCCGGCCTGCACACCGACCGCGCCCAGCCCGCGCCCGTGCTGAAGCCGGTCGTTGCAGCGGATCCCACGTTCGAACTCGAACCCGGTGACTACCTCTGGAACCCCGAAGCCTCGCCCGCCGGCCCGCTGGTGGTCGTGGTGAGCCTGCCCGAGCAGCGCGCCCACGTGTACCGCAACGGCGTGCGCATCGGCGTCTCCACCATCAGCAGCGGCAAGCCGGGCCACGAGACCCCCACCGGCGTGTTCCCGATCCTGCAGAAGCGCGAGGAGCACTACTCCAACCTTTACGACAACGCGCCGATGCCCTTCATGCAGCGCCTGACTTGGGACGGCATCGCCCTGCATGCCGGCCGCATCCCCGGCAAGCCCGCCAGCCACGGCTGCGTGCGCCTGCCGCACGAGTTCGCCCGCAAGCTGTTCTCGATCACCGAACACGGCTCCACCGTGGTGGTGGCCGACGCCGCCTCGCACGGCCCCTCGGTGGCCTACCCGGGCGACACCGCCCCGGTGGATGCCGTCACCGGCCTGCCGCTGGACCGCATGGACAGCATTGCCGCCGAGGGTGGCAGCACCGAGATGACCGCCAGCCTCGAGTAATCCACCCCACTCTCTCCTGGAGCAGCCCGGTTCACGCCCCCCGGCCGACCGCAATGCCCTTTTCGACCGGACCGGCGTCCTCCGCGCCCGTCCGGTTTTCTTTTGCCCGATGGCCAGCGTCGAGGGCCGGCATGCCGAACATCGGCCGCAGCACGCGCAAGCGGCGGATCACGCCATCGGTGAGCAGCACACAGCCACCGGCCGTGACCGCCACCAGCAACACCGGTTCCACCACCGGGCCAAGTGACAACCGCGCCAGCCAGAACCCGGCCACCACGGTGATGGTCTGGTGCAGCACGTACCACGGGTAGACCGACGACGTGGCCCACGGCAGCCACCGGAAGGGCCGGTTGAGCAGGTGGTGGCCCCAGCCCAGCACCAGCAGCAGCCACGTCCACTGGTTGAGCCGCTGGGCGAAGTCGTACATGGCGCGGTCGAAGCTGGGAACCGGCTCGGTGGTGTGCATCAGCACGACGAATGCCGTAAACGTCGCCAGTGCCGCCGCCAGCCACACCCAGCGCAGGCGCCGCAGTTCCGCCCACAGGCCGGCGTCGGTACCGATCCAGTAGCCGACCAGGAACATCGCCAGCGATTGCGCGTGCGTGTGCCAGTCGGTGACGAGGTCGTGCGTGGTCGGGAATGCGCCGGACAGCGCCCAGGTCGCCACGGTCAGCGGAATCGCGGGCAGCACCCACAACCGCAGGCCACGCAGCCCCTGGATACGCCGCTGGAATGCCAGTCCGGCGCGGCTGCGCAGCACCGGCAGCAGCGCGACCAGCAGCAGCGAATACGCCAGCAGGTACGGCAGGTACCACAAGTGGTTCCAGGTGATGCCGACGTGCGAGCCGTCGAAGGCGCCTGCCGGCCAGGGCTGGAACGTGAAGTAGTGCACCAGGAAGTCCAGGTAGCCGCCTTCGAACGCACCGTTCGACAGCGCCTGCACGTACGCCTGCGGCGGCACCACGACGGCCATGCCGAACGCCAGCGGCAGCAGCAGGCGGTGGATCCGGCCGCGGGCGAAGGCGCCGGGCGTGGTCCGTCGCAGCAGGAAGTGCACCGCCATGCCCGAGATCAGGAACAGCAGCGGCATCCGCCACTGGTTGACCACCCGCATCGGCCACTGCAGCCCCTCGGACAGGTAGCCGGATTTGACGTGCCAGCCCCAGTCGGCCACGTAGAACATGCCCACGTGGTAGAGGATCAGCAGGCCGAAGGCGAGCACGCGCAGGGCGTCGATGTCGTGGCGGCGGGGCGGGTCGGCCGGTGCCGTCCGGGTCGGGGAAGGGGGCGAGGCCGGCACGACGGTCGAGGGCGTGCTCGGGGCTAGGGTGGTCATGGCGGTCCGTATCCGAAGCTGGAAGGAGTGACGGCACGCTGCGCCCGGAGCCGGCACCGTGGAAGCGCAAAGTGACGCAGGGCCGGGCCTTGGGGACGAATGGCGGCCGGCAGTGACGAGCGGTTTACCCATCCACCCGCGTTTGCGCCCGCTACACTCCCGGCCGCCCCGACCGGCAATGCCCGCATGACCCCGCAGACCTACCTCCGCCACCGCCGCGCGTACGAGATCGGCTTCTGGCTGCTGCTGGCGGTCATCAATGCTGCCGGCAACAGCATCACGGTCGGCATCGACCTGGGCCGGCTGGGCGAGCCGATCGCGCCCTGGGAGCCCTGGGTGTGGGAGTTCTCCAGCGCAGCCACCTGGCTGGCGCTGCTGCCGCTGCTGCTGGCGTTCGACCAGCGTTTCCCGCTGCGCGCCGGGCAGCTGCGCCGCAGCGTGCCGGCGCACCTGGCGTTCACCGTGCCGTACTCGCTGCTGCACGTGCTGGGGATGGTCGCGCTGCGCGAGGTCGCCTACGCGGCGATGGGGCAGGACTACGACTTCGGCGACTGGGGCGCGAACCTCGGCTACGAATATCTCAAGGACGTGCGCACCTACGGCGCCTTCATCGCCACCGTCTACCTCTACCGCTTCGTGCTGCGGCGCTGGCAGGGCGAGGCCGAGTTCCTGACCGAAGGCCGCGAGGACGCCGCGCCCGAACCCGTCACCGACCGCTTCCTCGTAAAGAAGCTGGGGCGCGAGTTCCTGGTGCGGGTCGACGACATCGACTGGATCGAAGCTGCCGGCAACTACGTGACCCTGCACGTGGGCGAGCGCCTGTATCCGTTGCGCGAGACCATGGCCGGCATCGCGTCGCGGCTGGACGAGCGCTTCGCCCGCGTCCACCGCAGTGCCATCGTCAACCTGGACCGTGTCCGCGAGATCGAGCCGTTCGACACCGGCGACGCCCGCGCGCACCTGGTCGGCGGCGCCGCCGTGCCGGTCAGCCGGCGCTACCGGCAGGCGCTGAAGGACCGGCTGGGCTGAGTCGTCCGATCAGGCGCCCGGCTTCTCCACGCGCCGCACCTCGCGGTTGAAGCAGTGGCGGCCCGCGCCGTGGCGCCACTCCAGCGGCGCACTCCAGCCGGAGCCATCGCGTTCGCCGCTGTCGGTGGTGAACACCGCGCAGAGCTCGAAGCGCCCGCCCTGCAGCGGTCGGTATTCGTAAGCCTCGCCGCTGACCGGGTCGAGCAGCGCCAGGTCCCAACCCGGCCGCGCGGCTGCGGTGGCCAGGTCGGCGGGCAGCTGGCCGTGTTCGCGGTGGTGCAGTTCGACCGCTTCGACGATGCGCTGCAGGTCCTCGATCCGGCGCTGGTCCAGGCGCGCCTGCCGCTGCTCGCCCGGCAGGCCGATGCTGGCGATGCCGGCAACGACGGCGGCCACCACGACGATGCTGGCGACGATCGCCATCACGCGTCCGCGCCGGTCCGCATTCGTGTGCGGCGCGCTCATCCCTCACGCTCCTCGCGGCGCAATTCGCCCAGGTAGTAACCGAACACGCCGCCGGCGATGACGCCCACCACCAGCACCTTCAGCACGAACCGCAGCGACAGCTCGCCACCCAGCAGGCGGTAGACCAGCGCGATCAGGTCGCCGACCAGCGCGACGGCGGCCAGGAACAGCGTCAGGTAGGTCAGCCAGCGCCGCACCGCCGACAGCCGCTTGGCCGGGGTTGCGGCCAGTTCGCGCGACAGCACCCGCGCCACCAGCAGGAACACCGGGAACGCCACCACCAGCGTCGCCACCGACCAGCGCATCGAGTGGTCGAACGCCTCGGCGGCATACGCGCCGTCGGCCGGGTCGGGCAGCGCGCGGTTGATCAGGTCGAACACCAGGCTGCCCAGGTGCCACGCGCTGAGGTACAGCGTGGCGAACATCAGCAGGTACAGGAACGCCTCGCGCGGCGACAGGTACGGACGCGGCCGCGGCACAGGCACCGGGAAGGGCGTATCGGCATACGCGGCCAGCGCCGGCTCCACCTGCTCGGGCGGCCAACCGGCGTGGGCGAGCGCGGCGGCGATGGCGTCGCGGTCCTGTCCCTGCGCGAGCGCCTCGCGGACGAAACGCTGCAACTCGTCGTTGGATGTCGCCATGTGCCGTGTTCCTGTCCGGTGCCGTGCGACGGAATCTATCAGGACCTCCGGAGCGTGCTGGGCCATCCCTGCCGGTCGTCGCTGCGTAAGCAGGCTCCAAGCCCCCAGCCAAGCCTTCCCCCAGCTCCGTCATTCCCGCGGAGGCGGGAATCCCTGGACGTTGCTCCGGCCTTTCTTACTTTTGGGTGTCCGCCAATAAGTGCTGACGTCCTTGGATGCTCGGATCCGCCGAAATGGAGCGCGAGCCCGCCTCCGCGGGAATGACGGCTGTGGACGCTGGACGCCACCGACTCCGATCATTCAAGCCGGCGCCGACGCCTTCCGTCGCGCTATCCCCCGATTCGTCGCCCGCCCCCTTCACACCCCGGGGGCCGTCGCTATCCTCGGCCGCATTCCCCGATGACGACGGACCGCACCGTGCTCAAGGCCTTCCTCTTCGTACTTCGCATCAGTGCCGCCTGGTTCCTGGCGCTGCTGGTGGCCAGCAGCATCTGGTACGAGCTTCCGCTGCTGGGCCGCCTGCAATGGCCGGTGGCGATCATCGGCACGCTGACCATGGCGCTGGTGGTGACCGGCGCGGTGTCGCACCTGGGCCGGGTGCGGCTGGTGGCCGGGCGCGTGGACAGCGACGCGTTGTCCAACCGCCAGCGCCGGCAGATCGAGATCCCGCTGGAAGCCGGAGAGGCCTTCGACCTGGTCGACGCCGCCATCCGCGAGCTGCCGCGCATCGAGCAGGTCGAAAGCGCGCGCGACAGCCTGCAGGTACGCGCCAAGGTCGGCCGCCCCAACCTCTACGGCGAACTGCCGCTGGGCCGCTGGAACCCGCTGGCGTGGTTTGGCGAGCGCCGCAACCAGATCCTCGCCACCGTCACGCCCACCGGCGACGCGGGCAGCGTCACGCTGATCTGCGAGCCGGAGAACCCGGCGTGGAGCGACTGGTTCCTGGTCGACAACGCGACCAACTACGAGAACGCCGAGGCCGTGGCGCGCGCCATCAGCCGCCGCATCGCCCAGCACCGCCGCGGCGAGAAGGACGCGGTCGCGCAGACGCGCACCGAGAAGGAACTCACCGTCGCCAAGCTCAACCTGCTGCACGCGCAGGTGGAGCCGCACTTCCTCTACAACACGCTGGCCAGCGCGCAGCTGCTGACGCGCAGCGACCCGGCGCGCGCCGACGAGATGCTCGGCCACCTGATCCAGTACCTGCGCCGCTCGCTGCCCGCCACCGACGAGGGCATGTCCACGCTGGGCGCAGAACTCGAACGCGCGATTGCCTACCTGGAAATCCTGAAGATCCGCATGGGCAGCCGCCTCGCGGTACAGGTCGACATCCCCGAGGCGCTGCGCGCCACGCCGATGCCGCCGATGATGCTGCAGACGCTGGTGGAGAACGCCATCAAGCACGGCCTGGAGCCGCGCACGACCGGCGGCACCGTGTGGCTGCGCGCGCGCCGCAGCGACGACACCGTCGCGGTGACCGTCGCCGACGACGGCGAAGGCTTCAACGCCAAGACCAGCGGCACCGGCATCGGCCTGAAGAACGTGCGCGAACGCCTGCGCCTGATGTACGCCGGCGAGGCCGCGCTGTCGGTGGTCGCCAACTTCCCCTCCGGCGTGGCCGCCACGCTCAACGTCCCCGCCGACGGACCGGCCGCGACCCGGGAGGCCCGCCATGCATGACCTGCCCTGCACCTGCGTGATCGCAGAGGACGAGGCGCTGCTGCGCCAGGGGCTGGTCGATGCGCTGAAGTCCGCGTGGCCCGAGCTGCGCGTGCTGGCCGAATGCGAGGACGGCGCCAGCGCGGTGGAAGCCATCGCCGAGCACCAGCCGGACGTGGCGTTCCTCGACATCCGCATGCCTGGCCTGACCGGCCTGGACGTCGCCGCCGCCACCGCCCAGGCCAGCCCGGGCACGCAGGTCGTGTTCGTTACCGCCTACGACCAGTACGCGGTGGACGCCTTCGAGCGCGGCGCGATTGATTACCTGCTCAAGCCGATCGAGCCGGCACGCCTGGCCGCCACCGTCGAGCGCCTCAAGGCGCGCCGCACGCAGCTGGATGCGTCCACGCTGGCCGACCTGGTGCAGCGGCTGGGCCGCGCAGCGCCGGCCAGGGACGCGCCCGAACCGCTGACCTGGATCACCGCCAGCGCCGGCCGCGAAACCCGCCTGATCCTGGTCGAGGACGTCGCCTATTTCCGCGCCGACCACAAGTACACCACTGTCGTCACCGCCGACGGCGAGGCACTGCTGCGCACGCCGATCCGCGAGCTGCTCAACGTGCTGGATCCGACCTGCTTCAAGCAGATCCACCGCTCGACCATCGTCAACCTCAAGGCCGTCGCCGGCGTCGTCCGGGACGACAGCGGGCGCGGCACCGTGCGACTGAAGTCACGCCCCGAAACCCTGCCGGTCAGCGCGCCCTTCATGGCGCTGTTCCGTCACATGTGACGCACCGGGGCGTCGAAGCCCGCACACACGCCGCGTCCACCACCCGAACAAGGTGCCCCATGAACAAGCTCATCGCCCTGTGCTGCTACGTGCTTTCCCTCTACGGCTGCGACCTGGGCGGCAGCACCTTCATCCAGCGCGAGCAGTCCGGCGGCATCGATCGCCTGTACAGCCGCGTCGTGGCGAACCCGGGTGTCGCACGTTTCGAGTGCATCGACAGCGCCAGCGGCCGTTGCCATTACACGCTGTACGACGCGACCTGCGAAGCCGCACCCACCGCGCTGCCCGTGCAGCGCCCCGCCTGCCGCCGCGAGCCACTGCAGCGCTTCGCGCTCGACGCCGGCAATGAAAAGCGCGTCGCCGCGCTGCCCGCCTTCCGCCCCTGCGTGCGCGGCGATGCGAAGGTGCCCGGCCCCGACTGCGACGTGCCGGCCCCGTTGGCGTCGCGCTGACGGCCGCATGCCTGCAATGACGTTGCAGGAGCGGCTTCAGCCGCGAACCCCGCCACGTTTCCGATTCGCACCCACCCGGTCGCGCAGATGGACAGGGGCATGGTAGGAGCGACGTAAGTCGCGATGCTCCTCGCCACCAAGCGGCGCAGTCGCGACTCACGTCGCTCCTACAACGATCCCGTTGATGCCGGCCGTTGACAGAACGCGCGCGTCCCACTCCGCGCCCATCCACGCCCCATCCACGTCCCCGCGCCCACAGTCGACCGCCCCGCCCGAAGGAGCCTCCCCATGCCCCTGCGTGCCTACGGCCTCAACTGCACCCTCAAGTCCGGCGACGAGTCCTCCTCCACCCAGAAGCTGCTCGACCAGTTGCTACGCGCACTGGGCAAGCACGGAGTGGAGACCGCCAGCGACCGCGTCGCCAACTTCAACGTCAAGCCCGGCGTCACCGCGGACGAAGGCGATGGCGACCAGTGGCCGCAGCTGCGCAAGCGCATCATGGACGCCGACATCCTGGCCGTCGCCACGCCGATCTGGATGGGCCAGCCCTCCAGCATCTGCAAGCGCGTGCTCGAACGCCTCGACGCAGTGCTGTCGGAAATCGACGACGACGGCCGCTACCCCACCTTCGGCAAGGTCGCGGTGGCCGCGGTGGTCGGCAACGAGGACGGTGCGCACCACTGCTGCGCGGAGATCTACCAGTCCCTGACCGATGTCGGCTTCACCATTCCCGGCGCAAGCCCACCGTACTGGGTGGGCGAGGCGATGGGCAGCACCGACTACCAGGACCTGGAGCGCACGCCGAAGAAGGTGTCCGAGACCATCCGGACCATCGCCAGCAACGCCGCACACCTGGCGCAGGTGCTGAAGGAGTCGCCCTACCCCAAACCGTGAGTCGGTGGCGGCGCGGCGATCCGCCCGTCGCGCCGCTCGCGCGTGTCACTCGTCCTTGAGTTCGACGATCAATGTCTTGACCGCCGCATCGCCGCCGTTCTCGGTGTCATGCGTGACCGGGCCGCTCCACATGACCTCACCGGACTTGAGTGGACGCCGCGTGGTGGTGCCGTCGGCGTCGGCCTGCAATGCCACGCCGTCGGTCACGAAGTAGACGAAGTGCTCGCCGTGCGAATGCACACCGGTCTTCGCGCCGGGCTCGGTGACCAGCTCCAGCACCCGGACGCGTTCGTTGTCGAGCAACACCTTCGCCTGCGGGCCGGCACTGACCGCCAGGTCCTGCGCCGCCGCCAGTGGCGTCAGTACGATCAGCACCGCCGCTGCGTTCCATCCCGTGACACGTTTCATGCGGGCATCTCCGTGAGGGGCCGCCGCGTTTGCGGCAGCCGGAGTCCCGTGCCGCGCACAGCGTCCACCCGTCCCCTGTAAGAACCGGTTAAAGGGGGCGCGGCACGAGGGCGCGACATCCGGTGCCATGTCCGTAAACGGCGAGTTTGGCCGCGCCACAGCAGCGAGGATGCCCCCCCGCATTGGAGGTTCCCATCCATGGGCTTTCGCATCACCGGGCTTTCGCCCGCACCGTTCCGCCACCTCTACGGTCTGGACGATGCCACGCTCGCCACGCACGGCGCGATCCGCTACCGCGTCGACAACGAGTTCGGCTTCCCCGACCGCATCGAACTGCGCGATGCCGAGCCGGGCGAAACCGTGCTGCTGGTGAACCACGTCCACCAGCCCGCCAACACGCCGTTCCGCGCCTCGCACGCCATCTTCGTGCGGGAAGGCGCCACCATGCCATTCGACGCCATCGACACCGTGCCCGATGCGCTGCGCCGCCGGATGCTGTCGCTGCGCGCGTTCGATGCCGCACACATGATGGTCGACGCCGCGCTGGTCGATGGGCGCGAGGCGGAGGCGGCGATCGAGCACCTCTTCAGCGACCCGGCCGTCGCCTACCTGCACGCCCACTACGCGACTCGGGGTTGCTACGCCGCTCGCATCGACCCGGCCCACTGAGCCCTCCGGAAATCCGCCGGAAGCGTCCGAAACGAAACGCCCGGCCGGAGCCGGGCGTTTCAAGTCGGCACGGAACGTCAGCCGATCACTTCCTGATTGCCTGCTCGTGGCCCTCCAGCGCTTCGGCCAGGCCCGGCACGCCGTCGGCGCCGGTCGGGACGCTGATGCTGGAGCCGGCGAAGTCGTTGCCGATGGGTTCGGCGCGGCCGCCCAGGCATTGCGCGAGGAAGCCCTCGGTCACCGCGTTGAACGCCTTGCTGTTCTCGGGCCGCGCGAAGCCGTGGCCCTCATCGGGGAACAGCACGTACGTCACCGGGATGTCGTTGGCGGTCATCGCCTCGACGATCTGGTCGGACTCGGCCTGCTTCACGCGCGGGTCGTTGGCACCCTGGCCGATCAACAGCGGCTTCTTGATCGCGTCGGCGCGGCTCAGCGGCGAGCGCTCGGCCAGCCACGCGCGGCCTTCCTCGGTGCGCGGGTCGCCCATGCGCTTGGTCAGCTGCTCGTAGAAGCTGGCCCAGTACGGCGGCACCGTGGACAGCAGCGTGTTGAGGTTGGACGGGCCGACGATGTCGACGCCGCATGCGAAGGCGTCCGGGGTGAAGGTCAGGCCCGCCAGCGTGGCGTAGCCGCCGTAGCTGCCGCCCATGATCGCCACCTGGTCGGACGTGGTGACGCCGTTGTCGACCGCCCACTCGACCGCGTCGAGCAGGTCGTCGTGCATCTTCCTGCCCCACTCGCCGTTGCCGGCATTGGTGAAGGCCTTGCCGAAGCCGGTGGAGCCTCGGAAGTTCACCGCCAGGGATGCGTAGCCGCGGTTGGCCAGCCACTGCGCATACGGGTTGTAGCCGTAGGTGTCGCGCGCCCAGGGGCCGCCGTGCACGAACAGCACCATCGGCACCGCCGCGTCGGCCTTGCCGTCGTTGTCGGTGTCGGCGCTTTTCGGCAACGTGAGGTAGCTGACCAGCGTCTTGCCGTCGCGCGAGGTGATCTCCAGCGGCCACTGCGGCACCAGCGGCTTGCCGTCCAGCGCCGGGCGCGCGGAGAACAGCTTGGTCAGCGTGCCGCCTTCGGCGCGGTCGTAGCGGTAATAGACCACCGGCGTTTCGGCGGCCGAATACGTGACGATCCACGTGCGGTCATCGTGCGTGCGCGAGTTGACGCCGACCTCGCCCGGGCCGATGGCCTCGAGCTTCGCGAGGTCCTCGGCAATCGCCGGGTCGACCGCCTGCCATTCCTCGCGCAGGTAGTTCACGCCGACCGCCTGCACCTTGCCGGTCTGCGGGTGCTGCAGCGCATCGCCGACGTCGGCGCGCGCGTCCTCCAGCACCAGCGACTTCTCGCCGGAAGCCACGTCGACCGCGTACAGCGCCGCGGTATCGCGGCCGCGCGAATCCAGCATGTACAGCGTCTGGCCGTCGGTGGTCAGGCCCGCAGGCTGCGTGGTCAGCGAGTCCTCGAACGGGATGTCGGAGTGCTTCGTCCAGCCACCCTTTCCGTCGGGCTGCAGGATGTCGGAGCCGCCGTCCGGGCGCGAGCGCGTCGCGTAGCGCACGGTGTAACTGTCGTCGGCGATGTAGCCGCCGATCTCGTCGTCGTTCTTCTCCACCAGCGTGCGCTCGCCGGTGGCGAGGTCGACCTTGTACAGGTCGTGCCACTTGGGGTCGCGGTCGTTCATGCCGACCAGGATGGTGCCGGGCTGCGAGTGGCTGGCGCCGACCACCTGCGCGGTGGTCTTGGGGAACGGCGTCAGGTCGCGCGTCTCGCCGGTGGCGATGTTGACGCTGTAGAGATGGAAGTCCTCGTCGCCGCCGGTGTCGCGCAGGTACAGCAGCGTGTCGGGCAGGTAGGACCAGAAGTAGCGGCGGATGCCGCGCGCATCGTCGTCGGTGACGGCGCGAGCGTCCGAGGGGTTGTCAGCCGGCGCGACCCAGACGTTCATGACGCCGTCGACCGGCGCGATCCAGCTGAGCGTCTTGCCATCCGGGCTGATCATCACAAGCGCGCGCTCGGGGTTGCCGAACAGGGCTTCGCGCGGGATCAGCTCGGTGTCGCCGATGCGGTCAGCGGCGCTCGGCGGCGTCTGCGCCAGCGCGGAGGAAATGGACAGGGCCAGGACCAGGCCGGTCGCGGCGGCCAGCGGTGCGTGCAGTCGTTGCATGGAAGCTCCCCAAAGTCGGTGGCGCGGCCTCGGACGAGACCGGCGTCACAGTAGAGCAGCTATCGGCGGGCGCCTCCAGAGGGTCGCAGGGGCATGCGACGCGCGGTGCGCAGACGGGCCCATGGCGCTAGCGGACGTCCTCGACCTGGTCCAGGTAGGCGCCGTAGCCCTGCGCTTCCATCTCCTCGCGCGGCACGAAGCGCAGCGACGAGGAGTTGATGCAGTAGCGCAGGCCGCCGCGGTCGGCCGGCCCGTCCGGGAACACGTGTCCGAGGTGGCTGTCGCCGTGCGTGGAACGCACCTCGGTGCGGACCATGCCATGCGTGGTGTCGCGCAGTTCGCTGACGTGCGCCGGCTCGATCGGCTTGGTGAAGCTCGGCCAGCCGCAGCCGGACTCGTACTTGTCGCTGGACGCGAACAGCGGCTCGCCGGAGACGACGTCGACGTAGATGCCCGGGGCCTTGTTGTCGAGGTACTCGCCGGTGCCGGGGCGCTCGGTGCCGCTCTGCTGGGTGACGCGGAACTGCTCGGGCGTGAGTCGGGCGATGGCGTCGGGGTCTTTGCGATAGTTCGACACGGGGCATCTCCTGGGGCGGGAAAACTGAAGTGTGGGCCGCGCCGTCGAACTCAATCGGCGCGACCCCGATGCACGCCTGACCCGGCCGCGTCGGGGCCCTGCCCCCCGCGCTCCCGCTCCAGCCAGCGCTTCTCGGCACGGTGCAGCTCGCGGTCCTCGTGGTCGTGCGCGGCGCGCGCCTCGGCCAGCACGCGGTGCAGCGACACCACGGCGGCGGCCAGCAGCAGCGCGAACGGCAGCGCCGCCACGATCACCATCGACTGCAGCGCCTCCAGCCCGCCGGCCAGCAACAGCGCCACCGCGATCGACGCCTGCAACACGCCCCAGACCATCTTGCGCAACAGGGTCGGATCGCCCACCGACTCGCTGGACATGCTCGCCAGTACCAGCGTGGCCGAGTCGGCCGAGGTCACGAAGAAGCTCATCAGCAGCACGATCGCCACCCATGCCAGCACGGTGGAGAAAGGCAACGTGTCGAACAGCGCGAACAGCACGTGCTGGTAGCCGCGTGCCAGCTCGCCCAGCAGTTCGGCGCCGCCGAACATCTGTGCATGCAGCGTGGCGCCGCCGAATACCGCGAACCAGATGAAGCTCACCAGCGCCGGGCCCGCGACCACGCCCAGCACGAACTCGCGCACGGTGCGGCCGTAGGAAATGCGTGCGAAGAACGCGCCCACGAACGGCGCCCACGCCATCCACCAGGCCCAGTAGAAGATCGTCCAGTCGCCCACCCAGCTGCGCTGCGAGAACGGCGTCATGCGCAGGCTCATCGACGGCAGCAGGTTGAGGTAGCTGCCCAGCGTCGTGGTCAGCGTTTCGAACAGGAACGCCGTCGGCCCCAGCACCAGCACCAGCGCGAGCAGCAAGGCGGCCGCGGCCATGTTGAGGTTGGACAGCCACTTGATGCCGCGCTCCAGCCCGGTGGCCGAGGACGCCATGTACAGCACGAACGCCACCGCGATCACCACCAGCTGCGTGGCCACGCCATCGGGCGCTCCCGCCACGCGCTGCAGCCCCGCGGCGATCTGCGCGGCGCCAAAGCCCAGCGTCGTCGCCACGCCGACCGCGGTGGCCACCACCGCGAGCACGTCGATCGCGGTTCCGGCCGCGCCCTGCGCATGCCGGCCGATCAAGGGCGCCAGCAGGTCGCTGACCAGCCCGCGCGAGCCGCGGTTGAACTGGAACCACGCCATGCCCAGCCCGACCAGGGCGTAGATCGCCCACGGGTGCAGGCCCCAGTGGAAGAACGCATAGCGCATCGCTGCCGAAGCCGCCTGCGTTGTGCCCGCCTCCAGGCTTTCGGGCGGCCTCTGGAAATGCGACAGCGGCTCGGCCGCGCCCCAGAACACCAGCCCGATGCCCATGCCGGCCGAGAACAGCATCGCGAACCACGAGCGCCGCGTGAACTCCGGCTCGGCATCGTCGCCGCCGATGCGCAGCGTCCCCAGCCGTCCGATCGCCAGGTACACCAGGAACGCCAGCACCCCGAACACGATCACCAGGTACAGCCACCCGGCGCGTGCCAGGGTGGCCGCCTGCACCTGCGCGCTAAGCGCACCGAACGCCTCCGGCGCGGCCACCGCCCCGAGCACGAGCAGCACCAGCAACGTCACCGAGATGCGAAAGACCATGGGCGGGCTCCGGGATGTGGATCCGCCGGCCATGCTACGCGTCCATCGGTCGCGGGGGCCCGCCACCCCGCCGCGTGGGCCCGGAAGCAGAGCCCGCACGTACTTCCACCCGACCTCCGGTGGCGCGCCCACCCCCTTGTGCACGGGCCGACAACCGGTACGGCTTACGATGCGCGAGGCACCGCACGCGTGGCGCGCGGTGGGTTGCACGGCGCCAGGCGGCGAAGCCACGATGCCGCCGGACGGCATTCCGGGGAGAACGCTCCAGTGAGGTCATCCAGTTGAGCCTGCGCCACGCGAAATCCATGCCACTGCAGGCCATGCGGATACCGGCGCTTGCCGCCGGGGCCTGCGCCGCCTCCGGCTGCCGCGGCGTGCAGTCGGCGCTGGACCCGGCCGGCCCGGCGGCGGCGACCATCGCGCAGACCTGGTGGTTGATGGCGGCCGGCGCGACGCTGGTGCTGGCGCTGGTGCTGGCGCTGCTCTGGTACACGCTGGCGCGGCGGCAGGATGGCGCGGATTTCAGGCACGGCACCCGCGTCATCGTGCTCGGTGGCCTGGTCTTGCCGACGGCGGCGCTGATCGCGCTGCTCGTCTACGGCACCGACGCGGGGCGCCGGGTCATGGCGATGGACGAGGCCGTCGACCTGGTGGTGGAGGTCGAGGGCCGGCAGTGGTTCTGGACGTTCCATTACCTGGACGACGGCGGCGCGCGCGTGGCCAGCACGGTGAACACGCTGGCGCTGCCGCGCGGCCGCATGGTGGAGTTCCGCGTGTCCAGCGTGGACGTGATCCACAGCTTCTGGATCCCCCGGCTGGGCGGCAAGATCGACGCCATTCCCGGGCGCACCAACACGTTGCGCCTGCGCGCGGACCTGGAAGGCCGCATGCGCGGGCAGTGCGCGGAGTTCTGCGGCCTGCAGCACGCGCGCATGGCGTTCGACGTGGTCAGCTGGCCGGGCGAGCGGTTCGATGCCTGGCTGGCCGACG
>Ga0208375_1001174_pt1 | contig 31202 bp, 24 predicted proteins | sample RifOxyD1_FD_184038 | JGI IMG/M metagenome (GOLD analysis project Ga0208375, IMG submission 184038) | Soil microbial communities from Rifle, Colorado - Rifle Oxygen_injection D1 (SPAdes) | ecosystem: Environmental > Terrestrial > Deep subsurface > Rock core/Sediment | place: Rifle, Colorado...
GCTGCTGCGCGACCCAGGACCGCCATGCCTCCGACAAGCGGGATCAAAAGCCATCCGGGTGGTTTCAACCTGAGGGCGAACGCGAGAGACACTACGAATAAAACCACCAGCGCAGGACTCGTGAGCGTCAGCCAGCCGAGCCGGAATGCTGATCCGGCGATTCCTCCGATCACCGACGGAATCGCCCAGCTCGCAAAAGCCGCGGCGGCAGGCGTTCCGTTCACGCGCTTCCACACTCTCGGGAGGATCACCAGAATGTTAATAAAAGACGGCAGAAACATCCCGAACGTCGCGACGAGGGCTCCTAAAAAGCCGGCGACCTTAAAGCCGATGAACGTTGAGGTAATCACAATGGGCCCTGGGGTAACCTGCCCAATGGCGAGTCCATCCATGAATTCGGAATGCGTCAGCCACTGAAAATGGCGGACAGTGTCTCCTTCCAGAAGAGGAACGATCGCGAGACCGGTTCCAAAGACGAATGCGCCCGCTTTAAAGCAGACCCAGAATAAATCAACAAGCACACTCGCCTTGAGGTGAGCAAGCCAGGCCGTTCCTGTCGTGGCGAATCCGAAAACCCCAAAGACACTCGATCCCGTGCTCTTTCGTTCCTTCAATTCGCCCTTTTCCGGCAATCGACTGTTCGTGCCACCACGGCCGACCCAAATCCCGATCATCCCGAATACGAAGATGACGACGGGCTCCCAACGTGGAACAGCAAGAATAAGAACCGCACTCGCCAAGGCGATGCCCCAGGCCCGGACCTCACGTCGGTAACCGCTCGCCAGCTGTCCCGTGGAAAGGACGATGACGGCAAGTGCCCCCACCTGAAAACCGGTAAAAAGGACAGCCGCTCTGGAGACCATTGCCGAGTGCGCGTAGAAATAACTGAGTCCGAGCACCAGAAGAAATGACGGAAGGATGAACGCAATCCCGGCCGCGACTCCGGCCACCACGCCGCCCCGCAAGTACGCAACATAGATCGAAACCTGCGTTGAAATCGGGCCCGGAAGAAGTTTACAGATCGCGAGGATCTCTCCGAACTGCCGCCCGGTGAGCCATTGGCGTTTGCGACAGACTTCCTCTTCGAGCATTGCGAGGATCGCGATCGGGCCGCCAAACCCCAGCGTCCCGAGCTTAAGAAAAAGGAATACGATCTCTTTCATGGCGCCGGCTCAAGGTTTCCGCGCGATCAAGCTGGCCCTTGCGTCTTTGCCGTCGTTTGTTTCGCGATAGACGAGAATCTGATAATCCTTGAAGAGCTCCTTTAGCTCACCATTCCTCAGCAAAAAGTCGTGTTTCAGCCCGGTAACGTTTTTCAGCTGCTCCAGGGTGTGACACTCATAAACAATGAGTCCCCCTTTTTTCAAACCCCGTTTGATTTGTGAAACAAAGTCCCGACTCAGATAATCGATATTGACAATGATGTCGTAAAACTCGGGTTTTACGGAGTAGCTGTTCAAATCGGCATAGACCGCGTTGATCGAGACCTGATTTTCCCTGGCGAGCCGCTTGGCCTTTCTCAGGGCCACCTCCGAAAAATCGACCCCGTCGACACTGAAACCCTTCTTGGCAAGGTAAACGGCGTTACGTCCCTCCCCCATGGCTATATCGAGAGCCCGGCCAACGGGCAGCAAATGAATGTGCTCCTGAAGAAAGGCGGCCGGCTCCTTTCCATAGACGTAAGCCTGTGTATTAAAAAGACTGTCCCAGCGATGTCGGTCATCCTCGGTATCGTCTCCCGTGACCATCTGGTACGCGTTAGCCCCGGTAGGATGGATGGGATCGCCCTTGCACCCAGCAAACAAAGCCGCGTTCGCCATAAAGACCAGCCCCACGGCAAGCAGCCGGAAGACGGGGGGAAACGCCAGAATTGACATACGTTGCGCATATTTGTATATGCAGAATATGTTTGGGATTTCTGGTGAACACCTTTTAGTACTTGGCATTGTCCTCCTTATCTTCGGCCCTCGCAGATTGCCGGAGCTAGGAAATACATTAGGCAAAGCGATCCGTAACTTCAAGGACGCTCTGGCCGGAGTCGAAGAAGCGAAGTTCCGACGCCTCGAAGGCGAAGGCAACAAAGCTCCTCACCCGGAAACAGCCCCCTCGGAAGCTGCGGCCACCCCTCCTCAGGTCGAAACCGTTCGAAGCTCCTGATCAGTTCCCTTGCAAAACCGGGCTAAGCGCGGCAAATTGCTCTGATGGAGCCATCCTCGAACTTCACTGATCGCTTTCGAGCGTACTTTGAGCGAGACATTGCACAAAGGGCCGCCGAAACCATTGCTGATGGCGCCGAAATCGAATTCAAGATTCAACTCAGCAACGGTTCTGCGGTTGAGAGCTTTGTCTTCACCCGCACCAATCGCAAGAACGAAATCAGAGGCGCTGGAGCCAATGCGCCTCAGCTCACATTCATCCTGACACCCGAGGCGGCCGAACTCATTCTTTCGGATCCTGCCGCGGAAATCGGGCTCATTGGTATCAACATTTTCAAGCTCATCCTATCACCTGACGCGAACCGCAGAATCTCGCTCAAGTTGCACGTCGGATTCATAACGCTCTTCAGTAAAGGTTATTTCGGAGTTCTCGCCAAAGGCGGTCACCAGGTCGCCTCGTTTCTCGCTTCCAAAGGCTTGGATGGCCTTTCCGCCATCAAGGAACTCCTTAAGAAATTAAAAACGTAGACAGAGAGGGTCCCATGTTTGATGACAAGAATTTCACCAAATACCTGAACCGCCATGAAATCGATGCCGCTGTCCAATCGATCGCAAACAGGATCAATGCGGATTATGAAGGCAAACCAGTGGTTCTGGTGGGCGTTCTCAAAGGCGCGATCGTATTCATGGCCGACCTCGTTCGACACCTTAAGATTGAAGCCGAAGTCGAGTTCGTGCGGCTTTCAAGTTATGGAAAAGCCCGAACCTCGAGCGGAACCGTCACGATTCTGAAGGATATACAGGCTGATATCCGCGATAAACACGTGCTCATCATCGAGGAAATCATCGACAGCGGTCGAACCCTGAAGTTCCTGTACGAACGGATCAAGTCAGCCGGACCCGCTTCGGTCGAGATCGTGACGCTTCTCGATAAAGCCTCGAAACGAGTCGTCGATATCGACGTCAAGTACGTCGGCCGCCTCATCGAAGACCAGTTCCTGATCGGCTACGGTCTCGACCTGGAAGAGCACTGTCGCAACCTGCCGGATATCTATTATTTAAAATACCCGAACTGATCTTTTCACGCTTCGAACGATTCCGACTTCAGAGGACGGGACATCAGACTCTGAATGACTTCCGGAACCGAGACCGCCCCGTTCAGAAGCTGCAAAACGCCTTCGGTGATGGGCATCGAGATTTTCCGCTCTTTCGCGAACTGTCGAACCGTCGCGGTCGTATGAACTCCTTCGGCAACTCCTCCAAGGGTGGGGAGAATCGCCTCGAGTTTTTCTCCTTTGCCAAGCCGTAAGCCAACGCGATAATTCCGACTGTACGAGCTCCCGCACGTCGCGAGCAGATCGCCGAGCCCGGCAAGGCCGATAAAAGTCGACTCCTTTGCTCCCATTGAAAGCCCGAGCCGGACCATTTCAACGAGTCCGCGGGTAATCAGCATCGCTTTCGCGTTCCAGCCGAGATTCAAGGAATCCAGTGCGCCGGACGCGATCGCCAATATGTTTTTCAGGGAACCGGCCCATTCGACGCCGGTAACATCATTCGACGAATAAGCGCGAAAACGTTCACTCGTCAGGAGAATCTGACCCGCCTCGACCACCTCATCAAAATGGGACGCAACCACCGTCGCCGAAGGATCTCCGCGCGCCACTTCGTGCGCGAGATTCGGGCCGCTGATCACGCCGATCCGGCGACAAGGCAACTCTTCTGCCAGTACTTGCGAAATCCGTTTGAGAGAGACCCTCTCGATGCCTTTCGTCGCATGAAGAACGATCTCATCCCCGCGGAGCAGACCGGAGATACTTCGCGCCTGCTCGCGACACGCCTCGGAAGGTAATGCCCAGATGACGCACGCGGTATCGCGCCCCAACACGGATTCGAAATTACTGGACGCATGAACGCGGTCGTCAATCCGGTACTCCGGCAGGTAACGCTGATTCAGACGCTGTGAGTTAATCGCAAGCGCCTGCTCTTCCGTACGGGTCCAGAGCTGAACTTCACGGCAGTTCTTCGCGACAAGGTTCGCCAAAATGGTTCCCCAGCTTCCTGCACCGATGACCGCGATCCGCGAATTACGCCAAAAAACGTTTGCTGTCATTTTCCCCAGGCATCCTGTTCGGGCCCTCTGATTCCGCAAGCAACGACAAACCGTATCCTGACAAACGGTTACGGTAATAATAGAGCAGATTCATATCCTCCGTCCAAACCACACCATCACTCTCCCGAATAACACCGGCCCCATGAAGACATCCGAGCTGGCCTATTCCGTCTCGAATCCATTTTTCCGTGTCAGGAGTCTTCAACTCAGGGCTCAGATGAAGCTCGCCGCGCGTCTCGCTCATGACCAGACGCTCCCGAAGTTGAGCGGCTGCTTGCGTAAACTCGTCATAAGGGAGCGATCGTTGTGAAATCGAAAGTCTGAGAAATCGAAAAACATCCAAATCCGGATAGCGGCGTCTCAGGCCCTCGAAGAAGGCGAAGGCGACTACGTGCGAAGTAAGTACCGTATTTTCACGATGAAACCGATCGACCAGTCGGTTGCCGAGCTCACGCGTATATTCGCGGTCCCTCTGTGGATCGCTTCGAAGCTCCCCTTTTGTCGAGAGCCAGAGTCTCGGGTCGACCGTCCGCCCGTTCGGACCGATCGAACGTCCCTCTTCGTCCACGAAGTTGCCGAAAATATCGAGAGGCTTACCTATTCGAACGGTAATCGCTGTCTGCGCCGAAAAAAGCTTCCAAAAAAACCGCAAAACCTTGACCGGCTGCCAGGACTCGTCATCCATCATGATGTATCTGTGCTTGCCGGCGTCGGCCAGGTAATCCTCAATCAGAGATCCCGCTTCCAACACGAAATGATAGCTCATCACCATCGGTACGACATAAACATTGGGGAACTTCGCCCCGGAGAGATACCCCTGGATCTGCGCCTGAAGTCCCGTCCCAAGAAGCCCCAGCTTCAACTTGCTTTCGACCGCACCACTCCTTGAGCGCCCCCCTCCAGGGAAAAATATGGAATGAACACCTTCGCGCAGGAGCCGTGTGCTGTAATTCTTCAATGCGGTTTTGTAAATCTCATTACTTTTCTGACGATCGACCGTGTACGCGCCCAGATGACTCATAAAAAAATTGAGAATCGGATTTGAGTAGAGATTAATTCCTGCGCCGTACGCGAACGGGGGTAACGAGAGCAAGTAGATGACGTAACCGATAAGAATGCTGTCAATATTGCTCTGGTGCGTCGGAACGAGCAGAATCGTCCCACGCTCTGCAAGCCGCTGAAGAGCGGTTACTTCACCGAGTATGTGAAGCCTCGAGGCCAGCGATTCGGTCATACCCCAGGGCAGAAAACGCCGGACACTCGCGGCATTCAAAAGCCAACTGACCCCCCAGGGCACCGCGTGGGAGGCAAAACGATAAACACGAGGGTCAAAGTGCCCGGCAATCTCTTCGCCAAAATGGCGGACGACTCCGGAAAGGAGCTGTTCGCGGTCCACCTCGGCGGACGGACGAAGGAGGCCTGCCTGAACCCGATTCCAAAGCGCTCGGTCCTTCTTCGAGCGCGAACGGGTGTAAATGTTCCCCTTGAAGTGCTTCAAGCGAAAGCGCTCGGAGTACAAAGCTTGGCCAAGGACAAGGTCAAAGTCAGCTCCGGTGAGTTCCCTCATTGTTTCCGAAACAACATCGTCAACGATAGTTCCCCGGATTTTATCAAAACTGGAGAGCTTTCCTTCGACGACCGGTATCTGCTGAAATCGCACGGCCGGATGGCTGCTCATTTTGCCGGATTTCGACAACATCACGCCATTATTCAAGTGACCTCTGCTTTTGTCAAAGCGGGAAATTTCATGCCGCCAGAAGAATCCTCGTGCCGCTTCTTCAACATAATCAGAAGAAGTCCCCGCTTCAGTGAAATAGAGCAATCCCCGCCGACGCTCTGATTACTTAATCCGTGTGATGACGGAATGAGCCGCTCACCGCGAAGAGCGTACTTGAGTCCCCTCAGCGTCACCCCGTGCGCCGTGCCGTTAAGGGCAAAAATCGAAACGAGCTGCCCGGACCTGAGTTTTGCCTTCCAAGGGGAACCAGGAGCAATGAAGCTATGGCGATACTCCGCCGCTTCGATCGCGACATTTTTCAGGCCGAAACGAGGATTCGCGGCCAACTCCGCCAAATCCAAAAAAGCGGCAAGCTCGTGATCGGGACGTCCTCCCGTCACTCCGATCGCCACGATTTCCGTCGCGCCCGCGTTGACTGCGGCGCATGCCGCGAAATAAAGATCGCTCCGGTCCTTTTCACGTGGAAGTGTCAGTCTCGGGCACTTTCCGAGAAGCTTGAGATCTCGCAGACTGTCCCAATCGCCGATCGCCAAATCCGGCCTCAGCCCCAAAGCCAAGGAATACTTGAACCCTCGATCAACGCCTATGACGAGATCACATCCCTTTCGCAGTTGAAGAGATGCCACGATCTTCCGTCCGTCCCGAGGGAACATCGCGCCTAAAAGCAAGGCTCTGCGTTTCATGCCCGAGGAGCTTGTCCCGGAATTTCAGAAATACGTTTTAGCGCGCGCTCGAGCTCCAGGAGCTTCGTTTTGTACTCCTGTTCTTTACGGCGCTCGCTTGCGACGAGTTCCGGGGGAGCTTTCGCGACGAAAGTTTCCTGCGCAAGCTTCCGTTGAACATGCGCGAGATCGGAATTCACTTTCTCGAGTTCCTTCTCAAGGCGCTTGGTTTCTTCCTGGACATTCACGAGTCCGTCGAGCCCGATTCGAAGCTCGACCGGAGGATTGGTCAACGGGATGACTGCTTCAGCTTTACTTTTGGTTGAACCCTGCTCGCCGCGCTGAAGATCCGAAATCCTGGCCAGAGCTTTGATGTCGTGCGCGTACATCCGCATGAACACATCGGCGGCGGCAATGGAAGGATTGTAGATGACCGTAAAAGCGGTCTTAGGTGAAATGTTGTTTTCACCCCTGAAATTCCGGATCGCTTCGATTATGGTCTTGAGGGCTTCGATCGTTCGCTCGGACTCGGCATCCTTCATGATGGGCTCGGGCCGGGGGAATGGCTGCAGCATGATGGTAAAAAGCTCGGGTTCCTGGTTACGGCGTCGCGCGGGTGTTGTCGCCGGCCTTGTCCAGGGAAGGGAGCCCCAGAGTTCTTCGGTCACGAACGGCATGAACGGATGCATCAGCTTCAGCAGCGCCTCGAGCACGGATTGCAGCGTGTACAGAGTCTGCACGCGTACCTGGCCGCCCTCCTTCAAAGGCAGCTTCGAAAACTCAATGTACCAGTCGCAGAACTCGTGCCAGGTGAATTCATAAAGCGCCTGGGCAGATTCGTTCAGTTCAAATTTTTCGAGCCCTTGTTCGACTTTTTCGATGAGTGTCTGAAGGCGTGAGAGAATCCAGCGGTTCGAAGCGATCAATTCATTCCGGTGGTGCCGTAGCCAACCTTCGACCCCTCCGGCAGGCTCCTCAATATCCTCACCGGCCCCTTTCGCGGCCTCCAGCTGAAGATGAAAGAACTTCGTCGCGTTCCAGAGCTTGTTGCAGAACGCGCGGTAGCCTTCAACCCGATCCACGGAAAGCTTAATATCGCGCCCCTGTCCAGCCATTGCCGCCAGCGTGAAACGCAAGGGATCCGCGCCGTGCTTTTCAATAATGACGAGCGGATCGATGACATTACCCTTCGACTTCGACATCTTCTCGCCCTTCTCGTCGCGGACCATGGCGTGCAGGTAGACTTTCCGAAAGGGCACATCGTTCATGAAATGCAGGCCCATCATGATCATGCGGGCAACCCAAAAGAAAATGATGTCAAAGCCGGTCTCAAGAATGCTCGTCGGATAAAAGGTTCTGATAGCTTTCGTCGATTCGGGCCAGCCCAGGGTCGAAAACGGCCAAAGAGCTGAACTGAACCAGGTATCGAGCACATCCTCATCCTGTCGGAGCTCGCTCCCAGGAGCAGTGCAATGTTTGCATTGAGTCGGCGCTTCGCGGGAGACGGTAATCTCCTGACATCGTCCGCAATACCAGGCGGGAATCTGATGTCCCCACCAGAGCTGCCGGGAAATACACCAATCACGAATGTTATACATCCATTCGAAATAAGTTTTTTCCCAACTTTTTGGTGAAAAAACGATTTTCCCCTGCTCAACGGCTTCGATCGCCGGCTTCGCAAGCGGGGCGATCTTCACAAACCACTGTTTTGAGATGATGGGCTCAGCCACGTTTTCGCAGCGCTGGCAAAGACCGACTTTATGGAGATGGTCCTCTACTTTGACCAGCAGCCCGGCTTCGCGAAGGTCCTGAAGTACTCGCTCACGAGCCTCCGCGAATTTTAAGCCTCCGTAGGGACCGCCTGCCGGAGTGATCCGACCGTCTTTTCCCATGACAGAAATCATGGGCAACCCTTGCGGCAAGTTATGACGTTTCGCGATCTCATAGTCGTTGAAATCGTGAGCTGGCGTCACCTTAAGTGCGCCACTCCCGAATTCACGATCGACATAACTGTCGAGAACAATGGGAATCAATCTTCCGAGAAGAGGGAGCACGGCCTTTTTGCCGTGGAGATGCCGGTAACGCTCATCGTCAGGATGGACCGCAACCGCCGTGTCACCCAGCAACGTCTCGGGACGAGTGGTCGCGATGACAAGTTGAGCATCCGAGCCGTCAGGGTTTTTTACCGGCTTTCCTGAATCGTCCACGATTTTATAGATGAGATGCCAAAAGAACCCCTTACGGTCGGTCGGAATCACTTCCAGGTCCGAAAGCGCGGTCTGGCATCGGGGGCACCAGTTAATGATCCGTTCCCCTCGATAAATCAATCCTTCCTCATACAACCGGACGAAAACCTCCCGCACAGCCTTAGAAAGGCCTTCATCCATCGTAAAGCGCTCCCGCTTCCAATCGAGCGAGGATCCAAGCCGCTTGAGCTGGTTGGTAATTTGGCTTCCGTGCTCTTCCTTCCATTTCCAGGTACGCGCGATGAAAGCGTCGCGTCCCATGTCGTGGCGCGTGAGAGGTCGCCCACCCTTACCTTCCTTCGCAATGGCTTTTTCGACCTGTGCCTGAGTCGCGATTCCCGCATGATCGGTCCCGGGAAGCCAGAGGGTATTCTCGCCTTTCATTCTCCGCCAACGGACGAGGATATCCTGAATCGTATTCGTGAGGGCGTGTCCCATATGCAGCGCCCCCGTAACATTGGGCGGCGGAATGACCATCGAAAACGCCTGTTGCCGCGGCTCGTTTTCGTCCGAAGCCGCGAAACATTGGTGGTTATTCCAATATTCGTAGAGAGCCGTTTCGAATGTGGCAGGCTCGTAGCTCTTTGCCAACGGATGTGGTGTAGGTCGAATGGGTCCTTGTGGATGCTGCATACCATAAAGACCTTAACACGGTTAAGTCAGCTGCAAAAGAAGACTTAGACGCGGGTATGGGCGGTAAAGCTGTTCAGTGATGCTCGTGTCCATCCCCTGAATGGGCATGGCCGTGCGCCTTTTCTTCTTCCGTCGCCTGACGAATACCAAGGACCTCAACGTCAAAATGGAGTGTCTGACCAGCCAAAGGATGATTGCCGTCGATGTGAACCTTGTCGCCCTCGATCGATTCCACCGTGAAGATCACACTTTGGCCGTCGGCAGAATGCGCTTCGAACTGCATTCCCGATTCAAGCTCGACAGTCTCGGGGAACTGGCTCTTGTTCACGGTCAGCTTGAGTGCCGGGTTTTTTTCTCCATAGCCGTCCCGAGGCGACACCTCAACGACCTTCTTGTCACCCACGTTCAATCCCTCGAGCGCTCCTTCGAGACCAGGGACGATCTGATGGGCACCGTGCATGTACAAGAAGGGATCCTTTGAATCAGCTCGGTCCATCAGCTTGCCCTCAGAATCTTTCAGCGAATAGGCCAAACTTACAACTTTTCCGTTTTCGATTTTATCGCTCATGCTCGGATCCTTTCTGGTCCTCTTTATTCATATCTCACGGGCTGAAACGCAGCGCGGCAGTGAAGGTACAGCTTATTGCCGGCCGCGAACCAGCCGATCGTATATGAAACGCAATTGGAATTGTGGAAAATATGCCTCAGATACTGAGCGGCTCATAAATCCCTGAACTTCAAGGGGATTGCAAAGGCCAATCCAATAAAACCGGAACAAAAACGAAGCTCATTTTTGAACCCCTTTCTGCCGATATATCAGGTTAGAGGAAGTGATTTCATGGCTGAAAGTTTTTTCTCGGTTTCCTTTGAACTTATTCCAATCGATCGGGGGCTTCCTTACGACTTATTCATCAACTCCTCGATTATCGAGTCCAGGGAAAAATTCGTTCGCATCGTCCGCCTAGGAGATGTGCTGAGTAAAGAAGATCTCGTCCGCTTTAAAACAAAATACCACCAGATCTACGTGCGCGAAGTCCAACGCTCGATCTTTTTGAAAAGTCTTGTCGACCTGACTGACGACGCCACTCCCGAGGAGCAGCCCGAGAAGGGCACCGGTGAAAATGGGGGCGAGCAGAACAAGCGAACGCCCGGTCAAGCTCCGCTAAAGCAGGTGAGCGCGCTCGACATCAAAAAGACGACTGTTCTGAAGGACTCGGCCATCCACCACCTCGAAACCCTCTTCGACCAGGACCCGCCGACCGAAGTTCTCAGCCAGACCATTGTCGGCTGCCGTGATGTCGTCGAAAGCATGATCGACGTACTTCAGGATTACAACATTGATAAATTGCGGGAGCTGATCGGAAGCCTGAGCTTCCATGACTTCTACACCTACGATCACTCCATCAACGTTTCCATGTATTGCATCCTGATCTACCGATCACTCAATCCGGAGGCGTCAAAAGAAGAAATCATTCAAGCCGGCATGGCAGGCCTGCTCCATGACCTTGGGAAGATCAAAATCCCCACCGAAATCATAAATAACGCCGGGAAACTTTCGGACCAGGACTTCAAAGAAATTCAGAAACACCCTGGATTTGGACAGGACCTGCTGCTGCAATCCGACCTCAATCTGCCCGCGGATCTCGACCCGGCGCTCCTGGCCCGAGCCATCCATGAGCATCATGAGAATTTCGACGGAACCGGCTATCCAAACAAAATCGGCGGCGAAAACATCCACCTACTCGCGCGCATTACGGCTATCGCCGACTTCTTCGATGCAATCACGACAAAACGTTCTTATCATGAGCCACTCTCACTCGAAGAAGCGATCGCACTGATGAAAAAATTCGAGGGCAAGAAAATCGACCCGGAGCTTTTTCATCTTTTTCTCCAACATGCCGAACAGCTTGCGGCAAAGGCACGAACCAACCTCGAATTCACTTCCGAGGACTTCGATCCGTGCCAGCCCCATCGTGAACTGCCCCTCGCCATCGCACGGCAGGCAGCGGCGGCGAAAGAAGCATCTTCAGACGGAAAGGTTAAGGCGGAATTTCCAGCGCCACAGCCTGATGACTTCGGCCAGGTGAAGGTGATCGAACCCAAGACAGCGATCCCGCAAAAAGCGACCTTCGGCAAGGTAAAGGTGCTTGATAACGGGCCCGCTAAGCCATTCAAGAAAAAGGCCGCCTGAAACAGGCCGATCAGTGAATCGCGACGCTCACCGGGACACCGGTCAAAACGACGCCTTCCCCGGTCTTCAGTATCAGATTCCCGACAATGGCATATTTCCCGGTGGTAAAGAGCTCATTCGATGCGAGCTTGCTCTCGGCAAGCTGATTCGCGCTCACCTCATAGTTAACCGTAAAGGCCGATTCGTTTTCGGTTATCAGAAGAGATCCCGGTTCAGCTTGAAACCTGATCGTCTCTCCTGAGGTGAATTTCCCCTCGTCCTTGATGTTATATCCATCCACTCGTGCGGCGTACACCTTACCTGCTTTGGGCTGAAAGCTCGCGGACTCCGTGTCTGTGGCGCCACCACTCGCCGCGACAGCTTCACACTCGAGTGAATCCGTTTCTTTCTCGGGCAGTTCACACTCAAGAATCGTGAGGTCAATATCGTTACCCGGAGAATTCCCGGTCGTAATGATCACTTCTTGTGTTCCTTCCGGATAGCTCCGAAATTTCCCGAGCGGATTCTGAACCACGATAAAGGCCCCTTTTGCGACCTTCCCTTGAACAGCGTTAAAAAGCCCATTCAATTCGAATTTGCTCTTTTTCGGGTCTGGGAAAACCTTCATGGAACTTTCGTTGACACTCCAGTTGAATGCCCCCTTCAATGCCGTCAGATCTCCCTCGATCTTCGCAATGCTCGCGGAAGCGGTGACATAATCCACCCGCAGCCTGAACTTGGATCGAGCATATTTATAGCTCCCGAAAACATGAAGATCCCAGACTCCAGGAGCTGGGTTCGTACGAGTGAAAACAAGTGTGCGGTGGGCCGCGCTCTCTATCGGAATGCCCATAGCATCGCAATTCGAGACCCTGGCTTCTTTGCGGCTGGCAAACGGTTTCGATGTATTCGAACCTTCGAGCGCCATCAGTTCAACACCGGAGCATTCCTCTCCCGGTTTCAAAGCAGGAACCTCGAGGACCACCTGAACGACGCTGGTCCCGGGGAGAACCGTTACGTAATTCCGACTCACTCCGAAGCTGTTCACCGTCTCCAGAACCTCATAGGCGGAGGATCCCGCCAAGTTCTTATGCGGAACCGTCACGTAAACCGGAACCTGGAAGGAAGCCAGGGGAGAAACAGCTCCGTTCACTATGCGATAAGCCGAAATAATCGCGCCGTGATCCCCCGGAGGCAGCTCATTTTGAAGCATCTCGCGATTGATGCAGATGTTAAGGACACTGGCGTTAAAGGGATTCACCTCTCCGCTTCCGTCCTCTTTCACTTTGATATCGACGCCGCGGCCAATGAGAGTCAGTCGGGCTTCAGATGTTCCCGAAAAATCGCAGTTCAACTGGTCCAGGACGCCGGCTTTGAGCCAATTTTTGCTTGAGCCGTAGATGGTCGTCTTCAGGACGAATTCGTCGCTTGTCGTAAGAAGCTGTCCCGTCAAATTTCCCGCCGCGGGCCCGGAAGCGAGCGCTTCGGGAAGCCTGCGGGCCACATAGACCTGCCGTAAAGTCTCTTTGCCGGCATAGTCAAGATACAATCCCGTCCCAAACGGAGGAACCCCCTGAGAACTGGGGCGACTTCCATCATAAGCGATTCCGTTCGGAGCTTTGACCATCGGAACGATGACCTGATAATCGAGTTCAACAGGAACATCCCCCATCCGAACGGCTGTGCTGATCGGCTTATCCCGAATTTCAAATAATTTATTCCATGCGGCGACCAGATCGATCATCCCGGCGCCCTCGTCGATCCAAGTCAATTTGCCTTCTGTTGTCGTGCCCGTATCAGGTTTGCCGGGATCAGGTTTGAATGACGAAACATCGAACGGTCGCGCCGTTTCAATCAGCACCTGTCGCAGGGCAATCGAATTGGTCGTAAGCGGGGCATCCGGGTGTTTAAGGTTGTACTTTTTGATCCCATCGATCAGCAGCGCGTAAGCTCCGGTAGCTGCAGGAGCGGCCATCGACGTGCCCCAATAAACGTCGAGCCCACCTCGATGTCCCGGAGCCGAATTCAATTGAATCGCGCTCAGCTCGGTTCCCGGCGCAGCCACATTCGGCTTAAAACCACCGGCAGCGGTCGGTCCGCGGCTACTGAAGAAAAGCATGAAATCCTGATCGGCATCGGCGTTCGGAATGGATGAGCCCATTCCAGGCCATTCATATTGCCGCTGAATCATCCCCTTCGAAGCACTCGCGCCGACACTGAGCGAAAACCGAGCGACCGACGGACTTCCAACGGTCTGCCGTCCCGGACCGGAATTTCCAGCCGAAATCACGAACAGAACATTTTTAAGAGAGGTAAGGCGGTTGATCATTGTCTCTTCGACGCCGTAACCGTCGTTGAACGGGTTCAGCCCGCCCAAAGACATGTTGATAACCTCTGCCCCCCCGTTCACCACAAGGTCGATAAAAGCGTCAGTCGCATTGCATCCGCCATTATTGGCGCAAACCCGATTCATCAGAATGTTTGCGGCAGGAGCAACCCCCCTCGCCAGGGTGTCGTTTGGATCATTTGCGATTGTTTTTACGCCCGCCGCGATTCCGGCCACATGCGACCCGTGATTTCCCGGGTCAAAGCCGACGATCGAAGCGCTCCTGACAGTCACCTTCCCTGAACCATCCGACTTGGGCAGGTCATCGGCTTTCAATTCGAACCCAAAAGCCTCGGCAAAGGATGTGACCACTGCGCGTGTCTTGTTGAAGTCGCCGATCGGCTGCGCGGTTCTGAAATCGGCTGTCCCGCTCGGATCGACAAAAAGAAGATCCTCGGCCGGAGAAGCCCCCGGAACCAGAATCATGAAAATCTTATCATTCAGCTTCTGATTGGCATTAATGTCCACAAGCTCGCCGGTGCTGAAATTCTGCAAGGACTCCTCAAGAAGAACTCCTAGTTTCGCACCACTGCCCGGCTTCATCAAAATTGAGCGAAGCAGAAACGAGACCTTGATTCTCAGATCCTTAACTTCGGAGAGAGCGTCGCCCGCCGGCAAATTCGGGAGCGGAGGCGTCGCGATTACCTGGGCATTCACCAGAAGATCTTCGTCCCCGCCATTTTCGGGCACCGAAATCTCAAACTTCGCCTGAGGATGAAAATACACGCGCCCCTCACGAGTGTAATCGCGCATATAGGTAATCCGATTCCGGGTTTCGTCGGCGGATAAGAACGTGGGGTGATCGAACGTGATCCCGGTATCCGTGATACCGAGGTTGACCGAACTTCCGTCTACTTTAGTTCCATCGCCAATCGCAGCTTCGGCAAGCTTCACGAACTCCGGCTCGTGTATCCGGTGAAGGCCGCTGAAATCGCGTGTATCGCCACGCGCATCAGCGACACGCACGAGCCCTTCTTCGGAAGGTTTTATGGCTTTGACGTTTTCAAAGGCTTGCCGATCGTGGACGACAGGATTCATCGAAAGCCCTTCGAGCCTGAGCGCGCGAAGGGGCGCCATCAAATCCGGCCGATAAGGAATCATGAATTTGAAATAGCCGATATCAGGAACCCGGCTCAGCTCGATTGCCCGAACCGTCTTGAGCTTGCCAAAAACTTTATCCAGCTCCCGGTTCAGAAAGGCCTGCCGTTCTCGGGCGCGAAACCAGGATGACTCCGACAGCATTCGCGAAAATGCCTGATCCGAAAAAGTCGCTTCGACTTGAAAGAAATTCTCGCCGCCCAAATTCTTGATGACGATCTCAGCACCGTTACTCAGAAGAACGACTTCGGCATCTCCATCCTTAATGTCTCCAGCCGAGATCACGGGTCCTTGGGGCGATTGCATTCTTGCCGGATCGGATGGCTCCGATCGAGAACACCCGGAAATACTTGCCAGGATCAGCCCCGAAGCGACGAGAACTAAAGATGGAAACTTCATTCGGCACCCCCAATTTCTTTTGTTTGACACGATGCATTAACCACACGGCGCTGCATGTAAAGCATTTCGCATACCAACCCACAGCCCTAGAACGAGGGCCAGGTCACCTATAACTCGTTGATATGACAGCGCTTTTATTGTGAAGATCTTCAAGAAGAGCTGGGATCGCCCCCCTGGGGCGAAAGATACCCGATTCTGGAGATCGGGCTTGTAAATTTTACACGAAGATCCGGAGGTCGGATCGACTACAAATTACCTTACCCACTCACGCCGAAACCCGAGGCTTCGTAGCGCGAAAGGCGCCGATGTAATCCCGCGCGAACTGATCAAACGAAGTGGGAGGTTGTCCTAGAATTTCCTGAACACTGGACGAGAGGTCAGCGCCATGCCCTGCAATCGTGTAATGATAAAGCTCGATCATCGCGTCCGCGAGCCAGCTCGAACCTCCGTGAGAGGCGGTGACGTTTCGAAATTCCTCATCCGGAATATCTCTGTACGAGATCTTTCTCCCAAGCACATTTGAAAGTTTCAATGCGACCTGCCCATAGGTCAAGGCCTCGGGTCCACTCAGAGCATATGCCCGATCGAGACGATCGGTACTCAGCAAAACCGTCGCGGCCACACGTGCGACGTCCCGAACATCAACAAAGCTGCATCGCGAATCCCGCCCCGGAATTTGGAAGACACCATAGGACCTGATCGGGTCCGCAAAATAGTTTACGAAGTTCTGCATATAGCTATTTGGCCGCAAGTGCGTAAAAGGAATTCCGGAATACTCGATCGTCTTTTCCGATTGCCGGTGAATTCTGGCAATTGTGAAAGCCTCCGTTTCGGCATCCCACACCGAGCATTTCACGATCTGCTTGACCCCGCCCGCCCTGATCGCCGCATTGACCGCATTAGCTTCATAAGCCGGCAGATCGGGTCCCGCCGGACAAACGAGGAACAGCTTCTCAATTCCGCGCATCGCATCATCAAGAGAGCCGGAATCCGCGTAGTCAATGACCGTGCTGTCAATACCGGCTGCACGAGCACGAGCGGCTCTTTCAGTTGAATGATAAGCCGCCCTGAAATCAATCCGCAGACTATGGAGCCTCCGAACAAGTTCAGTCCCGACATTTCCGTTCGCACCAGTGATCAGAATCATGCCTCCCATGCAGCAAACGACATACCACCCGAGAATTGACATCAGCCGCCTCCTGTGTTGCAGTTTGAGGATGTCTCATCCAAATCCTTTGCCGCCTGTTACAATCGAATTCGTCAAAGGGAGCCGCATCCATCCCGTCTCGTCGGCCGCCACTGCTGATGACGTCACCACGTGGATCGAGTTCTCCGATGGCCACCGGATATCAATTCCGACCGATCAGATTATCCTGGGCGAAGACACAAACGGAGCCGCCCGAATCGGACTCGGCGGAATGAGCTTCGAAGGACTCGAAAACGAGCACCTGGTGTTTTGGCGCGTCAAAGACCTCTTGCCCGACGAGCTGTTGCCCCCTCAGCGCGAGTTGAAGGTCACGCTCGCAAAAAGAATGGTCTCGCGCGTGCTCCTCCACGGAACGAAAGTCTGGCCACGCCAGCGAAGAGCAAAAGCGAAATAACTGCCACAAGGGACCCTGGCATCGCCTTCGCACCATCGAAGGCATGAGCACTTCGATCGAACCGTTCATTCATACAAAGGTCGTGGTATTGCGTTCGGAGACATCCGCACAGCAGGCCGCCCGCGTGATGTGCGAGCGCGGAATCGGCTGCGTGATAGTTACCGGCAACGAGGGTGAAATCTCCGGAATACTGACCGATCGCGATCTCACCTGCAACCTTCTTGCAAATCCCGGTGATCTCGATGTCCCCATCGGCGACATCATGACAAGAACACTTGTCACTGCCGATGAGTCTGCGGATCTCGAGCAGGTCATCCGCATCATGGATCGCGAGGGGATCCGAAGGATTCCGGTCATCAGGAACATGCGCGGCGGGCGCCAAAAATGCGTCGGTCTGATCACACTTGACGACCTGATCGCTTCCGAAATGGTCGACATATCCAGCTTGGGCAGGATTGTACGAAAGCAGCTCGTTCGTCGAGGCCTGAGGCTGGTTGAACGAAAAGGAATCGAAGCCGTCTGGAGCCGTTCAGCTGCTCATATGGATCAGTCTTACCATCACTTCATGAACGCGATGGCCGAGAAAACTGATCTCGAAAAAGAGCTCTGCATTCAGATCACCCGGTTCCTGCTCGGCTGCTTGGTTCAAAGAATCCACTACTCCGGAGCCGCCCATCTGATGGCTCAGCTGCCGCGACGACTTCAAGAAGACCTATTCTCGTTACCCCCCGGGCCGGATCGCAGCATTACCGTTTCGAGTGTCGTGAATGAAACGATGGTTCGCTTTCAGATGGACGAGCCCATGGCCCGTTCGGTATTACTTCGCGTGTTGTCGGTACTCGGACAGATATTGGACCCAGGGCAGCTCGAGCATGTGAAAGCTCAGCTGCCCGAAGAGTTCCGAGAGCTCTTCGCGCAGAGCGAAAAAGCACAAAGAGCGGCATGAGTTCAGGCCCCGAAACGGATCCCATCTAGCGGGTTCAAACGCGCCGCACGCCTGCTGGGATATAGACAAGCCGCCAGCACTATCAGGAGCGCACAAATCGAAACCCCCAAATAGTACCGGTAGTCGAAAGTGACCGGCAAGGTCCGATCGTAGTATACCTCCGGCAGCCTGATAAACTCATAACGCCGTAGAATCGAACACAGAACAAAGCCCAAGCCTGCCCCCGTAAAAATCCCTAGCGTACCGATCAGAAGGCCTTCGGCCAGAAATACTGCCGCAACCTGCCCCTGGCGGGCACCCATCGCTTTGAGTATGGCGATCTCCCGCTTCTTTTCCAGAACCATAAGAGTCAGCGTCGTCACGATATTGAAAGAAGCTACAACGACGATGAAAGCCAGAATAACGGACATCGCGACGCGCTCGAGTCGAAGAGAAGCGAAAAGATGAGCATTCAGTTGATTCCAATCCTGAACCTTGAATTGCGGCAGAAACGTGGAAAGTTCCGCAGCCACGGCAGGCGCGCGATCGAAATTCCGGACGCTGATTTCCCACTGACTCAAGGTGTCAGTTCTTCTCAAAAACGATCGAACCGCCTGATCACTCGCGAATACGGTATGGAGTTCCTGTTCGGGAAGACCAGACCGATAAATCCCCTCAATGACATACCTTTTCAGCCTCGGTACTGCCTGCAGGGGACCTTCCGTTTCAGTGGGCGAAATGAGCGAAACCTGATCGCCAGGAATGAGACCCATTTCATAACCGAGTTCCTGGCCAACGAAAATCCCGGGCAGCCGAACCATCCCGGGGCCCTCTCGCTGTACGAGCATCTGCGGCTCCGCGGTTTCGACAATTTGTGCCTGCAGCCGTTCCATCCTCTGTTCCGTCACGCCTTTGAGTACGATACCGGTGACCTTGCGGCCGGTTCGAAGAATCGCTTCCGTCGAAACAATAGGCCAAAAGCTGAGGATCTCCCCGCCTGTCTTCATTTGGGAAACAAGCTCGGTAGGATTAACGGAACTCTTGGGCACGAAGCCGCCCATAAATCCCGGGGCGTTCCGAGTCGGAGTAACCAGGATGTGCAGGTCAGAAGCGGTCAACCGCTTTTTCAACTGGAACTCGAACCCATCCATGACCGAGAGAACGACAATCATGGCGGTGACCCCGAGCGCCACGCCCGCGATCGAAAGAAGCGTGATAAAGCTCAGAAAACGCGAGTTCTTTTTCGATTTGAGATAACGAATCCCCACCCATCCGGTCCAAGGACTCGCCCAAAGATGGCGAACGGCGCCGACGTCCCGCTTGGGGGTTTCAGCTGGCGTGGAATTTTTCATTCTTATCAGCTCGAGCGATCAAAGCCGCCGCAGGTTCGAACCGTGCCCCGAACCTGACCTGGTATTTTCTGAGTTGTTCGACGATATTTTTCGGTCCAATAGTATCAGCGTACCTCAGCAAGCCTCCCCGGAATGGAGGAAATCCCGTCCCCATGATCATTCCGAGATCGACCTCAGCCGCCGACGAAACGATCCCCTCTTCGAGGCAGCGTGACGCTTCGTTGATCATCGGCAGAACGCAACGTTCAAGGATCTCGGAGCGAGACAGAACACCTGGTTTCGGCTTGATTCCTATGATGTCGTAAATCTTGAACTCGAATTCCTTTTTCCTGCCGTTATAGGCATAGTAACCCTTGCCGTTCTTTCTCCCGAGTCTCGCCGCTTTAAGGGCTTGGGCGTTCAGTTCGCTGGGGGCAGCTCGGTCACCGAATGCATCATGAAGAATGTGCGCGACTTTTTCGGCAACATCGATCCCGACTTCGTCCAGCAATTCAAGAGGACCCATTGGCATTCCGAAATCGAGCAGTACCTGATCGATCTCGGGAATGGGGGCACCCTCGGCCAGGCAATACGTCGCCTCATTGAGATAAGGGAGAAGAAGCCGGTTAACGAGAAAGCCCGGAGCATCCTTGACGACGATAGGCGTCTTGCCAAGAGCTTTGCTGAACTGAAAGATCGAAACCACCGCCTCATCGGAAGTCTTCTCGCCACGGATCACTTCGATCAACGGCATGCGATGGACAGGGTTGAAGAAATGCATCCCGACAAAGCGTTCCGGCTTCTTCATCACACTTTGCATCGTTGTTACGGATAGGGACGAGGTGTTCGTCGCGACAATGCAGTCATCCTTGATGTGCTCTTCGAGTTCCTGAAAAACCTTCTGCTTGACTGACATGTTTTCAACAACCGCTTCAACGACCGCATCGACCATGCCGAATCCGGAATAATCCAGCACCGGTGCGATCAGATTGAGCTTTTGGAGGAGCTGTCTTTTTGTAATCTTCTTTTTCTGCTGCTCCTTTTGGAAAATCCTTGAAGCAGCCTGAATACCTGCCGCAAGCGCCTGGGTGTTCAAATCCTTCATCCGGGTCGCAATCCCCTTTGCCGCAAACAACTGCGCAATCCCGCCGCCCATGACTCCCGCCCCTAGGACCGCGGCATTCCGGATTGGATGCGCGGCTGCGGTTCGCTGCGGAGGCAGCCCGTTGGATTTCTTGACACCCTCCGTGAGGAAAAACAGCCGAATCAAATTCTTCGATACATCAGTGACAGCGACCTTTCCGAATCCGGCCGCCTCACGCGCCATTGCCTTATCCCGTGCCGACCCCCGAATCTTCTGGCCGTAGCTTCCGCCCGTGACCTGGACGACAGCCAGTGCCTCCAGCGGGGCTGGATACTGTCCTTTGGTCTTGGACAAAACACCTTCACGAGCTTTCTTGAAAATAACGTTTCTGCCCATGGAGGTTTTTTCCATCAACGCGCCGACGGGCCCCCCCATTCCTCCCAGTTTTGGCTCTTTGGCGATCCGCTGACCGGCCTTTAACGTTTTTAGATTCGCTTTTACCCAGCGGAAGACAGAATTTTCGAAATCCTGTTTAGGAAGCCACTGTTCAATGAGACCTGCGCGATAGGCACGTTCGGCGTTTAAGGTCTTGCCGGTCAAAATCATATCTAAAGCAGTCGCGACTCCGACTTTTCTGGGCAGCCGAATACAGCCCCCCATTCCCGGTATAATACCGAGCATCACTTCCGGAAGTCCGATCTTAGCAGCCGGATCATCCGACATAACGATCGCCGAACTTGCTAACGCTAATTCACATCCCCCGCCGAGCGCAGCCCCCTCGATAGCCGCGACCGTGATAAAAGGAAGATCTTCCCATCCGTCTGCAAGCTTCTGCCCGGCCTGAGAAAGGTTTTCGGCCTCCTGAATCGTTTGAACTGCTCGAATCATTTCAATATCGGCACCGGCAATAAAATTACCGGGCTTGCCTGAGACAAGTACGAGCGCTTCGATTTTGCCTTCTTTTCCCATCCGCTCCAAAGAAGAAAGCATCTCAGAGAACTCATCCATTACTCGGCGGTTGAGCTTGTTTACCTTCTCATGAGGAAGATCAAAAACAAGTCTCCACAGCTGGTCGCCCCGATCTTCGAGTTTAAAAATTGAGCCGCGATCGTTTTCATCTCTTTGTGCCATGACCCGAGGGAGCCCCCATCCTCCGTAATTTCGAACTCTTGCGCCATCATAGCAATGCTTGAGACAGCTCTCAATGTACAAAAAAGATGGGCCTTCGACCATGCTCGTCGAAAGCCCATTCAGGAGTAGACAACCTAACGCATCAGATCAGGGAAGAATCAGAAAACGAAACTGACTCCGCCAGTAATCGAGTAAAAAGCCGCTTTCAGAATGGCATTTCCGACAGGCTGCTTATTCGGGTCTTCCATCGCGTAGCCTCCCGGGTAACCGGCAAAAAACTTCTGTTCATGCCGCGCCGACAGAACTGAAAAGTATTTAAACGTCGCACCGACCGACACCGATTTATTCACGCGAACGTCAAACCCCGTCGAAAGGAAGCCAAGAAACTGCGAAAAATCGTAATCCTGACCAACCACCTGGAGGTAAGCGGGATTCATCTGCGCCAAGATGTTCTGATCGTAGTTAATAAAATTCTTGGAGTATGCTCCTCCGCCGCCGACAAAAGGCCGAAGCCGCGCATCGGGGCCCAGGAAATGAAGCTTCATACCGACATCCGCCACATTTTGTTTCACCGAGAAAGTCTCGTTCGTCATGCCGGGGGCATAAGCCATGCCCGGATAGCCGGCGAATTGATATCCGGTATTGTACGCGACGCCGAATTCACTGAACGAATATCCCAGCTCGAAGCTGAGGTTATCCGAAACACCGACTCCCAAACCCATTCCAACCGAAAAGTGGGGCCTAAAGTCGTAATAATTGACACTCGGGTTCATCGTCGCAACCCCTGCGCGAGGCTGAACATAAATCGAAACCTTATCTTCATCAGGACTGCTCTTGATAAAGCCGCTGCTCACGGTCATGCCAGCGGGCTGGGCTGATGCCATGAGTTCCTGCTGAACGAACGGAGCCTCGGCAACCGGAGTACCTGCCGACGCGATCATCGCGTTAGCTGATCCGGGACGCTCAGTGATGGGTGAAATCACGGTTTCGGTTTTCATCGGCGAAACAGCAACCGGCTCTGGAAGAGTTTCCCCCGGCTGGGCCAGAAGTTGATCACTCCGTCGTCGTTCATCACGAAGGCGTAGTTCCTCGAGTCGTTCCTGAAGCACATCTTCGTTCCTGAGCTCGGCGCGCACGCGCTCGCGTCGCATTAATTCCGACTTCGAAAGGTTCTGGACCTCTAAACCGGAATCAACGGCCGGAACTGACAAGGCCGCACTTTCGACTGCAGGGACCTGCGGCTGCATCATGACCTGCTGAACCGGAACGACCATGGCTTGAGGTTGTACTTGCGAAACGGGCTCTGAAAGTTGATTGGAAACCCGGGCGCGCTCCGCAGAGTTTAAAGTTTGACGTGTTAAATCACGTTCTTCCACTCTCGCTGCGGCCTGTCCTGCTGCGGCTCCAGCCCTTGGGTCATCTTCAAAAACCAGCTCTCCTCGAGCTAAAGGAAGCATAACGAAAGTCGCGAGAACCCCTGCCCCCAGCGCCACCCCTAAATTCCTTTTTTCAAAAACCTTCATTGCCTTACTCCTTCGTACAAACAGAGCCCTCAAGCCCTTTCATCAGGGATCCACAGAATGGATCAACGCAGTTATTCAACCGTGCGCGTTATAGCAAGCAGTGTGCCTCTTTGACTCATTGGGTCTAATGCTTTGCATATAGATGATTTTCAACGTGTTATCGTGATCCGCACGGAAGGATGTTCTGGGGCGTGCTCAATCGTCTTGGCAAGACGGCACTGACAGAAAATGTCGCCCGCCTCTGTTGAAGCCAGAATGGCTCTGGAATGTAAGTGAAGGCTCCGATCGATAGCCGAATTATTTGGACAAGTTACCTCGATAAACACGCCGCACCGCGGCAAAGCAGGGGATCTCCCCCCTCCACAGAAGTTTTGAAAAATTTACTCGGCCAATCCTGTTTTCAGACAAAAACCGTCGGACTTTTTTTGAAAGCGGAGGTGTGATGAGATTAGATGGGCGACCAGAGATTAGACACCCAACACCACCATAACCGATTGATTTTACACAAAATGAAAGCGTTATGCACCGTGGCATCGCACTTGCTTTACTCCTCAGTAACAAACGGATTGGTTAGCGGCTAGCCCCCTAGCTCCCCCTTTTACCCCCCTTAGTTAGCCAATCCGTTTGTTCCCCTTACAATCCTACTTACCATTAACTTAACGACGGCCTCTGACAGGGAATGAATGCAGATCCCCTCCAAATAGCAGTCTTTGGAATTCTTGCGACACCGTTCCCTGCAGCCGGCCAAACAGCGGTTTAAGGACGGTGTTCAAAGCGTAAACCGCAAGCGCCACCATTGTCGCGAGAAGGAGGATGTACTCTGTTGTAGCCTGCCCTCCTTCCTCGCGAATCAGATTGAGGTAAAAACCCGTTCTCCTCATCTTGATCGGCGCCCCGGATTCGCCTTTCTCCTGTTTGAAGTCCTGCTCAAAACACGTTTGTAAATCTCCGGAACATTTCTCAGCACGTATTTCAAGGAACCCAATTCGCGAGTGCGGGGTTTCGAAAGACGTTTCGAGATTTCAGGATGCGTCGCCACCAGAGTCACAAAATCGCCCTCCGGACATAACGCGCATTCCTGGACCCAGGAATATGCTTCTTCGCGGGTTACCCCCGCTTCGACCAACGCGAGCAGATAATGCCCCGAATAAACCAAGGGGCCGGCATTTTCGAGATTCTTCCGAACTCTCTCCCCGTCCACGACAAGATGAGCAAGGACCCCGTTCATCCGATGAATCGCGTAGTCCAGCAGTAATGTGGCATCGGGTATAACGACCCGCTCGACCGAGGAGTGGCTGATATCACGCTCGTGCCAAAGGGCCACATTCTCCAGCGAAGCCTGCGCGTAGGCCCTGAGCAGCCGCGCCGCCCCCGTCACGTTCTCGGACGAAATCGGGTTTCTTTTATGAGGCATGGCGCTCGACCCTTTTTGCCCCTTCGCAAACCCTTCACGAACTTCAGCCACCTCGGACCGCTGAAGGTGCCTGAGTTCCACCGCCATTCTTTCAAGCGATGCGCCGCAAACAGCCAGTGTCTGAAGGAACTCCGCGTGTCGGTCGCGCGGAACAACCTGCGTGCTGACGGGTTCCCGAAAAAGGCCGAGACGAGCCAGAACCCGTTCTTCGAAACGAGGAGACCAGTGGGCATTAACGCCAACAGCGCCCGACAGCTTCCCGAAGCTCATTCGTTCGAGTGCCTGCCTCAATCTGTCGAGATTACGATCCCACTCGGCGTACCAGCCAAGAAATTTCAGGCCGAAACTCGTTGGTTCAGCGAACATCCCGTGGGAACGACCGATCGTGGGGAGCCGTTGGTGCCGCTTCGCGAGCCCCTTCAGGGTGACCATGAGCTTTTCGATATCCCCGATAAGAATCTCTCCGGCCTCATTTATGAGCAGGGACAATGAGGTATCAACCACATCTGAAGAAGTCAGACCGAAATGAACGTAACGTGAAACCGGGCCAATCTCCTCGGCAAGCGTCGTCGTAAACGCGATTATATCGTGCTTTGTTACCGCCTCGTGGCGCTCCACTTTTGCTGGATCAATCCCCCCACGCTTCGTAAGCGCGTCGACCCCCTGTTTGAGGGCACGCCATTCTCGTCTTGGAATTTTCCCTTCAGCCACGAGTTCCTGACATACAGCCATTTCGACCTGCAGCCAGACGGCGTAACGATGCCGATCATCCCAGATTTGCATCATTTCCGGACGGGAGTACCGAGGGATCATGTCGTTTCCTTTCGTCTGCTGATCATGCCTTCAACGATTCTAATCTGCCCGGCAAACGCAGCAAAGCTGAATCAAGAGTTGCTTTCGCCGCTCCTCCGCAATACACCGGACCAAAAGCTATGCACATAGTCTTATACCATCACGCGGTCATCCCTCCCCCGAAGTATGGCGGAACCGAACGGGTCCTTTACTGGCTCGCAAAAGCGCTGGTCAAGAAAGGCCATCGGGTCTCGCTTATTGCCCAGGAAGGAAGCGCGATCCCCCCGGAATACGGGATCGAAGTCATTCCGATCGCTCGAAATGAAAGCCGATGGGAGGACCTGGTACCGAGCGCCGCAGACATTATCCATTTACAGAGTACGCCCGGAAGTGTGCCGAAAAAACCCTTCCTGGTCACGATTCACGGGAACGGACAGCCCGGGGAACAGTTTCATCCCAACACCGTTTTCCTCTCCCGCAAGCACGCCGAAATCCACAACAGCACGCACTTTGTCTACAACGGTATCGACCCTGACGATTACCAGTGCAATCCAAGGCGCGGTGACGCCCTTGTTTTCCTTGCCAAAGCGTCTTGGAAAGTCAAAAACCTGAAAGGCGCAATCGGTATTGCCCATGAATCGAGACAGCGCCTTGAAATCATGGGAAGTCGGGACTGGCCATTCCAACTGCACCGCATTCGGCCAACAATTCGGGGAATTCATTATCGTGGAATGTGCGGAGACGATGAGAAACGATCAATCCTGCGCGAAGCGAAGGCGTTGTTATTTCCAGTCAGGTGGAATGAACCGTTCGGGTTAGCCATCATCGAGGCCCTCGCAAGCGGGTGTCCAGTATTCGGTACACCTTACGGGTCGCTGCCCGAGCTGATCACCCCGGAAGTCGGGTTTCTCAGTGCCGATAGCCGGGAACACGTCCGCGCACTCCTAAACCATCAGTTTTCACCAGAAACATGCCGTAAAGCCGTTTTAGGTCGTTTCACCCATCATCATATGGCGACGAAATACCTCGAGTATTACGAAAAGATCCTGAATGATGGCAGTCTGTCATATCCGAACGGGCAGGGACCGAGAACCCTGGGCAGTAGCCGCGAACTTTTGCCCTGGATCAACTGAGCGGTCCCGGAAGTCCTGACCGATGCGCGAGCCACGCCACGGATTCGAGAGCGGCGACGGTCGGCCCCAGACTTCCAAGTTCGGGATAAGACTCATCCGACGCGACGAAAAGCCCTTCAATGCCGGATTGAGAACAAATTCCTTTTTCGTTGAAGCAAAACAGGTTTCCGGGCAGGTCCTGCAACTGCTTAAAGCGATAAACCGAGGACAGCTCACATTCCGATTTCGAGGCGACTGCGGCAGGCGCGATGCGGGAAGATTCGACAGACCGGAAATCCGGGTAAATTCTTGTAACGTGATATTCCAAGAACGGGATGATCTCCATGAGCTGTCGCAGCATTCGTGTCGCGATCAACCGCTGATACCCCACCTCCAAAGTCTCGGGTTTGAATGGCAGGACAGTGCGGAGGTGAATCATCCGTGAATCCGCCTCTTTGATTCCGTAATCCAAAGGATCAGCGACTTCTATTTCGAGCGCGGGCGCGTCCTTTTCCTGCCAAACAACCCTGGAGGACATCCCCGGAGGAATGGCTTCGGCATGAACAGTCAAAGCCACTGAAAATTTCCAGCCGGCCGGTCGCGGCGAACGCTTCAATTTTCTCAACCAACTTTGTCCACTCGAAGTCATTTTATCGCGAGCCTGGTCCAACCTGCAGCCGAGGACCCCGCCATCCACGCTAATCATGGTTCCATGATTGCTGACCTGAACACCGATAAATTGCCCTTTCTGAATGAATAACCGGCTGCATTCGACTTTTTCGGGCAGATGGACACCCAGCCTTTTGGCAACTCGTCCCAGGAATTCCCGATAGGCGGTCATGCCGCCCTTAAAAGACGCTCCCGTCCGGGCGATCGAAAGGAGGTGAACCAGATCGGCCAAAAGCGGGTCAGCGCAGCTGTTGCTGGCAGCACCGAACCATAAACCGCGAAAAAGCTCATTAAAGTCAGGTCGCCCTGTCAAATGAGCCAAATCCGAAAGAGTGCTTCTCCGAAAAAACCAGCTCTTCTTGAGCTTTCCATTCAGACGCGATTCCATCTGGATCTTCTTCAAAAGACTCCCGAACGCCTGAGGCGAGCCTTTTTTGATGCTCTTGCCTGCGGTTGCGGAATCCCACGTCAGACGCGCCGGAAGCGCCAGCCAATATTTCAAAAACTCCGATTCAGCCTCTTTCAAGGCTTCCAGAAAACCTGAGCGCTCCACGGTTCTCTTCCCGAATTCCCGGTTGTACTCGATCGCGAGGTCCTGATCGTTCAATGCAAAAAGCACCCGCGAGCTGGGCGTGATGACTTGAGGCAAAACTCCGTCTTTTCGGATGAACTGCTCCTCGGAACTCAACACCCCGGCGCGCTGAAGACACTCGGAAAGCAGCCCGTTTGAATGCACGAGTCCTCGAAGACCGATGAGATAGTTGGATTCAGGATCAAAGCATTGACCCGAATCGGACAGTCCCGCGCGCATCCCGGGGGCAAGCGGCAAAACGAGGACCGACAAGCCGAGCCGGGCAGCGAGGCTCGCGCTGAGTAATGCCCCCGGATGATCGCCAAGCACGACCCAGTTATAATGATCTCTAAAGCGCAGCATCACCCTCACCCATCATAAAATAAACTAGTGACGAATCCGCTGAAGTTCAACAGGGGTAACGCATGTCCCTTTCGCTCGGCAGACAACGATCGGCTGCTCAAGCACCTCGGCTGCCGAAACTGCTCCCCCCGCGTTGGCGGGAAGGGGCCGAATTACCTTTCGTGCTTCGAATTCCATTGTCCGCGAGGTTTTCCCCACCCGAAGAATTCTTCCGGACGCTTCGATATAGTCGCCCGCATAAACCGGAGCAAGAAATTCGACCGACTCGTATGCCCGAAAAAGTCCTTCATCACCATCATACCGGATCAGCAGTTCGGTCGCGACGTCGCCAAAGAGCTGCAACATTCGCGCGCCGTCAACCAAGGCTCCGGCATAATGCCCGTCATGGGCGCTCATTCTTAACCGCAGCTTCACTTCCGGCAAAACATCTGATCCGTGATTCGTCATCTTCACTCCCGGAGAAATAAAAAAGAAATTGTGATTTCCCGACTAGCTTAGCATGGGGTGGAAACTGCGTCTAATATCAAGCCGATGACCTCCGCTACCCTAAGGCTCGCTCCACGTCTCGTTTCCGCCTCGTTTTTCCAGCGATCACGGTCTGCTCTCTGATCTGAATCGAGCACTCCACTTCTCGCTTCGACCCACAATTTTAGCTCAGCTCGGTTCCGAACAATCCGAAGCTGCCCGGACTCCCTCAGTTCGGCTATTTCCGCGAACTTCTCAGCTCCGTTCGGTCCCCCGGCTATCGGAATGCCGTGAATAGCCGGCTCGATCGTACTGTGGATACCCTCTCCGAAACCTCCGCCCACGAAGGCCCAATCAGCAGCCGAATAAAGCTCGGAGAGGAAGCCCATCTCATCGACGAGAATGCACGACCTGTTCTCAGATGCCGACTGCAGTTGCGACGTTTTCAGTGGATCCAAACCTTCTTCTCGTAAGAACCTCTCCATCTCAGCAACACTCGCCGGATCATTTCGATGTGGAACAACCCAGAGCGTTCCTTTCGGAACCGAGAGGGTTCCTCGGAAGACTTCCATATCTTCGCGCCAGACACTTCCGAGCACCCCCCAAGGACGACGTCCATTCTCAAAAACCGCAATGAGTCTGCGTGCCCGGTCGCTTCCTGCTTCTGAGCGTTGATAAACCCGATCCCATCTCGGCTCACCACAGAGTTTCACATCCGCCGCAGGGAACAGCTCTTTCAAAGCCGAACTGTCGCTTGCCAAAGCCGTAACTAAGGTAATTTTCGGCAGGGCTGAGCCAAGCGCACGGCAAGCCAGTTTGACCAAACGGAGCGAACGCCGCGCCTTTGCCCCGACGATGACCAGCGGAATTTCAGCTCGTGCCAAGTGGCCCCAGAGATCGGGCCAGGCTTCATATTTCGCCGTAACGAAAATGCTTGGACGCACACAATCGAGCGCGACACCCCAATCGCCTTCTGCGGGGGAATATCCCGCATAGAGAAGCTCCGCCGGAGAGGCTTTCAGTGCTTCCCGCAATCTCATGATGTGACCGCGCGCAGACTCGCTCAGAATGGAAATCACGAGCTCACGCCGTTTCGTTCCCGCCCGGTGACCCGACGAACCCTCGCCAGCGGCCCACGCCGTGATCACCGGCCAAAGTGATTCCAATTCACCCACACTTGCCGCGTGAAACCACGCACGCTCAGCCAGCTCACGGTTTTTTAAATCGAGAAGAAGCCGAAAATCCCGAGCCCCCTCGTCCACCCGTTGCTGCGAAGCGAGCCGTGATAACGCAATCCGGCTGAGGGATCTCACAGCTCGCGAGTAGAATCTGAGCCGCAAGCTCATCGCAGAGTCCCCGAATCGTTCCGATCATTCGGATAACGGCATCGGACGACGTCCAAAACCGCTTGGGTCTGCAATATTTTAAGACAATGAAATTTGCTGATCGGCCGAAAGCAAAATTCTCCAATTTTCCCGCACGGTCGACACCAAAGCGGCGCGCCCACCATTCGGCTGCCTGGGCGCCAGGGTTCAAAGCCGAGACCGGGCGCGGTTGGGCCATAAATGACGATAATTTCTGTCCCGACCGCCTCAGCGAGATGCGCCAGCCCCGTATCGCTTCCGAGATATCCGGCTGCCCGGCCAAGAACACGCGCGACTTGCGTCAGATTCCAGGCTCCGACGCCGCTCAGATGGGGAACTTCAGCTCTCCGTAATAACTCGACGAGTTCTCTGCTCTCAGGATCGGAACTCTGCCCGAGGATAACAGGAAAAAGGTGGGGAATACCCTTCAATACCGAAAAGTATTGCGCCGCTGGCCAGGTCTTACCCGGCTTGCTGGAGCTGGGCATAACACAGAGATAGGGCTTTGACGGCAGGCAGATTTCATCTCCCGACGGTGAGTCGAGGAGATGTTCGAGATTCGGCCGTTCAGCTCCCGTGCCCCCACCTGTTTGCGCAAAAACCTCAGTTTGAGGCCTTGAAAGAAGACGTCTGGGCCAAAGTTTCTTAAACAGAATAAATCCAAACAACGGAAGAGGCTGTTTTGATGACCGTATCCAGCGCGGAGGCTTTCTCAAACTTTGCGCGACGTCCAACATACCCCAGAACCAAAAAAGGCTCCTGAGCACCTTTGCCCTCAGCGTGCCGTGTAGATCGATGACTTCGTCATAACGTTCATTCCAAAGCTTCCTCCCTAAACGGACGAATGCCGCGAGGCCTGACCTTCGATCAAATTCCCAAAGTCTCCGAATCCGGGGATGACCGCGCAAGACATCGGCGTACTCACGAGCAACGAGCCAATCAACGCCACTCACCAAGTGCGAGGATTCGAGAACAGCCGAGGACAGGATGACGTCGCCTAAGCTGCTCAGGCGAATCACCAGCCGTTTTGGCAATTCTGAACTTTGGACGGACTCTGGATGCATTTGTCAGCACGATACAAGATTCGACTCAAAAATGCCTGATTTTTATGAAAGAGCAAAATTCGAGAAGGAAAAAAAAGATGGGGGCATCGAGCTATTTTAGCGCCGAGCTACCTCGGTACTAGTTTCGCCGCGGGCGGGCTTAACTTCTGAGTTCGAGATGGGATCAGGTGTAACCTCGCCGCCATAGACACCCCC